>Ga0247783_1000103_pt1 | contig 25104 bp, 19 predicted proteins | sample UWRJL064202C5_FD_179911 | JGI IMG/M metagenome (GOLD analysis project Ga0247783, IMG submission 179911) | Plant litter microbial communities from Arlington Agricultural Research Station in Wisconsin, United States - UWRJ-L064-202C-5 | ecosystem: Environmental > Terrestrial > Plant litter >...
AACGCGAGGAGGATCGCGATGAGCGGCGCCTTCACGCTCATGCCGGCGAAGAAATGCAGTTCGGTCGGCGCCGTGTTGTTGACCGCGAAGGCGAACAACACGACGAACAGGATCAGCCACAAGGCTCCGACGATGATTCGCATGCGTGTCTCGCGGTTTGACGTGCTACGGACACCGGACCCGCGTCCGCGTCCCCGGTGGGTACTGTGTTCCGGGGCGACGCAGGCCGCGCCGCCCGAAGATTACTCGTCGTCGTCGGCGCCCGCGTGCGCGGTGGCGGCCACGAGCCCGTTGCCCGCCTGCGCGCCGATGTCGACCCGCTCCCGCAACTCCTTGCCCGCCTTGAAGTGCGGCACGCGCTTCTCCGGCACCAGCACCTTCTCGCCGGACTTCGGGTTCCGCCCGACGCGCGGGGGCCGCGTCGACAACGCGAAGCTGCCGAAGCCACGGATCTCGATGCGTTGGCCGACCGACAGCGACTGCGCCATCGCGTCGAGGATCGTGTTGACCGCGAAGTCCGCGTCCTTCGCGATCAGCTGAGGATAGCGTTCGGCCAGGCGGGCGATCAGCTCGGACTTTGTCATTCGATCTTCGTACGTGTTCACCCCAACTTCCTTCCACTCAACGGGAGGAAGTCCATTGAAAACGAAGGCTCAACAAAAAACGTGCGGAGTGCGCGGGTCGCCCCGCAGCGCTCCGCACGTCGTTGCTGCCTTCAGCCCTGCGAGCCGCCGTCGAGCTTCGCCTTCAGCAATGCGCCGAGATTCGTCGTCCCGGTCGCCGCGCCGCTTTCGGCCGCGATCCGCGCCATCGTCTCCTGCGTGTCGGCGTTGTCCTTCGCCTTGATCGACAGGTTGATGCTGCGGTTCTTGCGATCGACGTTGATGACCATCGCGTTGACCGCGTCGCCTTCCTTGAGCACGTTGCGTGCGTCTTCGACGCGATCCCGCGAGATTTCCGACGCCCGCAGATAGCCTTCGACGTCGCCCGCGATCGTGACGACCGCACCGCGCGCGTCGACGCTCTTGACCGTGCCGTCGACGATCGCACCCTTCTCGTAGGTCGACGCGAAGTTCGAGAACGGATCGCCCTCGAGTTGCTTCACGCCGAGCGAGATGCGCTCGCGCTCCAGGTCGATCGCGAGGACCAGCGCCTCGAGCTCGTCGCCCTTCTTGAACTTCCGCACGGCTTCTTCGCCGGGTTCGCTCCACGACAGGTCGGACAGGTGCACGAGGCCGTCGATACCGCCGGGCAGGCCGATGAACACGCCGAAGTCGGTGATCGACTTGATGGCGCCCGAGACCTTGTCGCCCTTCTTGTGGTTGAGCGAGAACTCTTCCCAGGGGTTCGGCTTGCACTGCTTCATGCCGAGGCTGATGCGGCGACGGTCTTCGTCGATCTCGAGGACCATGACTTCGACTTCGTCACCGAGCGAGACGACCTTGGCCGGCGAGATGTTGCGGTTCGTCCAGTCCATCTCGGACACGTGGACGAGACCCTCGATGCCCTGCTCGACTTCGACGAACGCGCCGTAGTCGGTGATGTTCGTGACCTTGCCGAACAGGCGCGTGCCGGCGGGATAGCGGCGCGACAGGCCGACCCACGGGTCTTCGCCGAGCTGCTTCACGCCGAGCGAGACGCGGTTCTTTTCCTGGTCGAACTTCAGGACCTTGGCCGTGATCTCCTGGCCGACCGAGATCAGCTCGGACGGGTGACGCACGCGACGCCAGGCGAGGTCGGTGATGTGCAGCAGGCCGTCGATGCCGCCGAGGTCGACGAACGCACCGTAGTCGGTGATGTTCTTGACGACGCCCGTGACGATCGTGCCTTCCTTGAGGGTTTCCAACAGTTTGGCGCGCTCTTCGCCCATCGACGCCTCGACGACGGCACGACGCGAGACCACGACGTTGTTGCGCTTGCGGTCGAGCTTGATGACCTTGAAGTCGAAGGTCTTGCCTTCGTACGGCGTGGTGTCCTTGACCGGCCGCGTATCGACGAGCGACCCCGGAAGGAAGGCACGGATGCCGTTCGTCATGACGGTCAGCCCGCCCTTGACCTTGCCGGTGATCGTGCCGGTGATCTGGTCGCCGGAGTCGAGCGCCTTCTCGAGCGCCATCCACGACGCGAGGCGCTTCGCCTTGTCGCGGCTGAGCAGCGTGTCGCCGAAACCGTTCTCGAGCGATTCGATCGCCACCGAGACGAAATCGCCCGGCTTGGCTTCGATCTCGCCCATGTCATTCTTGAATTCTTCGACGGGGATGAAGCTCTCGGACTTGAGCCCCGCATTGACGACCACGAAGTTGTAGTCGACGCGGACCACCTCGGCGGTGATCACTTCGCCTGCGCGCATGTCTTGATGCGTGAGGCTGTCTTCGAACATCGCTGCAAACGAATCAGGATTTTGCTGGGCGATTTTTTTTGCCTCGGGAGAGGCGAGATTGGTGACAGAAGCCATGTAAGTTTAAAAACCGCAGAAGTGCGGACCTGTGAGGATTGAAGGAAACGACCAATCTCTGTGCGAATTCAGGGCCGTCAAGATCGACCGATGCCGCGTTCACGGGCCAGTTCGAGCACCCGGGACACCACGGCTTCGAGATCGAGATGGGAGCTGTCGATCGTGACGGCATCCACCGCCGCCGCGAGAGGCGCCGTCTTTCGAGTGGCGTCCCGCGCATCGCGCTCCCTGAGCTCACGCAGAAGGACCGCGAGGTTAGCAGGAATTCCTTTCCCGATCAACTGTTTAAGCCGGCGATTCGCACGGGCCTCGACATCGGCCACGAGGAAGACCTTGAGGCCCGCGTCGGGGAAGACCACGGTGCCCATGTCGCGCCCGTCGGCGACGAGCCCGGGCAGGCGCTGGAAGGCCCGCTGACGGTCGAGCAACGCGGCCCGCAGCGCCGGAAAAGGGGCGATCGTCGACGCGAGGTTGCCGATGCGTTCGTCGCGGATCGTGTCGGTCACGTCGGCGCCGTCCATCGTGACCCGCCCGCCCTTGAAGTGCGGGTCCAGCGCGAACGCGACCCGGGCCAGACCCGTCTCGTCGGCCGGATCGATGCCGGCGCGATCGGACGCCAGCGCGGTCAGCCGGTAGAGGGCCCCGCTGTCGAGCACGTAGAAGCCGAGCGCCTCGCCGACCCGCTCCGCGACACTGCCCTTGCCGGACGCGGTCGGGCCGTCGATGGTGATGACCGGCGCGGTGACGTCGCGGTCGAAGATGGATTCGGTGAGATTCATGGCGACACGATGCTCTCGAGTGGAACGAGATCGGGCGCGTCGGTTCCCGCGACGAGCGCCGCGAAGCGCTCGAAATAGTCCGGGAAGGTCTTCGCCACGCAGTCCGGGTCGTCGATGCGCACCGGAACGCCGAGGAAGCTCGCGAGCGAGAAACACATCGCGATCCGGTGGTCGTCGTAGGTCGCGACCTCGACCGGCGGCGCGTGCGGGTCGCGAGCGGCGCGCGTGGGCGGGTCGACGCGCAGCCAGTCCTCGCCCTCGTCGACCGCCGCGCCGAACTTCCGCAACTCGGCGGCCATCGCCGCGAGCCGGTCGGTTTCCTTGACGCGCCAGCTCGCGATGTTGCGCAGCGTGCTCGGGCCGTCCGCGAACAGCGCGAGCACCGCCACCGTCATCGCGACATCGGGCATGTCGTTGAAGTCCGCGTCGACGGGGCGCAGCCGAAAGCCGGACGCGACGCCCGGCGAGCGCACCTCCGTCGCATCGTCCCCCTGCGACACGTCGGCGCCCATCGCGATGAGCACGTCGACGAAGCGCGCGTCGCCCTGGCTGCTGGCGGCACCGAGTCCGTCCACGCGCACGGGTCCGCCGCCGAGGAGGCCCGCGGCGAGCAGATACGACGCCGACGACGCGTCGCCCTCGACGTCGAAGGTCCCCGGGCTCTGGTAGCGCGAGCCCTTCGCGACGCGAAAGCGGTTCGTCGATCCTTCGCGGACGATCACGCCGAAGCGTTCCATCATCGAGATCGTGAGGTCGACATAGGGGCGCGAGATCAACGTGCCGTCGACCTCGACGACGAGGTCGCGCTCGCGCGCGAGCGCCGGACCGGCCTGCAGCACGCCGGTGAGGAACTGGCTCGACGCGTTCGCGCGGACGCGGACGACGCGCTCGCCCGCCTGCGCCTCGTCGGCCACCACCGGCGCCTCGATGACGAGCGGCGGATAGCCGACCGCGGCGTCGTACGCGATGCGCGCGCCGAGCGCGGTCAACGCGTCGACGAGGTCTCCGATCGGGCGCTCGTGCATGCGCGGCACGCCGGCGAGTCGATATCGTCCTCCCGCGAACGCGAGCGCCGCCGTCAACGTGCGGATCGACAGGCCCGAGTTGCCGACGAAGACGTCGGCTTCGCGCCTCGGAAACGTCACGGCCCCGTCGACGACGAGCGTCGCGCCGTCGTCCTGCGACGCGACCGGCACGCCGAGCGCGACCAGTGCGTCCGTCATGACCGCCGTGTCCTCGGACTTCAACACCCCGCGCAACGTGGTCCGGCCCTCGGCCTGCGCGGCCAGCAGCAACGCGCGGATGGACACGCTCTTCGAACCGGGCACGCGCACCGCGCCGCGCGCATGCCGCGCGGGCGCGAGGTCCAGGAAGGGCCGGCGCGTCGCGCTCATGCCGGCGCGTGCTTCGTCCGGTTGAACCACAGCAGCACGATGATCACGACATTGATCGCGAACAACGAGAAGCCGAGCAGCGTGAAGTGATCGATCATGCCGTCGACCTCGAACGGGAGGTACAGCGCGGCGCTCACGATGCCGAGATAGACGCCCCACGGTCGCGCGAACCACAGCCCATAACCCTCGACGAAGCGCAGCAATGCGTAGAGCCCGGCTCCGAGTGCGAGCAGCACGAGGCGGGTGTCGGCGAGGTTCTCGGCGGCCTTCTCGAAGATGCGCGACGTGTGGCCGGCCGGATTCAGGTGGAAGTGGGCCACGATCCGTTCGACCGCGTGCTCGGTGTCGGGCGCGATGAACTTCACGAACAGTCCGGCGGCGAGCAGGACGAGCACGCCCTTGACGACCTCCCAGGCGGCGATGATCCGCACGCTCGCAACGCCGACCGGTCCCGGCCCGAGCTTTCGATCCCGCGGCTTCGCGGCGTCAGGACGCAGGGGGGTGGACGTCATCGAAGAGGATTCGGGGGGCACGAACCCTCGATCGAAGGGCCGATGCGGGTCGCGAAGTGAACTGCTACGCTGCGCCGCTCGAAAGCGTGGACGAGCCGCAGCAAGGGCCGTCATGTTACCGGAGCACGCTGCGCACTCGCAGCCCGCCCGTCGACTCTCCGCCATCGTCGCCGCCCGCGTCCAGCCCGTTTCCCGCCCCCGAACCCGCATGCCTTCGACCATCGCCCGTCGGCTGTCCCGCGACCTCGAGCACGTCGCCCTCGTCCTGCAGGGCGGAGGCGCGCTCGGCGCCTACCAGGCGGGCGTCTTCGAACAGCTGTCGAACAGGGTCAAGGAGATCCACTGGGTCGCCGGCGTCTCGATCGGCGCGATCAACGCGGCACTGATCGCCGGCAACGCGCCCGCGCAACGCCTCGACGCGCTGCACGCGTTCTGGAACCTCGTCTCGTCGGGACCGGCCCGTGTCGCGCCCTTCGTCGAGGCCCAGCGGAGCGCATTCAATCAATGGAGTTCGACGATCGCCGCGACGATCGGCGTACCCGGCTTCTATCGGCCCCGCGTGCCGCCGGCGCTGTTCCAGCCCGACGGCACGCCCGGCGCGCTCGGCATCTACGACGTCAGCGAGCTGCGCTCGACGCTCGAACGCCTCGTCGACTTCGATCGCATCAACGCGAAGGAGATGCGCTTCTCCGTCGGCGCGGTCAACGTCGCGACGGGCAACTCCGCGTGGTTCGACAATCACGATCCGGACATCGTGATCGGTCCCGAGCACGTGATGGCGTCCGGCGCGCTGCCGCCGGCCTTCCCGCCGGTCCAGATCGACGGCGAGTCCTATTGGGACGGCGGCGTGTTGTCGAACACGCCGCTCCAGTACGTGCTCGACAACCGCCCCGATGAACGCATGCTCGTCGTGCAGATCGACCTGTTCCCGGCGCGCGGCCCGGTTCCGATCAACCTCGCCGGCGTCATGACGCGACACAAGGACATCACGTACTCGAGTCGCTCGCGCTTCTCGAGCGCGAAGATCGCGGAGATGGAAAGCCTGCGCGGCGCGATGCGGCGCCTGATCGGGCGACTGCCCGAAAACCTCCGCGACGATCCGGATCTGCGCTCGCTCAAGGCCTCGCTGCGTTCGCATCCCGTCGACATCGTGCACCTCATCTACCGGCAGAGCGCGTTCGAACGGGAATCGAAGGACTACGAGTTCTCGCGGCCGTCGATCGAGGACCGCTGGGCGATCGGCGTCGCCGACATGAAGAAGACGTATCAGCATCTCGAGCAGCTCGAGCCGACGTCGATCGACAGCGACGTCACGGTCTACGATCTCGCGCAGGGCTTCGACGCCGCTCCCGGTGCCGATCGTCGCGAGCGGGACCGCATCGAGCGCGCGGAGAAGGCGCTCGACGAGCCCGCGAAGCGGGCGCGCAAGCCGCGCCGCACGACCCGGACCACCACCACGAAGAGGAAGACCCGATGAAGAGCGCCGACGTCCTCGCGAATGCGTTCGCGATGCCGCTGACGAGCCCCGCGTTCCCGCGCGGTCCCTATCGCTTCTGTCGTCGCGAGTTCCTCGTCATCACGTACCGGACGGACCCCGACGCGCTCGCGGCGGTCGTGCCGGAACCGTTGCAGGTCACCGAGCCGATCGTGAAGTACGAGTTCATCCGCATGCCGGACTCGACGGGCTTCGGCGACTACACCGAGTCCGGCCAGGTCATCCCCGTCACGCTCGACGGGGTCGCCGGCGGCTACGTGCACGCGATGTATCTCAACGATCACCCGCCGATCGCGGGCGGCCGGGAGTTGTGGGGCTTCCCGAAGAAGCTCGCCCAGCCCGTCCTCGACGTCGAGATCGACACGCTGGTCGGCACGCTCGACTACGGGAAGGTTCCCGTCGCGAAGGCGACGATGGGTTTCAAGCACGTGTCCGCGAACCATGACGCCGTGCTGCAGTCGCTGGCCGCGCCGAACTTCCTGTTGAAGATCATCCCGCACGTCGACGGCACGCCGCGCATCTGCGAACTGGTCCGCTACTACACGACGGACGTCACGCTGCACGGCGCGTGGACGGGACCGGGTTCGCTCGAGCTCCATCCCCATGCGCTCGCGCCGGTCGCCGAGCTGCCCGTGCTCAAGGTCGTGTCGGCGCTGCACTTCATCGCCGACCTCACGCTCGACCTCGGCACCGTCGTCCACGACTATCTCGATTCTGATCAACCGAAGAAGGAATGACCATGCGTCTGCAAGACAAGGTTGCGTTCGTGACCGGCGCCGCCTCCGGCATCGGCAAGGCCATCGCGGACATCTACGCGCGCGAAGGCGCGAAGGTCGTCATCGCGGACATGAACAAGGACGCGGCGATGGCCGCGGCGAAGGACATCGAGTCGAAGGGCGGCCGCGCGCTCGGCCTCTCGTGCGACGTGACCGACGAAGCCCAGGTCGAGGCCGCGGTGGACGAGACCGTCAAGGCGTTCGGCAGCGTCGACATCCTGGTGTCGAACGCGGGCATCCAGATCGTGCATCCCGTCGAGGAATTCACGTTCGCCGACTGGAAGAAGATGCTCGCGATCCATCTCGACGGCGCCTTCCTCACGACACGCGCATGCCTGAAGCACATGTACGCGTCGGGCCGGGGCGGCAGCGTGATCTACATGGGCTCGGTCCACTCGAAGGAGGCGTCGCTGCTCAAGGCGCCGTACGTGACCGCGAAGCACGGACTGATGGGCCTCTCGAAGACCGTCGCGAAGGAAGGCGCGAAGTACAACGTGCGCTCGAACGTGATCTGCCCCGGCTTCGTGTTGACGCCGCTGGTGCAGAAGCAGATCCCCGAGCAGGCCCAGACCCTCGGCATCAGCGAGGACGACGTCGTCAAGAAGGTGATGCTCAAGGAGACGGTCGACGGCCAGTTCACGACGGTCGACGACGTGGCGCAGGTCGCGCTGCTGTTCGCGGCCTTCGAGAGCAATGCGCTGACCGGGCAGTCGCTGAACGTCAGCCACGGCTGGTCGATGCAATGAGGGCGGCGGCGCCGAACGTAGGTTGAGGTCAGCGCAGCGCACCTCAACGTTTGTGACTCGCGTGGCGATCGACGAGTCGGCAACAGCGCTTTGGCTCGCGTGTCGGCGCGCAACCCGAGTCACAAACGTTCAGATGCGCTGCGCTTATCGTCAACCTACGCGGCGAGCCGATGCTGCAGTTCGAGCAGCAGATCCGTCTTCCACGCCGCCCCCACGAGCATCCCGCGCGCATCGACGACGGGCAGCCGCTCGCCGCGATGCGCCGCGAACGCGGTCAGCGCCGCTTCCAGCGTCATCGTGTCGGACAGGACCTGCAGCGTCGGCGTGAGCAGCGATGTCGCGCGTCGTGCGGCCTGTTCGACCTCGCTCTCGTTCGCGAGGACCTGTCGCAGGTCGTGCAGCGAGATCGCGCCGCGATAACGGCCGTCCGGGTCGACGACGTACAGGTACTGGAAGCGCTCGCGCGCGAACGCGTCGACGATCGTCGGTACGGTGGCGTCGGCCGCGAGCGTCGGCGGTGACGGGCGCACGAGCGTCGCGATCGATCGCGTCGTGAGGTCGCGGACCTCGGCGTCGCGACGACGACGCTGCTCCGCGGCCGCATAGATCGACGGCACGCGCAGGATGCGCACGACGAGGTAGGCCACCACGCAGGCCATCATCAACGGCAGGGTCAGCGTGTAGACCGCCGTCATCTCGAGGACCATCAGGATCGCGGTCAACGGCGCCTGGGTCGTCGCTGCGAGGAATGCGCCCATCGCGACCGCGGCGCCGGCGGCCGACGGCGGCGCGATGTCGGGGAACAGGGCCGCGAGCGCCTGCGCGACGAGCGCGCCGAGCGCCGCCCCGACGAACAGCGTCGGCGTGAACGCGCCGCCAATCGCTCCGGAGCCGACGGTCACCGCGGTCGTCGCGACCTTGCACAACAACAGCAGCAGCAGCGAATAGCCGAACCACTGGTCGCCGAGGATCGCGTTGATCGTGAGATAGCCGTTGCCCCACACGTCCGGGACGCGCAGCGAGATGACGCCGACGATCAGGCCGCCGAGCGTCATCTTCACGATCAGCGATCCGGGCCAGCGCGCGACGATCGCGCGCGATCGATTCAGCGCGCCGAGAAAGAGTGGCGCGCAGAGTCCGGACACGATGCCGATGAGCCCGTAGGCCGCGAACTGCGCGCCGCTCGTCGCCGGCAACGCACCGATCGGATACAGCGGCACGTCGGGCGACAACGCGTGCGTGGTGAGATTCGCGACCAGCGCGGACACGAGCAAGGGCGCGAGGCTTTCGATCGCGATCGACCCGAGCACGATCTCGGCGATGAAGAGCGCGCCGGCGATCGGCGCGTTGTACGCCGACGTGACGCCCGCCGCCGCCCCGCAGGCGACGACGAGGCGGCGTTGCGGTGCCGGCAGCCGCCCCCAGCGCGCGAACAACGATGCGCATGCGGCCGCGATCTGCACCATCGGACCCTCGCGGCCGATCGAGCCGCCCGACGCGATGGAGAACAACGACGAGACGCTGCGGACCAGTGACTTGCCGAACGGCACGTGACCGTCGCCGATGACGACCGATTCCATGTAGTCGCCACTGCCGTCGTCGACGACGCCGTCGCGACGCGCGCGTCGCTTCGCGGCCCACAGGATCACCGCCGCGATCAGGCCGCCGATCGTGGGCACGAGCACGCGGGTCAGCGGCGGCAGGCTGGCCGCGGCTTCGACGAGGTCCATCACCTGCCCGGTCTCGATCCAGACGAGCCCGTTGATCGCGCCGCGGAAAGCCATTGTCGCGAGCGCCCCGGCGACGCCGGCGAGCACGGCCCAGGCGAGAGACCGCACGAAGTCGTCGCGCGCGAAGCGGTCGGCCGCGATCAAGCGCAGGCGCTCGACGAAGCGGTCCGACGGCGGCGCGTGATCCGTTGGGACGGGCGGCAGATCGTTTCCCAGGGATGAGTCGAAGGCGCGAATCGTAGCCGCAACGCGCGCGGGACAGTCGACCGCATCGAGCGACGCCACGACGCTCGAAAGGCGGAGCGGGCAAGCGATGGATCCCGTCGTCGCCGTTTTACGCGGCGGCTCGAACCCGTTCGCGCACGAGACGGCGGCGCCGGCCTAGACGCCCCCCGTCCGGCGCATCGGTTCGGCCTCGGTCGGTACGCGCCGCATCCGCAGTTCGACCCGGGCGCAGGGCTTGTGCGTGGCGATCAGCCGGCCTTGCGCCACTCGGTCCGCGCGGCGCTGGCCGCGCTGAACAGCGTCTCGAGCGCGACGCCGTCGCCGCGGGCGACCGAGGACCGCAGGACATCGAGGCGCCGGCGATAGTCGTCGAGGTCCTCGAGCAAGGCGTCGCGGTTCGCGAGCGCGATGTCGCGCCACATCTCCGGGCTGCTCGCCGCGATGCGCGTGAAGTCCGCGAAGCCGCCGCCGGCGAGCTCGAACTTCTGCGCGGCGTCGTCGGCTTCCGCGATCTGTGCGACGAGCACGTAGGCGAGCAGGTGGGGCAGATGGCTGACCGCGGACAACACGCGGTCGTGTGCATCCGCGGTCAGCGACGTCACGTGCGCGCCACAGGCGAGCCAGGCGTCGCGCGCACGCGCGAGCGCGTCCGCGTCGACGGTGTCGTGCGGCGTCAGCAGGACGCGCTTGCCCCGGAACAGGTCGGCCGTCGCAGCCTCCGGACCGTGGACCGCGCGGCCCGCGATCGGATGACCGGGGACGAAACGCGGCAACGCGTCGCCGAGCGTGCGGCGGGCCGCGGCCACCACGTCGCGTTTCGTGCTGCCGACATCGGTGACGACCGCATCGGGACGGAGATGGTTCGCGATCGCCGCGAAGACCGGCTCGATCTGCGCGACGGGCGTGGCGACGACGACGAGGCTCGCGCCGTCGACGGCGTCGGCGATCGATGAAGCCACCCGGTCGGCGATGCCGAGCGTGCGTGCCCGCTCGGCATGGGCCGGATCGCGATCGAACACGACGACCTGGTCAATGCGCTGCGCTTCGCGCAGCGCGAGCGCGAATGAACCGCCGATCAGGCCGCAGCCGACGACGGCGAGCCGGTCGACCATGGGAGTCGCGATGACCGGATCAGGCCGCGGCGCGTGCCGCGGGGACGTTCATCGCCTCGGAGAGCGCCGCGAGGAAGGCCGCGTTCTCCGCCTCGGTACCGATCGAGACGCGCAACCATTGCGGCAGGCCGTAGTTCGCGACCGGGCGAACGATGACGCCGCGCTTGAGCAACGCGAGATTGACGCGCGCGCCCGCGTCGTCGTCGTGGCCCGCGCGAAACAGGACGAAGTTCCCCGACGACGGGATGTACTCGATTCCTCGCTTGTCGAACGCGTTCGTCAGCTGCCGGTAGCCCGCGCGGTTGAGTCGATAGCTCTCGTCGAGGAAGTTCTGGTCGGCGAGCGCCGCGCACGCGGCGGCCTGCGCGAGCGCGTTGACGTTGAATGCCGCGCGCACCCGATTCATCAGGTCGGTGAGGACCGGCTGCGCGATGCCGAAGCCGATGCGCAGGCCCGCGAGTCCGAACGCCTTGCTGAACGTGCGCGACATGAGCAGGTTCGGGAAGCGGCGGACCCAGATCGCCGCGTCGAAGCGGTGCTCGGGATCGAGGTAGTCGGTATAGGCCTCGTCGAGGACCACGACGGTCTCGGGAGGGACGCGCGCGAGGAAAGCCTCGATCGCGGCCGGCTCGACGAATGTGCCGGTCGGATTGCTCGGGTTCGCGACGTAGACGACCGACGCCGTCGCTTCGCCGGGTCCGCCCTCGATCGCGCGCAGCATCGCATCGAGGTCGTGCCCGAGCCCCGGCGTCGCCGGTACCACGGTCGCGTGCGCGCCGACCTTCTGCGCGGCGAGACCGTAGACCACGAAACCGTATTGCGAGTGCACGATGCGGCCGCCATTCCCCGCGAACGCGAGTGCCGCCGTGTAGAGGATGTCGCTCGACCCGGCGCCGAGCGTGATCCAGCTCGTGTCCACGCCGAAGCGTTGCGACAATGCCTGCTTGAGGTCGAAGCCGAAGTCGTCCGGATAGCGACCGAGTTCGCCGACGGCGGCGGCCATCGCCTTCTTCGCGCTCTCGGGAATGCCGAGCGGATTCTCGTTGGACGCGAGCTTGACGATGCGCGCGGGGTCGAGGCCGAATTCGCGGGCGACCTCCTCGATCGGCTTGCCGCCGACGTACGGCGGGATCGAGCGGATATGGTCTGGAATGTGGAACGCGTCCGCGTCACGGGTCATGCGTGTCTCCTTGTCGTTGTTGTCGTCCGCCCGTCATGCGAGCGGATACGAGCCGAGGATCTTGAAGAATCCCGCCCCGGCCTTGAGTTCCTCCAGCGCGGCGCGGACGGGCGGATCCGACTCGTGCCCGTCGACGTCGATGTAGAAGTGATAGACCCACATGCCGGTCCGCGACGGCCGCGACTCGAAGCGCGTCATCGACACGTCGTGTCGCGCGAGCGGCTCGAGTGCCTCGTGCACGGCGCCGGCCTTGTTCGCGACCGAGAACACGATCGACGTGCGATCGCGCCCCGACGCGTTCGTCGCGATCGATCCGATCACCGCGAAGCGGGTGATGTTGCGCGCGAGATCCTGGATGTGGGTCGCGACCGGGACGAGCCCGTAGCGTTCGACCGCGAGGTCGCCGGCGATCGCGGCGATCGTCGGATCGTCCGCGGCCATCTGCGCCGCGAGCCCGTTGCTCGCGACCGGGATTCGCTCGAGCGTCGGTTGATGGCGCGTGAGCCACTCGAAGCATTGCGCGAGCGCCTGCGGATGCGCACAGACGCGCGTCACGCCGTCGATCGTGCCGCTCCTCGTCAGCAGGTGGTGGTCGACCGGGAGCGAGACCTCGCCGCAGATGCGCAGCGGCGAGTTGACCATCAGGTCGAGGCTGCGATTGACCGCACCCTCGGTCGAATTCTCGATCGGCACGATGCCGAAGTCCGATGCCTTCGACTCGACGTCGCGAAAGATCTCGTCGATGTTGGCGCTCGGACGCCGCGTGACGGAGCGGCCGAACCGACGGATCACGGCCAGTTCGCTGTACGTGCCTTCGGGCCCGAGAAAGGATACGGTCGCCGTGCGTTCGAGCGCACGACACGCCGACATGATCTCGCGATAGACGTGGCCGATCGCCTCGTCGGGGAGCGGACCGCGATTGCGCTCGGCGAGACCGCGCACGACCTGCGCCTCGCGCTCGGGTCGATAGACCTGCGCGTCGGGCTCGGTCGCCCGCTTGACGACGCCGACGCGCTCCGCGAGACCGGCACGCTCGTTGAGCAACTCGAGCATGCGCACATCGACCGCGTCGATCGCGGCACGTAGCGAGGCGAGGGTGTCGGGCCGGTCGCTCATCGTCGGCGCGGGACTAGCCGTTCGCGCGCTCGAAGTCGCGCATGAACGCGATGAGGGCGTGGACGCCTTCGATCGGCATCGCGTTGTAGATCGACGCACGGATGCCGCCGACGGCGCGATGCCCCTTCAGGCCCTTGAGCCCCGCGGCCGCGGACTCGGCGACGAAACGCTTCGTCGACGCCTCGTCGGGTAGGAAGAAGGTGACGTTCATGCGCGAGCGATCCTGTTTCACGACGCGCGTCGAATAGAAGTCGGACGCGTCGAGCGCGTCGTACAACGCCTTCGCCTTCGCGACGTTCAGCGTCTCGATCGCCTCGAGCGGCGTCAGTTCGGGCCGCCCGATCGCGGCGGGCCTGCGCTTGAGCCACTGGAACACGAGCCCGGCGAGATAGATCGCATACGTCGGCGGCGTGTTGAACATCGAGTCGTTGTCGGCGACCACCTTGTAGTCGAACGCCGACGGGCACAGGGGATGCGCCTCGCCGATCAGGTCGTCGCGAACGATGACGAACGTGAGGCCCGCCATGCTCACGTTCTTCTGCGCACCGCCGTAGACGAGACCGTAGCGCGAGACGTCGAGCGGACGCGACAGGAAGTGCGACGACACGTCGGCCACGAGCGGCACGTCGCCCGCATAGAGAGCGCGCACGTCGGGGGTCCACTGATACTCGATGCCGCCGATCGTCTCGTTCGTGCACAGATGCAGGTAGGCGGCATCGCGCGACGGCGTCCAGGTCTCGAGCGGCGGAATGCGGTCGTAGCCGCTGTCCTTCGCCGACGCGATGATCTCGACGCCCCCGTAACGACGCGCCTCGGTGATCGATTTCGTGGACCAGATGCCGGTGTCGACGTAATCGGCGCTCGCACGGCCGCGCATCATGTTCATCGGGACGATCGCGTTCTCGGCGAGCGCGCCGCCCTGCAGGAACAGGATCTTGTAGTTCGCCGGCACGCCGAGCAGTTCGCGCAGGTCCGCCGCGGCGCCCTCGATCACCGGCGCGTAGTCCGCGCTGCGGTGACTCATCTCCATCACCGACATGCCCGTTCCGTTCCAGTCGAGCATCTCGGCGGCGGCCTGGCGCAACACCTCCTCCGGGATCGTCGCCGGACCCGCGGAAAAGTTGAACGCGCGGCTCATCGCAGTGGCGTGCTTACTTCTTCGCGGCCGTCACCGTGTCGATCTGGGTCTTGACCGTCTTGTCGATCAACGCGGCGAGCTTCGGCTGGAACAAGGACACGCCGGTCTGCATCGTCTCGTTGATGATCTGCGGCATCTCGTTGAGCGACTTCGAACCGAGCGGCGACTTGTAGAACGCGTTGAGCTGCTTGAGCTCGTCGAGCGTGAAGTGCTTCGCGTAAATCGGATAGAGCTTGTCGACGGCCTGGTCGACGAGCTTCGGATCGGTGACGATCGACGTGCCTTCCTTGACGGCCTCGGTGAACGGCTGGTTCATCGATTCACGCACCTTCTGCTTCTGCTCGGGGCTGATCGCGGCCTGCTCGATGCGGGCGTTCATCGCCTGCGCCATCTGCTGCGGAAGACTCGCGCTCATCGCCTGGAACGTCCGGGCAAGGTTGTCGCGCGTCTTGGTCGTGTCGAGCAGTTCCTTGATGGCGGTGCGCTGCGCCGCCGTGACGGGCGCCGGCGCGGCGGCAGGAGCCGCGGCGGGCGCTGCGGGTGCGGGCGCGGGTGCGGTCGGCGTCTGCGCGAACGCGCTCGACGCGAGCGAGCCGATCGCGATGGACAGGGCGGCAGCGATTTGGGTCTTGGTCATACGAGGTCTCCGGCGTCGATCGACGCATGTGAACAAAGTGGAAGGGCCGCGCACGGCGCGACCCGGATTGCCGTCAGGCGCCGTCTTCCTTCTCGACCGCGTCGTCGCCGTCGACCGACTCGACGAGGCGTTGCAGCCCGGCGAGATGCGTGCCGTTGTCGACGCTGATCAACGTCACGCCCTGGGTGGCGCGTCCCATCTCGCGGATCTCGGACACACGCGTGCGGATCAGCACGCCGGCGGACGTGATCAGCATGATCTCGTCCTTCGCGTCGACGAGCGTCGCGGCGACGACCTTGCCGTTCCGCTCGGACGTGGAGATGGCGATCATGCCTTTCGTGCCCCGTCCGTGGCGCGTGTACTCGCTGATCGGCGTGCGCTTGCCGAAGCCGTTCTCGGTCGCGGTCAGCACGCTCTGCGCGCCGTCGCGCAATTCCTCTTCGGTCGGCGCGACGAGTAGCGCGATGACCTGTTGTCCGTCCTCGAGGTTCATGCCGCGGACGCCGCGCGCGCCGCGCCCCATCGAACGCACGTCGTTCTCGTCGAAGCGCACGGCCTTGCCGGCGTCGGAGAACAACATCACGTCGTGACGACCGTCGGTGATCGCGACGCCGATCAGGTGATCGCCCTCGTCGAGGTCGACCGCGATGATTCCCGCGGTGCGCCGGTTCGCGAAGTCGGTGAGCGGTGTCTTCTTGACGGTCCCGAGCGACGTCGCCATGAACACGTAATGCGCATCGTCGAAGGACTTGACCGGCAGCACGACGGTGATCTTCTCGGCGTCGGCCAGCGGCCACATGTTGACGAGCGGCTTGCCGCGCGAGCCCCGCGAACCTTGCGGGACCTCGTATACCTTCAGCCAGTACACGCGACCGCGGTCCGAGAACGCGAGGATCATGTCGTGCGTGTTCGCGACGAAGAGCTGGTCGATCCAGTCGTCTTCCTTCGTGGCGGCCGCCTGCTTGCCACGTCCGCCACGCTTCTGCGCGCGATATTCGGCGATCGGCTGGCTCTTGATGTAGCCGGTGTGCGAGATCGTGACCACCATGTCCTGCGGCGTGATCAGATCCTCGTCGTTCATGTCGAGCGCGTTGAGCACGATCTCGCTGCGGCGGTCGTCGCCGAAATCGTTGCGGATCGCGTTGAGCTCGTCACCGATGATCGCGGTGATGCGTTCGGGCTTCGCGAGGATGTCGAGCAGGTCGGCGATCTGGCCCATCACGTCGCGGTACTCCTCGACGATCTTGTCCTGCTCGAGCCCCGTGAGGCGCTGCAGGCGCATCTGGAGGATTTCCTGCGCCTGTTCGTCGGACAGGCGGTACAGGCCCCCGGCCTGCATGCCGTAGTGCAGCGGCAGGCCTTCGGGACGGAAGGCTTCGCGACCGCCCGGCGTCTCGGACTCCGCGCGCGCGAGCATCTCGCGCACGAGCGACGAATCCCACGAGCGCTTCATCAATTCCTGCTTCGCGATCGGCGGCGTCGGCGCGGCCTTGATCAGCGCGATGAACTCGTCGATGTTCGCGAGCGCGACCGCGAGGCCTTCGAGTACGTGACCCCGTTCGCGCGCCTTCTTCAGCTCGAAGATCGTGCGACGCGTGACGACCTCGCGACGATGATTGACGAAGGCGTCGATCATCATCTTGAGATTGCAGAGCCGCGGCTGCCCGTCGAGCAGCGCGACCATGTTCATGCCGAACGTGTCCTGCAGCTGCGTGTTCTTGAACAGGTTGTTGAGCACGACCTCGGGCACTTCGCCGCGCTTGAGATCGATGACGACGCGCATGCCCGACTTGTCGGACTCGTCCTGGATGTGGGAGATGCCCTCGAGCTTCTTTTCCTGGATCAGTTCGGCGATGCGCTCGAGCAGCGTCTTCTTGTTCACCTGATACGGCAGTTCGTCGACGATGATCGACGTGCGATTCCCCTTGTCGATCTCCTCGAAGTGCGTCTTCGCGCGCATCACGACGCGGCCGCGGCCGGTGCGATAACCCTCGCGCACGCCGGTGATCCCGTGGATCACGCCGCCGGTGGGGAAGTCGGGCGCGGGGATGATCTCGATGAGTTCGTCGATCGTGCAGTCCGGATTGCGCAGGACGTGCAGGCAGGCGTCGACCACTTCGCGCAGGTTGTGCGGCGGGATGTTGGTGGCCATGCCGACGGCGATGCCCGTCGAGCCGTTGATGAGCAGATTCGGAATCTTGGCCGGCAGGACGACCGGTTCCTGCTCGGTGCCGTCGTAGTTCGGAACGAAGTCGACGGTCTCGCGATCGAGGTCGGCGATCATCGCTTCGGCGATCTTCGACAGGCGGACTTCGGTGTAACGCGACGCGGCGGCGTTGTCGCCGTCGACCGAGCCGAAGTTGCCTTGTCCGTCGATCAGCGGATAGCGCAGCGAGAACGGCTGCGCCATGCGGACCATCGTGTCGTAGATCGCGAGGTCGCCGTGCGGGTGGTACTTGCCCATCACGTCGCCGGCGATACGCGCCGACTTCTTGTGCGGACGATTCGAGTGGTTGCTGAGCTCGTTCATCCCGTACAGCACGCGCCGGTGAACGGGTTTGAGTCCATCCCGCAGGTCGGGCAACGCGCGGCCGACGATGACGCTCATCGCGTAGTCGAGGTACGACCGGCGCATCTCTTCTTCGAGACTGACCGGGATCATTTCCTTCGCGAACGAATTCATAGGCTGCGGTACGGGATGTCATCGCGCGACGCGATGAACGGGAGGATCAGAAGGGTCGTCTCGGCGAGACGTCGAGCGGGCCCGGCGCGTGTTGCAAACGACGCTTGCCGGGCAGAAGAAGTGCCGACGGAATCACGGATGAAAACGGACTGCGAAAACAGACTGCGAAACCGCGCGATTTTAGCACGCGAGGCCCGGCCGCCCACGTCGCGCCGAGGCCCTTTGCTATATTCGCGCCGATGCAGAAAACGCGTCCCGTCGTCGAATTGATCGTGCCTCGCTGGATCGTGCCGATCGAACCGGCGGGCGTGGTGCTCGAAGGCCACGCGATCGCCATCGACGACGCCGGAATGATCGTCGCCGTCGGCCCGGCGACCGACTTGCGGCAACTCCACGACGGCGCGATCGAGACGGTGCTCCCCGATCACGTCGTGACGCCCGGGCTCGTCAACCTCCATACGCACGCGGCGATGACCCTGTTGCGCGGGCTGGGCGACGACCTTCCGTTGATGCAGTGGCTGCAGACGCGCATCTGGCCCGCGGAGAAGGCCTTGTTGTCCGAAGACTTCGTCGCCGCCGGCACGCGCCTCGCATGCCTGGAGATGCTGCGCGGAGGGACGACCACGTTCTCCGACATGTACTTCTTCCCCGACGTGGCGGGCGCGACCGCGGCAGAACTCGGGATGCGGGCCCACATCGGACTGACCGTCATCGACTTCCCCACCGCGGCCGGCGGCGATGCCGACGACTATCTCGATCGCGGCGTCGCCCTCTTCGACCGCATGCAGGACGAACGGCTGCTGACATTCGCGTTCGCACCCCATGCCCCCTACACGATCAGCGACGCGACGTTCGAGCGCATCGGCATGTTGATGGGCCAGACGGGCTTGCCGCTGCAAATCCATCTGCACGAGACCGAAGAGGAGCTGCGACGCAGTGAAATCGACCACGGCATGCGTCCGATCGCCCGCCTCGAACGCCTCGGTCTCGTCGGGCCGAGCCTGACGTCGGTCCATTCGGTGCACCTCGACGCGCGCGAGATCGCGCTCTATGTCGAACGCGGCGTGTCGATCGCCCATTGTCCCGCGTCGAACCTCAAGCTCGGCTCGGGGATCGCGCCGATCGCCCGTTACCTCGACGCCGGCATCAACGTCGGCATCGGGACTGACGGCGTCGCCAGCAACAATCGCCTCGACATGCCCGGCGAGATGCGGCTCGCGGCGCTGCTGGCCAAGGGCGTGTCCGGCCGAGCGGACGCATTCAACGCGCACCAGGTTCTGCATGCGGCGACCCTGGCTGGTGCGAAGGCCTGCGGACTGGACCATCGAATCGGCAGCATCGTGGTCGGCAAGGAAGCCGATCTCGCGGCCTTCGATCTCTCGAATCTCGATTTCCAACCGGTTTTCGACGTTGCTTCGCACCTGATTTTCGTGACCGGACGCGAGGCCGTCACCGACGTTTGGGTGGCTGGAACCCATGTTGTGCGAAAGCGACAATTCGTCGCGGCCGCCGCGCGCGCCGCAGAGGGCAAGGGTGCAAGCGACATAGCCCTGTGGCAGAATCGAACGAGAAGTCAACTGGATGCAGATGCTTTGTCGCGCACCGGTTGATGCCCGATAAGTGCGGCGTACAAGCGTCATGAAGGCGGTCCAGACTGCCTCCGAGTCGAGACTGGGGATTGCGCTTGTTCGACCCACGGTGCTTCGATGGTATGAATGCGCTGATGACCGCCAAGAGCGCATCGCGTTGAATTCGAAATCAAAAGGAGAAACATGAACAAGTCGGTCAAAATGTCAGCTTTGGCTGCTCTCTTGGCGTCAGCTGGCTGCGCCGGAACCGGAAGTACCTTTACGTACCCCGCCATGACGGACGTCACGGCAGCCACCCCGGTCAGCGGCTACGTTCAGGATGCACGCGGCATCATCGTCCGCGACCCGTTCGGCCTCTGCTGGCGCACCGGCTACTTCACTCCCGCGCTCGCCCAGTTCGAGTGCGATCCCGATCTCGTTCCGCGTCCCGCCGCGCCTCCGGTCGCTCCGCCGGCAGCCGTACCGCCGCCGGTCACGCCGCCCGCAACGGTCGCAGCCGAGAAGATCACGTTCGCTGCCGATGCCTTCTTCGACTTCGACAAGGCCACGCTGAAGCCGGAAGGCAAGGCGAAGCTCGACGATCTCGTCAGCAAGCTCGGCGGCATCAACCTCGAAGTCATCATCGCCGTCGGCCACACCGACAGCATCGGTTCGAACGCGTACAACCAGAAGCTGTCGGTTCGTCGCGCCGAAGCGGTCAAGGCCTACCTGGTCGGCAAGGGCATCGAGGCGAACCGCATCTACACCGAGGGCAAGGGCAAGACGCAGCCGATCGCGCCGAACACGATCAACGGCAAGGACAATCCGGCCGGTCGCGCGAAGAACCGTCGCGTCGAGATCGAAGTGGTCGGCACTCGCGCTCCGAACCGCTGATCCTCATCCAATAAGAAAAAGCGGCGCTTCGAGCGCCGCCGTGTGCCCCGCCTCGGCGGGGCATTTTTTTGCCTGCTCGCATCGCGAACTCGCGTGCTAGCGTTCGGCCCTCGCCTCGCCATCGCACAATCGTGAACGCAGCCACCCTGTCGAACGCAACGCCCTCCTTTCGCAACGCCGACCCCGAAGAACTCCGGAAATTCGGCGAGCTCGCGCACCGCTGGTGGGACGAGACCGGCGAGTTCGCGCCCTTGCATGCGATCAACCCGCTGCGCCTCGACTGGATCGCGGCCCGCGCCCCGCTCGCCGGGTCGCGCGTCGTCGACGTGGGCTGCGGCGGCGGCATCCTGTCGGAGTCGATGGCCGCGCGCGGCGCGGATGTCCTCGGCATCGACTTGTCGGACAAGCCGCTCGGCGTCGCGCAGCTGCATGCGCTCGAGACCGGCGCGCGGCTGCGTTACGAACTCGTCGCGGTCGAGGATCTCGCGGCCCGTGAGCCGGCCTCGTTCGACGTCGTGACCTGCATGGAGATGCTCGAGCACGTCCCGGATCCCGCGGCGATCGTGCGCGCGTGCGCGACGCTCGTGAAACCAGGCGGCCGCGTCTTCTTCTCGACGATCAACCGCAATCCGAAGGCGTATCTGTTCGCCGTGCTCGGTGCCGAGTACCTGTTGCGCCTGCTGCCGCGCGGGACGCACGACTACGAACGCTTCATCACACCGTCCGAGCTCGCCCGCTTCGCACGCGCGGCAGGGCTCGACGTCGATGCGACGACCGGACTGCACTACAACCCGTTGACGAAGAAGTACTGGCTCGCGCCGAACGTCGACGTCAACTACCTGTTCGCGACGACCGCACAACGCCCATGAGCGATCCCATCGCGCCGGGTCGCTGGCGCGCGATGCTGTTCGACCTCGACGGAACGCTCGCGGACACCGCACCCGATCTCGCGGCCGCCGCGAACGCGATGCGTGTCGACCGCGGCCTCGACGCGCTGCCGATCGGTCCGTTGCGCTCGGTCGCGTCGCAAGGCGCACGCGGACTGCTTCGCGTCGCATTCGATCTCGTCCCCGAGGCGGCGGACTACGAGGCGATGAAAGAGGAATTCCTCTCGCGCTACGAAGCGAACCTCGCGGTCCATACGCGCCTGTTCGACGGCATGGCCGAAGTCCTCGACGCGCTCGAGGCCCGGGGCCTCGCCTGGGGCATCGTGACGAACAAGGCGACGCGTTTCACGGCGCCGTTGATGAAGCATCTGGGACTCGCCGCTCGCGCATCGAGCATCGTGTCGGGCGACACGACGCCGTTCACGAAGCCGCATCCGGCGCCGCTGCTGCGGGCCGCCGAGGACATGGACCTGCCGCCGTCGGAATGCGTCTACGTCGGCGACGATCACCGCGACATCCTGGCCGGCCACGCCGCCGGCATGGACACGATCGCCGCCGCCTGGGGCTACTGCGCGACGCCCGCCGTCCAATGGGAAGCCGGTCTCGTCCTCCCTTCGCCGCGCAAGCTGATCGCGTTGTTCTGAGCCCGCGCAGGGCGGGACAAGTTGCGGGAGTCCTCTTTATACTCGGCCGCTCCGACGAGACGGGCGGCGACGAAAGATTCGATGAGCGAAGACCAGCCGAGCCGCACGCCGCGGCGAGCGCGCCTGCTGCGTTGGGCGCGCAATCTCGCCGTCGGCCTCGCGCTCGTCCTCGTGATCTTCGGCGTCGTCGGCTACTTCGTCGCACCAGGACTCATCAAGTCGACAGCGGAAAAGCAGATCGCCGAACAGACCGGACGCCGCGCCGCGATCGGCGCGATCGACATCAGTCCGTATCGCCTGTCGGCGACGATCCGCGACTTCAAGCTCTACGAGATCGACGGGACGACGCCGGCGGCGCAGATCGACACGCTGCTCGTGAACGTCTCGTCCTCGTCGCTCTTCAAGCGCGCGCTCGTCTTCGACCAGATCAAGGTGACGCATCCACAGCTCGCGGTGACGCGCTTCGAGGCGCAGCGCTTCAGCTTCTCGGACATCGTCGACAAGATCCTCGCGAAGCCGAAGACCGACGACGAGGTGCGTTTCTCGCTCAACAACATCGAGGTCGAGAACGGCAGCCTGCAGTTCGACGACCGCGTGACGGGGCGCAAGCACGTCGTCGATGAAGTCAGGTTCGGCGTGCCCTTCCTGTCGAATCTCCCGTACGACACCGACATCTTCGTCACGCCGAACTTCTCGGCGCGCGTCAACGGCAGCACGATCGCGCTCGACGGCAAGGCGCAGCTGTTCGCGGCACGACGCGAGGCGACGCTCGACGTCGAATTCAGCGGGCTCGATCTGCCGGCCTACATGGACTTCGCGCCGACGCCGCTGCCGGTCAAGCTCGCGTCCGGCAAGCTCGACGCGAAGCTCGGGATCCGCTTCAAGGCCGCCGCCAAGGACGACCAGGGCAACGCGACGCCGCAGACGCTCGCGATCTCCGGGCCGATCGCGCTGAGCTCGTTCAAGCTCACCGACACCGGAGGCCGCGAGGCGGTCGCGCTCAAGCGTCTCGACGTCGACCTGGAAGACGTCCAGCCGTTCGCGAGCGTCTTCGGCATTCGCAGCATCGCGATCGCCGAGCCCGTCGTGCACGTCACCCGACGCGCGGACCACAGCATCGACCTGGTCACGCTGTTCACGCCACCGGCACCGACGAAGACTGCGGCCGCCGAGCCCGCGAAAACCGCGGCGGCCGCGCCGAAGCTGACAATCGCCAGCGTGCGCGTCGACGGCGGGCGCTTCGACTTCGCCGACGAGACCCTCGCGCCCGCCGCCACGACGCGCTTCGACCGCATCGCGGTGAAGGTCGAGCACGTCACGTTGAACGGTGACTCGCCGACCTCGTACGCGGTCTCGTTCGCCACGCCGGGCGACGGCGCGATCGAGACCCACGGGAATGCGGTCCCGGCCAAGCGCACGGCGTCCGGATCCGTGAGCATCAAGGGTTTCCAGCCCGGCGCCTTCGCCGGCTATCTCGCCACGTTCGTCGCGGCGCGGATCGGCGACGCCTCGGTGTCGGCCGATGCCGACTACACGATCGACGCGTCGGGTGCCGACATCGCCGGCCGCATCGAGCACATCAACACGCGCATTGAGAGGCTGCGTTCGCAGTTGCCGAACGAGAAGAGCTCCTTCGTCGCGGCCGATGCGATCGTCCTCGGCAACGGCGCCTACGACTTCCAGAAGCATTCGTTCACGGCCGATGCGTTGACGCTGACCGCCCCGGTCGTCGCGATCGCGCGCGACGCGAAAGGCCACATGAATCTGCAGGCCATCCTCGTCGAGAAGAAATCGGAAGCGAGCCCGGCGAAGGACGCGCCCGCCGTCGTGATCAAGCCGGCCGACACGCAGGCCTTCACGGCGGAGATCAAGTCGCTCGTCGTCGAGCGCGGCAACATCTCGTTCGAGGACGCCTCGACGCGCACGCCCGTCCGCGTGCGCGCGTCGCCGTTCAACTTCAAGGCGGAGAACGTCGGCACGTCGACGAGCAGCGTCGTTCCGTTCACCCTCGACACCGTCGTCGACCAGCGCGGCAAGCTTGCCGTACAGGGCAAGGTCGTCGTCGCGCCGCTGACGATCGACGCGACCGTCAATGCGAGCAAGCTGCCGGTGGGCTGGCTCGCGGCGTATGCCGGCGACCGGCTGAACGTGACGGTCGAGACGGCCGACGTCGATGCGCGCGGCAGCGTGCGCGTCGGCACGCCGAAGACGAAGTCGGAGGCGCTGACGGCCGCGTATCGCGGCTCGTTCGGCGTCTCGCGCGTGCGCGTGCTCGATCGGCTCACGTCCGAAGAATTCATCCGGCTGAAGACGCTCAACGTCGCGAACGTCGACTTCGCGATGCCGGCGCGCGCCGCGCCGTTCTCCGCGGCGCTCGGGGCCGTCACGCTCGACGACTTCTATGCGCGCCTGATCGTCAACGCGAACGGACGGCTCAACGTGCAGGACATCGTGTCGACGCCGGGCGAGGAGCGCTCGGTGACGAACCCCGAGAACGTCGCGCCGACCGAGAAGCCGGCGCCGACCGCGATCGATCAGGGAAAGAACAGGACGACGGCGGCGGTCCCGCCGCCGGCAGGCCCGAAGGGACAGATCCACGTCGCCGGCATCAAGATCACGAACGGTCGCGTCGGCATCACCGATAACTTCGTGAGGCCCAACTACAGCGCGAACCTCGCGGGCCTCACGGGCGAGGTCTCGGCGCTCGACTCGGTCGATCCGAAGCCCGCGAACCTGAAGCTCACCGGCACGATCGACGGCGACGGCGCGCTCGACGTGAGCGGCCGTTTCAATCCGTTCGCGGCCTCGCTGTTCGTCGACATATCGGCCGAGGCGAAGGACATCGAGCTCACGCGCCTGACGCCGTACGCGGTCAAGTACGCGGGCTATCCGATCGAACGCGGCAAGCTGTCGACGACCGTCAAGTACCACATCGAGGACGGGAAGCTCGAGGCGCAAAACCGGCTCTTCCTCGACCAGCTGACGTTCGGCGAGAAGGATCCGTCGTCGACCGCGAACCTGCCGGTCCGGCTCGCGGTCGCGTTGCTGAAGAACTCGCGTGGCGAGATCGACATCAACCTGCCGGTCTCGGGCTCGCTGTCGGACCCGCAGTTCTCGGTCGGCGGCGTGATCT
>Ga0247783_1000104_pt1 | contig 25099 bp, 20 predicted proteins | sample UWRJL064202C5_FD_179911 | JGI IMG/M metagenome (GOLD analysis project Ga0247783, IMG submission 179911) | Plant litter microbial communities from Arlington Agricultural Research Station in Wisconsin, United States - UWRJ-L064-202C-5 | ecosystem: Environmental > Terrestrial > Plant litter >...
ACCTGCAGTCGCCGGAAAACTACGTCGGCTATGCGCGCAGCGAGAACTTCGCATCGGCCGGGGGCTGGGCCCGGGACAGGCGCAAGGTCTACGCGGCTCCGAGTCGCCTGCGGCTCAACGAATGGGCGCTCGCCGGCGACTGGACCGTACAGCGGCAGGCGATCGTGATGAATGAACGCAACGGCCGGATCGCCTATCGCTTCCATGCCCGCGATCTCCACCTCGTGATGGGACCGGCGGCGGGCGGCATGCCGGTCCGCTTCCGGGTATCGATCGACGGAAAGCCGCCGGGGCCGGCGCACGGTGTCGACGTCGACGAGCAGGGCAACGGGACGGTCCGCGAGCAGCGCCTGCATCAACTCATCCGGCAGCCGAAGCCGATCGTCGACCGCTTGTTCGAGATCGAGTTTCTCGACCCGGGCGCGGAGGCCTATGCGTTCACGTTCGGTTGAGCGCGATCCATGCCATCGCCCGATGGCCTCGTGTCGACGACCTGACGCGATCGCTGCGCCCGAGCCGACCTCGACGGCGGTTCGCAGCCGGTCGTTGTTGAGCCTGAAAGCCCGTCTCGCCGATCGTCAGGAGACGCGGGCGGGCGCCGCGGGAAGACTCCTCGACGCGGTCGACGGCGCGCTCGAGTATCGTCTCGGAGACGCGCGCCTCGTCGCGTCGATCAAGTGATGGAGACCCCATGGACGGCAAGCCCCGCATGGTCGACCTGAAGCTCGAGGTCGTCATCGTTCCCCTCGCCGACGTCGATCGCGCGAAGGCCTTCGACGAACGTCTCGAGTGGCGACTGGACGCCGACGTCGCGACCGGCGACAGCTGGCGTGTCGTACAGCTCACGCCACCCGCCCCGCGCTGCTCGATCCCCTCACCGCTGCCGAGGTGCAACTGATGCGAGCCGATCTCATTCCCGGCGCCCTCTTTCCCGACTTTTCGCTGGCCGACCATCGCGGCAAGCATCGGACCCTCGCGGAGCTGCAGCAAGCCGACCCGCTCGTGCTCGTGCTCGCGCGGGGCGGCTTCTGTCCGAAGGAACGCCGACAACACGAAGGGTTGCTGCAACTCCATCGCGAGATGCAGGTCGGTTACTGCCGACTCGTGACCGTCTCGACCGACAGCCTCCTGGAGACGAACGAATTCCGCTCCGGGGTCGGCGCGTCGTGGACTTTTCTGTCGGACCCCGCGCGCAAACTGCAGAAGGACCTCGACATCGCGGAGTACACCGACCCGCAGCACAACCCGATGATCCCGCACACGCTGGTGCTCGAGCCGGGCCTGCGCATCTTCAAGATCTACAACGGCTATTGGTTCTTCGGGCGGCCGACCGTCGACGAGTTGCGGCTCGACCTGCGCGCGGTGTTGCAACGCTGCCGTCCCGACTGGGACATCGGCAACGCCGAACTGCGAAGCGCATGGGCGAGCGGTGACAAGAGCAGGTTCTACCCGTACGGCAAGACGCAGGCGCAGGTGTTGGGCGAGCAGGACTGACGCGCATGGCGTCCTGCTAGCGGGAGGGCTTGCCCAGCGCCGCGAACTTCAAGCGTCGATGGACCTCCGCGACGAGCGCGCCCTCGTCGCGTTGCTTCACGAAGAACTTCGAGACCTCGCCCTGGTTGATCGCGGACGTGACCGTCTGCGCGTCGTCCTGGCCCGTCATCATGATGCGCACGATGCGCGGATGCATCCGGCGGACCCGCGCGAGAAATTCGACGCCTTGCATGCCGGGCATGTTCTGGTCCGAGACGATGACATCCACGCTGTGCAAGGCCAGTGCATCGAACGCCTTCATCGGACTCGACGCCGACAGCACGCGATAGTCGTCGCTCGTAAAAAGCGCCTCGAGCAGCGTCCGGCACGCCTTGTCGTCGTCGACGATGAGGACCGTCGGCATGTCGCTCAGGCGGTCGTCGCGCAACGTGTAGAGGCTCGCGTCGTTCATCAGCATCGTCGTCACCGCGGCCGCCGACACCGGCTTCGCGAAGAGGAAGCCCTGGGCCTCGTCGCATCGATTCGCACGAAGAAAGCCGAGCTGCTCCTCCGTCTCGACGCCTTCGGCGATGACCTTCAGGTTCATGCTGTGCGCCATCGTGACGATGGCGCGCGCGATGGCCGCGTCGTCCGGATTCACCGCGACTTCGCGGACGAACGATCGGTCCACCTTCAGCGCGTCGAGCGGCAAGCGGCGCAGATAGCTCAGGCTGGAATAGCCGGTGCCGAAATCGTCCACCGAGATCCGGATTCCCAGCTCCCGGAGTCGACGCAGGACCAGGATGGCCGCGTCGGGGTCCTGCATCAACATGCTCTCGGTGATCTCGATCTCGAGGCAACCCTTCGGTAGCGAGAACTCCTCGAGGATGTAGGCGATCTGTCGATCGAGTCCGTCTTGCTGAAGCTGACGGCTCGAGAGGTTGATCGCGATCGCCGGGTTGAGGACGCCCGCCGCGAGCCATTCGGCGAGCTGCGCACACGCCGCCCGAGCGACCCATCCGCCGACGGGAACGATCAACCCCGTCTCTTCCAGCGTGGGGATGAAGTCCAACGGAGCGACGAGGCCCCGCTCGGGCGAGTCCCAGCGCAGCAAGGCCTCCACGCCGATGATCTTCCCCGTGATGATGTCGACCTTCGGCTGGTAGTGGAGGATGAATTCGTTTCTCTCCAGCGCCCGCCGCAGACTCGACTCGAGCTTGGTGCGCTCGAGCCCGTCCGTGTTCATCGCCTCGGTATAGAAGCTGAAGTTGTTGCGGCCCGCCGCCTTCGCGCTGTACATCGCGGCGTCGGCATGTCGAATCAACGACGTCGAGTTGTCGCTGTCATCCGGATAGAGCGCGATGCCGATGCTCGAGGTGACGAAGCACTCGAGACCGTCGATTTCGAAGGACGGTGCGAAGGCATCCAGGATCTTCTGTCCGACGAATGCGGCCGCCTGAGCCGACTTGATATTCGGCAGGATGATCGCGAATTCGTCGCCGCCGAAGCGCGCGATCGTGTCTCCGCCACGGACACAGCCGCGCAGGCGATCGGCCGCCTGCTGAAGCAGTTGGTCGCCGCCCGCGTGACCGAAACTGTCGTTGATGAGCTTGAAGCCGTCGAGGTCGATGAAGAAGATCGCCGACGTCCACTGATTGCGTTCCGCCAGGACCAGCGCCTGCTTGAGGCGGTCGCGGAACAACACGCGGTTCGGCAAGCCGGTCAGCGCGTCGAAATACGCCAGATAGTTGAGCTTCTGCTCCTTGTCCATGTAGCCCAGGGCGAACGACAAGTCCCCGGCCAACTGGATCAACAGGCGCATCTCGTCCGCGTCGAAGGCATTGCGCTCGCTCGCGTAGAGCGCCAGGACACCGATCGCTCGTCCATCGACGGCCAGCGGCAGCAGGGCCAGCGAGTGGATTCCCCTCTCCGCGAGCTGCGGCTTGACGAGGATCTGCGGGTCGGAGCCGACGTCGTTCGAATAGACGGGCTGATTGCCGTTGATGACGCGTGCGACCGGCAGGCTGTCGTTGGCATCGATCTGCAGGATGGTCGAAGCGGTTTCGAAGAAGTTTCCGATCGCGCCGGCCGTCGCCACGACCTGCACCGTGCGGTCCGCCTCGCGAAGCAGGCCGATCCAGGTCATGACGTAGCCGCCTTCGTCGACGACGATCCGGCACGCTTCGCGGAAGAGCTCGTCGCGATCGCGCTCCCGGAGCACGAGGGAATTGATCCCGCTCAGGACCGCATAGATGCGGCTCGCGCGCGCGATCTTGTTGTTCTGGATGCGCCGCTCCGTGACATCGCTGTGCATCACGACGACGCGGATCGCCCCGGCGCCGGGGAAGCGGGTGACGCTCCCTTCGAACCACGTCGTGCCCGTCGCGCTCCGAAGCGGATATTCGAGCGCGAACGTTCGTCGTTCGCCCGACAGCACCGAGCGGATGCCGGCACTGAACGCCCGCGCGGCGGGCGCGTCATCGCCATGCGTCGCATCGCAGCGCTTCAGGTAGTTGTCGCCCGCGCCGTGACACAGCGGATGCGCACGCTGGCTCGTCGGGGACTCGCGCCACGCCTGATTGGTGGTGATGATCGTGCCGTCCTCATCGAGCACGCACAGCTGCTGAGGAAGCGCATCGATGGTGGACTTCGAGAAGCGTTCGGACTCCACCAGGGCGCCCTCGATGCGCTTGCGCTCGCTGAGGTCCTCGATGAAACGAATGAAGTGGCTCGGTTGTCCGTCCGGTCCGTGCGCGATCGAGACGCTGCGGTTGACCCACAGGGTGTCGCCGTTCTTCTTGATGAGCCGCTTCTCGCCGCTGAACGATGCGATACGCCCGGCCAGCATCCGCTCCGCCTGCAGGCGATCATCGGCGAGGTCGTCCCGATGCGTCACATCGTCCGAACGCATCGTCAACAACTCGGCACGCGTGTAGCCGAGCATGTCGCAGAACTTCGCGTTGACGGACGTGTAGTGACGCTGGATCGACGTGTGCGCGATACCCACGGCCGCCTGCTCGAACGTGGCTCTGAATACTTCCTGCGCCGCTGTCTCGCGGGCGATGTCCATGCGATGCTCCACGGTCATCTCGGTCTCCCGCTACATGGGCGGCGGTACGTTCAACGTGAGCCAGTAATCGTCGATCAGCCGCACGACGCGAAGAAAGCCATCGAAGGAAACCGGCTTGACCAGGTAGCTGTTCGCGCCGTTGTCGTAGCTCAGCGCACGGTCGCCTTCTTCCTTGGAGGACGACAGCACGACCACCGGGATCCGCTTCAGTTGATCGACGTTCTTGATGGCGCGCAGCACGTCCTGGCCGTCGACGACGGGCATCTTGAGATCGAGCAGGATCAGGTCCGGAAGCGGGTGCAGCTCCCGGTCGGCAAAAGGACCGGTGCCGAAGAGGTAATCGATCGCCTCTTGTCCACCGTCAGCAACGTGGATCTTGTTCCCGTGTTGTTCTTCCTCGAAGGCGTCGAGCGTCAACTCGACATCCATCCGGTTGTCCTCGACCAGCAGGATGTGCGCCGCCCGTGATAAGCGCATCGCGTTCCTATCGCTCGTCGAACGCCGGCGCGGCCGCGCTGCACCCGACCTCGGAAGCGTCACCTGCCCGCTTGAGACGAACCTCGAAGGTGGTTCCCACCCCGAGCGCGGAGTAGACCGCGACGGACCCCCCGAGCATCTCGGCCGCCTTGCGAACGACCGACAGGCCGATTCCCGTGCCCGCGTATTCGTCTTGTCCGTGCAGACGCTGAAAGACTTCGAAGATCCTGTCGAAGTGTTTCGCGTCGATGCCGATGCCGTTGTCGGCGACACGGATCACGACGTCATCGCCATCGGCGATCCAGCTCACCTCGACCGTCGCCGGCACGTCGGATCGACGATACGTGACCGCGTTGTCGAGCAGGTTCGAGAAGATCTGCGAGAGCAGCGTCCGATCGGCAAGCACCTCGGGCAGATCTTTCGCGACGGTGATCGTCACGCCCAGCTGCGCCGCATGCGCCTGCAGGTTTCGTCCGATGACGTCGAGCACATCCTCGAGCGACGTGGCCTTGACCGCGATGGCGGCCCTGCCGAGGCGCGAATAACTGAGCATGTCCTCGATGAGTCGCGACATGTGCTCGCTCGCCTCGAGAATGTTGTCGAGAAAATGTCTTCCCTTCTCGTCCAACGCGCCGCGGTATCGACTCGAGAGAATCTCGGCGAAACCGGTGATCGCCCGCAGCGGCGCCCGCAGATCGTGGGAGACCGAGTAGCTGAACGCCTCAAGCTGATGGGTGCGCTGTTCCAGCTGCGCGGTGCGGTGCGCAAGCTCCGTGGTGCGCTCCTCCACCTTCGCTTCGAGTTCGGTGACTTGGATGACGTGCCCCTGTGAGACGACCGGGCGCGATTCGGATGGGAACAGCGTCGCGTGCCACCGATCGCTGCTGCTCTGCAAGCACGCTCAACGCTTATACGCTGATTGACGTCCAGGCGGTGGGATGCCTGCGACCGTCCGAGGTCGTGGAAGCCTCGAAGTGTGCGGTCGTGCACGCATCGCAAGATCGCGGACGAAGGAGGCGACGATGATTTGTCCGAGCTGCGCGAATCCCGACGTCGCGACGCTTGCCGAGAGACGGGACCTCATCGCGCGGGTACGCGCGCTCGAGAGACGACGGCAAGTCGGTCGCTGAGGCGGGAACCGCGCCGCCGTTCGCGCTAGGCGGCCTTCTTCCGACGTTTGCCCTTCTCGGCCTTGCAGCGCCGGTCCTTCTGCGCGGCGTGCGCATCGAGGATCGATCGGATCAAGGGGCCGAAGCGGTCGTCGAGTTCCTCGAGGCGTGGCGTGTTGTGCATCTCGACGCCGCGCCGCTCGCTGCGGATCAAGCCGGCCGCGCGCAACACGTTGAAGTGCTGCGACAAGGTCGACTTCGGGATCGGCTTGTCGCTGATCTCGAGAAACGCCGAGCAATTCTGCGAACACTGCGCATTGACGATCTGCGCGAGGATTTGCACGCGCGTGAGATCCGACAACGCATGCAGGATGCCTTCGACGTTGACGTCTTCGACGGCGGGATGAAAGAGCGGTCTCATGTCCGGAATATAGGGACGGGTTGACATATTGTCCAGTAGTTCGTAATCTCCGAACTATTGAAGTACATTGTTTCGGAACCATTGAACTCAGCAGGCGCCGCACTCGAACGAAGCCGACGCCCAACCGGTCCGGATTCCGTCCGGCCATCAACAAGGAAAATCACCATGAGCAAGCTCACAGGAAAAGTCGCCATCGTCACCGGCGCATCGAAGGGAATCGGCGCGGGCATCGCGAAGGCGCTGGCGGCGGAAGGCGCGGCCGTCGTCGTCAACTACGCGAGCAGCAAGACCGGCGCCGATGAAGTCGTCGCCGCGATCGTCAAGGCGGGCGGCAAGGCCGTCGCTGTCCAGGGCGACGTCGCGAAGGCGGTGGACGTCAAGAAACTGTTCGCCGAGTCCGCGAAGGCGTTCGGTCCCGCCCACGTCGTCGTCAACAATGCCGGGGTGTTTCAGTTCGGTCCGCTCGACGGTGTGACCGAAGAAGAATTCCACCGTCAGTTCAACATCAACGTGCTCGGCACGATCCTGACGGCGCAGGCCGCGGCCGCCCAGTTCGGTCCCGAGGGCGGCAACATCATCAACGTCAGCTCGGTGGTCGGTGCCGGCCCACTGCCGAATTCGGTGATCTACTCGGCGACGAAGGGAGCGGTCAACAACATCACGCGCACTCTCGCCCTCGAGCTTGCGCCGCGCAAGATCCGTGTCAATGCGGTCGCTCCCGGCGGCGTCGAGACCGAAGGCACGCATACGGCCGGCATCATCGGCAGCGACTTCGAGACGCAGCTGATCGCGATGACCCCGCTTGGCCGCATCGGTCAGCCCGAAGACATTGCGCGGGTCGTGACCTTCCTCGCGTCGGACGACTCGGCGTGGATCACCGGTGAAGTGCTCACCGCGTCGGGCGGCGCGCGCTGATCGCTAGCGCTCCGCGTCACGAAAAGGCCGGCATGACGCCGGCCTTTTCGTCGGTAACGCGGTGTGCGAAGGCTTCTTCTTGCCTGTCGCACGCTGACGTGGTCATCGCGCGACCGCATGGCCCGCGAGATCACGTGCTGATCGAACCCGCGTTGCGACGGCGCATGTCCGACACCGTGAGCCAGATCGCGGAGATCAGGAAATAGAAGGCGCCCAACGCCGCGTAAGGTGCGATGTCGGTGATGCCGGGGGTGTGCGGCCCGGCGGCCCGCACGATGAAGAGGACCCCGGCGAGCATCGACTGCGCGCCGCTCAGAATCATGGCCCACTGCGCTCCTTGGCTGCTCCAGCGGCGCACGCCGGTCGCGAGTTGGAGGCCCCCCGCCAGCGCAGCCCAGACACCGAAGACGGCGAGCACGGCATTCATGCTGATGCCGAGCGCGACGACGACCGCCGCGGTCGTCACGGCGCTCACGCCCACGTTGAGCGCCTGCGTGAGGTTCCGCTTCAGGCCACCGTTGCGCCTCGCATCCGCGAAATTGGCCGCGGCATCCCACAGCGGGTAAGCGACCAGCAACAGCGATGCGAACATCGGCACGCTCTTGCCCAGTGTGAACGCGGCGGCAACCCAGACGATGGAGAACACTGCGCGCGAGAAGTAGTAGGGCTTGAGCCATTCGTTCCCCTTTCGGGAATCGGGCGTGCGGAAGGTCGTGTCGGTCATGTGTTTCTCCTGGTTGATCAATCGGAAGTCGGTTGCCGTCCGCGCGCTGTACCGGGTCGGCGACGGAAAGCGTTGTTTACCTACTAGTCGGTAGATTTAGCGGCGAAAAAAAGGGACTGGCACACCCACGCTGACCTCGTCCGTTCAGGTGCTGAGCGTCAATCGCTCGACGCTCGCGCGCACGATGGCGCTGAAGACGCCGGGATCGCCATAGGCGCGGGCCGAGAGCATCGCCCCGTGGACCGTCGCGACCATCCCCAACGCCTCCACTTCCGGTGCTGCGCGCAGCACGAAAGCGCCCCTGACCGCGCCGCTCTCCAGCACCGACGCGAGCCACGCGGCCAGGTCCCGGAAGTGTCCCCGGACTTCGTCCGCGACGTCCGTCGGAAGCGCCGGAATCTCGGTCGCGAGCATCGCGCAGACGCAGTACGAGGACGACGGCTCGCGGACGCAGGCCTCCCAATAGCCCGTGTATGCGTCGAGGCGTGCGACCGGATCGGGGATCGCCCCCTCGAGCGCGGCCAGACCGTTGCGGGCTTGTTCGCGATAGCGCTGCAAGACGGTCCGCACGAGATCCGCCTTGCTCGGGAAGTGGTGGTGGATGCTCGCCTTGCTGATGTGCACCGACGCGGAAATGTCCGCGTAACTGAAGCCGTTGTAGCCGCGTGCCGCGAGGAGCAACTGGGCACAGTCGACGATTTCGGCGGCCCGGGGGGAAAGTGTCAATTCGAGTTCCATGCCGCGAGTCTACCAACTAGTTGGTTGATGTCAAGAGCACCGGCGCGACGAGTTCCGCTACCCCTCGATGGGGAGCACAGCGATCGGCAAAGCCGATCGGCCGACGGAGGCACGCGTGGCACGGACGAAGTCACGCCGCGCGAGGTGTACAAAGTCCGCTCATCCAGTCCAGGAGAGCGAAGAATGAGTGATCCCCAGCCGGGTGGCGCGCAGGACAAACCGGTCGGCCTCGACAACGGCCTGACCAACTACGGCGATGTCGACTTCGCGCGCTACCTGCGGCGCTCGTTCGCGCGCTCGATGGGCCTGTCGACGACGCTGCTGAACAAGCCGATCGTCGGCATCGCGATGACGCCGTCGGGCTTCAACAATTGTCATCGCACGATGCCCGAGCTCGTCGAGGCCGTGTCGCGCGGCGTGCTCGCGGCCGGCGCGCTGCCGCGCCCCTTTCCTACGGTGTCGCTCGGCGAGGTCTTCCTCAATCCGACGAGCATGGTCTACCGCAATCTCATGTCGATGGACACCGAGGAGATGATTACCGCGCAGCCGATGGACGCCGTAGTCCTGATCGGCGGCTGCGACAAGACCGTCCCCGCGCAATTGATGGGCGCCGCGTCGGCCAACCTGCCGGCGGTCCAGCTCGTCACCGGACCGATGATGACCGGCCGCCATCGCGGACAGCGGCTCGGCGCCTGCACCGACTGTCGCGCCTTCTGGTCGAAGTTCCGGGCCGGGACGATCGATCGTCAGGAGATCGACCTCGTCGAGGGACGCCTGTCGGTCACGGCCGGCACCTGCGCGGTGATGGGCACCGCGAGCACGATGGCGTGCATCGCCGAGACGCTCGGGATGTCGTTGCCGGGAACGGCTGCGATCCCCGCGGTCCATGCCGACCGCCTGGTCGCGGCCGAGGAGTCCGGCCGCGCGGCGGTCGCGCTGATCCACGCCCCGATCAAGCCGGACCGCATCATCACGCGCCACTCCGTCGAGAACGCGTTCCGCGTGCTGATGGCGATCGGCGGCTCGACCAATGCGATCGTGCACCTGACGGCCATCGCGGGCCGGCTCGGCATCCGCGTGTCCAACGAACGGCTCAACGCCCTGTCGGACGAGACGCCGGTGCTGGTCGACCTGAAGCCGGTCGGCGACGGCTACATGGAAGACTTCCACGCGGCCGGTGGCGTCGGCGCGCTGCTGCGGGAACTGAAGCCGCTGCTGCATCTCGACACGATCGACGTGACCGGCCGCACGCTCGGCGATCGCCTCGACGAGCCGATCGAGTGGGTGGATCGCAACGTGATCCGTCCGTTCGACGACCCCGTCTCGACGGTCGGTGGACTCGTCGCATTGTCCGGGTCGCTCGCCCCCGACGGGGCCATCTTCAAGCGCGCCGCGGCGACGCCGTCGCTCTTCGAGTCCGAAGGTCGCGCGGTCGTCTTCACCGGCCTCGACGACCTCGCGAAGCGCCTCGACGATCCCGCGCTCGACGTCCGCGCCGACGATTTCCTCGTGCTGCAGAACATCGGTCCCGAGGCGGCCGGGATGCCGGAAGCAGGCTATCTGCCGATCCCGAAGAAACTCGCGCAGGCGGGCGTCAAGGACATGGTGCGGATCTCCGACGGCCGCATGTCGGGAACGGCATTCGGTTCGATCGTGCTCCACGTCGCGCCCGAGTCCGCGGTCGGCGGCCCGCTCGCGGCGGTCCGCGATGGCGACCGCATCCGGCTGTCGATCGCCGAGAAGCGCATCGACCTCCTGGTCGACGCGACCGAGATCGAACGCCGACTCGCGGCGATCAAGCGGTTGCCGTCGCCGGCGCGCGGCTACAAGGCGTTGTATCGCAGGACGGTGCTGCAGGCCGGCGCAGGCTGCGACTTCGACTTCCTCACGGCGGACGGCGCATCGCGCGACGACGCGGCGGGATGACGCCGACGAGCGCGCGTCGCGGATGCCACGATGCTTCGGCGATTGGTCAGGCCTGCAGAGCGCCGGACAATCGTTGCCGGCGCCGGCCCGACAACGCGAACAGTCCGAACGGCAACATCGCCCACAGGGCCGGCTCGGGCACGACGGACACTGCGGCCGCCGTCACCGGCCCGAGGTCGATGAGGTCGAGGCCCGAGTTCAGCGCGATCACTCCGTCCAGTCCGACGCTGCCGGTGCCCGTCGCGGTATTCAGCGCGACGAGGTTGATGGTGGCCAGCAGACCGGAGCCGCTGACCCCGGCGACGTTGCCCAGGATCGTGTCGAAGACGAACGAGACGCTTCCCGACGCGTTGTCGATCGTGCCGGGAGAAAAGAACGTGGAGTTCGCCCCGCTCAGGAAAGAGCCCTCGGCGACGCCGTCGACTCGAAAGAGGCTCGGGTCGAAGAGGACATCGAATTGGTAGCCGAACAGGTCGGTCACGTCGTTGGCCAGCACGCTGACCGTGAACGCCTGGTTCTGAGCCACCGTCGTCGCGGAGGGCGTGAGCGAGAAGGACGGCCCGGCGTGGGCGGGCACGCTACTCGCGAAAAACAGGGCCGCAGCAAGGAGGCCGGCGGCCGCGAGGCGCGTGCGGGCCCAAACAACGATACGAGACATGTTCATGAATGACCTTTCTGACCAATTCAGCAATGTGAACCTGCCGGAAGCAGGCGCGAAATAGCGGAAATATCCCGAATGTCGATGACTCCGTTCTGGTCGACATCGGCAGCGGAGATGAACTCGGGTTGACCCGTGCGCCGGCCGATCGCACCGCTTGCGGCCGTGACGTCCGCGCACGTGACCTGACCATCGCCATTCGCATCGCCGTAGACGTAGTTGATGTCGTACGCATACAGCTTCACGCGCGTTCCCGCATCGGGGCTGGCCGCCTGCATCGCGACGAATCCGCCTGTGGACCCCTGCCGCTGACTGATCGCGTTCCCGCCGTCCCGATTCGGGGTCACGCCGGCCTGCACTTCCTTGAGCACGTAATGCTGGCTGCCCGCGCTGTTGCCCGTGTACAGGAACAACTTCGTCTCGCCGGTCTGCGGATCGATCGGCGTGTGGAACCAGACGGCCTGATCCAGCGCCTTGTCCGCGACTTGCACACCCTCGGCACCGTTCGTTTGTCGCGTGATGAGCGAATTCTGGCCGCTCACGACGGTTCCGGTCGCCCCATTCCCCCTGAACACGATATAGGGATAGACATTGGTCCCGTGGATGAAACTCTCCATCGTGTGTCCGTCCTGAAGCGCATACGGTCCTGCGGCCGGGCTCTTGTTCTCCTCGAACATGAACTTCAGGTTGTCCTGCGCCAGGTCGGGTTCGCTCGCCGGTGCATTCGTGTTTCTCAGCGTGAAGAGGGAATCGCCGCGAATGATGACGGGCGTCCGCGAAAGCGACTCGGGCGTGGCCGGTGTATCGGCCGTGGCCGCGCTGGCGGGCTTGGTCCTGTTCGTCAACGCATAAGCCTTCGTGTCTCCGTTGTCCTGGAAGACCGACTCCGCCGACACGACCATATAGGTCCTGCCGGGTTCGATTCGCTTGGCGAGCCTCCAGGCTTTCTCCGTCGTGGCGTCCCTGTTCAAGCGCAGTCCCGCCGGCGCGGTGATTTGCTCTGCGGCGTTGAGGACCAGCGTGGTGTGCGCGTGTTTCGGCACGGGCTTGAGGTCGGTCTGGCCGGACGCCTTCAATGTCCCGTCGCTACCGTAGGAAGTCTTGTATTGATTGAACCTCGTCACGCCGTCACTGAAGCGCACATCCGCATACGCGAGCGGCGCGGCCAGGGCGGCGGTGTCCTTGATCCACGAGACGGTCATCTGCCCGAAGTTGAGCACGTACGTCGCCGTGTTCTCCACGCCGACATTCTTGTATGCGGCGGCCGGATCCGGTCCTCTCGCAACGACCGTGACATGGCAAGGCTTGCCGGGTGTCACGGCGCAGTCCGTCGGGTTGAACTTCATGCTTTCAACGGCGAACCCGGCTGGCAGCACGACGTTGTCGGCAGTGAAGCTCACGTTCCTCGTCCCCACCGGCACGTTGACGTCGAGCGTCGTGTACGTATTCTTCCCGCCCCATGTCCTGGCCGTGAACGTCTCGCCGCCGTACTTGAATGTCGCGGTCACGCCGTTCGGCGGCAAGCCCGCGTCGCGGAGATACTGCTCGGGGTTCACCACGGCCCAGTACGCTTCCTTCGGTTGCCCCACGCCCGACCAGAGATATCCGTTCGTGTGATAGCCCGGGTCCGTCAGCGCCCACCATGTGACGCGCTGGATGCCCGCCTTGTACTCGGGATGGCGGCCGCCGGGACCGCCGGCATACTCCTTGAGCAGACTGAAGAGCTTCGCGTAATAGACGCCCTGGGCCATGAAGATGTCGTTCATCTCGGGGCCGTTCTGGATCCGCATCCCCTTGTCGAGGCCGAGGGACGGCATGACGTCCAGCTCGGTGAGCGCGACTTTCACGCCGGCGTCGAGATAGGTCCTGACGCTTCTCTCGAGGGAGTCCAGGTTGAGCCGCATGTCATAGTGCCCCTGGGTTCCGATCACTTCGACGAGCGGCCTGGGCCGTCCGTTCGAATCGAGCAGGACCCGGCCTTTCCCCGCGGCCGATTCAGCCGCATACCGTTCATTGAACTCCTTGACCATCGAAGCGATCGCCGTCGTCTTCGACTCTCTCTCGTTGTCGTTGAAGTCGTTGTAGTTCAATAGCGAGGTCGTGTTCTGGCGCGCGTTGAAGAACGCGTCATACATGTAGTCCCAGCTCTTTCCGCCTTTGGAGTAAGCCTGCGCCCATCGGGACGGCCGCTCCTCCGGGCTGTAGCCGGTGCGCAATCCATTCCTCCAGTCAGCGGGGTTATCGGTGTTGTCCTTCACCGCTTCGTTGACGACGTCGAAGGAGTAGGTGTTGTAGGGCGACTGGTCGAAATGCCCGCCGACCGTTCTGACGTAGATCTCCAGATTCGTCCTCGCCGTTGCGTAGTCCCATGGGGTCTCCCATCGCCCGTCCGTCGTGAGGACGTTGGCGGCGGGCCACTGGGCCGACTGGTTATGCCAAAGCATCGTGTGCCCGTTGACCTTGAGTCCCCGGGCGTTCACCGCCGCGATGTCGTTGTTGATGCCGGAAGTGAAGTTGGTCAGGAAACCCGGCGTCGCGCCGGTCAGACCCCCACCCCAGAGCGAGTCCGGCTTCATGGCGTTGCCGGGCGTCAGGATGTCGAAGTGCTTGAGCGTCATGGCCACGGTCGAATTCTCGCCGGGCATTGCATCGACACCGAAATTGGCCGCATTGAAATCGGCGCCGAGGCCGATCAGGAAATAGTTCTTGTAAACGTCTTTCAGCGCGGGCCAATCCGCGGGATTCGTGGGACGACCCGCCGCCATGACACCGGTCGCCATCGCGAATGTTATCGGCAGGGCAATCACCATGGAACACAGTCTGAATCTCGCAAGCATGATTCTTTCCTTTCATGTACCCGAGGCTCGGGAAGTCCTATTCGAATGATTGGCGCGAATTCGCGAATTGAATTTCAGTCATCGGACGCACGCATGTCCACGCGTTTGGTGACGTCTCGAGAGGCGTTTCGCCGATCAGGTCTTCTTCCGGCAGCATGGGCAGGCGCTTGGCCGAAAGACCCTTCGGCCCCGATCGCTCATGCTTCCTGTCGAAACGACGCCAACGCGTCGATCAACGGCGGTGACGATGCCTGCGGATGGTCACCGACGAGGGGATGCCGCCCTCGGCCGTGTGTCGGTCGATCCGTGCCGAAACCGGTCCGACGCATGCGGCTCGCGGTGCGCAATGTGATCTAAATTGCATGATGTCTCCGTGATGAGGGGCGTGCGGGCGGGAACCCGCCGCGACACGCCGACCGCCTGCGAGGCGGCTCTTGATAGGAGACAAAGGCTAGGTGAACACCCCATGCCGGTCCACTGACTTTTTCGTTAGCATCCATTCCAAATGCTAATGAGTTCAGACAAGACCACGGGTAAACCGCTGGAGCTCGCGCAAGTCTCGCGTCTGCGTTTCCGGCATCTGCAGTTTCTCGACATTTTGGGAAAGACGCGGAACTTGCGCCAAACTGCCGAGCAGATGCACATGACGCAGCCGGCGGCGACAAAAGTTCTGATGGACATCGAGGCGATGCTGGAATCGCGTTTGTTCGATCGTCTGCCGCGCGGAATGCGACCCAATGAGTTGGGACTCTTCACATTGCGTTACGCGCAGTCCGCGCTCGACGGCCACCGCAAGTTCGTCGGCGAATTCAGTACGCTGAGACAAGGTGGCCACGGCCATTTGTCGATCGGCGCCATTTCGGGCTCGGCGGCGCACCTGTTGATCGCCGCGGTGGCCGAGATCCAGCGCCTGCAGCCGCTGCTGGTGCTGAAGGTGCTGGAACAAAGCAGCGATCAGTTGATCGTGTGGCTGGCCGAACGGAAGATCGACGTGATGATCGGCCGGTTCACGAGCGAATCGCAGCGGGACCAATTCCGCTACGAGAGGCTGGCTGGCGAAGGCTTGCAAATCACGGCCGGCATGCACCATCCGCTTCGCGCATCCAACGCCCCTGGACTGACGGAATTGTCGACCTGGCCCTGGATTCTCTATCCGACGTCGACGGCGCTGCGCAAGGTGTCGGATGGCATCTTGAGCAGCACCGGCCTGTCGCTCACGTCGGGCATCGTCGAGACGCCGTCATTCCTGTTCGCGCTCGAGCTGATGCAGAGCACCAACATGCTGTCGCTGCAGCCGTCCGCGCTCGTCGACAAGTATGTGCGGCGCGGGCTCCTGACGCGCATCGCGGCGGAGCTGCCCGGCCGGATGCCCGACTACGGCGTCATCACGCTGCAGGGCGAGCCACCGAGCCCGGCCGCCCTGGCCTTCATCGACGTGATCCGCAAAATTGCAGACCAAAAGGCCGACGCGGAATATGCGGCGGAGGCGATGTCCGGCGCCCAGTCCTGAGCCGCGCTGTCGGCCCGCTCGCCGCTGAGCGCTTGCTCGATGCCAAGCGGCGGCCGTTCTCGCGCGTCCTCTCGATCACTTGCGAATCGCGGCCAATTGGCTCTGCAGGTCTTTCACGAGCGCCTCATGACCGTTGGCCGCGAACTTGGCAATGGCCGGGCGTGCGGCTTCCTGCAAGCGCTCGAGTTCGCGGCTGTTCAACTCGGTCACCTGCATCCCCTTCTCCTTGAGGACTTGCAGCGCCTTGGCGCCATTGTCCCGACTGTCCTTGCGCTCGAAATCGCGCGAAGCCACCGCCGAATCCTGCAGGATCTTCTTCTCGTCCGCGGACAGGCCGTCCCACCACTTCTTGCTGGCCAAGACGATCCACGGGCTGTAAACGTGTCGCGAGATGGTCAGGTACTTCTGCACTTCGTAGAATTTGCTGGATTGGATGGTGTTGATCGGATTCTCCTCTCCGTCCACGGTGTGCGATTCCATCGCCGTGAAGAGTTCCGCGAACGCCAGCGGAATGGCATTGGCACCGAAGCTGTTGAACATGTCGATGTAGACCGGGTTCTGCATCACGCGCAGCTTGATGCCCTGGAAGTCCTCCATCTTGGCAATCGGTCTCTTGGAATTGGTCAGATTTCGAAAGCCGTTTTCCCAATAGACCAACCCGACGAGGCCCTTGGCGTCGAGCTTTTTCATGATGCTGGAACCGAAAGGACCGTCGAGGACGACATCGGCCTCGTGCTCGTTCCGGAAGACGAAAGGCAGATCGTAGACACCGAACGAATCGTCGACGCCGACCAGCGTTGCCGTCGTTACCACGGTCAACTCCTGAGCACCGCCGATGACGGCGTTCTGCATCTGGATGTCGTTGCCTAGGCTGGCATTACCGAAGCCCTTGACCTTCATCTTGCCGCCGCTTCGCTTGGAGACCTCTTCGGCAAAATCCTTCACGCCGCGGCCCATATTGCTGTCGTCGGACAAGCCGTAGCCGAAGCGAATGATTCGACTCTGCACGTCGGCCCCGAAAGCCGGAAGAAGCGCGGTCGAGACGACGGTTGACAGGACGATCTTGATCAGTTTTTTCATGGGTAGTCTCCGCTCCGAAATCAATGAAACCAGGTCATCGGAAACGTGATGAACCCGGGAAAGACGACAAACAGGAAAACGAGCAATGCTTCGGCGGCCAGGAACGGCCAGACGCCTCTCGTCGCGCTCTCGAGCGATATCTTGGCGACGCCGCAGACCACGTTGAGCACGGTGCACACCGGTGGGTGGATGAGACCGAGCGTGCCGACGAGGATGAACATCACGCCGAAGTACGTGGGATCGATTCCGGCGGCGATGACGATCGGCATCAACACCGGTCCCATCACCAGGATGGTCGGTGTCAGGTCCATGACGTTGCCGATGAGCAGCAGCAGGAACATGATCGCCGCCATCAAGACGCGCTGATGCTCCATCAGCGGACCCAGAAAGCCGGTCACCTGAGCCGGAAGGTCGGCCAGCGTGACCATGTAAGACGAGACGAAAGCCGTCGCACACAGAAACATGACGGTGCTCGTCGTGCGAGCCGCGTTGACAAGCAAGGTCGTCAACTGCGATACCTTGACCTCGCGGTAGACGAAGAGGCTGACCAGCAGCGCATAGACCGCGGCCACGGCGGCAGCTTCGGTGGGCGTGAAGACGCCGCCACGCAGCCCGCCGACGATGATGACGGGAAGAATGAGGGCCCACCCGGCATCCAACAGGGCGCGCCCGCGCTCGGCCCAGCTCCGCTTGGGCTGCAAGTTGACGTTCATGTTGCGCGCGAGCAGCGCCCAGACGACGACCAGTCCGCCGGCGCGCAATAGTGCCGGGACGATGCCCGCCACGAAGAGTGAGCTGACCGACGTGTTCGTGGCGACGCCGAAAATGATGAACGGCATCGACGGCGGGACGATGGGCGCGATCACGCCGCCCGCCGCAATCAGCCCTGCCGACCTCGCGATCGGGTAGCCGTTGTTGCGCATCATCGGAATCAGCAGCGTCGCGACGGCCGCGGTGTCGGCGAGTGCGGAACCCGAGAAGCACCCGAGCAAGAGCGTGGCCGCGATGGCCACGTAGCCGAGACCGCCCTGGATGTGGCCGACCATGCTGACGGCCAGGTCGATGATCCGCTTCGAGATTCCGCCCGCGTTCATCAGTTCGCCCGCGAGGATGAAGCACGGAATCGCCATCAGCGGATAGATGTCGGCACCGGCCAACATGTTCTGCGCGACCAGCTGGGCGTCGAAGAAATTGAGCTGGTACATCAGCGCGATGCCCGTAAGCATCAGCGCGAACGCCACGGGCATGCCCATGACGATGAGCACCATCAACGTCACGATGAAGATGACGATGCTCATGGCAGGGCTCCTCCGGCCCCATCGGTCGCAGCAAGGGACTCCTTCTCGGGATCCCCCGGGACCATCGCGTCAGGGTGATCGATCAGGATGCGTATGAGATTCGACGCGACGATGATCAGCATCGACCCCGCACAGACGAGACCCGACGACGACATGAGCGCGTTCGGATAGTGCAGGACGGTCGATGAGTTTTGCAGCCCGATGAGCGTCTGAGCCCAGCTGCCCACCAGGAACAACCAAAGCGCGTAAAGCATCAGGACGTGCGTGACGACGGCGCAGCTTCGACGCGCCCATCGCGGGATCCTCGCTTGGACGAGGGCCACGCCGAGGTGCGCCCCGCGACGCAGAGTCAGAATGGCACCGAGAAACACGAGCCAGACGAACAGCAGTCGCGCTAATTCTTCGGCACCCGCGAAACTGGCATGGAATACGTATCGGCCGACGACGTTGGAGAAGATCAGCGCCACGATCAGCGTCAGGACAAGAGCAATCAGTTTTTCCACCTGACGCTCGAGAGCCGCGACCAGAAATTTGGAGACCCCCGTCGATTTCATCGTCCGCATCGGCTCAGATGGCGTTGCCGGTCAGCAGGCCGCGTTGGTTCAGATTGTTGATCAGGGCACGCACGCCGAACTTCCACGGAGCAGCGGATTCGCAATGCGTCACGCAGTTGTGGAGCGAACCGAGCCGGGCGCTCTGGATCGTCACGATGTCGCCCAATTTGTGGGTGAAGCCGCCACCCGGTTCGTCTCGATCGTCGATCGGCGCGAACAGGGTCCCGAGAAACAACATGAATCCGTCCGGGTACTGATGCGCGGCGATGGTCTGCCTCACCAGTTCGGTCGGGTCGCGACTGATGCTGGACATCGTGTTGATGCCGCGCATCTCGAAGCCGTCGGTCCCGGTGACATGCAGGTGGACCGTCTCGTTGCGAACATCGTCGAGACCGAAGCCATCGTCGAACAAGCGGATGAATGGACCGATGGCACTCGAGGCGTTGTTGTCCTTCGCCTTCGGAAGCAGCAGTGCGCTACGACCTTCGATATCACGAAGGTTGACGTCGTTTCCGAGGGTCGCACCGACGATGTCGCCGCGGCTGTTGACGGCGAGGACGACCTCCGGCTCCGGGTTGTTCCAGGTCGATTCAGCGAGGATGCCGATGTCGTCGCCGCAGCCGACCGAGGCCAGCACCGGCGCTTTCGTGAAGACCTCGGCATCCGGACCGATACCGACCTCCAGGTATTGCGACCACAAGCCTTTGTCCTGCAGTAGCGCCTTGAGCGTCGCAGCCTTCGTCGATCCCGGTCGCACGTCGCTCAGGCGATCACCGACCAGCGCCGTCACCTGCGCGCGCAGCGCCTGGGCGCGACTGGCGTCGCCACGCGCCTGTTCCTCGATCATGCGTTCGAGCATGCTGGCCGCGAAGGTGACCCCGGCCGCCTTGATCGCCTGCAGGTCGCACGGGGCGAGCAGCCGGGGCTGCGTGTCGTCGCGGCGGCCCGGAAGGCTGTTTGTCAGCAGTTCGTCGACGCCGCAGACGCGATGGCCGTCGGCCGAGCGGGCGGCCTCCGCGGGACGCTCGGTGTCGAGCAGCGTGCTCATCGTCGGATAGGTCGAGGTCACGTCGAACACCCCATCGTCGCGGATCGAGACGATGGCGGGACCAGGGAAAACGCCGCCGACCCACGCGCGGCCGACGAGCGTGCCGGCCGTCCGGTCGTCGGGAAGGATGCCGGCGAACGGACGCTGATCCGCCGATCGGATGGGTGTGGTCCTTGGCGACTCGTTCATGCGATGTCTTTCGGGCTTGAAGAACGTCGGAGGCGCCGAACGCCGGCCGCTTCTTGCGGGATGGTCGGATCGGCGACCGCGGGGGAGGATGGACGCCGGCGCGCTACGTCACCGCCGGCAAGGGCGGGGCTTCAAACAGCGGATTCGCCGGCGTCGCCGATCAGGCGGAGGACCGGCACGTGAATCCGCTGCCGCCCGGACCGGGCCGGCTAGCGAAGGGAGTTCCAAGCGCGAGGCGCCCGAAGGTCATACAGGTCTCCATGACTGATAACCGAAGGTAATGGGCGAGATTTTCGCGCCGGAGCTCTCGTCCCTGTCCGCGAGCGGTCGCCAAGCCGCCCGCGGAGGTTAGGTCGGCGCCCGCAGATCGGTCCACTGACTTTTTTTCCAGGATCAATTCCAAACGCTTATGGGTGCCGCGCGACGGTCCACATCGGCGAATCATCGTATGATAAGACGATTAGCGAACAGGAAATCCAAGACGTGACGACCGCGCGGGGTACTCGATGATCAAGAATCTTCATGGCGGGTTGGTCGATCTCCTCGGATCCGGAATCGTCGCGGGCCGCTATCCGGTCGGAAGCACGTTGCCGCCGGAGGGCTCTCTTTGCGACGAGCTGCGCGTCAGTCGGACGGCGATCCGTGAGGCGGTGAAGTCGCTGATCGCCAAGGGACTGCTGGTGACCGGACCCAAGGTCGGAACCCGGGTGTTGTCCGACGAGCAATGGAACTGGTTCGACCCCGACGTCGTCGTCTGGAAATCGAACGCAGGTCTCTCGCGCGAATTCCTGCGCGACCTGCTCGAACTCCGCGCGATCGTCGAGCCGGCCGCGGTCCGTCTGGCCGCGAGTCGCGCGACGGCGGACGACATCGCCGAGCTCGAAGCCGCCTATGCGGGCATGAAGCGATCGATCGAAGAAGGCGGCGACTATGTCGCCAGCGATCTCCGGTTCCACCAGGGCCTCTTGCGGGCGTGCCACAACAGGATGGTGGTTCAGATGAGCAAGGCGATCGGCGCGCTGCTTCGAACCAGCTTCGAAGTGTCGACCGCTCGACCCGATGCACCTGCGCTGTCGCTGCCGTTGCACCGTGCCGTGCTCGACGCGGTCATCAAGAGGACGCCGGAGAAAGCCGCCCGCGCGATCACGGTACTCATCGATGGCGCGCGCAACGACATCGAAGCCGTCCTGGCATCGTCCTCGCCGCTGCCATCGATCGCGTCGCCGCCCCGGCAGCTGCTGGCTCGAACGACATCGTCATGAACCCCCGCGCCGACAGCGGCGAAACACCGAACAGGAACCGAGCATGATCATCAATGGAGCGACGCTGATCGGCGGCAGTGCCGTCATGGAAACGGGCGATCGGTTCGCGGCGTGCGACCCGAGCACCGGCGAGTCGTTCGAGCCGGTCTTCGGCGCCAGCTCGGTGGACGATCTCGACCGCGCCTGCATGCTCGCGGACCGCGCCTTCGATCGATACCGCGAAACATCCGCCGCCCTGCGTGCGGATTTCTTGGAAGCCATCGCCCAAGGGGTGAACGACCTCGGCCCCACGCTGATCGAGCGTGCGATGCGTGAGACCGGCTTGCCGAAAGCCCGGCTCGAGGGCGAGCGGGCTCGCACGGTCGGCCAACTGCGCTTGTTTGCCGAACTGCTGCGCGACGGTCGATGGGTCGACGCGATCATCGATCGTGCCCAGCCTGATCGCGTGCCGGCACGGCGTCCCGACCTGCGCATGCGGAAGATCGCGATCGGACCGGTCGCCGTCTTCGGCGCGAGCAACTTCCCGCTCGCATTTTCGGTCGCGGGTGGCGACACCGCCTCGGCACTCGCAGCAGGCTGTCCGGTGGTCGTCAAGGCGCATCCCGCTCACCCGGGCACCTCCGAACTCGTCGGACGCGTGATCCAGGCGGCTGTTCGTCGGTTCGACCTTCCCGACGGCGTCTTCTCGATGCTGGTCGGCGCTGGCCATGAGATCGGCCAACGTCTGGTGCAACACCCGGCCATCCGCGCCGTGGGCTTCACCGGATCGCGTCAGGGGGGGCTCGCATTGATGCGCGCGACGAACGCGAGGCCCGACCCGATTCCTGTCCATGCCGAGATGAGCAGCATCAATCCCGTGTTCCTGATGCCGGCGAAACTCGCCGAAGAGGCCGAGTCGATCGCACGATCGTTGGTGGAGTCGCTGACCCTCGGCACAGGACAGTTCTGCACGAACCCCGGTCTCGTGCTCGGCATCGAGGGGCCGACGCTCGACCGCTTCCGACAAGCGGCAGCAGCGGCCCTGTCGGACAAGCAGTCGACCGTCATGCTGACGAGCGGCATCCATGCCGCTTACGTCGCGGGCGTGAGGCAGTTGTCGATGCTCGACGGCGTGTCGACCGTCGCGGTCGGCCAGACGCCATCGATCGACAAAGGGTTCGCCGCCCGGCCGGCGCTCTTCGCCACGCAGGTCGCGACCCTGCTCACCGCGCCGGGGCTCTCGCAGGAGATCTTCGGGCCGGCCGGCGTCGTGGTGGCCTGTCAGGACATCGAAGAGATGCGTCTTGCCGCCGAGCACCTCGAGGGCCAGCTCACGGCCACGGTCTACCTCGCCGCGGACGACCACGCCGACGTGAGACGACTGCTGCCGGTGCTCGAACGAAAAGTCGGGCGCATTCTGTTCAATGGAGTGCCGACCGGCGTCGAGGTGGCCCACGCGATGGTCCACGGTGGGCCGTTTCCGGCCACGTCCGACAGCCGCACGACATCGGTCGGCACGCTGGCCATCGAACGTTTCCTGCGGCCCGTCTGTTACCAGGACATGCCGCCCGAGCTGCTTGCGCCGTCGCTCGCCGATGACAACCCGCTCGGGCTGTGGCGACTGGTCGACGGTCAACGCACGCACAGCTGATCGATCGCGCATGAACGCAGCCGTCGAAACACCATGACACGGGACGTCAACCGCAAGCCGCGCTTCCGGTCGCAGGATTGGTTCGACAATCCCGACCACATCGACATGACGGCGCTGTATCTCGAGCGCTTCATGAACTACGGCATCACGCCGGACGAATTGCGCTCGGGGCGACCGATCATCGGGATCGCGCAGTCCGGCAGCGACATCAGTCCATGCAACCGCGTGCATCTGGAATTGGCGCGTCGCGTTCGCGACGGCATCCGCGACGCGGGCGGAATCGCGATGGAGTTCCCGACCCACCCGATCTTCGAGAACTGTCGTCGACCGACCGCGGCCATCGATCGCAACCTGGCCTACATGGGCCTTGTGGAGATCCTTCACGGTTATCCGATCGACGCGGTCGTGCTGACGACGGGCTGCGACAAGACAACGCCGTCGCAACTCATGGCCGCCTCCACGGTGAACATCCCGGCCATCGTGTTGTCGGGAGGCCCGATGCTCGATGGCTGGTTCGAAGGCGAACTGGTCGGCTCGGGCGCGGCCATCTGGAAAGGCCGTCGACAGCTCGCGGCCGGCGAGATCGACGGAGCAAGCTTCCTGCAGATTGCAGCCGCGTCGGCACCCTCGGTCGGCCACTGCAACACGATGGGCACCGCGTCGACGATGAACGCGCTGGCCGAGGCGTTGGGCATGTCGCTGACCGGATGCTCGGCCATTCCGGCGCCCTACCGAGAACGCGGACAGATGGCGTACGAGACGGGTCGACGCATCGTCGAGATGGCCCACGAGGACCTTCGGCCGTCGGCGATCCTGACGCGCGAAGCGTTCCTCGACGCCATCGTCGTCAATGCAGCGATCGGCGGTTCGACCAACGCGCAACCGCACCTGATGGCGATGGCCCGTCACGCGGGCGTCGACCTGCGGAGCAGCGACTGGGTCGAATACGGCCTCGATGTTCCGCTGCTCCTCAACATGCAGCCGGCCGGCAAGTACCTCGGCGAGCGCTTCCATCGCGCCGGTGGTGTACCCGCCGTCATGCGGGAACTGCTCGAAGCGGAACGCTTGCGGCCCGACCGACAGACGGTCACCGGCACCAGCATGCGTCGCAACCTCGAGGGCCGACGAACGAACGATCGCGAAATGATCTTCTCGTTCGCCGAGCCGTTGAAGAAGGAGGCGGGATTCCGCGTTCTCAAAGGCAACCTGTTCGACTTCGCCATCATGAAGACGAGCGTCATTTCCGACGAATTCCGCGCGCGCTATTTGAGCGACCCAGGCGCCGAAGGGCGATTCGAATGCAAGGCCGTGGTCTTCGAAAGCCCGGAGGACTACTTGGCGCGAATCAACGATCCTGAGCTGGAGATCGACCAGAACACCATCTTGGTTCTGCGTGGCGCCGGGCCGATCGGTTGGCCGGGCTCGGCCGAAGTGGTCAACATGCAGCCGCCCGATGCCTTGATCCGGCTGGGGATCAAGAGCCTTCCGACCCTTGGTGATGGCCGTCAGTCCGGAACGTCGGACAGCCCTTCCATCCTCAATGCCTCTCCAGAAAGCGCGATAGGCGGTGGCCTGGCTTACCTGCGCACCGGCGATCGCATCCGCGTCGACCTGAACATCGGCAGCTGCGACATGCTGGTCTCCGACGAAGAAATCGAGCGGCGCAAAGTCGATGGCATTCCGCCCATTCGCGCGAGCCAGACGCCTTGGCAGGAGATCTACCGGTCCACGGTCGGACAGCTGGAAACCGGAGCGTGCATGGAACTCGCGGTGAAGTACGTCGATGTCAGCGAGTCAATGCCGCGACACAATCATTGAGCGGGCTTCGGTCGAGCGACGAACAGCGCCGTACGAACGGCCGTGACTGGGAGTCGATCCCGTGGGGTCGTCGAACCCTCGACGACTTGCCGTGTCCGGGACCCGCCCGGTTCGCGCGCCGATCGGGTCCTCGTTGGAGCGACGGGTCAAGCCTGCCGGGCCAACGCAATCATGATGCTGCGCCATGCTTTCTGGTGGGCGACCGACGTCGTTCCCAACGCAGTCTCCATGGCCGCACGCTCGTGGTCCGAAGCGATTCGTTCGACGCGGCCGCCACTCGGCGTGAGCCGGAGCAGCTTGACCCGATGGTGGTTCGGATCTCGGACTGCGACGACATGGCCCCGGTCCTGCAAGAATTTCAG
>Ga0247783_1000105_pt1 | contig 24804 bp, 16 predicted proteins | sample UWRJL064202C5_FD_179911 | JGI IMG/M metagenome (GOLD analysis project Ga0247783, IMG submission 179911) | Plant litter microbial communities from Arlington Agricultural Research Station in Wisconsin, United States - UWRJ-L064-202C-5 | ecosystem: Environmental > Terrestrial > Plant litter >...
TGCCCAGGCGATGCGCCAGCGGTGCATAGATATCCAGCGTCTCGCGCGCGATCTTCATCTGCTTTTCCGGCTTGAGGTGCTGCAGGGTACGCATATTGTGCAGGCGGTCGGCGAGTTTGATGAGAACGACGCGAATATCGGTGACCATGGCAAGCAGCATCTTGCGGATGTTCTCTGCCTGGTGATCTTCCTTGTTTGCGAACTTGATGCGGTCGAGCTTGGTGACGCCTTCGACGATGTGCGCGACCTGTTCACCGAAGCGCCGCGCGATCTCCGGCGTGGAGACATCCGTATCTTCCACGGCGTCGTGCAGAAGCCCAGCCGCGATGGCGGTGGAGTCCATCTTCATCTCGGCGAGCACCTGGCCAACTTCGAGAGGATGGATGATGTAGGGTTCGCCGCTGGCGCGCTTCTGGCCTACGTGCTGCTCCACGCAGAACTTCCAGGCATCGCGGATGATGCCGAGATCGTCGCTGGGACGGGCTTCATGAACGGTGCGCAGGAGTTTTTCGAAGTTGTGGTCGATCTCAGTGGCGAGTTCTCCGGGGAGGTCGCCATAGCTGATCCCCGAAGGCATGACACCCGGGACGGGGGTTTCTTCCGGAAGAGGCTTGAGGAGTCCCGCCGGGGCGTCCAGTTCCAGCTCAACGGCGTTGTGAAGCAAGGTATCTGCGGGGTGCATGGGGCTGCGCACAGGTAGAGCCGCCTCCAGATCGATGCCTGCCTCTGTGGAGATCTCTGTCGCATCTGCGTTCTTGCCAGCTGCCCGCTCAACGCCCATAGTTCATTATAGGCTGCGAATATTGCTCACTCTACCTACCCAAGTACACGTAAAGCCGTCCCATACGTATCTCTGTCAGGAGTTCACCATGTCCCTCAACGTAAAACTCGTTCTTCTCTTGCTCTGCGGTATCGCGATCGGTTGGTTTGCCCACACGCCCGCCTCGGTGCAAGCGGCAAGCAGCAGTGCTACCTATCAGTTGCAGGGTACAGGTCCGGGGCAGGTTCTCTCCACGTATAACGAAGCGGAGCAGACGATCTATGTCTACCAGGGCGTGGGCGCGGGGTACTCCAACGTCTACTGCTCCTACAAACTGCAGCTTGGCCATCCCGGACAGCCCGTTCGACGGGAAAACTGCCCCATCGGTACGCTGCGCTAGCGTCCGCTCTCTCGCTGCAAGCCAGCCTGGGGGACCTTGCCCGTGTGAACCCAAAGAAGAAGTTCGTCGAAGGCCCTGCCTACCTCCTCACTGGACATGGTGCAGTGGCCTTCGCGATGGACGTACTGCTGAACGAAGTTTTGTGAGTAGCCGGCGATCTCTATGATGCTGTTGTAGAGCGTAAGCGTGTTTGCCGGAATCAAGGGATCGTAGATGGTGTGGAGCGCCAGCATCGGCTTCAGGACTTTTCCCGACGGCGTGTAGTTATCGATCAAATAGCGTCGTGCACGGGGGTCTGCGGCGTAGCGTCGGACGCCATCGTTCAGAGCGTAGTCAGTCCGGGTATCCGAACTGCTGTTCGTATAGATCGTATTGCGGTTATCAAAGGGATTGCCACCCGCCTTGTCCTGCATATCGCCGATGACGTAAGTGAAATAGACCATCATCCGCGCGACCTCCGCGTTGGTATGCAGGCTGGTCAGATCGCGCATCGCATCCGCCGCAGCGGGCTTTGCGTTGAGAGCCGCGAGAGCCTTCATACGCAGAGCGTCTGTCTCTATGAAATTCGCCGGGACCGGATTGAGCGGCGGCATCAGGCCGGGAAAGTAATAATCGAAGGCGGCACGCCAGGCGAAGCGCCGGTTCAGATGCACAAGAGTAGGCCCGACAGCGCCGCAGAGATCGAGAGCGCCGTTATAAACCTTCGGGTTGCGTTCGATGGTCACCATCGTGAGCGCACCGCCCATGCTTCCACCGGCGACGTACGTCTCCTTCGGCTGCCCATGGGTCTTGACGAAGTATTTGCGGAGCTTTTCCGTCTCGGGATAAGCGACGGCGAGCGCCCATCCCGTCTCGGAATATGCGCTCTGGATGATGGCATAGCCACGGTCGAGCATGGGCTTGGCCTGACCGTTCATCCCCGCGCCAGGCCTGAAGTGATACGGCGTCTCACTGTAGCCGTGGTAAAAAACGACGAGATTGTGGTTCCAGTTGTCGGGCACGTCGATGCGGTACTCGGCGTTGTCGATCACGCCCACCTCGACAGTGACATTACCTTCCTTCTGCACCAGCGGCTGCTTTGGCGCAACTGGGGGTGGGGGCGTGGCCTGCGCCGCCTTGGTGCTCGTCTGCGCGAACGACAGGTTCGCCGCCAACAAAAGGCACGCAACCGCCAACCAGCGGCTTCCCTGGAGATCCAACTTCACACTGAGCATCGTATTCACGAAGGTATCAGATCGCGGAAGACTCCTGCGTGTGATTTCGCGAATAGGCCTTCTTCCCTATTGCAAGGATCTACGGCGTCGATGAACCTTATCCAGAAACTTTTCCGACGCATCTCTGGAGGCATACTCGTGAAGCTCGTCCCCTGCGCCCTCTTCTCTTTGCTGTTTTCCATGCCCCTTCACACGCAGGACGCGATTCCTACCTTCACCCGAAGCTACTCTGCGGGCGCGACGGGAAACGCGATCTCCTACACCGTGGTGGGCAAAGATCCGGCACAGGGCGGCACGACGACGATTCCCACCGCCCTTGTACCTCTTACGCTCGTCTTTGAGGGCTCCCCGGTCAAGACGGTCACGGTGAGTGCCGGGAGTGAAGTAGAGAGGGTGGTTCGCTCCCCGCTCTTCAGCAGCTACGCCTTTCCCTCCGGGACCACGCAGTACACGGACGCGCTGCTTCGTACGACCTTCAACAAACCCGGCATGGAGGGATGGCACACCCTTCTGGCCCAGCCGAAGATCGCACCGAAGACGATCCATATCCCGGCAGGGTTCGGGTACGTCCTCCCGGTGAAGAAGAGCGGGCACGAGCTGGCCGTGGTGGATGTTGAGTTCTTACAGAAGGAGATCTTCAAGCAGTTTGTAGCCGCACCGGGCACGCTTTATGTCTTTCTAACGAAGAACACGACCTTTTACGCGGATGGCGACGCGACCGTGTGCTGCTCAACGGGAACGCACGGTTTGGACGCGGGCTCCGGGCAGAGCTTCGTGCTTGGTTCTTACTTCGATGCAGGCGTTGTGGAGCACAGCGACGATGTGCAGCCGCTCTCGCAGCAGCTTGCGGAGTTCTTCTATGACCCGTTACACCAGCCGCTGGCGCACACTGCGCGAGGCGTAGCGGCGCCGGGAAATGTCTTTCCTGCATGGCTGCGTCCCGGGACGGCCCTAACGACCGGTGGATGTGGCGGCACGGGCATCGGCACGCAGTACTTTCTGCTGCAGCCGACGAATATCAATCCGAAGAACAACGTTCCTGCCTCGATTGCAAGCACCGCGGTGCTGCATGGCATGACGTATCACCTGCAGAACGCGGCGACGCTCGCATGGCACACAGGCAGCGCAGACCTTGGAACTGTCTACAGCTTTCCCGATCCGAAAGCCCTGGCATCTGCCGCGGCTCCCTGCCCCGCGCGCGGACGAAATCCATACTCGGCCGTCGACAAGCCCGCAGCTCCTGCGATTCCGTTCAACGGCAAAGGGCATGGGCACCAGCTTATCGGCTACTGGGCCGGTTACGGTGCGGCCGGATCGACGTTTCCGCTGCGTGAGGTCTCTCCGCAGTGGGATGTGATCATCGTCGCATTTGCTACGCCAGACAAGAATGCGCCGGAGGGAACCATGCAGTTCCATACGCCCGCAGGTCTCGATACCGCAGCCTTCAAAGCGGACATCGCCTATCTGAAGAGTCAGGGCAAAAAGGTCATGATCTCGCTGGGCGGCGGCGGACAGCACTTTACGCTCGCCGATCCAGCGCGGGTTCCGAACTACATCTCATCGGTGACGCAGATTGTGACCGAGTATGGCTTTGATGGGATCGACATTGATTTTGAGAGTCCTTCGCTTTCGATCGCTCCGGGCGATACGGACTTCAGGCATCCGACGACGCCTTCGATTGTGAATCTGATCTCTGCGATGCGGCAACTCAAAGAACACTTCGGGCCGAAGTTCATGCTCTCCCTTGTACCTGAAGGCACACAGACGCCGGGCGGATCTCCCAGCTATGGCGGACAGTTCGGCTCGTATCTGCCGATCCTCTACGGGGTGCGCGACATCCTCAGCTTTGTAGACACGCAGAGCTACAACACACCTCCTCTGCTAGGTCTGGATGGGAATATCTATCAGCCGGGTACAGTGGATTATCACGTAGCTATGACTGAGCTTCTGCTGCATGGGTTCCCCGTTGGCGGAGATCCGAAGCAGATGTTTCCACCGACTCCGGCGAGCCAGGTGGCGACGGGATTTCTGACAGGCGATACGAATCCCGAGATTGTGCAGGCCGCCATGCGCACGTTGCTTACAGGAAAGACAGAGCCGGGTTCTCACTACAAGGTGATGAAGCCGGGTGGATACCCGGATTTTCTGGGAGCGATGTTCTGGACGATCGATGCGGATCGTCGTGGAAACTATAACTACTCCAATGTGGTTGGGCCGTTACTGCATGAGGCGCCTGCAGCGAAGTGATTTGGTTTCTTTTTGTGATCCCGTAGCTTCTCTTTGTCATCCCGTAGCGCAGCGGAGGGATCTGCTTTTCGGATTCATGAAGCATCCGGTCTGTGCGCTCCGCGCGACCCCACCCTTTCGCGATGAAGCTGCGAAAGAATGGGGCATGGTGATGTCGGAACGCATCAGATAGAGAGAGGTTCCAAATTTGTACGACACTTCGTTTGATACACCCGAACGTTCCGGCAACGCCTATCCCGATCCGCAGATGCAACGTCAGGATTGGATAAACCTGAATGGAGAGTGGGACTTCTGGATCGACCGCGGTGTGCACTTCGGTCTGCCCGGAGAGGTAAAGTGGGACCGCACAATTACTGTCCCTTTCAGTCCTGAGACACCGGCGAGCGGCATTCACGACACGGGACTTTATGCTGCTGTCTGGTACAGGCGAACGATGGAGAGCCCTGTACTGGTCGATGGTCAGCGCCTGCTTTTGCACTTCGAAGCCGTGGACTATCGCACGACCGTCTGGGTGAATGGCGCGCGTGTGGCAACGCACGAAGGCGGCTATACGCCCTTCCACGCGGATATTACGGATATCTTGTTGCCGGACAGATTGCAGGAGATTATCGTTCGTGCGGAGGACGATCCCGGCGATCTGGCCAAGCCGCGCGGCAAGCAGGATTGGAAGCTGGACGCTCATTCGATCTGGTACCCGCGAACAACCGGGATCTGGCAGACGGTCTGGCTGGAGGTCGTGCCCAGCACACGCATTCGCACACTGGAGTGGTCGTCAAGCCTGGACCGCTGGGACATCAGTCTGTCCGCAAGTATCAAAGGCGCGTCGACGAATGGGTATACGTTGCGGGTAAAGCTCACGGTCGGAACGATGCTCCTGGCCAACGACATCTATGAAGTGCTGGCTGGAGAGGTTCATCGACATATCGCACTCTCTGATCCGGGTATTGACGACTATCGCAACGGCCTGTTGTGGTCTCCATCTTCTCCGACCATCATCGATGCCGAGTTGGAGCTACATGATCCGCAGGGCCTACTGGTCGATAGAGTCTCGAGTTACACGGCGATACGCTCTGTGGCAGTGCAGGGAGACCGTTTCATCCTGAATGGAAGACCGCTGAATCTGCGCATGGTACTGGACCAGGGATACTGGCCGGAGAGCGGCCTGACCGCGCCCAGTGACGACGCTCTTCTTCAGGATGTTCTGCTGGCGAAGAAGATGGGCTTCAATGGCGTACGCAAGCATCAGAAGATCGAGAGTCGCCGCTATCTTTACTGGGCCGATCGCCTGGGCCTTCTGGTGTGGGAGGAGATGCCGAGCGCGTATCGCTACACGACCGCGTCCATCGAGCGGACGACACGCGAATGGATGGAAGTGATCCATCGCGATCGCAGCCATCATTGCATCGTCGCGTGGGTTCCTTTCAACGAATCCTGGGGCGTTCCCGATCTGCCGGAGAGCCCGGCGCAGAGGCACTATGTGCAGACGCTCTATCACCTCACGAAGGCCCTCGATCCTACGCGGCCCGTCATCGGCAACGATGGCTGGGAGAGTGTCGCCACAGACATCATCGGCATCCACGATTATGACGACAATCCGCAACGCATCGGCAAGCGTTATGGCATTGACGATATTGAAGCGCACCTGCTAAAGCGCGAACGACCGGGCGGACGGATGCTGTTCGTTGAAGGCGAGAGCGTATGGAGTCACCCGATCATGCTGACGGAGTTCGGCGGTATTGCTTACTCCGGACGCGATGGCGCCTGGGGCTATTCGCGTTCGGAGACAGCAGAGCAGTTGCAGGAGCGATATAAGGCCCTGCTGGAGACGGTGCGGAACCTGCCTGCCCTGGCGGGCTTCTGCTACACGCAGTTCACGGATACGTACCAGGAGGCCAACGGTCTCCTCTATGCCGACCGCACACCGAAGATCCCGTTTGAGGATCTATCGCTGGCGACCACGGGATCGGTGCCGGACTTCGATACGTTGGCAGAGACGATCTGGCGCGAGCACATCATGCGGCGATAGGGGGATAAAGAGAACTAGGCCGCGAGATCTGTACCCCGCACGTGGGGGAAGTGAATGCGATCGTCGCGTCTCCACCACCCTTGTGTGGCGAGCGCAGGATGTTGCGGCACAGAGCCTGAAGCCAACTGCTGAATGAACTCGGCCAATGCTGTGGGTGTCGGCTGGCCGCCGGTGACGTCGAATGCGCCCGCCTCATAATGTCCGTTTTCGCAGGTGACGAGCGAGTTCCAGAAGAACGAACCAAGCAGCGCCCACATCGTCATCGCGCTGCAGTCGACACCGGCCTCTCGTGCAGCGGAGATCTCCGTCCATGCTTCGGCGGCCCAGCGAATCTGCTCGCGAACGTCACCTCCAAGATGGACTTCGGTGACCGCAACCGGAATGCCGTAGCGCTGCCAGGCCTCCGTAACCATGGAGCCAAATCCGGCTATGCCCTCTGGACGCACACGGACGGCTTCCACGTCGACGAACGGACCCTCCGCAGAGAGGCGGTCGTGCGGATAGAGATGCGTGCGGTCATCCAGGTAGCGATCGCTGGTGAGGTAGTAGTTCACACCCACGACATTCGGGGGGCATGGATTGGCGGCAAACCAGAGGATCTCTTCCTCGAAGAGACCCGCCTTCACCATGTACGAGAAGAGCGGGTGCTGCCGCGTCACGCGACCGCAGAGAAGATCGAAGGGGAGCCAGCGCCGCTCGTTCAAGAGATCACACGTAGAACTCAGCGCGTCCGTCCCCCAGATGCGCCCCAGATCATCCGTCTGTATAAGCTGTGCGTCGGGACGCACGCGGCGGATGGCCTGCATGCTGAGAACCGTTGCCTTCGTCTGATTGAGAAGCGCACGGAGATAGCTTCTCCGCGATTGATGATGCGGATACCAGAGCGCATAGAGGCCACTAAAGCGTGCCGTGGTGTGTGGCTCGTTCACGGGCGTGTAGGCATCCACCCAGGGATAACGCGCTGCGACCTCTCCAGCGTACGCCGCAAGCTTGGCCGGAAAGTCTTCATCAAGAAGACTGGTGTGCCGAGGTCCGCTGCCGTGATGCACAAGGCTCACGATGGGGCGAATCTTCTGCTGCCGTAGAGCGTTCATTCGCTCATCGGACCATTGCCACGACGGATCGAGTTCGTGACGCTCCCACAGTAGACCGTAGCGCAGAGTCCGGATGCCGAGCTCCGCAATGCGCTCAATGTCACTGACACGCTGTGCATGGCCGGAGATAAGCATCTGGTCGAGGTACGAATCGCCAACCCGGTTGCATGTGTACTCAATGCCGCCCCAGAGCTCAAGGGGCTGCGCAGCAACGGAAGGAGTTTGAGTCATCGAATATGCCTCAGCCTCAAGCGAACTCAGGCCGCACTGCCTTCCTGCTCGAGCGATTTTTCGATGCGTGCGAAATCGATGGCGGTCGAGGGAACGGCGACGAGTGCAGTCTTTGCGGATTGTGCAGGACGTCGGCCACTCAGCTTCTGAAAGAGTGTGAGGGACTGCGCGACCACCTGGTCCATGTTGTAGTACTTGTATGTCGCCAGGCGTCCCGCGAAGTGCACGTCCGGCAACGCCTCCGCCATGGCCTTGTACTTCGCGTAGAGTTCCGCGTTCTGCGGTTGTGGAATGGGATAGTAGGGATCGCCCTCGGCGCAGGGATATTCGTAGACAATGCTGGTCTTTTTATGTTCCTGGCCGGTCAGATACTTGAACTCGGTAACGCGAGTGTAAGCGTGCTCGTTCGGATAATTAACGACGGCTGCGGGCTGGAACTGTTCGCGATCGTGCGTCTGATGTTCGAACTGCAGCGAACGATACGGCAGCTTGCCGTGGCAAAAATCAAAGTACTCGTCGACGGGACCAGTGAAGATCAGTTCGCGGAATGAGATCTCATCCTTGATGTCGCTGTAGTTCGTGTTCAGCATGATGTGAATGTTGGGATGATCCAGCATCTTTTCGAACATGCGCGTGTAACCTTCGGCAGGCATGGCCTGAAAGCGGTCCGTAAAGTAACGATCGTCGCGGCTCGTCCGAATTGGAACGCGCGCCGTCACAGCAGCGTCAAGCTCCGAAGGATCGAGATCCCACTGCTTGCGCGTGTAGTTGCGGAAGAACTTTTCGTACAGCTCGCGGCCAATGCGCGAAACAACCACGTCTTCGGAGGTCTTGATATTTTCGCAGGGCTCTGCAACAGATTGCAGAAACTCTTCTACCTGCAAACAGTTCAGATTCAGGCCGTACATCTTGTTGAGTGTGTCCGCGTTGATAGGCATCGGAAGAAGCTGCCCATCGACACTGGCCTGTACGCGGTGCTCATACGGACGCCACGCAGTAAAGCGAGAGAGATAAGCGAATACTTTCTCGGAGTTCGTGTGGAAGATATGCGGGCCATACTTATGAACGAGGATACCGGCTTCGTTGTAATAGTCGTAAGCATTGCCTGCAATATGGTTGCGACGATCCACGATGAGGACGCGAGCGCCCATCTCTGTGGCAAGCCGCTCCGCTAAAACGCTTCCTGCAAATCCTGCACCGATAATGACGTAATCAAACATTGGCTCTGCTCCTTCTTTTTTGCGTCCCATCTTGCCAGTGGGCCTGCCCGCCTCCGGAAGGACGCGAAGGATGTGTTTCCTCATACCTGCAAACGTTTTGTCCCAGGACATATTCGCAAGAAAGCTGTCGACCTTCGCGAGCCAAGCGGAGTTACTCTCGAGAAGTAATCCGTCGATGGCCGCGCAAAACTCTTCCGCATTTGCACCGATGCGCACAAGCTCCATCTCGCCATAGGGGCGAACAACATCGTGGATCGGTGTGGAAACGGTGGGCTTACCTGCGGCAAGGTACTCTGGCGTCTTGGTCGGACTGATAAATCGCGTTGATGCGTTGCGCGCAAAGGGCAACATAGCTGCGTCCCAACCTGCCAGATATGCAGGTAACTCGCGATAACTTTTTTGTCCGAGATAGTGTAAGTTTGCTCCGCGGGGCAGATCCTCTTCGCGAATCTTCACCACGGGACCTATAAGAATAAAGTGCCAGTCTGGACGCAGACGTGCCGCCTCCGCAAGTAACTCGCGATCAAGCCGTTCGTCGAGTACGCCATAAAAACCGATGCGCGGATGAGGAATATTCTGTTGATCCTCTGGATCCGGCTGAGCGACACGCGCTTTGGCAAAATGCTGGACATCGATGCTACTGGCAAAAAGATGCGCATTGTCATGTTCTTTCTTCTTCGCTTCAAAGAGGCTCTGCCCACCCACGAAGACAACATCCGCACGCTCGAAGATCTCCTGCTCCAAAGCAATAAGTTCCGGAGGCGCTCCGTCGAATCCCGAAAGTTCGTCCATGCAGTCATACACGAGAACATCCGGCGAGAGATGCCGCGAAAATAAGAGCGCCATAGGCGTGTAGTACCAGGCGACGAGACGTCCAGTCGCTTGCGTCGCGAGATAGTTATCCAGCAAAGCACGCTGTGCGTCGATAGCCTGCACGCCGTGCAAACCTTGGGGAAGAAAGGGAGTTAGAACTTCGACGCCGCCCTCTTGAAGCGCGCTATTCAAACGAGGTTCAAGCTCATCCGTATGGATGGGTTCTTCGATAAACAGAATGCGCGCCACGTTTTGGTAACGAGTCAAAAGGTGCTGCGGACGCTGATAGACAAAGTTCCAACGGAGATGCGAGAAACATAACACCGTTTCTTTTACAAAGTGAAGGGTATCCGAAGGCATCTTTTCTTTGATGCACATTTCGGCAAGTACGGAGTCTGAAACCATATCTCAGCATACGTCGAACGGCGACACTTACAAAGACGCGCCATTTTCGGAGCACGCAATTATTTCGTTGGAGTGTTGCTCATTTGGAAACGCAACGTTCCTCCATTCATAATTTCGCTGTACTTCAGCTTGTAACCGGAGAGTGGTTTGCCACTAAGTGCAACGCTGCGAACATATATCTTGCCAGATCCTGCTCCCGGGGCTAAGACGCGAAAAGATTTGCCACCGGGTAGGTGGATGGTTGCGTCGTCAAAGCGCGGCGAGCCAAGCCAGTACTCTGGGCGGCCTGGGGCCACCTGGTAAAAGCCTAAAGCGCTCAGTACATACCATGCACTCATCTGACCGGCGTCATCATTGCCCGCAAGACCATCGGGTCCGTCACGATACTCACTCTCCATCAAAGAGCGCACTTCCTTTTGGGTCTTCCACGGAGTTCCACCTGCATCGTAGAGGTACGCGATGTGATGACTTGGCTCGTTGCCGTGATCATAAAACTTCCCATCAAAGAGACCGTCCAATCTTTTTACGAAAGCTGCATCTCCTCCCATGGCATCCGCAAGGCCCTGCACATTTTGCGGAACGAAGAAGGTGTACTGCCAGGGCAGGCCTTCAGTAATCCACGTATATTTCCCCGCGGGATCAAAGGGAGAGACCCAGGAGCCATCGCGGTTGCGGCCGCGTGAAAACTTCGTCTCCGGATCGAAGACCTTGCGCCAGTTTTCACCGCGCGCATGAAACATCGCTGCATCGTCCGACTTACCAAGAGTCGCAGCAATGTCTCCGAGGATTGCGTCGTCGAAGGCGTACTCCAGTGTGCGTGAGACCTGTTCGTTCTTATGGAAGGCATCGTCGATATGGTCTTCGAGCGGAATATAACCGTACTGAAGATAGGAGGGCAGACCGCGGCGGCCTTTGCCATCGCGATACTCCTCGCGACTCTGCGGAATCTCCATCGCATTTTTGCGCATGAGAGCGTAGGCCTTCTCGATGTCGAAGCCGCGCAGACCCTTTTGATACGCATCGATGATAGTTACCGAGACATGATCGCCGACCATCTCCGAGGTGAAACTACTCCATGCGGGGAAGATCGGAAGATAACCTCCCTGCTCGCCTTTCGCGATGAGTGATTGCACCATCTGCACGTTGCGCGCTGGATCGAGGATCGTGAGTAGCGGATGCTGGGCACGGAAGGTATCCCACATGGAAAAATCATCGTAATAAGTAAAGCCGGTAGCGTGTTCGACTCGTTGGCTGCTTGCAAAGCGCGGATAACTTCCACTTACATCGCTATACGTGCGCGGATGGAGAAGGGCGTGATAAAGCGCGGTGTAGAAGACAGTGCGCGCGGGTATGTTATCTCTTATTTCGATATCGCCGAGAGCCTTGTTCCAGGTTGCTTTAGCCTGATCGCGAACCGCATCGAAGTTCCAGGAAGGAACTTCGGCATGGAGATTTCTGCGTGCCTCTTCCACGCTGACAAAGGAAGTACCGATGCGTACGATGACGGCGTCTCCCTGCGTCAAAGCCGGGAAGCGCACATAGGTGCCGAAGCCGGGCCTGTTACTCGACGTCGGCATCGTCTGCGCTGCGGCAGACGCACCTCCTACAGAGGTCATCATCCGGGGAACGTTGGTCACACCCAGAGGGAGACCGTCGCCAGTTTGCCTTGTACCACCCTCTGTCGTCTTGCTTCCGACCCATGTGCCGGACTGCTTGAAGGGCTTGTTGAACTCAATGACGAAGTAGCTGCTAAAGCCAGCGAGTTTGCCGCTGCCCGCATACTCGCGGCGGACGGGAACCTCTCCCGTGATCTGTTGATGCGCTTCATCCACCTGCACCCAGCCATCGCCTCCGCGCGCGTTGCTGTCGACGAGCACCCATGTGCTTCCGGCCTTAGTGGGGGTAAACCGCATCATGCCCGAGCGCGTGGTTCCGGTGATCTCCGCGCGAATGCCTGCATCCCTGAGGTCTACAGCATAGGCATGCGGCGATGCATGCTCCGTCGCACGATCGAAGGACGAGGCGCGCTCCGTGGCGGAGGTCTTCATGGTTCCCACACCAGCCATAAGAGTGAAGCTGCCGTAATCAGGCACGCAGCTTCCGCTGATGAAGTGCGAGCCCCGGAAGCCCTGGATCTTCTCGTCAGTGAAGTAGTAAGGAGCAATGCACTTGATCTCGCCCGCGCGCGTCTGCGGCGTCCAGTGCGTCATCGCAAAAGGCACGCCGGTGGCAGGATAGGTCTGGCCTTCCTTGGAGGTGCCAACCGTGGGATGAACCCAATCGACAGGCGTGGCCTGGGCCATGAGCAGGGGCGTGATAGAGCCAAAGAGAATCAGAACGCGGGAGAAACGCAGGAAAGGCATGCGACCATCATCCTCAGATGGCGGACTTTGCGCAATGGTTTGTTACGAAAGCCGCGTGGGCTATTCCATTTGCCTTAGAGGGAATGTGGCTGGATCGTCTAGACTCTTTTCACCCTGTCTATGCATTACCTTCGATTTGCCCTCTGGTCCGCAGTCACGATGGCATGGTTGCCGTTGCAACTCCATGCGCAGGAGAAGCCTGCCGATGCGGGCCAGAAGATCTTTGCTTCCAACTGTGCCGGTTGCCATGGAGCGGATGCGCACGGCGGAGAGCGCGCGCCCAATCTGGCCACGGTGCGCTCCGTCATCTCCAAGTCAGACGAGGATCTTGAATCCATCGTAAGAAAGGGGCTACCTGGTTTGGGCATGCCCCCGTTCGCCTACCTCGACGACGACAAGGTGAAGAGCGTGGTGGCGTATCTCCGCGTCCTGCAGGGCAAGACGGCTGCAACTCCAGTGACGGGAGATTCGGCAGCAGGCCGGGCTCTCTTCTTTGGCAAGGCGCAATGCTCCAACTGCCACATGGTGCGTGGAGCTGGCGGTTTTATGGCGAGCGATCTCTCCGTTTATGGCGACGGGCAAGCGTCCGCTGCGATTCAGCATGCCGTAGTGACGCACGCTCCTTCGCCAGCTTCGCGGGGAGTGAAGGTCACAACCAAGAGCGGCGAAAAGGTCGTCGGCGCCTTGCGCGCAGAGGACAACTTCACCGTCACGCTTCTCAGCGCGGATGGACGTTTTCATACCTATGACCGCGCGAAGGTAGCAGCGATCCAGTACACCTCGGAGTCGCTTCTACCGAAAGATTATGCCTCACGCTTGTCTCCTACAGAGCTCGACGATCTCGCAAGCTTTTTGATCACAACGGCCGCACAGGCGAGCGCAGTAGAGAAACCTGCGAAAAGGAGGCAGCGATGAAACTGATCTACGCCAGTTTGTTGGCTGCGTCCCTCATGACGGCGGTCTGCTCCGCGCAGAAGCCACCGCACGCGGCGCCACCCGCAAAGCCCGGTCTCCGCGAAGACTGGCCAACGTATAACGGTGACTACACCGGTCGACGGTACAGCAGCCTGACGCAGGTGACGCCTGAAAATGTCCACGCTCTGCGGGCGCAGTGGGTCTTTCACAGCCGCAACGCAGGCGTGCTGCAGGTCACACCTGTCGTTGTAGCGGGCGTCATGTTTGTGACGGGATCGAACGATGCGTATGCTCTGGACGCGGTAACGGGAAAGACGCTGTGGCATCATGCGCGTCCCATCTCCGACGGCCTGATCGACGATGCTTCGGGGCATATCAATCGCGGCGTCGCCGTGTTGGGCTCACAGATCTATATGGAGACCGACAACGCGCACCTGCTCTGCCTGGACGCACGCTCGGGCAATCTGTTGTGGGACGTTGCGTATGCAACGGGCAATCGCAACTACGGCGCTACGAGCGCACCGCTTGTCGTAAAAGGCAAGGTGCTTGTGGGGACCTCTGGTGGAGATGACGGCGTGCGCGGTTTCGTCGCGGCCTTCGATGCGCAGACGGGCAAAGAAGCCTGGCGCTTCTGGACGATTCCTGCACCGGGCGAACCTGGTTCGGAGACATGGCCGAAGGGCGACATCTACCTGCATGGTGGCGGAACAACGTGGATGCCGGGCACCTACGATCCTGAGTTGAACACGATCTTCTGGGGTACGGGCAATCCTTCGCCGGACTTCGATGGAAGCGTACGCGAAGGCGATAACCTCTACACGAACTGCCTGCTTGCACTCGATCCGGATACCGGAAAGCTGAAGTGGCACTTCCAGTTCACACCGCATGACCTAAATGACTTCGACTCGACCGAGACGCCTGTCCTCGTGGACGCCGTCTATCAGGGCAAGCCGCGCAAGCTCCTGATCCAGGCCAATCGCAATGGCTTCCTCTACACACTCGACCGGACGACCGGAGAGTTCCTCGCCGCGAAGCAGTTTTCTCTCTTTCAAAACTGGGCGAAGGAGATCGACGCGAAGGGACGCCCCATACGTACAGCTCTCGTCCCCAACGTCGAAGGCGCGCGCATGTGCCCCAGTTATGCCGGAGCAACGAACTGGTATTCGCCGAGCTACAACGAACGGACGCACCTCTTCTACTTCATGGCGCTGGAGGATTGCACGGTGTTTACGGCGAAGACCGAACCCTTCGAAGAAGGCAAAGCCTACTACTCCACCGGGGCGAAGCACCTGCCTACCGAAAACATGAAGAAGTACCTCGTGGCTTACGACGTTCGCAGGAACGAGATCGCGTGGCGCTCCCCGCAGGTTGGGGAAGGCCATTCTTCAGCGGGCGTGATGAGTACAGCCACCGGCCTGGTAGCTTTTGGCGATGATGCCCAGGAGTTTGAGATTGTGAATGCCACAACGGGCGCACCGTTGTGGCACTTCAACGTAGGTCAGCCAATCCACGCCTCACCGATGAGCTACGCCGTGGAAGGCAAACAGTACTTCGCCGTCGCAGCGGGAAGTGATCTGTTTACCTTTGCTCTTCCTTAGCGAAACCCCTAGTGCGCAGCATCCGAGTGTAAGGCGAAGAGCAGGATCGACCGTGCGGTGACGGCATACTCTTCTTTCGTCTTGAACTTCGGCTCGTCCTTGAACTCCGGGTGGTTGGTATCGATCAGCAGGGACCAGTCGCATGCGCCCTGGCACTCCGGCAACGTAAACTTCACCACGTCGTGGTGATCGTTGATGATCAGAAGCATGGTAGCCTCCTTGCCCCGCTGGCGGATTCCAGACTGCTGAGCGCGTCCGTCAAGCAGCATCCCAAAGCAACGCATGGTGATGTCATCCCAGGATGAGTCTTCCATCTCTGATCCATTCGCATTGATCCATGAGACGTCCTTTACACCGAGCGCTTCGTTGTATTCGCCGGTGAGGAAGAGGTTGCGTCGCAGAATGGGATAACGATGGCGCATGCGAATGATGCGACAGACAAAGTTGACCAGCTCCGCATTCTTTTCGCGCAACGACCAGTCAACCCAGCTGATCTCATCGTCCTGGCAATACGCGTTATTGTTCCCGCCCTGCGTGCGGCCAAACTCGTCTCCTGCAAGCATCATGGGAGTTCCCTGTGAGAGCAGAAGCGTGGAGAGCATGTTGCGCGTCTGACGGTCGCGTAGTTTGTTGATCTCGGGATCGTCGGTCGGCCCTTCCGCGCCGCAGTTCCACGAGAGATTCTCGTCATTGCCGTCTTCGTTATTTTCCCCGTTGGCTTCGTTGTGTTTCTGGTTGTAGCTCACAAGGTCGCGCAGGGTGAAGCCGTCATGCGCCGTGATGAAGTTGATGCTTGCCCACGGGCGGCGTCCCATCAGGTTGAAGAGATCTCCTGAACCGGAGAGGCGTTTTGTGAGCATCTGCGCGGACGAACCGCCCTTCCAGAACTCGCGCACGGTGTCGCGAAAGGTATCGTTCCACTCCGTCCATCCCGGAGGAAAGCCACCCACCTGATAGCCGCCGAGGCCAACATCCCAGGGCTCTGCGATCAACTTCACCATGCTGAGAATTGGGTCCTGGCTGACGGCTTTAAGAAAGCCGCTGCGATTGTCGAAGCCATTGGGCTCGCGCGCGAGAATCGTTCCAAGGTCGAAGCGAAAGCCGTCCACGTGAGTCTGTTCTACCCAGTAGCGAAGGCTATCCGCCACCATCTGCAGAACGCGCGGATGAGTAAGGTTGACCGTGTTCCCCGTGCCCGTATCGTTGATGTAGTAACGCTCGTTGCCCGGGACGAGGCGATAGTAGCTGGCGTTGTCGATGCCCTTAAACGAAAGCGTCGGTCCGCGTTCGTTGCCCTCCGCTGTGTGGTTGTAAACCACATCGAGAATGACCTCCAGACCTGCATCGTGAAAGTCCGCGACCATGTCCTTGAACTCGTTGAGCGCATGGTTCGGACGAGCCGCATAGCGTGGATCCGGAGCGAAGAATCCGATGCTGTTGTAGCCCCAGTAATTCACGAGACCGCGATCCAGCAGTTGGCTGTCATCGACGAAGGTATGAATCGGAAGCAGTTCGACCGACGTGACGCCGAGCGACTTGATGTAATCCACAACGGCCTTGCTGCCGAGACCTTCGTAGGTTCCGCGCAGATCCTCAGGAACATGCGGATGCAACTTGGTGAAGCCTTTCACGTGAAGTTCGTAGAGGATCGTGTCGTCCCACGGCACGCGCAATCGGCCCAGGCGAGCAGGCTGCCCGCTCCAATCGAACTTCTGGTCCGTCACGATGCACTTCGGCACGAAGGGCGCACTGTCGCGCTCGTCGAAGGTCGTGTCGTCCATCGACTCCATCACGTAGCCGAAGATAGCTGGATCCCAGACGAGGCGACCGATGTGTTCCGTGGCGTAGGGGTCGAGGAGAAGCTTGTTGGGATTGAAGCGATGACCGTTTTCCGGTTCATAGGGTCCATGCACGCGGAATCCGTAGACCGTCCCACAGCAGCAGCCTTCCAGATAGCCGTGCCAGATTTCGTTGGTGTACTCCGGAAGCTCGATCCGGTCCAGCTCTTTTTCGCCCTTCTCGTCGTAAAGGCACACTTCGACCTTGGTTGCGTGCGCGGAAAAAAGAGCGAAGTTTGTTCCGTGACCATCCCACGTGGCACCCCGGAAATCCGGCGTCCCCGGCTTAAGTTGATACATTCTTACTCCTCTTGCGTTACGGCAGATTCCTCTGCCACCACCCAGGTTCTTCTCTCTACGATGCAGAACTCCGACGAACCGTCATGCTTTCGCGGCCGATATGCTCGTGGGGAGGCATAAGCTCTTTGTTTAGGGGAAGAAGCTAAAAATGGCATCCCACCCTTTGAGGTATTTATTCCATGCGCAAGTCTGTCGTATCTCTCGCGAACAAAACCCCGGAATCTCCTTCTGCTGCATGGATGGATCTGGATGCCGTGGCCAGCGCCACTATGACCTCCGAAGATGAAGCTCATCCGCTAGAACGCGCCATCTCCTCCGGTACCGCCGGGGGTTGGAAGGCCTCCACTCCGGGCGTACAGGTGATCCGGTTCACGTTTGACACGCCAAAAACCGTCAGGCGTGTACGGCTGATTTTTAAGGAAGAGGCGAAGGAACGTTCTCAGGAGTTCGCCCTGGTGGCTATTCTACGTCCCGAGATCCGTAAAGAGATCGTGCGCCAGCAGTGGGGCTTCAGTCCCGGCGGATCGACAACCGAAGTAGAGGACTACACCGTGGATCTCACTGATGTAGTCGCTCTAGAGTTGACGATCGATCCGGGACGGCATGACAAAACCGTCTTTGCTACTTTGGAATCGATTCAGGTGGCTTAGGCCTTTTTTCGTTAGGCTTCGTAGTGCTTGAATGCCAATACGGCGTTCAAGCCGCCAAAGGCAAACGAGTTCGACGTAGCCAGCTTCGGTCTGGCCTGACGCGCCGAGCCGACGATCAGATCAAGCCCCAGGGCAGCCTCAGCCTCCACGACACCTGCGGTGACAGGGAGTATGCCTTCGCGCAGCGCAAGCAGCGTGGCGAGGGCTTCAATGGCTCCTGATGCACCCATGGCGTGGCCGTGCATGGCCTTGGTGGAACTCACGGGGATCTTCGCCGTGTTGTGCGCGAAGACGGTACGAATCGCCTCGGCCTCTACGTTGTCGTTCACCGTGGTTCCAGTGCCGTGCGCGTTGATGTATCCCACCTCTTCCGGTGCTGCGCCTGCATCCTGCAGAGCACGTCGCATGGCCGCCGTAGGACCTGCGGGCTGTGCCTGCGTGATGTGACTCGCATCGGAAGACATGCCAAAGCCGACGATCTCGCCATAGATCGTAGCGCCACGCGCAAGTGCGCTCTCAAGCGTCTCCAGGACCAAGATCGCCGCTCCCTCACCGAGGGTCATGCCATCGCGGTCTGCGGAGAAGGGTCTGCATTGCGTCTGCGAAACAACGCGAAGACTATCCCACGCCTTGTAGAACCCATACGTCAGCGGGGCTTCGTGGCCTCCCGTAACGGCGGCCTTCACCGTGCCGGAACGCACCAAGTGAAACGCCTGTCCGATGGCATGCGTAGCCGACGCGCACGCGGTCGTGATCGTATACGCGGGGCCGGTGATGCCGTGCTGTATGGAGACCAGACTGGTCCCTGAACTGGCCATGAAGCGGGGTACGCTGAGAGGATGGACGCGCCCGCCACTGGTGTAAAGCTTGGCCGTCGCTGGCTCTTCGGCAGTCCGTCCACCCGCCGAGCAACCGAAGACAACCGCCACCTCCTCCGGAGAGACGGCCTGCAAAATCTCAGACTGCGCAATGGCCTGCTGCGAAGCCACGAGAGCGAACTGCGAGGAGCGCTCGGAGAGCTGCATCTGCGCAGACGTAAGGAGAGACGCGGCATCGAAGCCTTCGATCCTTGCCGAGCGCGTGAAGCGGAGATCTCCCTCAGCGACATCGGGGATCTCCAGAAAGCCGTTCTTGCCTGCGAAGAGATTCTCGCGAAAGGTAGCGACATCCTGGCCGATGGCCGTGACACAGCCGAGCCCTGTAACGACAACCCGATTCACGCGCCTTCTCCGGCTTCTTTCAGACGAGTTTTTTCCGCCTTAGCACGTAGAGCCTCTGCCACACCGTCCACCATGTCGCGAACGGTGAGGATCGTGTGCAACCTGCTGTCCGGGATATCGATGCCATACTTCTCTTCGACGTCGAAGGAGAGGCTTACCCGATCGAGCGAGTCGACGGCGAGCTCTTCGAAGGTGCTGTCGAGCGTGACCTGCTCTACAGGAATCTGCTTAGCCGCTGCGACCAGTGCGATGCACTGCTCGGCGATCTGACCTTCCGGGATCTGACCTTCGGCACTATTCTGTCCGACGATGTTGTCCATCTCTTCTTCTCCTGCCGTACCGCTCACCTTCTGTACTGTATCGGAGCCGATGTTCTTTGCGCTTATAGAATCAGCGCCGACTCCGGAATGCGTGTGAGGATTGCGATGTCACGCAAAAGTCGCGGTCGCACGCGAGCGAACTGCGCAAGCGCCGGAGCACGTACCAGCAGCTGCGAAAGCGCGCTGGCGACGCCGATGCCCCGGCCAAGTTCGCGACGCATCTGTTGCTGAAAGGCACCGGGCGTCTTCCCGGCAAGAAACAGGTTCGCCGCGAGATGCCCGCTGTGGAGAGCGATGGACATGCCATCGCCGGAAAACGACGGGATCACCGCCGACTGATCCCCAAGCCTCCAGATTCCATCGCTTCCCGCAGGGGCCCTATATCCATACGGAATGGACGAAAGAGCGACAGGGCGATCGAGAAGCGGCTGGCTCCCGCTGAGGCGGTCGCGAAGATGAGGCGAGTGCAGGCAGGCGTGTTCCAGCACAGCCTCCCAGCTTCCGTTGAGGCGGCGCAGATCTTCGCGCCGAATGAGAAGGCAGAGGTTCGCCTCGCCGTCTTCGACAGGCTGCAGACCGGCGTAGCCCCCGGGAAAGAGTATGAGTTCCACGAAGCCAGAGAGCGCGGCCCGCTGTGTCTGGCTAAGACGGAAGTACATCTTCAATGCGACCAGATCGTTGTGCCACCCCTTGGACCGAAGCCAGCCGCGAAGATCGTGCTTGCCCGTGGCGAGAAAGACGTTTCGCGCACGGACGGATTCGCCTTGATCCATCCCGAGATCCCAAACGTCTTTGGATTGCGTGAGAGACGCGGCGCTTGCACCTCGCCGCACTTCCGCGCCGGCAGCCTCCGCATTGCACAGCATCGCTTCATCCAGCGTACGGCGCGTGAGGGAGAGCGCTGTGAACGGAAGCGCGGTCTCTGCGATGAGTTCACGCGCGGCAAGACGCACACCTGTGATGGAAACTGCTCCGAGTGCTTTGGGGTTCATTCCAAGAAGAGCGAGATAGTGGAGCGCTTCGCGGCTGAGGAACTCGCCGCAGACCTTGTGATGCGCGGAACGGGTTCGTTCGAGCAGGAGAACGTCGCGGCCCGCGCGGGCAAGCTGCGTCGCCAGGCTGGCTCCCGCCAGGCCGCCCCCAATCGCGACGGCTTCATGCTCCATCACTTCACTCGCGAGACGCACAGGCGCGCGGGCTTCCACGGCTCAAGTGCCACAACGTTCCTGTCTATCTCCGCCGCATGCAGATAACGAAGCCAGTCGTCCGGCGAAAACGCTCTACGAATGGAAACAGGTCCATCGTTGCGCACGAACCTGTGCCACCGCGCTGCATTGGCAAGCACTTTGAAGGCGTAGTAAGGAAGCCGCGCGCGGCTCAGATCGTTGATGAACCACCCACGCACCGCCATACGTTCCATCCATGCAAGAAAGCTGACGATGCCCGCCTCCGGAAGGTGGTGCGTGAAGAGCGAACTGACGATACAGTCGATTGGCTGCTCCGGGGCATACGAGAAGGCATCCCCAGTAATCCACTCGATCCTGCTCGTGGCCGGGGTAAACTCTCGCGCGGCGCGGGCGGCGTAGGGATTCAGATCGATGCCCGTCAGCTTTACCGAAACACCTTCCTTCACCGCCCAGCCCTCGACATGGCGCAGCAGGTCGCCTCCGCCACACCCCACGTCGACAACATGAAGCGGCTCAGCGCCACGCCTCTGCGCGATCCGCTTCAGCCAATGCATCGTGGGGCGATGGGTGAAAGTAACCATGTTGACCTGGGCGAGATCGCGAAGGCATGCGCGAAAGTCTTCATAAGAACAGGGCTCGTCCATCCACTCCGAAAGATCCGCCCGGCGTGAAAAATCGATCGCGTCAGACGGCATGGAATCGCATCGTCTCCGCCGTAAGTCCTGGACCGAAGGACATCGCGCATCCCTTCTGTCCAGGCCTGGCCGACTTCATCAGATCTTCCAGCACAAACATCACCGTGGCCGAAGACATGTTGCCAAACTGTTTGAGTATGCTGCGCGAAGAAGCCAAGGCACAGCTGGGGAGATCTAATCCGTCTTCCACCGCGTCGAGAACCGAACGCCCGCCTGGATGCACGGCCCATAGGTCGATCGCATCGCCAGAGGTGAGCGTACTCCCGTGTTCACGCAAAGCCTTGCCGATCTCTCCAGGAACGCGGCCCGAGAGCAGCATATCGAAACCGAGGTCGCGTACATTCCAGGTGATCAGGTCACGCGTGCCCTCAACCTGCAGAGCATGAAAGCTATCGAGCGCAAGCCCCTCTTCCCTTCCACTGATCAGACTGACCGAACAACCGTCGCCGAAGACGAGAAACGAGAGCACCTCGTTCAGGTTCTGCGTCTCCTGGAAGTGCAGCGTGCAGAGTTCGAGGTTGATCATGAGGACAGAGTCACCCGGCTCTGAACGCACAATGTGGCGCGCCTGCTTGAGTCCGCTGATGGCCGCGTAGCAACCCATGAACCCAATCATCGTTCGTTCCACCGAAGAGGGGAGGCCCAGATAGTCGATCGCTTCGAAGTCCAGACCCGGAGCGTACAGACCGGTGCAGCAGGTCACAACGACGTGCCGTATGCCTGCCTTCTCGCCCGCCGTGAGAGCAAGTTTATCCAGCGCCGAGCGCAGAAGGACCGGAGCAAATTGTTCAAACATCTTCATGCGTTTCGCCGTGGAAGGATAACCGTCGGCGAGATAAAACTCGTACGCGTCCACAACGCCCTGCGGCGGGGGTTGAACGACAGAGAGGCCGGAGTAGCGATGATCGATTCCCGACTTCGCGGACATCCGCTGAAACAGGGTGCGCATACGCTCGTCTTTCAACATCTGAGCAGCGAACTCCACAAACGCTCCGTGTACCTTGTGAGGCGGTACGGCGGTAGCGATCCGATTGATATAAGCAGCAGTCAAAGCAGTCTCCGTCTGAGGTTAGACGTATCACTAACGCGGAAGCTCCGTCCTGCCCTCCACGTCAAATCCTGTTGCCGAAGATGGCGCATCGGAAGCCCCACTGACTCTGATCTCATAATGCCCTGCATTTACCGCACGTACCCCCTGCGCATCCACCTGCGAAAGTTCGCGCGGATGCAGCGTAAAGTGCACCGGCTTCGACTGCCCAGGCAGAAGGTGGACACGCTGATATCCCACCAGCGCAAGCCGTGGCGCGATGGATGTCTGCGGGGGTGTGAGATATACCTGCGCAACCTCGTCTCCCTCAACTTTTCCGGTGTTCGTCACCTCTGCATCGACCGTCAAATCATCCCCGGCGCGCAGTTTATTCCCGGAAAGATTCACCTTGCCGTATTGGAAGGTGGTGTAACTCAGACCGCCGCCAAAAGCATAGAGAGGCTGGCCCTTGAAATAACGATACGTGCGATTTGTCATGGAATAGTCATCGAAGGCAGGAAGCTGATCGACGTTGCTGTAGAAGGTAAGAGGCAGGCGACCCGAGGGATTATTCTTCCCCGCGAGGGTCTCCGCAATCGCCTGCGCGCCAGCTTCGCCGGGATACCAGGCCTCAAGCAGCGCGTCCGTCTCGCGGGCCTGAAGGGCAATCGCGCTTCCGTTCATGAGAACGACAACGAGAGGCTTGCCCGTCGCCTTCACGGCGCGAAGCATCTCCACCTGCGCGTGCGGCAGCTCAAGGTCCGTGCGGTCGCCGCCGGCGAAGCCCTTGACATGGATGGGCATCTCTTCTCCCTCCAGCTCAGGAGAAAGACCGACAAAGGCCACCACAACATCCGCATTCTTCGCAGCTTCTACAGCAGCTTCGCGGAGGGGCGCAACCGGAGGAGCCCACGCGAGCGTGACGCCTCCACCAAAGAGTGCAGAGCGATGCTTGTACTCGATCTTGATCTCGTGCGCGCGTGTATCGGCGAAGTGCAGATGCGCTGCAGGGGTCGTTGCGTTGCGAAACTCCTTCTCCGCCCCACTGGTGAAGGTACCGACCTCTTTACCGTCGACCCACACCGAGAAGCTTACGAACTCGTTGCACGGATAGCAGTGCGCGAACTTTCCGGTCAGATCATAGTCTCCCGCAGCCGGCGCAGAGATCGTTCCAGACCAACGCACGGAGAAGGCATTTGCCGGAACCTGCGGCGCGGGCTTGGCACTGTTCCAATCGAAGTCGATCTGCCGATCCACGCGCGTCAGCACAGGTGCGCCGGAGAGATTTTCATTGCTGAAATACTCCGCATGCAGGCCCTGCGCAGAGGAGCCCGAAGCAGGGTGCAGCTGCGTCCTTGGAACCGGAAGCATCAGCCCTTCCACATAGGGCGCGCCCTGCGCATAAACGACCTTTGCCGACGGAAACGCAGACGCAATTCCATCGACGGGCATCACAGGCGCTTTGGCGATGGCGTTGTAGTTCCCTTCCAGCGCGTCGAGCGAAGCAGCGTTCGGTCCGATCACGGCGATGTTCTTTACGCCTTTCAGAGGCAGAAGATTGTTCGCGTTCTTCAGAAGCACAATGGACTCCCGCGCAGCACGCAGAGCCAGCGCGTGATGTGCAGGCGAGTTCACCTCTGCCATCGTCAGGCGTGCGTAGGGCATCTTTGCCGGATCGTCGAAGAGACCGAGCCGTATGCGCGCCTCAAACAGACGTTCCAGCGAGGTGTCCATCTCGCTCTCTTTAATCAAACCGCTCTTCACCGCGCTCGTCAGGCCGAGATACGTCTTTCCGCAGGCCGTATCCGTGCCCGCCTTCACGCCAGCAGCAGATGCCTCCTCCTTCTCCTTGGAGAAGTGGTGACCGATCTTGGTGTAAAAGTCGTCAATCGCGCCGCAGTCCGAGGTCACAAAGCCACGAAAGCCCCAGTTGCCGCGCAGAATCTGCTTGAGAAGCATATCGCTGGCGCACGCGGGTTGGCCGTCGATGGCGTTGTAGGCGCACATGATGGAGTCCGCCTTGCCTTCAATAATCGTGGAGCGAAACGCGGGAAGATACGTATCCCAGAGGTCGTGCTTGCTTACGTCGACGTTGAAGCTGTGGCGTGTGCTCTCCGGTCCGCTGTGGACGGCAAAGTGCTTCGGCGTCGCAATCGCACGGAAGTACGTAGGGTCATCGCCCTGAATGCCGCGAACGAAGGACGTCCCCATGCGGGCGGTAAGAAACGGATCTTCTCCGTAGGTCTCCTGGCCGCGCCCCCAGCGCGGATCGCGAAAGATA
>Ga0247783_1000106_pt1 | contig 24761 bp, 31 predicted proteins | sample UWRJL064202C5_FD_179911 | JGI IMG/M metagenome (GOLD analysis project Ga0247783, IMG submission 179911) | Plant litter microbial communities from Arlington Agricultural Research Station in Wisconsin, United States - UWRJ-L064-202C-5 | ecosystem: Environmental > Terrestrial > Plant litter >...
GTAAACGTGGAAGGGGGTGCTTTTGGTTTTGGTCATAGTCCCCATTGTAGCGCAGATATCTGCGCGCGCCACCCCGATCAATGCTCGCCCCTTGCGGCAGCTCGCCTCGTACCCTCGCCAGGCCTCACCCTTTGGTCAGCCCCCCGGCCGACGTGCACGGCCCCGGCCCGACTCTGGCACCATGCCCGCGTTGCTGCCCCGCCACCCCAAACCAAAAGCGTGAACGGCGCGCCCGCACTGTGCCGCACTGCTAGCTCTAGCTCGCGGTCGAGATCTGCAATCCTGCAGTCCCAGCCGGCAGTCGCGTACCGTTGCCAGCCCTCCGGCACGCCGAGCAAGGTCAGGTCCGAGTGCACCGGGCTCGTGCATAGGTCCACCCAAACATGGGCGCCCGCGTCTTGCCATAAGCGCGCAAGGTAGCGCTTCCGGTACGCATTCCATACCGCCACGGCTCGCGGCGTATCGTCGTGCGTCGTGAAATTCGGCTCGCATAGTTCCCGAGCTCCGGACCGAAGCGGCAGCATCGGATCGGACCAAACCCGCTCGAACCGGTAATCGTCGACGTAGAACGCCCACGTGGAGGCGTTAGCCGTCCGGCGCACGCTGCCCCAAGCGAGGACGGGCGCGGTCACTTGCGGCGCATGGTCCACCCTCGGGGGTAGCACTAGGCACGGGACCCCAAGATCGTTATCGGTAGGTAGAATGATCTCGGGCGCGGTCACGGGACGCGGAGCCGATCCTCGACTCGCTCGGCTAGCGTTTGCTCAAACTCAGCGAGGGCGCTTTCCCCACTCTGCCAGCGTTCCCATGCATCCCGGATCCCGGCTAGTGATTCCGCCATTTGGGCGCATTCATCCTGCCCCATGCGCGCGGTATCGCGTTCGGACGTAAGGGTCATGGTCTCGGCTTCGAGGCTCGCAATCTTGCCGCGAGCTAGCAGCGCCTCAGTCCGCAATCGGGCGATCGTCCGTTCGTGGCACGCAAACCGCTCGTACAATTCGCCATGCCGATCGACGCGGCACCCCTCCCACTGGCAATCGGGGCAGCGCTCGGGCTCCGCTCTAGGCGGGTCGCACTTGTCGCAACGCTCGTCCAACGTTTGCCCACTATGAGAGCAGCGCTCTGGTTTTGTTTCGTCCATCGCTACACCTTTTCTCCTGCGCGCCATCGGCGCTCGATCTCTTCCAGCCAAACAAAGTAATCCAGGCTCGGATCGTCTACCAACACCCAAGCGCGCCGAAGCATCGACGGCAGCAGCAGCAGCAAAAGCGGAACGTCGCGCTCCGCCCCTCGCACGGAATGGGCCATGCAATGCGCCATGGTCCGCGCTACCGGATCGGTAAACAGCAGCACTCCCACCCCCCGCGTAGGGTCCTCTCGATCGCAAGCACTCGGCTCCTCGTCAACGGCCACATGACCGCGGCAGCCGAGCGGGCGCGCCTCGTAGATCGTGCAATCGCCGCTTTCGCGATCGAGGAGCGGGCATACCGGTTTTGGCTTTTGGTGCCACGCCGCGAAGTCGAGGCCCGGATCGGTTTGGTCCGGATGGATCCCTTTGTTGCTCAGCACTCGCAGCCATTCCGCGATCCGAACTCGGATTAGCGACCGCTGCCCCTTAGGCATCGCGCGAATCGCTTCCACGATCGGAGGGATGCAATATTGCGAAACGATTAGCGGCTCCGAGCAGCAAGCCGAGCATCCGCGTTTACACGGAACCTTGCTCCCGTTCTGTGTTCGGGCGAGCTCGATCGAGCCCGCTACGTGTTCGTCAAACGCCGCGTAAGCGTCTTGGATTACGCGGAGTGGATATCTCTCCATTGGTCACTCGCTAGGGTGAGAGGTTTACCGGTCCGCCGCAACATGCCGCGACCCGGAGTGTTACCGCACTCCCCGCACCCTTGCGAGTAGCGCGCACGCTATCAAGTCCGCGCATGCTCGGCCAGTGCTACGAGGTAGGCCGCGAACTCGGGCGGGGTAGCGCTAGCAGCGCGCTTCGCCAGGGTCGGGCGACGGCCGGGCGTGGCAATGAACCACCCGCATTGATGCGTCCCGCGCTTCCGTTCCCAACGCGCCTCCAACGGCGGGCGACCGCCGCAATAAAAAAGCCACGTGCGCTTTGTTGCGCGGTGCCCGTAGGCGCTTTGCCATACCTCGCACACCCATTCGCGCGGCCCGCCTTGCCAGCCGACCCCGGACGGCCTCGGCAACCCATGCGCCTTGAACGCATGCGAAAACGCCGGGTGCTCCAACACTCCGCCATTGGCGCGCACGATTGCAACGGCCGTTGCAAAACAGCCGTTGTCGTTCGCGGGCCGATTGTGCTCGCCTCCGTACCGCGCGAAATTGACGAACGCTAAATTCGTCCATAGGTTGCACGGCGGATGGGCGACGACCGGCGCGGAGCCGTCATAGGTCCGCGCGTCCCGCGCCTTATCCCAGCAAGACTCCGCGCCTATGAGCTCCGGATACGGGCCGCGCGGGTCGACGAATAGCGCGGCCGCTTTCATGGCGCGGACTCGTCACACTCCCACGGGTGCGGCTTAGCGAGCTCGAGGGCGTCACGCGGATTGACTCGAGGTCGCGAGGCTTTGTCCATTGCCGCCATGCGCGCACGCGCGGCCGCGTTGCGGGGGCCGAGGGTGTGATCGCGGAGTGTGAGTTCGTCCCCGAAGTACCGGTTAGAGCAGTAGTCGCACCGGAAGCGATGCAAGTTAAACAGCCGCTTCGAACACCCCTGACATTTTCGCATTGTTCGCTCCCTTCATTTCTTCCACATGCGCGGCCGCTTGGGCGCCGGAGGGGGTACACCCTTTGCGCCTTGCCAAGCGGCTTCAATATCAGCCAGCGCTCTTTCGTGCGAGGTGAGCGGGCGGGCGTTATCGTTCGCCGCTCGGGGGATCGCATTGTCGTTAGCCGGCCGCATTTTCAGCCAATCCGGAGCTTTTTCGCCCTTATTGGGCTTGATTCCGCCGCCTTTTGCCATGGGCCATGATGCAAGCCCGAGCGCCGGGCGGCAAGCTCGGCCGGGCTAGATTAGTTGTTCTCGCTGCCCGGGCGGGTGGCCTTGACCAGCGTGGCGGGCATGCCAATCACGACGTGATAGCGCCCGGCCAGTATTAACAGATCCATGGTCCCGGGGCGAGTCGGGGAGAGAATCGCGGCTATCTCCTCCGCGTCCATCCTGTTCCGCTTTGCCTGCTCCGCGCATCGCTCCTTAGTCAAGACCCGCACATCGGTAGGCCCGTCGGGTTCGATAATGATTACGCCGATCAATCCGTCGAATGTTGCCCTCGTATAGATGATCGATTCCAGCTCGATCACTGCCGCAACAAAACGCGGGACGAGTTCGGGCGGCTCCCACGTGGCTAGGAAGGGCATCGCTTCCACAAATTCAGCTTCGGTTATGGCCATCGGCTAATTGTTCTCGCTGCCCGGAGCGGGCAAGCTCACATGCTTCCGGTCGGCTGGTACCCCGATCACAGCCTCACACCAAGGGGTCATAATCCAGATCATGAAATAGCCCGGGCCGCGTACCGCCTCTAACGCCTCGCGCACTTGCGACTCCATCCCTTCGGCGCCGGTTGCCAGCGATAGGCAATCTGCGCGGGGCATGACTCGCGCGTCCAGTTTGCCCGTGTGATCGATTAGCAGGACCCCGACCCACGAATCGATCGGCCCGGTGAGCGGGATCGCTTGCAAGCGGTCAACCCCCTCGACAAATTGCGCGCGCGCTTTCGGTTCCCACCCCGCTAGGAACGGGATCGCGTTGATGTAATCCTGTTCGGTCATTCGCTCGGCTCCTCCGGTAAAAAAGTGTAGGCCGCCTCCATGGCGGCTGCTAGTGCAGTAAGCCCCCCGGGCTCGCGCGATGCCTCCTCGGCAAGTGTGGGGACCCCGTCCATGATGCTAGCGGCTACCTCCGCCCGCGTGGCTTGGCGCCCCTCCGCGAACCATTTGACGAACTCCGGATCGCCGAGCTCGAATAGCACGCCCCCCGGTTCGATGAATGGGCGGAATGTGCGCGTAGCCCAAACCAGAGTCACGCCAGGGTTGCGCATGCTGGCGCGCTCGTCCATCGGGATCACGCCCTCGGGCATGCCCTGCTCCCGCCGCTTGCGGTTTGGGTTGACGAGGAACGGGCACGCCATCGCGGCGAACTCCGCGCAAGTCGGATGGCAGGGCGGCTCGGCATGAACGCGACTAACGGCCGTGACGGGGCCCGCCACGAATGCGTGCAAAGCGCCGCGCTTTTGCCCGCATATCCAGCAAAGCCCGCTCGATACCGCGGTAGAAATCGCTGTCGGATAGGCCAGCCGAAAATCCGGCTTGCCTTGCCCGCGTTCGAGCCAAGTCCCGTCCGGACCGAGCCAAGCCACGAACCACGGGACGGGATAGCCGCGTGCATCGACGGGCAGCGCGCGCGCCGCGGCAGCGGCGGCAGGGTGTCGAGCAGTCGACTCACAGCCAAGTCTCCACAATGACCGGATCGTCGCCTTCCGCGCGATGCATGCAAACGAGCCCCTGTGGCCGAGCGTCCATGATGGCGCCCCGGCAATCGTTAAGTGAACGGCCGAGCATGAACGGCTCGGGGTCCATGGTCGCGCCCTCCGCGGTCACGACGGATCGACGAACCACGAACCACCCCGGGAAGTCGGAGGTGTTCTGGTACACGGTGAACATTTCGAGACCTTCGTCCATTAGTTTGGCGCCGATCGGGCAGTCTGCCGCGCGCGCAGATCTAAAAACTTTCGATCCATTTCGCGGGCATCCTTCCGGATCGCTTCGATCGTTGTCGCTAGCGCTTGTTCCAAATCCGCGAACTCCTCCCGCCTCGATTGCTCCTCGCGAATCCATCGCGCGCGCTCGCGGGCTCCGCCAAGCTGATAGGCGGCGAAAGCCCAGCACGCGCTATAAATCAGATTCACGATCGGCGCTGGCCAGTGCGGGAACACCAGGAAAACGAGTAACGACCAGCCGATGGTAAACAGCGCGATCCCGCGCCATCGGCTCCAGAAAAATTGCGCCAAGGTGAGCGGCTTACCCTCGGTCATGCTCTGCCGCCTTTCGCGTTAACGCCATCCTTTGCGGCTTGGCCTTGCTGGATCAAAACGCAGATTTGCAACATGAGGAGCGTTGCAGTGTGCCCCGTGCGTTCGTCAATCGTCCGAATGAACTCGCGTGCGGTATCGTCCCCGCACATGCCGAGGGCATCCGCGGAATCGAGATTGCCTGTTAACAACGTGTCGTTTTTCAGTAAATCCGGGACCTTGAGCAATAGTCGCGTGTCCGGGTTATCCTCGAACCACTGCGCGCAAGCATCATTCAGCCGCGCGATTTGGTCGATGTAATCGCCCGGGGGGACGGCCCCTAGCAAGCGCTCGACAACGAAAGCGGCCGACCGGTGAAACGCGGTGTTCATGAGCTCTCCTTATCCGGCACGATGCGCCCGGTGCCATCGATCAAATCCGCAATGCCGCGCAGCAGAGCGGGCACGCCCGCAATCACGCGGCTAGCCTCGACGCGCTTCCCTCGAATCGCCAGCGAGAACCCGCTACCCTCCCGCCCATTGAGCACGATCGCTAGTGCCGCGTCTCCTTCCGTTGCGTTCAGCAGCGCGTAACCTTCGGTCTCGTATTTCCCGCCGCCCGGGGCCGGGGCCGCGGAGATCGGAGACTCCCGGCCCGCCATGATATCGAGCGCGCGCGCCGCGCACGCCACGCAATTAACCTTACTGGCCTCCTCCTCCTCCATGTAAACCCACACATTCGCCTTAGGCCAATCGCCCGGCAGCCCCGGCAGCCCGCAAAGCGCGAAGCCGTGGCGGAGAATGTGAACGGTGACCAGCGGGGTCATGCGCGCGGAGCCTTCCGCCATTCGATCAATTCATCCGCTAGGGTGACGAGAGCCGCGGCGGGCAGCGTGACCGTATGCCCGGGGCCTCCCATTAGCGCGAGCTCGCGCCACGTGTGGGCGAGCTCCTCCAGCATTGAATCGTTTGGGCGGCTGAGCATGCTATTTTTCCCGAGGGTCGGCGCCCGGCTAAGCAATTCGGCGATCGCCCCGCTAGCCACGCCCCGCCGTTCGATTAGCTCATTCAGGATCGAGAGTACGCACTCTTTCGGCAGCGCGGGCAGCTCCCCGAATGCGTGCCGTTTTACGCTTGCCAGGTACACGTCACGCAATCCGATTAGGATATTGTCCGGCGCGCGCTCTGCCGAGCTAACCGCGCCGGACTCGTCCAGAGCCTTTCGCAAAGCGTCCGCCACCTCCCCCATTTGTTCGCGGGTCGGGGGGGCCACCTCCGAAGGCCCGCCCAATTTGCTCGCGCAATCGGCGCAAATAAACTCTGCGCGCTTCGCCTCCGGCCGATTAAGCGAGCTCGGCGCGAATAGCGTAGGCTCGCCGCATAGCTCGCAGTCGAGCGTTCGCGTGCCCGGTATATCTTCGGCTTTGTAGTTCGCCGCACGCGCGCCAATAATGAACGCCGGCCTATCCTCCGGAGTCATTCGCGCCCCGCGTAGAACAAGAGGGCGCGGCGGAGGATCGCATTCTCCTCGCGCAGCGTTTCTAGCTCCCCCGACTCGGGCGCGCGTACTGGCTTCGGCGCTTCGCGTACGAGCTCGGCAATGGTCGGCCGCTCGGGCTCGGGCTCGGGCTCGGGCTCGGGCTGACAGACGGCTGGCAGTGCGGGGGCAGCGCGCGCGGGCGCGGGCCCGTCGCGAAGCGTGACCAAATGATCGAGATTCAGATCTAGCGCGAGCGCTAGGCTTGCAAGCTCCGCGTCCGTGGGTTCAACGTCCCCGAGTTCGATATGGCTTAGCCGTGAAATCTCGGTCAACTCGGCAATGGTCCGTTGCTGCGCGCCTCGGTTGATGCGCGCCCGTCGAAGCGCTTCCGATAGCGGTGTCGGTTCATGATGCTTGGGCATGCGCTTCCGCCGTTGATCGGTTTGCTGCGCGGACGCGGGCGCTTCGGGCTGCCGCTTCACTAGTACGAGCGTTTGCGGCGGCGGAGTGTTGGCTACCGCTTCGGCGGACTTGCGTTGCGCTTCGGCCTCGGCTTGCGCGTTGATTCGATCAATGTCGGCCGGCGTAAGGGCGGGCGTGCCTATCCGCGGCGTGTGCTCCCGCTTTGTTTCCTCCATGGGACGAAGGTCCGCAAATAGGATGTGTTGGGGCGCTTGCGGCCCCTCTTTATAAATGACCTCGTATCCGCGGCTTGTGCGCCGATGGATGCGCGCCGGTCGCCACCTCTCCATTCCATTGTGCGTCTTCCGCACCTCAACGGCCTGTTTCGTATAGAAATCGTGCTGAACTTGTGCACCTCGAAACATGTGTTCTCCTCCTCGCGATTGTTGGTTTCGTTATCTTGTCCCGCGGCCGAGCAGAACGATCGTTCTGCGTAGCGCCGTGACTTCGGCTTTCAATTGGTCGCGTTCCCGTTGCAACGCGAGCAGCCCCGGATCTCCCCGCTCGCTCGGCATGTACCCAGTATGGCTCGGCTCCTCGTATCGATCCGGCTCGGGCTCGCGATCGGCGTACTCAAGTTTCCATCGGTAAAGGGTCGCTTGCGTGACCCCGAGCGAACGCGCCAGATCCCGCACTGGCTGAGTACCCCGAGACAGGAGGGCGGCTACCGCACGCCGCTCGAACTCCTCCGTGTGGCGACGAAAACCGCCCATCCCCTCACACCCTTCGCCGCGCGAACACGGCGACGACTTCCGTGAGTAGGTTGCATTCCTCGCGCAGCATCGCGATCTCTTGCCTAAGTCTAATCACTTCCGCTGCCGCGCTGTCCTTCCGTAGCGCTCGCGTTCGGTCCGGCTCGACCCTTTCGGATCTAACAACCATGGCGCGCGGGCGCTCTGCCGGCGGGGGGGCCTTACCTGTGATGTTTCCCCATTTCTTCCCGTCGCGCCGAGCTTGCCAATAATAGAGCATCCCGGATGTGACCCCGAGCCCTTTAGCGGCCTCGTCCGAGGTTTTGCCCTCGGCTCGCCCTTTCTCCCATGTCGCTAGCGCCCTCTCTACAAATGCCGCTGAATGCTTCGGCGGGGCTTTTTTCGTCTGTCTTTTGGCCATGATTAAGATTCATCTCCGGGTCAAGTCGAATTGATTACTAAACTAATCACGGCTACGCAAGCATTCAGCACCTCAGAACGAGACGATTTTGCGGGCCCGCGGGGGCGATTTGCAACGCTCGCCGATTTCACGTGAAACGCCGTGCGCAGATATCTGCGCGTGTTAGATTGGAGCGATGAAAAAGAAACGCCCCTCCGGCCCCTCCGGCCGCAACGCGCAAGCCGCGCGCATTCTCCGCGGCTCGCCCGAATTTTGGGCGCTCCTCGATCGCGCTGTCGAGCAAGCAAACGAGACCTATTCCGACTGGGCGCGCCGCACGCTTGCGGCCGCTGCTGAACTCGAACTCAGGAAAGCCCCGACGAAATGACCCCTAATCAACGCGGCCGCGTGGCCGTAGTCGCAAGCATGAGATTGCTACTAATCGCGATACTCGCTCTTACTGCGCTTGCATGCGGCTCCGCTGTCGACGATGCGCCTACCGCCGCGGGCGGTAGCTCGGGCTCCGCGCCCATGGCGGAGGGCGGAACCGCGGGCGCGGAGCTCCCCGCGGCGGGCGCGGCAGGCGAACTCACGGCAGAGGGCGGGGCAGCGGGCGCCATGCCTATGGGCAGCGCGGGCACGCCTACGGTGTTGGACGGGGCGGGCGCGGGCGGGACGGGCGGCGACAGCTCGGAAGCGGCGGGCGCTCCTAATGCGGCGGGAAGCGCGGGCGCGGAGCCGGCCCCCGGCTCGCTATGGGCAGCGTGTACCGAGGCCCCCCCGTGCAATGCGGGTTTGGTATGCGGCGAATTCGTTAGGCGCGCGGGCGACCCGGCCGGGAATCGGGTTTGCACATTCCCTTGCTTGCATGGCGACGCGCCTATGTCCGAGCTGGCCGCAAGATGCGCCGCTGCCGGCGGAGTGTGCGGCCCGGGCTACTATGCATTTTGCGTGCCGCATCAACCGATCCGAACCGAAGACCCCTGAAATTGGGAGGGCCCCCAAGTCTTGCGACCGAGGGGCCCATAATGGGCGCGTGCGGCAGGGGGGGACAGACCGCTACGCCCGAGGGGGAACCTAGCACCGGGAAATAATGGCGGTCAATATTTCCCGGCTAGACTAAGCTCGGCAGCGCGTAAGCAGCCCCCTGGTCGCAAGACTCGGGGGCTGTTCTATTTGCGCGCGGTGAATCCCGCCGCCCCTAGTTTGCGCGCCCGAGTCTCGGCGCGTTTTCGCATTTCAGCCCGCGTGCGCTTGGCCTCCTGTTTGTGCCATTCGACCGTGCCGGCTTTCGGGGCCTCGATCTCCGGCTGATACCAAGCCCGCGCCGCGCGCACGCTGTACAGGAGCGAATCGCACGAATGATTCTCGAACCGCTGATCTTCCGCAGCTCGGCCCGGTCCCCATTGCAGTAAGCACATTTCGTCGATTAGGTGCGAACACTCGCGGGTCACGATTCGGATCGTGCCGCTCCGGAGTTCTCCCGCGACGATCTCCTGATACGCGCGCTTTTTGGTTTTCTCGGCAGCGATGCATCCGATCCCGTAACGCTGCCGCATTTCTTCCGCGTAGCCTTTCCCCATGCCGCCTTCGTCCACGACGATTTGGAGGCCCGGCCCGAACTCAGCGCGGAAGGCCTCGACGTGCCCCGCCACGGCGGCAGGAATGAGGCCCGAGCGTTTCCACGATCGGAGGATCCAAATCTCCGGGAAGCCCGTCCGCGTGGCGGCAATGGTGAACGCCGTTGCATCGATAAAGCCGATATCCACCCCGAGGATATATCGAAGCCCGGCGGGCACCTCCGCCGCGGTCACGCCGTTCAGGTTTGCGCTAAACGGATAGACTAGCGCGCCCTCGTCCCGCACCCATTCGCCGAGATACTCCCGCCGATACGTCGCGCTGTGTTTGTCGAGCCCATAGGTCTCGCAAAAAAGTTTAACCTCCGCCTCCGCGTTCGGAATGTGCGGGTTATCGAAAATGGTCCAATGATGCGTTGGCCATTGCGGCGAACCGTCGCCCGTCGAAGCCTCGTAGAATAACCCCGCGGGGATAGGGCTCGGGGTCCCGGCTAGGAGCAAGTGTCCGGCTTTGTCGATTAGCGCCGGCTCGAACGCATCGGTTACGAGCTCGCGCAAAAACGATCCATATTCTTGCGATTCGTCGATCGCGACCCGCTTGTATTTCGAGCCGCGAAACTTCCCCACCTCGGACGCATCCTTGCAGCCCGCGAGCCAAATGGAATGGCGCGTCACGCCTACGACTAGCAAAAGCTGCCCGTCGATTTCGCGGAGCTTCAGCCGAAGCTCTGGATATTTGCTCGCAAAAAAGTCGATCGCCGGTTGCAAGATGCGCCGCGCGTCGCCCTTGCTGCGCGCGACGTATACGCTTAGCCCGTTTGCATCGGACAGCGCGCCATCGATTAGCCAGGCTAGGATACCGTGCGACTTGCCGGCACGACGCGAACAGATGGCGACTTTGCGGCGGCTCTGGTCGAGAACAAACGCCCGTTGCTTCGGGTGCAAGTCGGTCAGGAAACGGCGCGCGGCTTCGATATCGCGCGCGGTCCTAACGCGGCGTTCGAGCTCCCCGCGGAGCTCGGGCGGCAGCTTCGCGAATTGCTCGGGGGTCACTCCGCGGTATCGTTCGCGGGCTCGGGCTCGCGTCCGATCTCCCACGTGGCATAGCGAATCATATCGTCCGGGTGCCAATGCCGCGCGCCCGTATTCCGGGCAATCACGAGGAATCCTCCATCGTAGCGATCGATAACGGCGGACTCGAGGTTATAGGCCGCCTCCCCGTCCTCGCCAGGCATTTTCAGGGTCAATGCGATCCAGCGCAAGCGCGCCGGGCTCGCGTCCAGGTTCGGGGATTTCTTGGCCGTCGATTTCAATAACTCGGGCATTGCTGTTCGCTCCTGCTGACTGACTGAGGCGGTGCACCTCGTTAAGTAAATCCGCGTCGCTCATTTGCTGATAGCGGATGACGACTTCGCTATTTGTGCCGCTCAAGCCGAGGCAATCCGCGAGATGCTTTGCTGCCGCGAGCGCGGTTCGGTGGTCGGGCTTGCGCAGCGTGTGAACCTGGCCCGCCATATCTAGGGCCTCCTCGGTCCGCTCCTCCGCGTCCCGACCAATGCGGGCGATCCGTTCGAGGACAGCGAGCTTCGCCTCGTCTTGCCCCCAACTCATGCGCAGCAAACGCGAAGCTTCGGCCGCGCATTTCTGCGCGTGCGTTAGCGAGCAGTCCAGGCGGGCCGCGAGCTCGCGCACGCTGCGAAACGGACGCCACAAACCCTCCGCCATCTCCATCGCGATGGCTTCGACGATTTTATCCTTTTGCAAGGCGGAGCCCTCCGCCGCGCCCATGCCTGGCCTCATGAGCCGCCGAGCCATTTGCTACTGGCGCCCCGGTTTCGCCATGTACACGCCCACTAGCGCGCCCACGAACGCGGACAGAAACACGAGCACATGCCCGACCGCGTCCATCACTCGGCCTCGACCACGGCGAGGACCTCATCCTCACGCACGATCCGAAAATCCCCGTGCTTGTCGGCCCACGTGGTTTCCTTATTCGTGCGCGGGACGTTGATATCCAGCGCGAAATCTTGCCCCGCCTGGCGCTCGATTAGGACAACTTCCCCGGGGCGTAGCGTGGTCGGGATAAACCGCCCGTGCCCGCTGTCGCGGAAGTAGCCGGGGCCGACCGCCACGACTTCAGCGCGTGCGGTTTTCTCCGGGCGGGCAGTGTCGGGAATGAATAGCAGCCCTCCCGGGGCACGCTCGGGCGGCGGCAAAAAGCGCAAAATCACATTGTCTTGCACGGCGCGGATCCTGGCCATTCCGGCGATAGTACCTCTAAGACATTATTTGTCACGGGACATTATTTGTCTTAGCCGATTTCGCAAGCTATTCCTGTAAGCAGGCATGTTCGGAAACGCCACATATCGCTACAATTGCCCGCGCTGTGACTGGCATGCGGGCGCCATTGACGAGGGCGAGCGCTGGTTTCGTCAAGCCGTGGCCGAGCATGAGCGCGCTCACGAACATGAGGGCGAGCCGCAATGCCGCTGCCCGGATGGCGATCACTCGAACCACGGGACGGCGATCGACTAATGGCCGTCCAGCAGCAAACCAAATGGCACCGATGCGCGAAAGGCCAAGAGATGGCCCGCGAGCTCGTCGCGCTGTGCTTGGCGTTGCAGACCGAGCAGAAGTCCCGCAAGACGCGCTGCCGCGACACCGCGAGCCGTTTCGAAATGCGGCGGCTCGGCGGCTTGAACCCGGCCGCGTACTATCGTGCCGGTGCCTACTCGGGAAACAATAACGCCCCGCTCACGTGGCCCGAGGAGCGATCGATCGCGAACGCCGCGCACGCGAAGCTAGCCGGGCAGCAAAAGCCGAAAGTCCAATTTGTAACGAGTGACGCGGACTGGTCAACCAAGCGCAAAAGCAAAAAGCTCGATCGCTTTGTTGAGGGGCAGTTCATGCAGTCGATCGGGATCTACGGCGACATTTGGCAACTCATGTTGCGCGTGTTTCTGGACGCATGCGTATTCCCGACGGGCGGGGCGGTCAAAACCTTCGCGGACGAAGAGGACGGGCGGGTCTCGTACGAGCGTGTTTTTACGTGGGAGCTTTTCGTCGATCCGCTCGAAGCTCGCTATGGACAGCCGCGGAATTTGTTCCACGTGTACCCGTACGACCGCGACGAATTGATCGAACGGTTCCCCGGGCACAAAGACGCGCTAGAACGCGCGGCGGAGTTCGCGGAGGACGGCGAGGCCGAATGGACGGGCACGGGTCGCGTCTCGAATCAAATCCGAGTGTGTGAGGCGTGGCGGCTCCCGTTCAGTTCCAGCAAGCCCGGGCGGCATGTGATCGCGATCGACGAAGACACGCTAGTCGACGAGCCATGGACGCGGAATGAGTTCCCGTTTGTGTGGCTCCATTGGTCGCGCCATCTGGTCGGCTCGGATGGGACTTCGCTAATCGAGGAAATCAGCAGCATCGCGGATGCCATCAATGACACCGTGCAACGCATGCAGGACTCCCACACTCGGACGAGTATGGGGATTTTCATGTTCGAGGAGGGTGCGATCCGCGAGGAAGATATCCGCTCGAACGAGGACGCGATCAACCTCCGGCTAGCGCCCGGCAAGGCTCCGCCGCAATACATTGCGCCGCAACCCTTCGGCCCGGCTAACGTCCAATTCGTTGAAATGAACGTGGATAAAATCCACGACGTTTCCGGCGTGTCCGAGATGCTGTCGAGCGGCGACAAGCCGAGCGGCGTGACGGCCGCCGTTGCGATGCGCGCGGTGGAAGATATCCAGTCGAAGCGCTTCAGCGTGATCTATCGCGCCTACGAAGAGGCCTTCGTCTCGCTCGCTCGGCAAACGATCGCGTGTGTGCGCGAGCTGGCCGAAGTCGACAAAGACTTTTCTTCCAAATGGTCGGGCAAAGGGTTCATCAAAACGATCAAATGGTCGGACGTTGACCTTGAAGATGATCGCTATGTGATTCAGATCTACCCGGTAGGCGAAGTCAAAAACACGCCGGCCGATCGCTTGCAACTCATTCAGGAGTTGAACGCGGCGGGCAAGGTCTCGGACGAGGCCTTGCTCGAAACGATCAAATATCTCGACAGTGCGCGCGAGCTCGAATCGGTCTCGAGGCAGCGCGAACTCGTAGAGAGCTATATCGATCAATGGCTGGACGCGACCCCCGAGGCCGAGCAGGAGGGGACCTTCCGTTATCGGCCTCCGATCCCATGGATGCCATCGCTCGCGGATGCATTGGTCCAAGTAGCTCAGGCCTACCTAGAGGCGGAGATGGACGAAGTCCCCGACTATAACAAAGACTTTTTTCTGCGGTTCATGCAGGAGCTGGATTTGGAGATCCAGCGCAAGGAAGCGCGGGCCTCCGCGAACGCGGCCGGGGCTCCGATGCCTGTAGGCCCGAGCGGTCAGGATATGGGGGCCGACTCACTAGCAGCCCCGCCGGGGATGCCTATGCCGCCCGGCATGCCTCCGGGCGTTCCTGAAATGCCGATGCCTCCGGGGGCCCCTCCCGTGGCCGCAATGGTGCAATGATGGCAGACGAAGCCGAAAGCGTAGCAGCGGCCCCGAGCGCGGCCGAGCCGGCGGGCGGCGGAATCAAATCCGCGTCCGAGGTGATCGAAAAAGTCCTAGCCGAATCGAAGGAGCCGGCAGCCGAGGCAAAGCCGGCACTGGTCAAGGTCAAGGGGAAGGGCGAGCCGTCGCGGCGTGTCGAAGCACTCGAAGCCAAGTCGGCCGAGAAAGCGGCAGCGGCGGCGGAGGTGGCCGAGCCGGACGACGCGGCGGGCGCTGTCGAGCGCGCGCGGCACTACTTGGCGCATGGGGACTTAGCCAAAGCCCTCGACGTATTCGGCGACTTGAAAGCCTTAGGGGAAGGCCTGCCGGACGCCGTGCGCGAAGCGCTCGGGCGAAAGCTCGGGGTCAACTCGGCGCAATGGGAAAAGCTCCGGAAGTTCGAGGCGGGCGCAAAGCGTGCCGTTGCTGCGAAGGAGCAGGAGCTACACGGGGTCATTGCCCGACTACAGACCGAATACGCGCCGCTCCATCAGGCGCGCAAGCTGTACGAGTCGGGCGACTATGACGGCGCTTTCACTGCCGCATTTGGCGAGGACGCGGCCGACTATCAGCGAAAGCTAATCGGCCAACGCATCGGCAAAAACCCCGAGGTGGAAGCGCTACGCGCCGAGCTCGAGGCCGAGCGGGCCGAGCGCAAAGCGCGCGAGGAAGCGGCCGAGCAGTCGCGAGCCGAGGCCGAGCAGCGCGCGCAGATCCACGACTACTTGAACGAAACGCAGCGGGCGCTAGGCGAAAGCGACGATCCGATCGTGCGCAAGTTTGCATCGCGCCCCGCGTTCATCCAACGGGTCTATCAGATCCAAAAGTCTACCTATGACGCGCGCGCTAACACGGTGATGCCGATGCACATCGCGGCCGAGCATGCGCGCGACGAGATCTTGAACTCCGTGAAGGCATGGAGTATCGACGACGACGATCCGACCGGGGTTATCCCCGCGAATGCTGCCCGGGCCAGTGTACCGCCCGCGAAACCGCCCGTTGCGAAAGCGCCGGCGCGAACGCTCAAGCAATCGCAGTCCGCAGATTCGAACGGGAAACCGGCGAAAATGAATTCCGAACAGGTGCGCGCGTATCACCAGCGCCTAATGGAACAAGCCGGCGACTAGTTCGCTCACGCGGTCACGGGGTTACCCATGGCCAGTACGATCCAATCATTCGATGCGTTCCTAAAAGACTACTACACCAAAGACAAGATCGACGATTTGACGAAGAAGGATCGACCCTTCTTCGGCATGGTCAAGCGCGAGGAAGACCTAGGCGGCGACCAATACATCCATCCGTTTATTTTCCAGAACCCGCAAGGCTTCGGCGCAACGCTCGCGAAAGCGCAGCAAGGCGCGCAGCAAGGGAGCGGCAATGGGAATATCCAGGGCCGCAAGTGGAAGGTTGCCTATGGTGACTACTCCGCGAGTGTCGAGATCGGCGACAAGGTAATCAAGGCTTCGCGCTCGAACGTGGGCGCATTCCTCCGCGATCAGGAAACGGAAATCAACGGCCTGTACAACGGGTTTGGCGATACGTTCTCCACGTATCTCTACTCGAACGGCGGGCAAGCGCTCGGCTCGGGGACGATCGCGGCGGGCGTGATTACGCTTCAGAACTCGGACGACGTCGTCAATTTCGAAGTCGGGCAAATCCTCGTTCCGTCCCTGAATGATGGCTCTGACCCGGCGCATATTTTGATCGCGGGCGCGGGCCTCGGGTTCGTGATTGCGGTTAACCGCAACGCGGGCACGGTCACGGTCTCGGCCACCTCGGGCGGTGTAGCGGCGACTCCGGCGGCATGGGCCGGAACGATGTTTTTCTTCCGTGACGGCGATTTCGGCGGAGCGGGCGCAACTCGTATCTTGCTCGGGCTCGGCGCATGGATCCCGGCCTCGGACCCCTCGGCCGTGTCGTTCGAGAACATCGTTCGTACGACCGACGTTGCTCGCATGTCGGGGATTCGCCTGACCGCGGGCGAGATTTCAGGCCTCACGCTGGAACAACGGCTCAAGCGCCTCGTGACGCGCATGCGCGGGCGTAACTTTGGCCCGGGCCCGGACGCCGTTTTCCTGAACCCGGAGAAATGGCAAAACGTCGCGGACACGCTCGAATCGCGCGGGTATCGCGAGATCGGGAATGACGCGGTTTTCGGCTATGAAAACTTGTCGTTCAAGGCGGGCGGTAAAACGGTCAAGCTGTACGCCGATCCATTCTGCCCGGTTAACAAGGCGTTCGCGCTGAAAATGGACACGGTCAAGCTCGGCGGCTTGTCCAAAATTCCCGAGGTGGTCAATGGTGACGGCCTCGAAATGCTGCGCAAGGTCGCGAGCAACGATTACGAATATCGCTTGGTTGCATACCCGGCGTTCGTGGTCGCGGCTCCCGGTTTCTGCGGAACCGTTTCGACGGTCTAAGGAGCGCACGCCATGAGCACTATTGCGGGCGACGTTGTCCATTACGATCTCAAATCGGGTAAGCGCGATCGCTTGTTTTTGCAAGCGCGCGCGACCGTAGCGGCCGCGGGTGCCATTACTCAGCCGCTCGCGTGGCAAGACGATCCGGGGATCACGATCGTTCGTGGCGCGACCGCTGGCCTTTATCTCGTGACGTTCCCGAAGGCGGCCGATGCTGTCGGATCGGCGGACGTGCAAGTCGTGTCCCCCGCGGGCACGGTCAAAAACGGATATTGGGCAGCGTTCGATCCCGTGGCGGGGACTGGATCGATCCAGGTCACGGACGCGACGGGAACGGCGGCAGATCCAGCCGTCGGAAATTGGTTCGTCCTCACTCTGATTTTGAGCATGCGGAAGGATTTCTAGCCGTGGCCGAGGCGGCGAAAAAACCGGTAGACCTGGCGATCATCATGGGCGCGCCTAAAGGCAAAAAGCCGGAGGGTGGGCCCATGGCGGGCGACGAGGGAGAAAGCGACGAGGCGCCCGCGTCCGGGCCCGGCAAGTCGGACGAGGGCGACGATCTCCCCGCGGGTTTCGAGGAGGCTTTTAGCGAAGCTTTCCCGGAAGCCTCGGGCGACACGGAACGGATGCAAGCGCTCAAGCGCCTCATTCATCTTTGCAGCGATAGCTACTAACCCCGAGGAGTAACGCAACGTGGCCCGTACCCGGACCTTGGCTCTCATGCGCGAGGACTTGCGCTGGCAAGCTGATCAGCTTGGGGCCACGTTGCGCCACGACAACCCGTCACTCACGCGGGTTATTAACCAGTCTATCCAGCGGTGGCGCGAATGGGTGAGCGAACAGGGTTCGCCCCTGTACCTAACTCCCCATAGCGGCGTGCTAGTCGTGGGCCCGACCGCGCCCTATGCATTCGGGGCGATCGATTTCTCGGCATGGGTCCCGACCCCTGTTCATATCTATCTGATGGAGGTGACGGTTAACGGCCAAATTCTGGACGTGCCCCAAATCCCCTTCGAGCAGCGCAACCAATACCAGGGCATTTTTGGCCCGACTCCCACGGGCTCGACGCAATCGATCCCGGTCGGGTTCATTCGCTACGCCAATACGCTTGGCATCGTCCCGCCGCCGCAATCGGCCTACCCGTTCACGGTTTGGTATATGGGCCTCGGGACGGATCTCGTGGCGGACGTGGACGCATTCGACGGGATCGCCGGATGGGAGGAATGGGTAATCTGGGATTGCCTGATCAAGATCTTAGTGCGCGACCACGACGCGGGTGCGTACGCGGTAGCGACTGCCGAGCGCGACCGATTGCAATCGGACTTTTTGCAGCGCTTGCGGCAGGACAAGCCGAGCGTGTCGAAACGCTATGACCTTCGAGGCATGCGCAACCGGAGAACGATGCTGTGACGTTCAAGCGCGTAAACAATTTCACGACGGACAAGCTTTTGCAGCTCGGGCGCGAGCTCCCGCAATTGGAAGAAAACGTAGCGGCTGAGTTCGTGCTCCTCCGCGGCGAAACGATTGCGCGCCCGCGGGTCGAGACGTTCATTGCTACGCCTACCCGGCGGGTTATCGCCATCCTTCCCGACCAGCAACTATCTGTCGACACCAGCAACTCGGAAGCGACCGTGGTTTTCCCCGCGCCCGAGCCGCGCCTATTCGGGCGGATCTTTTTCCTAATCAAGCGCTCGGGCCTCGGCAACCTCGTTACCCAGTGTCAGGACCCCGCGACGAAATGCAATGACGCCGCGTTCCCGGTGTTCATGTCGGCCGGCGCGGTCGTGTTTTTGTGTGACGCCTCGGGGTACTACCGCCGATGACTGAGCTCCTGCCGATCATTTTCACGCGCGGGCAAAACGAGAGTATCGATCCGCGCGTCGCCCCGCCGGACGTGCACGCGATCGCGCGTAACGTCCGCTGGCGCAAGGATGGGCGGCCGGCGAAACGCTATGGCGTGGCGGCAGTCACGACTTCGGGGCTAGCCGCGAACGGGTACAACGCGCAGCCGGTGAACGCGCTTACGCAATGGGGTTCAACTCCCGTTGTCGCGATCGGTTCGACCGTGCGGCAGCTCGGCCCCCTCGGCTGGAATGCGCAAGTGATGGCGGACGCGGGCGACATTTCGCATTTTGCGCCGCTCGTCCGTGACGTGGTTACGCGCGACGAGCAGACCACGATCAACAATGTCACGAGCGGGTTTTGCAAGGGGCTCGTCTTGCACGCTTGGGACAACGGGAGCGCGACGTTCTACGCGGTAAAGAATCGGGAGGGGACGACCGTTGTCGCGCCTAAGGTTTTGGGCCTCGGCTCGGGCACCTATCCGCGCTGTATCTCGACCGACAATTTTATTTATATCGCGGTCCGAAACGGCGCGGCGATCGACCTTTACACATTCGACCCGCTCTCACTCCTGGTCACGGGCCCGATCCCGGCGGGGGCGCTCGGCTCCTCCGCGAGCTTTTTCGATGCTGTCGGGCGCGGCTCGGACTTTGTGATCGCGTCGCAATCGGCGGCGGCGACCCTGACCGTTAGCCTATTCAGTGCGATCGCTTCGCCTGCTCTGCTGAGTACTCAGTCCGCGGGCATCGTCGGATCGCCATGCCGGATCGGAGTGACGAGCGCGGCGGGCGCGGCCGTGTTCGTCGGAGTCGTGGAACCGGCGGGGGCCGTCAAGTTTGCCGCGTATAATACGGGCGTTACCGCCTTGCTCGGCGGCGGACTAATCGAAACGGACGCGAACAATAATTCGCAACCGGGCCTAGTGCTCGAAGGCCCGACCACGTGTGAGATCTTTTGGGGCGGGTTCGTCCTCGCGTCCGAATCCTCCTATGTGCGCTTGTGCCAAATCACGTCGGTTAGCTTCGGCGCGACTACCCCGATCGGAACCTACTACGGGATTAGCCAGGCTTCCAAGCCGTTCATGGGCCCGGCGTATCCGACCCTAGGCGCGATCGATGGCTCCTATCTATGGGTTTCGACCCATAACGCGGACAACGGCAATTCCAAATGGAACTCGCAACGCGCCTACCTTTTGCTGAAATGCCATATGGGGAATTTCTTGCCCCTCCGCCGGCAAATGCATGTGCCGAATGTGGTCGCGGGCGTGGAACAATTCCACCTCTCCGACGTGGTAAACCTCGGGGCGGGGTTTGGTTACTTGACCCCGTTGCGCAACGCGATCCGTTTCGCCAATAGCCTCGTCACGGCGTTTGGTTTCGACACCGTGAGCTTTCGGTCCATCTACGACGGGCCGCGCGCGGCCGCTCGCGACAGCGTGACGGCGGGTCGCGCGTTGCAGTTCTCGGGCGGCTCATTGTTCGAGCTGAACGGGGACACGGAGGAAACCGGTTTCTCCAATGCGCCCGTGATTCAGTCCATCACACAAGGCAGCGCGGGCGGGATTGCCCCGGGTGTTTACATCTATCGCGCTGTGTATGAATGGCTGGACGCGCAAGGGCGTCGCCATCGCTCGGCAACTAGCGACCCTTTCACATACACCGCGGCGACGAACGCGGTTGCTAACGTGACCGTGAAACTATTGGTCGCGGACGCTCACTCTCAAACCGCTTTCGGCGGCATCCCGAGCCGCGGCAGGGTGACGATCCACATCTATCGATCTCTGGCGGGGCAAGCCACGTTGCACCGTGTAACCCCGAACGTGGGCGCGCCTAACGCGCTAATCGTCGGGACGGCTAGCATTACCTTTTTCGATACCATGTCGGACGCGACCGCGGGCGGTCAGGAGTTTTTGTATACGGAAGGCGGTGTGGTCGATAACACCCTATGCCCCCCGCATACGTTCCAAACCGTATGTAACGGGCGTGTGTGGGTCGGGGGGCAGCTCGATCGATGCGTCGTGACTGCTAGCAAATTGCTGGTCGACGGCGAGCCCACCCAATTTTCAGATCTCGATCCGTTCAACATTTTCCTCCCGACCGATAACACCGGGATCGCGAGCCTCGACGGGACGACCGTGCTTTTTTCGGCAGATCGGATCTACCTCGTAGGGGGCGACGGTCCGAACGATCAAGGCGTCGGCGACTTCAGCACCCCGAGCGAGCTACCGACGGACGTTGGTTGTATTGATTGGCGTAGCGTCCTCGAGACATCTGCCGGCGTTTTCTTCCAGAGCAAGCGCGGGATCTTTTTGCTCCCGCGTGGCTTTGCTTCGCCCGTGTTCGTCGGGGCGGAAGTCGAGGCCACGCTCGCGCAGTTTCCGATCGTGGTTAGTGCAACGCTCGTGACCATGCCGAGCTCGGGTGTTAACTCGCTCGGCGAAGTCACGGCGCGCTTTGTCGTGTGTACCGACGAGGCGCAACTAACGGGCGCGGTACTGGTCTATGACCTGCGCACGGGAGGGTGGTCGGTCGACGAGTTCGGGAACGGGCCGAAGCTCGGGGGGACGTGGGGCGCGGCGTTTGTTACCGCTCGCGAGGACCTGTCGGGGGCGCTTGTCTTGCATACCGAGAATGCGGGCGCCGGCTACGTTTCGCCGTTTGGTGACCACATGATCACGCAGCTCGGGACGGGCGACATCCGACCGTTCGGTATTGCCGGCTATGGCGGTTTTGAATCGGTCGTTTTAATGGGTGAGTTCCGCGGGCCAGCGCTGGTCAATATCCAGGTGATTGTAGACGGCGGTCCGCCGGACCTGTTCCAGTTTCACGTTACCGCGCCGGATGGCCCGAGCGATAACACGGTGTACTTGGATGTGACGCCGCGCGTGCGGCTCGGCTCGGCGATTCGAGTCCTCTGCCAAGACTCGCGCGAGACGATTCCGTCCGAGGGTTTCATCATGCAAGCGCTCTTCATTGAGCACGAAACGATCGGCAAGACGAAGCGGCTAGCGGCCGCTCGAAGGGCGTAGTCATGGCTGGATTTGAAACCCCCGAGCAGAAGGCAGCACGCGAAGCGCGCGAGGCAATGCAGCAGCAGACGGGCGGCTATGTCGCGCCCGGTAACGCTCCCCTCCCTCCGGGGTACGACCGATCGTCCATGAGCCCGGAAGCGCAGCAAGCGCGGCGGGAACAGGGGCGGGCGCAAGCCGCCGCAAACGTGGCGACGGGTAACCAACTCCCGGGCAAATTCTCGACGTGGGCCGGGCAAGCAAAGCAAGATATTGTCCATTCGGAGTTGAGCCGCGGCGAGGCGGACGCGAAGCGGCAACGCGATTTCGGATTTGGCACGGGGAACAATGCCGAGACCGCCGGCATGATTGGCGGCGTTCAGCAAACCGCCGATAAGTTTTCAACGGTGTTCGGGGATATGGCGGGCACGGCGGGCGCGCGCTCGGACGCGGCAAACGCCCGCGGCACGGGCATGTATGCCGGCAATATGGGCCAGTACCAGACGGGCCTAGCGAACGCGCAGCAATCGCGCGGCATGCAAACGGGCGCGTATGACGCGCTGATGGGCATGGCGAACGCGGGCCCGGGCCCGAGCGCGGCTCAGGCGCAACTCACGCAAGCGACCGATGCCAATACTCAGAACGCGCTAGCGATGGCACGCTCGGGGCGCGGCATGGGCGGAGGTGCGGCCGCCATGCGCCAGGCAATCGGACAGAACGCCGCAACGCAGCAGCAAGCCGGCGGGCAGATGGCGCAACTCCGCGCGAACGAAAACACGGCGTTCCAAGCTCAGCGATTGCAAGCGATGCAAGGGGCCGGGGACGTTGGCTATAAGACCGCGGCGACCGATCAAAATTATGGCCAGCTCGGTCTACAGGGCGCGCAATACGAAACCGATACCCTGCTTAAGGGAACCGATCTGAACGACCGCACGGCGGCGGGATGGGCGGACCGCCAACTCACCGGAGCGGAGCGCGCGCATGGGGCGGAAGTCACGGGCCACAACCAAGTGCAAAACCTCAACGCGGCCGCGCTCGCCGCGCGCCAGGCGGAGGACGACGCCGCTTTCCGCAAGGCAGCGCTAGAGCGTGGCGAAGTCGCGGCAGCGGAGCAACGCCAGGCGAATCTAGTGGACGCGACGATTAGCGGCGGGGCTACGGTCGCGGGCGCGGTTTCCGACGAACGCGGGAAAATGAATATCGAACCGCTCGGCGGTATCGCCTCGACTCGCCCGGGCGAACCGCTTTCGGGCAACGGGGTCAAGCCGATCCAGATCCAGCCGAAGCTCCCGCCGCCTCCTCCGCCTCCGGGCCCGAGCGAGGAGGAGGAGGCGGCCGCTAAGGGCGGCAAGATTGGCGGGACCGTGGGCAAGGTCGGAGGCGCGGTAATCGGCGGCGTGGTCGGGGGTCCGATCGGCGCGCTCGCGGGCTCCGCGATCGGTGGGCTCGCGGGCAAACACCTCGGGAAAATCTTTTCCGATGTGCGCAGCAAAACGAATATTGAACCGCTGTCGAGCTCGACTGACGAGGCCGATCCATATGCGCAACTCGGCTCGCTCGCGGAGAAGTACGGAGCGGCGGGCGTGGCCTCGACCCCCAAGGCAGTAAAGGAATACACCGCGCGCAAGCCGGGCGAGTCTCATTCGATTTTGAGCAAGGGCGACGCCTTGCTGGCCGACTCCGCGCGCAACGCGCCCCCCTCGGCCTACGACTACAAAGAACCGGACGCCCCCGGGGCGAAACCGGGGCGCCAAGTCGGGCCCATGGCGCAAGACTTGGCGGCACATCCCGTCACGCGCGGGGCAGTCGAGACCGATCCGAACACCGGCCGGCTAATGGTCGACGGCGGGCGCGCGGCGCTTGCTGGCCTCGCGCAGAATCACTCGCAGCAAAACCAACTCGACGCGCTAGGGGGCGAGATTGCTCGACTCGAGGACTTGCTAAAGCGCAAGCCGGGAGACTCGAGGGCGACCGGTTTCAAGCGCGACCAGACCGCGGGGGGACTCAACTAGTGGCCAAGCAAAATAACGTCGTAGGCGTGACCGACGTTGCAGAATTCCCCGGCGCGGGGCAGCTCCATTTCGAGGACGGCTCATCCATTCTAGCGCTGCCCGAGGTGGCCGATCCCTATCGCGAGCGCTTCGGCCATAGCGCCTTGCAAGGCGTAGCGGGCGACAATGCCGCTAACCCGGAAGCGCCCGGCCCGGCACTGAAGCGCGAACCCGGGACCGATATCTATGGGCTCAAGCCGGGTGAGGGGGCGAAGCGGGAGCCCAACACCGATACCTATGGAAACCCGCTCCGGGTCGTCCAGGGCGAGCCCTCCGCGCCTGCTCCCGGTCCCGCGGCTCCGGCGGCAGCAGCGCCCGAGGCGGCAGCAGCGGCAGCGCCCGGGGCAGCAGCGGGCGCGCCCTCCGCCCCGCCTAGCATCTCCGAGCAACTAGCGGCCGCGAACGAACGGCGGCAAGCGCAAGTGCTAAGCCCGACGGTTTGGGATCCGGGCAGCGCGGGGCGCGCGGCAGGTTTCACGCCATCGGCGCAACGCACGACTACCGAGGCCGGTCCCGAGTATCGCCAGGAGGACGCGGACGCGCGGGCAGCGGCGGGAAAAGAATACCTCGCCGCCATGCAATCGAAAGCGGACGCGGAGAAAGCCGAGGCGGACGCGCGCGCGGAGGGGGCGCGGGTCGCAGGCTTGCAGGAGCAGCAAAAGGCGGCGGAGCTCGAGGCGGATAACCAACGCAAGACGATCGACTATCAACGGAAGGAGTCGGCCATGCAAAAGGAATTGGCCGACTATTCCGAATCGGAGAAACCCGATCCGAAAAAGTTTTGGTCGACTCCGGGCGGGGCAGTGTCGGGCTTGCTTTCGATCATTGGGCAAGGGCTCGGCGCGTTCGCGGCCGTGCGCTCGGGGACGGAAAATTTCGCGATGAAAGCCGCGCAAGAAAAGATCCGCCAAGAGCTGGCCGCGCAAGAGAAAGCCTATGACGCGGGCCGGGGCGATCGCAAAAACGCGCTTGCGCGCCTTACCCAGTATTACGACGGCGACATTGAAATGGGGCGGCTTGCCCTAGCGCAATCGCTGAACAAGGTAGCGGAGACCGAGACCACCCGGCTCGCGGCGCAATCGCGTTCGACGGCCGCGACGAATAACGCTCGCATTCTCGCGGCCGACTTCGCCCAAAAGCAATTGGAGGCCGAGCAAGCGCGCCGCGCGCTCGCGGATGGCAAGTCCACCCGCACGGTTGACGAGCGTTACCAAAGCGCGGTCGCGGCGCGTGCTCCGGGTGAGCGACTCAAAACTGAGGCGGAAACGA
>Ga0247783_1000107_pt1 | contig 24743 bp, 24 predicted proteins | sample UWRJL064202C5_FD_179911 | JGI IMG/M metagenome (GOLD analysis project Ga0247783, IMG submission 179911) | Plant litter microbial communities from Arlington Agricultural Research Station in Wisconsin, United States - UWRJ-L064-202C-5 | ecosystem: Environmental > Terrestrial > Plant litter >...
CTGCAGATCGCGGTGGCGGACAACGGATCCGGAATGTCCGAGGCCGTCAAGGAGCGGGCCTTCGAACCATTCTTCACGACCAAGGAGAGCGGCAGGGGGACGGGGCTCGGCCTCAGCACGGTCTACGGCTTCATGCAGCAATCGAAGGGTGCGATCGCGCTCGACAGCGAGCCGGGTCGGGGCACGCGGATCGCGCTCTATCTTCCGATGGCTCCCCCGGCCGCCACCGTCGCGGAGCGCGCGCAGTCGGCCGAGGCGGGATCGATCCGGGAGCTGCGCGTGCTGCTCGTCGAAGACGAGGCGGACGTCCGTGCGATCGCGATGCGTTTCCTCGGCTCGTGGTCCTGCGACGTCACGGCGTGCACGAACGGGGACGAGGCGATCGCTCATCTGTCCGGCCCTCGGCCGTTCGACATCCTCGTCAGCGACGTCGCGCTCGGGTCCGGGCCGCGGGGACCAGAAGTCGCCGCGCGCGCCCAGCGCTTGCGGGGCCGTCTGCCCGTCGTGCTGGTCTCGGGATATTCGAGCGAATTGCTCGACGCCGATCGCGCCTCGCCGCCCGAGTGGGAGCTTCTGCAGAAGCCTTATTCGCGCGAGCAGCTCAGGGAAGCGATCGATCGCGCCCTCGAGCCGCCCGCGTCCGCGTCAATGCAGCGCGAGATCTGACGCGACGCTGCGCTGGACGAAGGCGGCGAGAGCCGACAGGTCCGGGATGCAGATTTCGCGGCGCCCCGGTTCCGTGAACGCGATGATGTTCGCGCGAGCCAGCTTCGACAGCGAACGACTGACCGTCTCGAGCGTCATCCCCAGGTAATTGCCGATCTCCGCGCGCGTCATCCGCAAGCTGATCTGGTCGCTGCGCAAGCCACGCAGTTCGAGCGAGGCGGCCCAGAACCGAAGGAAGTCCGCGACCCGCGCGTCCGCTGCCAGCGTACAGACGGACATCAGCGAATCGCGTTCGCCGACGATCGCTCGACTCATCGCCTCGTGCAGCGAACTCAGGAGCGCCGGCGTCCGCAGACATGCATCGAGCACCGCGCGATAGGGCGCGACCCAGACGGCACCGGTATCCATCGCGATCGCGTCGCACGCGTAGACGTCGCCGGCGATGCCGTCGAGCCCCAGCCAGTCCCCGCGAAACTTGAACGACACGACCTGCTCGCGTCCGTCCGCGGCGAGGCTGACGAGCTTGCAGACGCCCGAATCGAGGATGAACACCTCGTCGAAGCGGTCGCCGCCGCGATAGACCAGGTCGCCCGCCCGCAACACCCGGCGCTTGAAGCAGCCACAGAGGACGGCCAGGTCGAGGGACGCCGTCAGATCCGGCGCGCGGCGCGCCGCGGGCGCGGGCCTCGCGTCGCCGTACGCTGCGAGCGGAGCGGAACGAGGAGTCGGCGAACGCGTGTCGAGCATGGGGCACCTGCAGTCGTTGATCGGAGGCCTTGATCGTGATCAACCCAGGTGAATCTCGAAGCAATGCATCGTGTCGTTCGGAAACGATTTGTAAACCGATGGTGAACGAGCGGCCTGCCGGCCACGGCGACGGCCCATCGCGGCTCTAGACCACGCGTGAAAACCGCCCTTCCGCACCGCCCTCCTGCAGGTGGCGATCGAACACCATCGCGATGGAGCGGACGAGGAACCACCCCGAGCGCGTGACCCGGACCCCGTCCGACGCGAACGAGACCAGTCCGTCCGCGACGAACGGTTCGAGTGCCGTGATTTCGCGGGCGAAGTAGCGGCGCGCGTCGACCGCGAAACGCGTCTCGAGCATCGGGAAATCGATGCGACCGTCGCACATCAGCTGCATGATCAGCACGCGCCGCAACTCGTCGTCCGCGGACAGGACGAGGCCGCGTTCGATGGGGACGCGGCCGGCGGCGACCGCGCCGAAATAGGCGTCGAGACCTCGGGCGTTCTGCGTGTAGACCGCGCCGACCCGGCTGATCGCCGACACGCCGAGGCCCAGCAAGTCGCCGGACTGCACGCCATAGCCCTGGAAGTCGCGCTGGAGTCGACGCTCGCGCTTCGCGATCGCCAGCACGTCGGTCGGCAGCGCGAAGTGATCCATGCCGATGTATTCGTAGCCTGCATCGACGAAGCCGTTCAGCGCGCGATCGAGCATGAAGACCCGGCCGCTCGCATCGGGCAGATCCGCTTCCGAGATGCGCCGCTGCGGCTTGAAGCGAGCCGGCAGATGGGCGTAGCCATAGAGCGCGATCCGGTCCGGACGAAGCGACGCGGTCATCGCGATCGTCCGGGTGAAGCTGCTCGGGGTCTGTCGGGGCAGGCCGTAGATCAAGTCCACGTTGATCGATTCGAAACGCTCGGCCCGCGCGGCATTCATCAGCGTTCGCACGTCGTCGAACGACTGGATCCGATGAACCGCCACCTGGACCGTCGGATCGAAATCCTGGACGCCGAAACTGATGCGGCTGAAGCCGATCTCGCGCAGACGCGCGAGGCGCGGGACATCGACGGTGCGCGGATCGACCTCGATCGAGCAGTCGAACGCCTTTGTGAAAGGCCAGCGCGCCGCGAGCTCGCGAACGAGCGCTTCGAGTTGTTCGTCGGTGAAGAACGTCGGCGTTCCCCCGCCGAGATGGAGCGCCGAGGCCGGGCGAGGCCCCGTCTCGCGCAACGCCAGGTCGGCCTCGCGAATCAACGCCGCGAGGTAGCTGTCGGCATGCTCGTGATGACGCGTCGCGATCTTGTTGCACGCGCAGTAGTAGCAGACCGACTCGCAGAACGGCAGGTGGACGTACAACGCGAGCGGCGTCGCCGTGTCCCTGTTCGCCTGCCACGCGCGCGACGCGTCCCGCCTGTCCAAGCCGACGTCGAAGCGGTCGGCCGTCGGATAGGAGGTGTACCGGGGACCCGGTCGATCGAGGCGCGCGAGGAGCGCGGGCGACGGCAAGCGGTCGCGCGGCGCGATATCCGGAAGGAAAAGGTCGGTCATGACGGAATCGTCGCGCCTCGACCGGGAGCGGCGATTGACCCAGCGCAAGTCACGGCCTCGATCGGATCGTTCCCGGGTCGCGGCGAGCGGCAGGCCCGTGCGCGACGCGATCTGCTTGATCGGCGTCAAGGTCGACAAGGGGCCGGTCGAGTCCAATCGATACATGAATATTCATGTAATGGAATCCCGACGATGAACACCCGAAAGCTTCTCTCCGTCCTCGCGATCGCGGTCGCCGCTTCGACTCTTGCCATCGGCGACGCTCACGCCCAGTCCGCGGACGGCTCGTGGCTCGTGCGTCTGCGCGCGGTGAATCTCACGAGCGCGAACGCCGACTCGACCGGCTTGAATCTGGCCATCAACAGCAAGGTGTTGCCGGAGGTCGACGTGTCCTATTTCTGGACCCCGAACTGGGCCACCGAGCTCGTCCTCACCGACCCGCAGGAACAGACGCTGACCGCGAACGGAACGCGCATCGGCAGTCTTCGTCACCTGCCGCCCGTGCTCGGCATGCAATACCACGTGACGACGCTCGGCGCATTCAAGCCATACGCGGGGATCGGCGTGAACTTCACGCGCTTCTCCAACGTCAGTTTCGATCCCGCGGTCGACGCGGCGCTGCACCCGAGCATCGGAAAGACGAGCGTCGGGCCATCGTTCCAGCTCGGCTTCGATCAGCAATGGGGCAGGAACCTGGTCTTCAACGTCGACGTGAAGAAAGTCCTCATGAAGACCGACGTCAAGTCGAACGGCCAGCGCATCGGCGAGCTGCGGATCGATCCGTGGCTCGTCGGCGTCGGCGTGGGCTGGCGCTTCTGATCGGTGGGTCGCCTGGAGATCACGATGAATGCCTCGAGAGTCTTTCTGTTCATCGGCTGCGTCGCGCTCGCGACGGCCGCGTTGGTGGTCGCCGGCGTGTCGGACGACGCGCGTCCGAACGGGCACGACTTGCTCGTCGGGACCCGGTGACGGGCAAGCAGGCCGCGCGCGAGCGAGGCGAACGACATGAACGAGCAGCCGTCAGTGACCGGACTTCGCGTCGCCTCCAGAGGGACACGACGCGCGCTTGATCCATCGCAAGGTCGCTCGGCAAGGGGCTCGTAGAGTGAAGACACGCAAACTCTGGAGCCGGCGATGACGAACCCGTTCTATCAGCGAATCCTCGTCCCCGTCGACGGCAGCGCGACCGCTGACGCGGGCCTCGACGAAGCGATCCGGCTCGCCCGCGCGACCGGTGCGCAACTGCGAGCACTCCATGTCGTCGACACGTCCGTCGTGTCGATGGCGATCTCCACCGGCGGCGTCTGTACCGACGACATCATCGGCGCGCTGGATGCGGGCGGACAGGACATCCTAAAGACCGCCAAGGCGCGCGCCGCAGGCCAGGGCGTGACGATCGACACGAAGCTGCACGAGGGGCTCGGCGGACGAATCTGGGACATCGTCAATGCCGAGGCGATCGATTGGCGTGCGGACCTCATCGTCATCGGCAGCCATGGGCGTCGCGGCATCTCTCGCCTGGCCCTCGGAAGCGACGCGGAACACATTCTTCGTCACGCGGAGATTCCGGTCCTCGTCGTCCGTTGTCCGTCGGCGGACGCGTCGGTCGACGATGCATCGGTCGATACGCGGACACTCGCCACCGCGTGACTGCGGCAGGCCGCGGGCGCATCGACGTGCAAGGGGCCGCGGTGCTGATCGTCGAGAACGAGACGCCGTGACGAACACCGCCACGTCACGATTCCACGAATCGCGGCCGCGCTTGCGCTCGTTGATCCATCGCAAGCTCGCCCGCTCTGGCGAACGACACCGGCGCTTTCCGAAAGGAGCGTCATGTCGCCGCCTGCGATCTATTCCCGCATTCTCGTGCCGTATGACGGCAGTCCTTCGTCGCGACAAGGACTGGCCGAGGCGATACGCGTCGCGAAGCCGTTCGGCTCCACGATCCGCATCGTCCACGTGATCGACGAACCGAGGCACATCGACGGCTATGTGACCTACGGGGCCTACGCGGACTACATCCTTCCGCATCTGCGCGAACACGCGAAGCGCCTCGTGGCCAACGCTGGCCGGAACGTGACCGACGCGGGACTGCGCGTCGAGTCCGGCATCGCCGACATCCCGGGCCTTCGCGCTTGCGACGTCGTCCTGCGCGAGGCGGCCGACTGGGGCGCGGACCTCATCGTGATGGGAACGCACGGTCGTCGCGGACTCGACCGACTGCTGTTGGGCAGCGATGCCGAACAAGTCCTGCGGGGATCACCGGTCCCGGTCTTGCTCGTGCGCTGCGCGCCGGACGTGTCGCGAGCGCTGATCGAAGATGTCCCAGTCGCCTCGCGATGCTGAGACGAGATGCCCACTGCCCCAGCAGCGATCATGACCGGCCGTCGCGCGCGCTCGCGCGCTGGCCCGTGAGCGTCAGGTAGAAAGTTCTCCGTGGGGGTTCAGCAAGCGGCGAGCGTGCACGAAGTGCGTCACTGACGATTGGCGGAGAACGCGACGTCCAAGCGGTTGGTCTCGAAGCCGTTGACGACGAATTCAACGAAGACTCGCGTCTTGGCCGAAATGAGCTTTCGTGATGCGTAGTAGATCGAGATTGCCCCGGCCTCCGCATACCAGTCAGGGAGCAATCGAATGAGTTCTCCACGCTCCAATTCCGGCAGTACATCGAACAACGCGATCAAAGAAATACCCAAACCTATTCGTGCGGCTTCACGCATCGCGACGGGATCGTCCACGACGACGCTTTCGTTGAGCGTTCCTGCCATCTCGACTCGATCCATATTCCGGAACATCCACTGGCGAATTCGTCCAGTGGCCTGCGCTCGCATGACGATGCCGCTGTAGCCAGCGAGTTCCGACGGGTCGGACGGCGGGGTGCGGCCGGCCATATAGGCCGGTGAGGCCACTGCGACGATATGGACTGGGGCCAATGTGCGCGAAACGAAACCAGGACCGAGCTCGAAGCCGCCGCCAATGGCGGCGTCGTAATTCTCGGCGATCAGATCCACTGGACGGTTCCCGAAGTGCCACTCGGGCCTGATGCGCGGGTACTTTGCCAGGAAGGGAGGGAGCAACGGCAGTATGTACTCGATACCAACGGTCGGACTCATACTGACTTTCAATACACCTGCAGGCTCGCTGCTCTGGGCTGCTGCCTCTGCAACGGCAACCTGAAGCCCATCGAGGTTGCCATGGATCGAATTCAAGAACCGCTCGCCGACCTCCGTCAACGTGAGTTTGCGTGTCGTTCGATGAAACAACCTGATCCCAAGGTCGCGTTCCAACATCGCCACGTTTCGGCTGATCGCCGCAGCGGTCATGCCTAGCCTGCGGCCCGCCTCCGAAAAGCTGCGTCCTTCCGCCGCCCGAACGAAGGACTCGAGATTTGCCAAAGACACCATGTCGCCGCGCGATCTTCAAACATCACTTGAAACTGAAATGCGATATTACCCACTAATCAAGCTGTGATCAAACGCCTATGCTGAGACATTCCAAATCGCCTTCCGCAAGTCTCTGTGTCAAAAATCATTCGCTTTCACAAGTTAGGCGGTCCTGAAGTATTGCAGTTCGAGGAGAGGGAGACTCCGGTGCCGGGCGAAGGTGAAGTGCGCCTTCGGGTGGAAGCCGTGGGGCTGAACCATTCGGAGGGCGCTTATTTCCATGGCACTTATGTGGAACAGCCGAAACTGCCGTCGAAGTTGGGGTACGAGGCAGTGGGAATCGTCGAAGCTGTCGGGCCGGACGTCGATGCCGGCCTCATCGGCAAGCGTCTGGCGTCTATTCCTGGCTTCTCGATGAATGACTACGGAGTCCTGGCCGAGCAGACAATATTGCCGGTACACGCGCTGACGGAATCTCCTTCCGAACTGACACCGACGCAAGGCGCCGCCGTATGGACGCGATATCTGACGGCGTACGGTGCACTGGTGTTGTTCGGGAAAGTCCGGCGGGGCGACTTCGTCATCATTCGCGCGGCCTCGAGCAGCGTGGGTAACGCAGCGATAGAGATCGTCAAGGCAGAGGGCGGCAAGTCCATTGCGACGACACGGACTTCTGCTAAGCGTGATCAATTGCTGGCACTCGGTGCAGATTTTGTGATCGCCACCGACGAAGAAGATTTACCTGCGCGGGTCGAAGAGATCACCGGCGGCGAAGGGGCCCGCCTGATCCTCGATCCCGTGGGCGGCCCCTATGTCGACCAATTGGCCCAGGCGGCTGCGTCTGAAGCAACGATCTTTCTTTATGGAACCCTTTCTGGGCAGCCTACCACCTATCCTGCCGCGGGATTTGGAAAAGGGTTGTCACTACGCGCGTACGTGATGATGGAAATGTGGGCGTCAGCGGAACGCATGAACGAAGCAAAGCAATACATCTACGAACGTCTAAAGGACGGTCGATTTACTCCAAAGATCGCAAAGACGTTTCCGTTTGCGGATACGCGCATGGCGTATGAATATCAGGAGACAGCCCAGCACGTTGGGAAAATAGTAATTACCTTTTGAAAAGAATCGATCCTAATGCACTCAATGAAAGTTGCCGAAATGCGCATGATCCACGTGAAAGACACCAAGTGACAGCTTCGTACAGTGTAGAGAAAGCCGAAATCGAGGCGACCATTTTTGCCTATTTCGAAGCGTTGAATCACGGCGACGTCGATGCCGCAATGGGTCTGTATGCCGAGAACCCGGTGCAACTGCCGTTCCTGCAGTCCACTGTTGTTGGCACCGAAGCTGTTCGAAGTGCTTACCAGGACCTCTTCCGACTTGTCCGCTTCGAGATGCACACCAAGGTAGAGGAGTTGGTGCGAATGTCATCGGAATGGGCCTTTGTTCGTACCGAGTCCGGTGGAATGCTCATACCCATCAACACCGGGCAAGCCTCTCCAGCCACCTTTCACGAATTGTTTCTATTGCACAAGAACACCGAAGGAAAGTGGCGGATCGCGCGATATAGCTTCTCCCCGACGGCCCCACTGCCAGGCTGATGACAGTCGGGAGCGGCCGCGGGCTGTGGCGGCTCGAAATGCAATGACCTTACGTCGGCCCCTGGCCTTGAAAGCGCCAGCCGCGTTGATGGCGAGGCGCTGGGCGCGGTCCGCACCGCGGCCTCACACCCCATCGACATACTGATCTCGACAAATGGAAAATCGACTATGAGCGAAATTGCCTGTGAACAAAGAAGTCCGCAGGTTCTGTCGTTCGACCTCACCGGTAAGCGGGTCGTCGTCGTTGGGGGCAAGAGAGCCATCGGCCTTGGGGTCGCCCAGGCTGCTCACGCGATGGGCGCAGTCGTCACGATCGCCAGCCGCAGTGACGTCTCGGCCGACCCGCGACCGGATTTGGCCGGCGTTCAAACGGGTTGCCCTCGACATGCGCAGCGAGGCAACTGTACAAGACGCGTTTGAGGCCATTGGCCAGTTCGACCACCTGATCATCACGGCCGGGCCGGAACTTGGGTCCTGGGGCTCGTTCATGGACCCGGACATGCGCGGGGTCCATAGTTATTTCGAGGGCAAATTCCTCGGCACCTGGGCCTGTGCTCGCCATGCCGCGCCACATATCGCGCCGGACGGCTCGATGACTTTTCTCACGGGGGGGCACTGGAGCTCGGGCGAAGTTGGGCCTGGCTGCGGTCACCACGACGTTCGCGGCAGTTGATTCTCTAGCGCAGTCGCTCGCGTTAGAGCTGGCGCCGATCCGGGTCAACACGATCCGCCCCGGATTCATCGATACCGAGTTCTGGGATGTGCTGCCCGCGGAGCAGGTAGAGACAATCCGCGACAGAGTGCGCGCGACATTTCCCGCGCGGCGGATCGGCACCATCGCCGACGTCGGTCACGCGGCCGTCTTTCTGATGACCAACCCGTACGTCACTGGAACGGTGCTCGAAGTGTCGGGCGGTGAATTGCTTGTCGACTGGTTGTTCTGATCTTCGGTAACAATGGCACGGATGAAGCGCGACGTTTCGACAGCTCGCTAACGGCTTTCGAATCGCGTGGTCAAGCCGACATGGCCTCGAGTCCTTGCTCCTTCGTAATCACGGGGCTGTACCCCAGGTCGCGCTGCGCCTTGCTGATATCCAGCGTGAAGGGCTCGCCGATAAAACGCAGCAACTGGCGGGTGATAGGCGGCTCGCCCTTGCGCGAGAAAGCCCGCCACATCCACTCCATCACGCTAGCCATAAACCAAGCCACCCCTAGCGAAACCGAAGCGCGAGGAGGATCGACCGCCCGGGTCCGCAGCAAACCCGTAAACAGCTCTTTGACGCTGGTGTCGACGTCGTCGCTGACGAAATAAGCTTCGCCACCGTGGCCATTCTCGACGGCGAGCTCCAGCGCATGGCAGACGTTGTCGACGTGCGCGGTGGATATCGCTTGGGAGCCATCGCCGACCCAGCGAAATTGGTCCGCTTTCACTGCCTCGATCAACTGATCAAGCATGGGCATGCCTGCACCCCAAATCATTGGCGGACGCACGACCACCGTCTCGAACAGGTCGGGGCGATTGGCCCCTAACACCAGCGCTTCGCTGCGCGCTTTGGACGCACTATAGGGTGCCCAAGCGCGCTCCTGGCGAGGCAGGGACTCATCGGCGCGCATGATCGGCGCCAAGTCACCCATAACAACGGCGGCAGCGCCCAGCTGCACGAAGCGTTTGACCGAAGCGTCTGCAGCGGCCCGAAGCAGATTGGCCGTGCCTTCGACGTTGGACCGCTCGAATGCCGCGGGGTCGTCCCACAGCTTGAAGTGGGCCGCCACATGAATCACGACGTCGCAACCCCGGCACGCGCTGGCTAGTGACGCCGGTTCATCCAGCGAACCCCGGACGCCTTGCGCGCCTCGCCTGTCTACGATTCGTAGCGCCTCTTCGCTGCGCGCGAGCGCTCGAACGCGCCAACCCCGAGCGACGAGCCGTTCGATCAGCCGGCCCCCGACGAAACCTGAGCCACCCGTGACTAGACAATTCGTCGTCATATACGATTCCCATATTTTTGTATCATTGATATATTGATCATATGCCGTTGATACATCCGCGTCAACTGCGACTGGCGTTTTTCAGGGCAAGCCATGGGTGGGACGAAGCCCCCCGCGCTGCGCAAGGCACGGTGGGCCTATCGCCATCTTCGACGCTCGGTGCACGCCTGCACCGGCGCTCGGCCCGGGCACACCGCTAGCGTCGCAGTGCGCCACGGATTGCCTCGGCAACGTGGACAAATCGCGCGACGAGCTGTCGAGTTATCCCTTCTTCACGCTTGCATCGACCACGACGTCCACGATCATGGGCGGCAAGCCAAAGCCGAGCAGCGCAGCCTCGATGTCCGCCGCCGGCAAGTCTTTGTGCACAACCGGACGGCTCGACTGCCTCGAGACTTCTTCGGCCAATTCGGAGATCGAAAACGAGTGCTCGCCTGCGAGTTCGTAAATCTTGTTCTCGGGGCGAGGGCCGCGCAGGGCCATGTCTGAGCACTCGCCGGCAGATTTGGAGTGCAGCCCGCCTCTCTACGGAAAGCCGGGGCGTGTCCAATGGTGGTCAGGGGTTTCGCAGTCGACGCAGGCCACATCCTCGACCGCCCTCCCCGAAACAGCCGCGGCAAACCAGTCGAGAAATCGCACACCGTTGGTCTGGCGAGTGTAGAAGCGATCCAATACATGGGGACGCCCGCGGTTGTCCAGCGCATTGTTCGCCAGCACCGCGTCGTAATAGCCGCCGATGATGGCTTCGTCATGCCCCCAGCTCGTGTAGGTGCGGAAATTGGGGACGCGCGCACGGATATAGGCATGCGCTTCATCCAGCTTTGCCGGGACATCGGGCTTTCTCTCCCCGATCAGCCGCAAGAACATGGCCTGCACAGCGTCATGCCGTTCGTTGTATTGGTGAAAGACGATGTCGGGGTGAAGCTCGGCCGCGCGGATGTAGAGATCTTCGATTGTCAGCCCGTCGATCGACAGATCCTCAAAACCACGGACGCGTTTCAAGACGCTTTCCGTGCCCCACGACTCGAACAGCGGAGCGAGCTTTTCACTCACATGGTAGGCACCGCCGCCGTCAGCGAAGTGGGTGACTCGCGCGCCGGGATAACGCTCGGCCACGATGTGCGTATAGACGGGCGAAGCAAGTGCGCCAGCACTCCAGCCCATGACCGCAACAGCATCCGGTCGCCGATAGGTCTGGCTTACCCAGTCCAAGGCAAGCATGGCATTGACGAATCCCTTGTGCAGGACTGTCAGCTTGCCTTCCGCATGGCCGTTCATCGCCGGCGTGTCGTAGACACGCGTTGCGTCACCCAGGAACACGTCTCCGTTGGCTGTGGGAAGGTAGATCAACGTGTAATCAGCGAGCGGGTTTTCGACATGATCGGTATCGAAAACTCCTCCAAGATTGGTGGGATCGAGCTCGAGGCCCGCGAACGCGCGGTAGTGCGGGCGGCAATGCAAGGCGCAGTTCTCGCCCGTCCAGCATGCGCCGCCGCCTGAAAAGATGATGCCCAGTCTTCGTGGGTCACCCTCTTTCACCCAGAAGGAATAGGGCGTGCCTTGGGAACAGCCCGGCGCTGCTGCAGGCAGCACGTTGCGCCAAACGGCTCTCGCGGAGTGACCCGGTAGGGTGGACATCGACGATCTCCTTCATCGGTGTGCAGTGGGCGAACTTCGCTGGCAATTGGCGAGGTCGAGTGATGTCGACCCCACGCTCCGCGAGGCCTACTGACTGAATTATGCGTAGCGTCTCTGGGCCCCACCAGACACGCAGACTGCAATATGCAGTTGCGCCCGACGCCGCATTCAAGGGTGTACGGTGAGCGTCATGAGCGACTTGGACCTCAACCTGCTTCCAGCGCTCGATGCCTTGCTCGCCGAAGGCAGCGTGTCCGGCGCAGCGCGCCGACTTGGCTTGAGCGCTTCCGCGATGAGTCGCACCCTCGCACGTCTCAGATCGGTGACCGGCGACCCGCTCCTCGTCCGCGCGGGCGGTGGAATGGTGGCCACGCCACGGGCCATCATGATGAGAGAACGAGTGCGCGACGTCGCTCGGGATGCGCGCAATCTTCTTAGTCCTCAAGCCACCGAGGTCGACATCGCGGCGCTGGAGCGCATGTTCGTTGTCCGCGCGAACGAAGGATTCGTCGCGTTGTTGGCACCGTCGCTGATTGACGCTGTCATGCGCGCCGCGCCTCGTGTCCAGCTACGACTGGTGTCGAGGCAGATCAAGAATGCGCTGGCCCTACGTGAAGGCGGGGTCGACCTCGAGATCGGCGTTCTGGGGAAATCCGCGCCGGAAGTGCGTACCCGATCCATCTTCCGCGATCACTTCGTCGGCGTGGCTCGCGAAGACCATCCGTTGTTCGCGAGCCCTGTGACACCGACTACATACGCGGCTTGCCTGCACGTCGTGGCTTCGCGCAAGACCGTGTTCGAGGGCCCCGTTGACCGAGCCCTGGCCGAACTTGGCCTGCGGCGCACGATCGTCGCCGTGGTGCCCGGGTTTCCCGACGCGATGCGCGTCGCGCGCGAATCGAACCTGGTCGCGCAAGTGCCGAGAAGCATGACGCGCGGCAGCTTGGGCAATCCCACGGCGCTCGCCGAAGGTCTTGCCATCTTCGAACTCCCGGTCGCGACGCCGGAGTTCGTCGTCTCGGCGATGTGGCATCCGAGGCTCCATGCAGACCCCGCGCATCGATGGTTGCGCGAGACGATCATCAGCGTGTGTCAGACCGCGCTCGAAGCATGAGCAAAGAAAGTCGCCGTCGCTCTCGAGGCTCGTGTGTGACTGAAGGTGCACTGTGTGCACGCACTATGCGGATCTCATGCGCGCTTCGATACTCGGTACTGCCACGGCCGATCGCACTCATGCAGGCATCGATTTCGAGCTGGGCCTCAGCCGCGCCGGTGCAGCCGGTGCTTTAGTTAACGGCGCCTGCGATCAGATCGCACCGTCCTCGGGAATCTCCAAGGAGACCCGCAGATCTCACCGAGACGAGTCCGCGCGCCGGGCAGGGGTGCCGCTGGCATGAGAGACGCGGCTCATCGAAGTGATCTGCAATTGGCCCCAGAGCAAAGAGCTTCGATGACACGAGGGAAGCGCGCATGATCGGGATCGAAGAAAAGCCGGCCATGCATCGCGGTCTGGTCATCCTCGCCGTCGGTTTTCAATGGTTTTACAACGGCGCCAATTTCCTGGCCTTCAAGGTCGCCGGGAACGCGTTGCATCCATTGATGGTGGCGACGCTTCGATTTGCGATCGCCGCTTTGATCCTCATCCCTTTCGCCTCGACCCGCTGGCGCCGATCACCTGCTTTGCCGCGCGAACTGGGACACGCAGCGTTCATCGGCGTCGTGATGCTGGTCGCCAGTCAGGCAATGGCGATCTGGGCCACGCACTTCCTGCCGGCCGGAGTCGCCGCCGTGTTCGGATCCGCAGCGCCGCTCTTCCTGGCGTTGTTCGCTTGGGGGCTGCTTCATCAGCCATTGACGCGTCGACAGGTTGCTGGCGTCGCGACAGGCTTCGTTGGCCTCGCGCTGATGAGTTCGACGTCGTCGAGCGGTGGCGACTTCCAGGTGATCGGTGCGGTATTCGCCCTGATCGCGTCCGCGGCGTGGGCGGCGGGTTCCCTGCTCGCGCCGCGTCTGGTTCTCCCGCGCGATCCCGTGATCGGACTGACCGTGCAGTTGGTCGCCGCCGCAATCCTGCTCGGTGCGATCGTGACCGTGTCCGGAATCACCGCAACCACCGACCTATCACGCATCCCGCTTGCCGCGTGGGGTGCCCTGGCTTTCCTGATCGTGGCGAGCACGTTGATCGGGTACGCGGTCTTCCTGTTGCTCAACGCCAGGGTCTCGCCGACCCTCGCCAACACGTTCAACTACGCGGCGCCAGTGATCGCCCTGTGCCTCTCTGCATTATTGATGCACGAGCCGCTGACCACCCTCAAGCTGGTTTCGGGCGGGATCGCGTTGGTCGGCGTGGCGCTGATGATCGATCGCAATACTCTTGGGCCCAAGCGGCCCCCTCGTCTGAACGGTCGAGCTTGAGGAGAACAGCAGCGCGCTGGATCGACAAGACGGCCACTCGCTCGTCAGCATTGCTGCCCTTCCCCGTCCGCACCGAATCTCGGTCTGCTTTGAAAATCTCAAGACTAGGCTGGGGGCTGCGACAGCCTGGTAATGACGGCTTCGAACAAGAGGCTGCTTGCTGCCTGAATGTCTTTTCGCGACGCGCCCAGTTGCACCAAAGAAAGAGCCCCCTGCGATGCGGCCCAAATGGCGCGTGCCGCGGCGTCGACCGAGCCCTGTAGCCGGCCCATGTCAATGAGGCGCTGGACGCGTGCGTGCATCAATGCGTACGCATCGGCGATTAACGCCGGTTGAGCGCGGACGTGCTGGGAAAGCAGCGCATGGAGCGCCGGACGCTTGAGCGCGAAATCTAATACCGCGTCCCACCCCGCTCGGAGCTGGTCGAGTGGGTCAGCCGAACCGGAGGCCTGCTGTTTGCGCCGCATAAACTCGCCAAGCCCTCGGCGAATCAGTGCCTGCTCCAACCCGTCCTTGTCGCCGAAGTGGTGATAGAGCGTCGGGGACTTGATCCCTGCCGCCTCGCAGACCCGACGCGTTGTTAGACCTTCAGGCCCTTGGGCTTCGAGCAAGGCAGCAGCCGCGTCCAGGATTACCGTCTCGGTATCAACCCTTGTGTTCACATTTCCCCCTGCCGTATCGTTGAGATACGGCATATATATCATCGGTATAGTCCGCCCTCACGCGCGGGCAAACTGATGTGTGCTTTTGGGAACCCGAGTCTTACCGCCGCGCCTCGTGAACCGAAGCGACCCGTTACGACGTGCCGGACAAACGACTACGAAGCAGGCTGGCAAAGGCCTTTGCGGCTGGAGACGGATTACGAGTCGGTAGGAAGACGACACTGATCGGAATTGGGGGAATCTCGAACATGCGCAGCACGCGAACGAGCGCGCCGCTCGCCAAGTGAGGCTCCACCAAATAATCGTTCACCATCACTAAACCGAGTGCTCGCATCGCGGCGCCGACCAACGCTTCTCCATCATCCATCGTCAGCCGCGAGGAAATATCGATGGACCGCTCGACGCCATCGATCATGAAGCGGTAGTCGAAGCGAACGGCCGTGTCGGGCGCCACGTACCCAATGACGTCGTGGTGGCGCAGATCGTCGGGATGGACCGGCACGTCGGCTCTTGCCAGGTATTCCGGCGATCCGCACAACACGAAAGCGGTTTGGCTGACCCGGTTCGCAATGAGGCCCGAATCGGGAAGGTTTCCAATCCTCACCGCCAAGTCAACGCCTTCTGCGACCAGGTCAACCGGCCGGTCACTGAGGCGAATCTCGACGGCGACCTGGGGGTATTGCTTGGCATAGTCCGCAACCACCGGCAGCACGCGCAGCCGACCAAATGCCCTCGACACGCTGACGACGAGCCGACCGTGCGTCAAGGCGGCCATTCCCGCTGCCTCATGGCCCGCCTGTTCCAGATCGGAAAGGATCACCTTGCACCGAGCATGGAACACGACGCCTGCGGCCGTCAGACGCACGGATCGGGTTGTTCGCGCTACGAGGGTCACGCCGAGTCGCGCTTCTAGCCGCGCGACCGCCTTGCTGACGCCGGCGGAAGTCACGCCCAAGGCCATTGCGGCCGCACGGAACCCGCCTTTGTCGCCAACAACCACAAAGGCGTTGATCGCCGCGAAATTCATGTCGAATGTCGCACTCATCCCGTAGGGCGCACTGCGTCTGCGATCACTTGGTTGCGTCCAAACTGTTAGCAGTGCGCATCGTATTACGGCAGTTTTTCCACGACGAACAAACGCTATCTGAACACCTTGCAGTTGGTACACGACTCGCCGCGTTTGGCGCTTTGCAAGACCAGCGATGCCTACGTACCCGGTGACCACCTGGAGAAGGAGTTCCTATGCCACACCTGTTCGAGCACTTCAAATTGAAGAGCCTCACGTTGCGCAATCGAATCGTCGCTTCCCCCATGTGCATGTATTCGGCGAGCGAAGGGAAAATCGGTGCCTGGCACTACGCTCACCTGGCCCAGATGGCCGCGGGAGGTGCAGGACTGGTTTGCGTCGAAATGACCGCCGCCTCCCCGGAAGGCCGCCTCACCTGGGGCGATTCCGGACTGTGGAACGATCGGCAGATGGAGGCCCTGAAACCGGCGGTCGACGCGATCAAGGCAGGCGGTGCGATACCCGGCATCCAGCTGGGCCATGCAGGCCGCAAGGCCAGTGCGAACCGACCGTGGGAGGGCGACGATCAACTCCCCGACGATGCAGAGCACGGATGGCCAATCATTGCCCCCTCCCCGCTGGCGTTCGGCAGTAAAAACCTCTGGAAGGTCCCCTTGGAGATGAGCGGTGCCGACATCGTGCGCGTACAGGGCGACTTCGTCGCCGCCGCGCGACGTGCACGCGAAGCCGGTTTCGAGTACCTCGAACTTCACTTCGGACACGGCATGCTCGCGCAGGGCTTCTTCTCGCCCTATTCCAATCATCGCGAGGACATCTACGGCGGCAGCTTCGACAACCGCGCGCGATTTCTGGTCGAGACCGTCACTGCTGTTCGCGAGGTTTGGCCCGACAAATACCCTCTTTCCGTCCGGTTCGGCGTCATCGAATACGACGGCCGTGACGAGGAGACGCTCGTCGAGTCGATTCGGCTCGTCAAGCTGTTCAAGGCAGCTGGGACGGACTTGCTCAGCGTGAGCATCGGCTTCTCGACCCTCGATGCCAACATTCCTTGGGGGCCTGCGTTCATGGCTCCAGTGACGGAGCGCGTCCGGCGAGATACCGGGTTGCCCGTGGCGATCGCCTGGGGTATGGGCACGCCTGAGCTCGCTGACCACGCCATCCGAGAAGGTCAGGCAGATCTGGTCAAGGTCGGGCGTGCGTTACTGGCCAATCCGCATTGGCCATACTTCGCCGCAGCGGCCCTCGGCCTGGAGCGCCCGTCTTGGCTCACACTTCCCGCGCCTTACGCCCACTGGCTCGAACGTTATCACCCGCAAACTGCGGTTGCGCCGGTGTAGCACCATCCCACAAAGCACGACGCGGCCCCATCCGCGCGAAAGCCCACCGCTGCAACCGGAGATTGGGCCCGCGAGCACTTCCGAAGCCGCAGGCGTGGATGTTCCCGCCGCGGTTCTTCCGAAAGATGCTCGAGTTTGGCGAGAGGCCGTTTTTCGTCATGCGCTCGCATTTGCGAGCTAGCGCTCAAGCGGCCGCCTTCATGCTCGCCATCGCAGGCTGCTAAAGCTTGACTAGCATCTTTCCTTTGTTCTTACCCTCAAAGAGACCCAAGAAAGCGTCTGGCACCGAATCCAATCCATTGGATACGGTCGACCGCGTGCCGATCTTTCCGGCAGCGACCAATGGTTCGACGCTCGTCTCGAATTCATTCTTCCGATGCAAGAAATCGAACGAGATAAACCCGCGCAATGTCATTCGGCACATCACGGCCTGCGTGAGATACCGCAAGGACGTCGAGGGACCGTCCCCGTTGTATTCACTGATCATTCCGCACAAGGCGAACCGTGCGTATTGATTGCCCGTTGCAAGCGCGGCGTCCAAGTGCTCGCCGCCAACATTGTCGAAATAGACATCGATACCTTTCGGGGCGGCCGCACGAAGTTTGTCGAGAAGGCTTCCTTCGGCCTTGTAGTCGATCACTGCATCCGCTCCGAGTTCACGAACCCAATCGCATTTGCTGGACCCTCCCGCGGTGGCGATCACGGTCAACCCCTTTGCTTTCGCCAACTGGACAACGGCGGAACCCACCGCACCCGCAGCACCTGAAACGAAAACGATATCGCCGGCCTTCGCCCCAGCGACATCAAACAATCCGAAATAAGCGGTCAAGCCTGGACCGCCCAAAATGCCGAGATACGCGTCGATCGGCACATTCTTGGCGGGCTGCCCTAGGGTGGTCTGTGTTGCCGGCAGGACAGCCTCGTCCCGCCATCCCATCATGTGCTTTACCAGGTCGCCCAGTGCAAAGCCGGGTGCCCTGGACTGCACCACTTCTCCGATCGCGCCGCCCTCCAGTGGCGCGCCAACCTTGAAAGGTGGGATGTAGCTGCGCGGATTGTCGTCCATACGCGGCCGCATGTAGGGATCGACCGAAAGCCACACATTTCTTACGTGGATTTGCCCGTCTTCGAGACTTGGCAGCGCGAACTCCTTCAGTTCGAAATTTCCGGGGTTGGGTCTGCCGACCGGCCGTGCCCTCAAATGCCATGCGCAGGCCATCTTCCGTCTCCAATCTGTTCATGGTTCAGCGTTGCCGAACGTCCATGCACGCGAACTCCGAGGAAGTCCAAGTCCTCACGCTCCGCGGATTGCCCGTGCTCACCCGACGCGAGCCATCGCCGGTCGCGGAGACCCCTTTGCGATCGTCAGCCTCGCGACCTCACACGAACGCCAGCGAAAACCAGGGAACGAACGCAACGAGCAACGTCACCAACGCGATCGCGCTCAGGTACGTCCAGATGGCCCGCATGCCCGCATCTGGCGACAGATTCCCGATCACGCACGCCATGTAATACCCAACGCCGAAAGGCGGTGCGAAAAGCCCGAGCCCCATCGACAGGATCACCACCATCGAATAGTGAACGTCGTGGATGCCGAAGGTCTGCGCGGCGGGGAATAGGAGAGGCGCCAGGACGACCAGGGCTGGCAGACCCTCGAGCAGGCTTCCCAGCACGACGAAAATCAGGATCGATACCAGCATGAAGCCGGCCCGACCTCCGGGAATCCGGACCATCCAGTCGACGAGCAGGTTCGAGAAGCCCGACTGGGTCAGCGCCCACGCCATGGCCGTCGCCATTCCGACGATCAGCATCACTACGCCCGACAGACTCGCCGTCTCCGTGAGCATGGGATAGATCTTCTTCCACTCGGTCTGCTTGGCGAGGACGAGTCCGACCACCAGCGTGTATGCGACGCCGAGGGTGGCGACCTCGGTCGCGGTCGCGATCCCCTCGACGACGGCAAGGCGAATGAGCAGCGGCAGGGCGAGTACGGGTAGTGCCGCGGCCAGCGTCCTGATGATCTGTACCTTCGTCGCTCGATCGCTCGTCGCCGTCACCGAGCGGCGGGCACGCCACCACGCCACGGCGACCAACGCGACGGCACCGACTGCGGCTGGCAGGACGCCGGCCGCGAACAGCGCCTTGATCGAGACGCCTGCGACGGCGCCGAGCGCGATCAGAACCAGGCTGGGCGGGATGGTTTCCGTCATGCCGCCGGACGACGCGAGCAGCGCGACCAGTTCGCTGTCCCGGTAGCCGCGCCTTTTCATCTCGGGCAGCAGGACCGGTGCGACGGCGGCGATGTCGGCGGCCTTCGACCCCGAGATCCCCGACACGAGAAACATCGCCCCGAGCAACACATAGTTGAGTCCGCCGCGGATGTGCCCGATCAGTGCCGTGAGGAATGCGATCAACCGCGTCGCCATGCCGGTGAGCCCGAGCATGTAGCCGAGCACGATGAACATCGGGATCGACAGGAGTAGCGGCTCCGAGATGCCACCGTCCACACGTGCGACGATGATCGATAACGGGATCGTGGTCGAGAACTGGAGGAACGCGAGCGTGACGATGCCGAACGCGAAAGCGATCGGTACGCCGATCAGCACGGCGATGACGACCCCGATGCCGAAGAAAAGGATCGGTGCCGCCACGTCGGAGTTCTGCAGCAAGGGCCGAATCGCTTCCAACGCCGCCGCGACGACCGCGATCAGGATGAACGAGAGCATCAGGTGACGAATACTCGACGTCGCGATCATGCGCGGGACGACGGCCAGCACGATGAGGACGATGCCGACCACGAGCGCGAGGAGGCGCACTCCGTCGCTGAGGCTGAGTGAAGGCGTCAAGGTGGTCCAGTGGTCCCTCGCGTGGTCGATGGCCGGCATGAACAGGCAGACCATCAAGAAGACCGTGAGGACAGAGGCGAATGTCTCGAGGAAACGCTGCGCATCCGGCGCGAGTCGCGAGACGACGACCGTCAGCCGCATGTGACTTTCGGTTCGCGCGGCGATTGCGGCGCCGAGCATCACGATCCACAGGAAGCAAATGACCGCGAGTTCGTCGGACCACGCCAGTGGCCGATCGAACACATAGCGGGAGACGACGCCGCCGAGTAGGAGCAGGAGGTCGACGACGACCAGCGCTGCCGCGATGGCCTGGACCACGGCGAACAAGCGATCCATGGATCGGGTCGTGCGGCCGCCGATAGAAAGGTCCGACGTGGAACCCGCCGCGAGGAAAGCCTCAGTCATGGTCGTCTCCTGCACGGTCGCGATGGCGCGCGTGCTCTTGTCGTGATGGGTATCGGTTCGTGATCGAACGAGGCCGGCCTCGCTGCAGGACGATGAACGGACCGGACCGTCGCTGCGCTCCAAGCGACCTGCCCGCGGCGCATCCGCGTGTCGAGGATGCTGCCGCTGCCGAGGTGATCGCGGATCGTCCGGATCCTGGGTACGACGCCTCGGCGACCCGTTCCGCCGGGCACGTCGCCCTCGTCTTGGCGGCCATCCCGCTCAGGCCATCGTCCCGACCGCCTTTTCCAGGAGCGCGAATCCTTCCTCGCTCACGCTCTTCCTGAAGTTCGCGTAGTAGCCGCTCTTCCTGAGCTTCTCGCGGAACGGCGCGATATCCACGGCGTTGAAGACGATCCCCTTGCCTTGCAGCGTGCCCACGATGCTCTCGTTCAGCTTGACGAGGTCCGCCCGCTCGAGCATGCCCGCCTCGTTGAAACTTTCCTCGATGACTTGACGGAGGTCGTCAGGGAGCTTTTCCCAGAAGGCCACATTGGCGGACGTGTAGTAGCCGTCCCAGACGTGGTTGGTCATCGAGCAATACTTCTGCACCTCGTAGAACTTGAACGCGTCGATCAGCGCGAGCGGATTCTCCTGGGCATCGCACAGCCCGGTCTGCAGTGCAGCGTAGATCTCCTTCGTGTTGATCGGCGTCGGCGCCGCGCCCAGGCCATTGAAGATGTTCGTGATGAGAGGCACTGTGGGCGTACGGATCTTCAGGCCCGCGAAGTCATCGGGCGTCCTGATCGGCTTGCTCTTGGTGGTGGTCTGACGGAATCCGCTGTCCCATGTCCGGCTCAATGCATGGACGCCGACCTTGCGCAACTCGTTGCGCTCGAACGTGCCGAGCGGGCCATCCATCGCGTCCCACACCGCCTTGTAGTCCTTGAACGCGAACGCCGCGCCGTGGATGGAAACGTTCGGCGCTACGCCGTTCGCGTAGGCTGCCCCGATCGTATACATGTCGAGCGCGCCGGAGCGGACCTGCGACAGCATGTCGGCGTCGCCGCCGAGCTGGTTGTTGGGGAACAGGCGGAACTCGACACGATCGCCGGTGGCCTTCTTGATCCTGGCCACGGCTTCGCGAGTGCGCACGTTGATCGGGTGCGTGACCGGCACATTGTTTGCAAGCTTGATCGTGAACTCGGCCGCGTGCGCGGGACGCATCAGCAGCGCTGGCGCGCCGAGCGCGACACCGCCTGCGAATAGTCCCTTCACCAAGCGCCGACGCCGGTGGTCGGCTGTTGGAAGGGCGTTGGCATCGTCGTCGGTATTCATCGTCATTTGTCACCTCCTGTTGGAAACCCTGGTGGTTCGCTGCCACTCACGCGGCCGCGGAATCCCCTGTCTTTCGCTCGTCCTTCAACACGCGCCGCAGGATCTTTCCGGTTGCCGTCTTCGGAAGCGCCTCCACCAGTTCGACCGACCGCGGCCGCTTATAGGACGCGAGGCGTCCCTTGCAGAACGCGTCGACGTCCGCGAGCGTGATGGTCTGCGAGCCGACCGGCACGATCACCGCGTGCACCGACTCGCCCCACACCGGATGTGCGATGCCGATGACGGCGAGCTCGGCGACGCCAGGCAGGCGCGCCAGCACTTCCTCCACCTCGGCCGGATAGATGTTCTCGCCCCCGCTCAGGATCAGGTCCGTGCGTCGATCGACGATGTACACGTAGCCTTCCTCATCGAAGCGCGCGAGATCGCCGGCGGTGAACCACCCGTCGCGGAACGCGCGCTTCATCGCATCCGGGTTCCCGTCATAGTCCGACAGGCACGGTCCACGGGAGTACAGCTCGCCGACCTCCCCCACCGGCACGTCGTTGCCCTCGGGATCGACGATGCGCACCTGGACGCCGAAGATTGGCTGCCCCACGCAGCGCTCCTTGCGCATCTGGTCACGCGGCTTGAGATTGGTGACGATCCCGGCCTCGGTCGAGCCGTAGAACTCGTTGAGTTCGGCCGACGGGAAGAAGGCGAGAATCTCTTCCTTGGTCTGCGTGAGCAGCGGTGCCGACGACGAGATCAGTACGCGCATGCTGCTCACGTCGTAGCGCGCCTTCACGCCGTCGGGCAGCGCGAGGATGCGCGTGTACATCGTCGGCACCATCGAGACGTACGACAGCCTGTACTTCTCGATCGCGCTCAGCACGACCTCGGGATCGAACTGCCTGAGGATCACGACGGTGTTGCCGAGCATGAGACCGATATGCGCGAAGGTCAGCCCGTTTGAATGGAAAATCGGCATCGTCACGAGGTCGACGTCGGTGTCCCGCAGCCCGTACTCGATGATGACGTTGAGCGCCGGCATGATGCGTCCGCCATGCGACACCACTGCGCCCTTCGGGAAGCCGGTCGTACCGGACGTGAAGCCGATGAACCAGGGATCGTTGTCCAGGACCTGGACGCTCGGCTCGGTGGCGTGGCTTTCGGCGATCAGCGTCTCGTAGTCATGCATACCCTCGACCGGCCGGCTGCTGATCGCCACGTAGTGCTTGACCAGCGGCAGCTTCGCGCGCAGCTCCTCGATCATCTCGACGTATTCGGCGGCGACGAAGAAGGCTTTTGATCGCGGCTGGTTGACGACCCACTCGATCTCCGACCCCACGAAACGGAAGTTCACCGGCACGGCAACCATGCCGCATTTGCCGAGGGCCATGATGACTTCGACGATCTCGTTGCAGTTCATCGCGAGGACCGACACACGATCACCTTTCACGAGGCCCATCGCCATCAACGCGTTCGACACGCGGTTGACGCGGTCGTTGAATTGCTCGTAGGTGAAGGTGCGATCCTCGAAGACGATCGCGGTCTTCTGGGGATACTTGCGGACGCTCCCGAGCAGCGATTGCGCCACCGTGAGGTGCAGGGTCATGCTGTCTCCTTCGTTGTTCCGTATCGATCGGAGACCCGCGCGGTCAGGGTCGCCGTTCATCTCCGCGCGTCGCCATCTCTCACGAACGGCGTGCACGCGACTCGGTGTCATTGCAGCGCTCTCTTACAGGTCCAGCACCAAGCGGTCCGAGCACGACCGCGAGATGCAGATCAGCATGATCCGTCCCTCGCGCCGGTCGCTTTCATCCAGCAGCGAGTCGCGATGATCGGGCTCGCCATCAATCACGGTGGTCGCGCAGGTCCCGCAGGTTCCGTGACCGCAGGCAGACAGCGTCGGGATGCCAGCCTCGTCAACGACCTCGAGGATCGACTTGTCGGCAGGCACCTGCAGCGTCACTCCCGCGCGCGCGAGTTCGACCTCGAACGACTTGTTGACGAGCGTCGGATCGACGGGCTTGGGTGCGAAACGCTCCATCCTCAGCGAACCTTCGGGCCAGTGCGCGCTCTTGGTCTCGACGGCCGCGAGCAGCGCCTCGGGACCGCACGCGTAGATCAGCGTATCCGGCGCGACCGTGCCCAGCCAGGCATCGAGATCCAGCAAGCCCACCTCATCCTGCGGCGCGAACGTCACGCGGTCTCCGTAGCGCGCGAGTTCGTCGCGGAACGCCATCGAACCGCGTTCGCGCCCTCCGTACAGGAGGCGCCAGTCGGCGCCCGCCCCCTCGGCATCCCGGATCATCGGCACGATCGGCGTGATCCCGATGCCGCCGGCGATGAACAGGTAGCGCGGCGACTGCAGTAGCGGGAACAGCGAACGCGGCTCGCCGATCTGCAACGTCGAGCCCACCTGCATCTCTTGGCAGAGCCGACGCGAACCGCCGCGGCCTTCGGCCTCATCGAGCACCGCGATCTCATAGCGGTCGGCGTTGGCGGGGTCTCCGCACAGCGAGTATTGCCGCACCATGTCGTCGCCCAGCATCACGTCGATATGAGCGCCGGGTCGCCACGCCGGCAGCAACGTGCCATCAACGGGTTTGAGCGTGAGGCGTACGACATGGCGCGCGGCGACGTCCCGCGCGGCGACCCTCACGTCGATCGATGCGAAGCTCACGTGGGCTTCCGCCCGTAGTCGTAGAAGCCACCGCCGCTCTTGCGACCGAAACGACCGTCGCCCACGAGCGTGCGGAGAACCTCCGGCGGTGTGAAACGGTCGCCGCCGTAATATTCGGACAGAGCGGTCGCACACAGAAGCGCCGTGTCGAGACCGGCAAGGTCCAGCGTGGTGAGCGGGCCCATCTTGTGTCCGTACATCATGCGTGCCACGGCGTCGACGTCCGCCGCGCTCGCGATGCCCTCCTCGACGAGCCGCGCAGCTTCCATGAAGAGGACCGTCGAGATGCGGTTCGAGATGAAGCCGGGCACGTCCTTACGGCAGACCACCGAGGCACGGTCGCAGTCCTTGACGAAGGCGAGCGTCGCGTCGAGCGTAGCGTCGTCGGTGCGCGGCCCGACGATCACTTCCACCAGCATCATCAGCGGCGGCGGGTTCGACCAGTGCATTCCGATCACGCGTTCGGGCGTCTTGCACGCCTCGGCGATGCGGCCGT
>Ga0247783_1000108_pt1 | contig 24633 bp, 15 predicted proteins | sample UWRJL064202C5_FD_179911 | JGI IMG/M metagenome (GOLD analysis project Ga0247783, IMG submission 179911) | Plant litter microbial communities from Arlington Agricultural Research Station in Wisconsin, United States - UWRJ-L064-202C-5 | ecosystem: Environmental > Terrestrial > Plant litter >...
CCGTCGCACGTTGTCGAGGCCCATGCCCGGCGACGCGTTGAACACGTTGATCGCACGGGTCACCTTGCGCGCGACCGAGGGCACCTGATCGACGATCGCCTGCGCCTGGAAACGCAGCATGTAGACGCTGGTGATCACGACGGTCAGGACCGCGACGATCACGAGCAGCGCGCCGATCGCGCGCGGGATGCGATGTCGGGCGAGGAAGGACACGAAGGGATCGAGCGCATACGCGAGCAGCACGCCGATCACGAGCGGGATGACGAAATGGGCGGCGGCCTGCAGGGCGAACAACGTGGCGAGCACCGCGAGTGCGACGATCGACGCGCCGCGCGCATCGACCTTGTAGAGATGGTCCGCGGCCACCGTCGTCGCGGACTCGCGGTCCGCGATCGACTGAAGCTCCGCGGTCTCCTTCTCGTCCGGCTCGGCCGGAAGCAGGTCGGCCTCGAGGCTGTCCGACGCGGGATCGGTCCGCGGCGGATCGCCGGGGGGCGCGGGTTCGGGGGGCGGCTGCGATCGATCGTCGGGTACAGCACTCATACGCCGCTCCTGGTCAAGTGGGCTCGCAGCGCTTCGTCGAGCGTCGCCACGCCTTCGCGCAGGTGCGCACGATCCTCGATCGACAGGCGCTTCGCCATCAGCGCACGTCCCATCGCGGCTCGGAGCGCGAGCGCGTTCTCGCGCTGCAGGCTGCGCGCATCGGCGAGCGACGGCGCGCTCGTCCGCAACAGCGTGCCGACGAGCCGTCGCAGGTGTTCGCGCTGCAGGTTGCGACGCATCGGCGTGATCGCCTGCCCGGTACGTAGTTCGTCCCAGATCGACCGCTGCAGCGTGTCGTAGAGCTGGGCGAGCGACAACAACGCCTCGGGGCGGTTCGACAGGTTGCCGGCGTTGCCGATGCGGCGCGCGACGGAGTCCGACATCAACTGGTCGAGCACGGTCGTCTGGATCGCGAGCACCCGCCCGGGCAGGTAGAAGGTGCTTCCGTATTCGGCGCCGGGCTCGCCACGATCGAGGTAGTCCACGCCGAGGCGCGCGAGGAACGCCGGATCGAAGCGGAAGCTGTCGACCGCGAAGATCTGCCCCGCCAGGAGGTCGAGCGCCGCGCGCTGGCGCGCCGCGTCGACCGGCGCGAACAAGACGTCGGTGGTCGTCGATGCGTGGTTGCGGCTCGTCCGCACGCCGCCGACGTACTTCGCGATCAGCGGCGCCGCATAGGCGATCTCCTCGAAGCCGCGCTCGAGGTTGCGTCGCAGGACGAGATAACTCTCGTCGGGTCGCATCGGACGCGACTGCAGGCGCGCCCAGAGTTCGCGCGACAACGCGAAGCGCTTTCGGTAGTAGGCGAGCGGATCGTTGCCGAGGTCGAAGCGATTGATCTCGGGATCGACGGCGTCGCCGCTGCTGCCCGCGTCCTCGTCGCTCGCATAGGCGAGGTCGGGCTCCGCGCTGCGCGACGCGATACGCGCGAGTTCCGGACGCTCGCCGTCCGCATCGGCCGCGACGATCGGTTTGTACGCGTATTCGATCGCCCAGTAATCGTAGGGACCGAGACCGCTCATGACGTACTCGCCCTGGCGCTCCCCCTGCATCGCGATGTTGAACGGGGCGTAGTCCATCACCGAGCCCGACAGGCCGTGGGCTTCCGTGAACGCCGCGTCCTGCAGCTGGCCGGCGGTGCGGATCGTCGAGCCGCGGAAGTTGTGACGCAGGCCGAGCGCGTGGCCCACTTCGTGCGTGACGACCGCACGCAGGTAGTCGCGCGCGAATCGATCGGCACGCGCGCCGTCGATCGGGACGGTGCCCCGCGCATCGAGCAGACCGAGCGCGAACGCCGCTTCGCCGACCGCCTCCTCCGCGTACGCGCAACGCGCCGTCGCGTCGAGACCGCCGCCCGTGGCCAGCGACGTCGGCGGAAACGACTCGGTCACGACACTGCGCGCGCCGCGTGTGAACGCGTCCGGGATCGCGACGACCGCATCGAGGATCTCGCCGGTCCGCGGGTCGGTGTGCGTCGGTCCGATTGCATAGCCGGCATCGCGGCCGAAGTACCAGCGCACCGACGCATGCTGCGCATCGAGCGTGTCGAAGTCCGCGTCGTCGGGTTGAATCCTGACGACGATCGCGTTCCTGAAGCCGATGCGCTCGAAGGCGGCATTCCACGCGAGGATTCCCTCTTCGACCGTGGCGCGATAGGCCAGCGGGACGTTGCGGTCGATCCAGAACGTGATCGGCCGCTTCGGCTCGGAGAGCGCGGCGTCCGGGTCGCGCTTCTCGAGCCGCCAGCGCTCGACGAAGTAGCGTCGCGGCGTCCGTTCGGCGTCGCTCGTGTAGTCGGCGACGACGGTCGTCTCGAAGCCGACCCGATCGTCGGCGAGGCGCGGGCGCATCGGCTCGGGCAAGGGGGCGAAGTTGTAGACGAAGCCGACGAAGACGCTGCGTGCGTCGGGTGGCGTCGTCGGCGGAGACGGCATGCCCGGCGCGCCGGCGATCGGCAGGCGCGCAGTCGAGAAGTGCGTGCGCACGGAGAAGCTCGTGCCTCCGGCATTCGTCCGCGCGACGACAAAGCTCGAGTTCGCGCGATCGAGCGCGTAGTTGATGTGGAAGGCGGACTCGAGCGTCGTCGAATAGCCTGGAATGTCGGTCAGCAGCAGCGCCGTCGCGTCGACGACGACCGAACCGCGCTGCGGATGCGGCCGGGACAGGACCGGCGCGCTCGCGAGCAGGCTGTCGGTGAAGCTCTCGCGAACCGCGCGCTCGGCCGGCGATCCGGCGGCGGCCACGAAACGCGTGTTGCGCGCGATGAGCTGCATCGCGTTGCCGACGCGATGGAACACGACGACGTAGGGCTTGCCCATCTGGCTCGCATAGACGCGTCGCTCGCCGACCGAGTCGCTGACGTTGTACGAAAAGAAGAACGGACGATCGAGGCGGTCCGCCGGAATCTCGATCCACACGCGGTCGTACTTCTGCCAGACCGTGAAATACCCGTCCGACCTGCTCGCGCCGGCGATCACGTCGGCGAAGGGCTTGAGGCTCGAGTCGTCGGGGCGTCCGGCCGTGGACGGCGCGGTGGCCTGTGAGCCCGGGAGGCTCGTTCCGGCGGGCGCCCCGACCGGCGTGCTCGACGTGGTGACCGGGCGCGCCGTGAGCGCGTCGGGCAGCAGGTTCGGCAGCCGCAGATTGATGCAGCCGCCGAGCAGTGCGACGGCGAGGACTGCCACCGTCCGCAGCGCCATCCCGGTCCGACTCATGACCCGCCACACTCCATGCAGATCCTCCGGGACGACCTCGCGCGTATCGGGGCCGTCCGTGACGAGGAGCTTCTCCCTTAAAATCACGCGTTTCCCGAGTCTGCCAGAGATCGAACGTCGCGCGATCGACGCCGGCCGACCGCCTCCTTCATCCCACGCAATCGTCCACCGTGACCGACACGTCTTCGTCCGCCCTTCCGTCCGACGCGCCTTCGTCCACGCTCGCGAAGAGTTTCGAGCCGCACGCCATCGAGGCCTATTGGTACCCGGTCTGGGAATCGCGCGGCTACTTCCGGCATCGGGCCGACGAGCACGACCCCGACAACGCGTATTGCATCCAGCTGCCGCCGCCGAACGTCACCGGCACGCTGCACATGGGCCACGCGTTCCAGCAGACGTTGATGGACATCCTCGTGCGCTATCACCGGATGCGCGGCTTCAACACGAACTGGGTGGTCGGCACCGACCACGCGGGCATCGCGACGCAGATCGTCGTCGAGCGCCAGCTCGAGGCCGCGGGCACGAGCCGCGCGGCGCTCGGTCGCGAAGGCTTCCTCGCGAAGGTCCGCGAGTGGAAGCAGCAGTCGGGCGCGACGATCACCCGCCAGATGCGACGCCTCGGCGACTCGGCGAACTGGACGTACGCGGATGCCGAGGGTCAGCAGGCCGGCTACTACACGATGGACGCGCACATGAACCGCGCGGTGATCGAGGCCTTCGTGCGCCTGCGCGAGGACGGCCTCATCTATCGCGGGCGCCGCCTCGTGAACTGGGACCCGGTGATGATGACCGCCGTGTCGGACCTCGAGGTCGTGAGCGAAGAGGTCAAGGGGACGCTCTGGTACATCCTGTATCCGTTCGCCGACGGTCCGCAGGAGATCGTCGACAGGGACGGCGTCAAGCAGACGCTGCGCGGCGTGACGATCGCGACGACACGGCCCGAGACGATGCTCGCCGACGGCGCGGTCGCCGTGCACCCCGACGACCCGCGCTATCGATACCTCGTCGGGCGCGAGGTCATCCTGCCGCTCTGCGACCGCACGATCCCGATCGTCGCCGACGCGATGGTCGACATGGACTTCGGCTCGGGCTGCGTGAAGATCACCGGTGCGCACGACTTCAACGACTACGGCGCCGCCGTCCGCCACAACCTGCCGATGATCGTGATCTTCACGCTGGACGCGAAGATCAACGAGAACGGCCCGGCGCAGTTCCAGGGCATGGACCGCTACGTCGCGCGCAAGGCCGTCGTCGCGCAACTCGAGCGCGACGGTTTCCTGGTCGACGCGAAGCCTCACGTCATGCAGCAGCCGAAGTCCGATCGCAGCGGAACGGTGATCGAGCCGATGCTCACCGCGCAGTGGTTCATGAAGATGGACGGGCTTGCCGCGCGCGGGCTCGACGTCGTCGCGAAAGGCGAAGTCCGCTTCTATCCGGAGCATTGGAAGGCGACCTACGACCACTGGCTGTCGAACATCCAGGACTGGTGTATCTCCCGCCAGTTGTGGTGGGGTCATCAGATCCCGGCCTGGCACACGGACGGCACGTTGATCGACGGCGAGTCCTTCGTGGTCGCACACGACGCGATCGAGGCGAAGGCGAAGGCCGCGGCGGCGGGCTACGACGGGCCGCTCACGCAGGACGAGGACGTTCTCGACACGTGGTTCTCGTCCCAGCTCGTTCCGTTCTCGTCGCTCGGCTGGCCCGCGATGGACGCACAAGCGAGCGACGACCTGAAGACCTTCCTGCCGTCCGACGTGCTCGTGACCGGCAACGACATCATCTTCTTCTGGGTCGCCCGGATGATCATGATGAGCCTGCACTTCGCGGACAAGGTCCCGTTCCGCGACGTCTACATCAACGCGATGGTCCGCGACGCCGACGGCAACAAGATGTCGAAGTCGAAGGGGAACACGCTCGATCCGCTGGACCTGATCGACGGGATCGACCTCGACACGCTGCTCGCGAAATCGACGCGCGACCTGATGCTCGACAGCCACAAGGAGCGTGCGGCCGCCTACATCCGCAAGAACTTCGCGAACGGCATCCCGTCGTTCGGGGCGGACGCGTTGCGCTTCACGTTCGCGGCGCTCGCTCCCTTGTCGATGACCTTGAACTTCGACCTGTCGCGCTGCGAGGGCTATCGCAACTTCTGCAACAAGCTGTGGAACGCGACGCGCTTCGTCCTCATGAACGTCGAAGGGACGAATGCTTCCGAACGCGGACTGGATCCGTGCGAGCACGACTGCGGTCCAGGCGGCTATCTGGACTTCTCGCCGGCCGACCGCTGGATCGTCAGCCGCCTGCAGCGCGCCGAGGCGGATGTCGCCGCGGGCTTCGGCGACTATCGCTTCGACCAGGCCGCGACCGCGCTCTACCAATTCGTGTGGGACGAATACTGCGACTGGTATCTCGAACTCGCGAAGGTGCAGCTGCAGGGCGGCAGCGACGCGCAGAAGCGAGCGACGCGTCGCACGCTGCTGCGCGTGCTCGAGACGACGCTGCGCCTCGCGCACCCGGTGATCCCGTTCATCACCGAGGCGTTGTGGCAGAAGGTCGCGCCGCTCGCCGGCGTGATCGAAGCCGGAGAAGAGACGAGCGTGATGATCCGTCGCTATCCGGTCGCACAGCCCGAGAAGATCGATCCGGTCGCCGATGCGTGGATGGTCGAACTCAAGGCCGCGGTCGACGCGGTCCGCAACCTGCGCGGCGCGATGCGCATGTCGCCGGCGACGCGCGTTCCGCTGGTCGCGGCGTCACGCGACGCAGCCGTCCGCGAACGACTCGTGACGTCGGCGCCCTACCTGAAGCAACTCGCGAAGCTGAGCGACGTGAACGTGGTCGACGCGCTGCACGAGCAGCGCGCGAGCGTCGCGCCGGTGCAGGTCGTGGGCGAGACGCGTCTCATGCTCGACGTCGAGGTCGACACGGGCGCCGAACGCGACCGGCTCGCAAAGGAGATCGCGCGCCTCGAATCCGAAATCGGCAAGGCGAACGGCAAGCTCGCGAACCAGAGCTTCGTCGGCAAGGCCCCGCCCGAGGTCGTCGCGCAGGAACGCGTGCGGCTCGCGAAGTTCACCGCGACGCTCGACGAGCTGAAGGGCCAGCACGCGCAGCTCGCCGACGCCTGAAGGGCGACGCGACGCGCGCGCTCTACTCGACCTGCGTGTCGAGCGAGGGACGATACTTGCCGCGCGCCGCGAATGCGACGGGTGCGGCGAAGCGCCAGGTGCGGCCGCCGGCGGCCTTGCTCTCGTACATCGCGAGGTCGGCGGCGAGGATCACCGTCTCGACCTCTTCGCCATGGTCGGGATAGAGCGCGATGCCAACGCTCGCGCCGACCGACAACTCGCGGCCGCGGTGGACGATCGGCTGTTCGATGCACGTGATGACCCGCCGCACCATGTCCTCGACCACTTCGCGCGACTCGATCTCCTTGAGAACGACGACGAACTCGTCGCCGCCCCAGCGCCCGACCGTGTCGAGATCGCGCACGCTGCCCGGCAGCCGGCGACCGACTTCCTCGAGCACGGCATCGCCGAAGCGGTGACCATGCGAATCGTTGATCCACTTGAAGCCGTCCAGATCGATCGACAGGACGGCGACGCGCCGGCCGTCGCGTCGCGCGAGCGCCAGCGCCTGCTCGAGTCGGTCCTGCAGGAAGCGGCGATTCGGCAGGCCGGTCAGCATGTCGTGATTGGCGTGATGCCAGTTCTCGGCCTCGCGCCGCTGCTGCGCCGTGAGGTCCGCGATGATCCAGATCGAGCGCTGGTCGACCGAGGCGTCGTCGCTGCCGTCGTGCCAGTCGACCGCACGCCCGGACACGTGGACCGGCGTCGTGCGGCCGTCCGAACGCTTCAGGAGTCGCTCGACCTTGATCGCGCCGCCGTAGCGCGAGAACCGTTGTTCGATCACGCGCCAGCCGTCGGGATCGTCGAAGAGATCCGCGAGCGGTCGGCCCTCGAGTTCGGCGACGGCTTTGCCCATCAGGTCGCCGAGCGTCGGGTTCGCCTGTTCGACGATCCCGCGATTGACGATGACGATGCCCTCGCCGGCCGATTCGAAGACGAGTTGCTGCAGCCGTGCGGATTCGCGATGCGCGCGATCGGCGGCGAGCCGCTCGCTCACGTCCTCGTAGATCGAGACGAAGCGCGCGTCGCGGTCCGCGGTCTTGCCCGAGATCGCACCGATGTCCGCCTTCAGTTCGATGATCGACCCGTCGCGCCGGCGCCGACGCAGGATGCGCGACCGAAGCACGTTCTTCTGCGCGAGCGCCGCCGTCTCGCGCACTTCGTGCCACGAGGCCTCGTCCGGGATCAGCATGCGAATGCTCTTGCCCACGAGGTCCGTCGCGTCCTGATAACCGAGCAACGCGAGCATCGCGCGGTTGCACGATTCGACCTGCGTCCCTCGAACGACGAGCACCGCGAGAGGAAGCGCATCGATCGTTGCCTGGCTTTCGCGGACGTCGCGCGCGGCGGAAAGCCGCTCGACGAGCGACGCGATCTCGTCGTGAACCGCCAGGCGCTGCACGCGCGCGAGGAGATAAGCGACGACGAGCCACGCGGCGGCGAGCGGGATCGCCGTCCCGCCGAACGTCGCGAGGTCGTAGGCCTGCGCGAGCGCGATCGGCAAGGCCGCGAGCACGAACGTCGCGCGGTCCGAGCGTTGCGAGACGAAGGCGACGATGCCCGCCGCCACGAGGACCAGCGCCGCGACGAGCACGTCGAACTCGGTCGTCCGCGCGACGACGAACACGATCGCGGCCCACGCGAGCCCGGTCGCCAGCGCGGTCGTGCGATGAAGGAAGATCCAGTCGCGCAGCCGCCGACGCTCGTCCTGCATGCGCTCGCCGGCAGAGCCGCGCGCGCGCGTCGAGCGGGTGCGCAACCACCAGCCGCAAGCACCCAGGCTCGCGAGGATCGACACGAGCGTCGCGACGAGCCACGCCGGAGTCGCGTCGTCGCGACCCGCACTCGCGATCGCCGGATAGACGAAGCTGACGAGCACCAGGGCCAGCACGCCGCCCACCGCTCCGTCGCGCGCGGCGATGTCCGCGCGTGCGAGCGCGAGACGCAGATCAGTATCCGAAAGGGGCGCGCGCGGGGCGGCTTGAAGCTGCATGGGTCGACGAGCGAAAGTCCATCGCGAAGCCGCGACGGCGCGGATTATCGCAATTTGTGATCGGGGCATGACGAATTCGTCCATCGTGGGTCGTTTCGCGCCGTCGCCGACCGGCTTCCTGCACGCGGGGTCGCTCGTCGCCGCGATGGCCAGCTACCTCGACGCACGCGCGCGTGCCGGAACGTGGCTCGTCCGCATCGAGGACATCGACGCGCCCCGGACCGTGCCCGGCTCGGAACAGGACATCCTCGCCACGCTCGCCGCGTTCGGCTTCGTCTGGCCGGAGCCCGTGCTACGCCAGAGCGAACGGTCGGGCGCGTACGAGGCGGCATTCGAGCGCCTGCGCGCGATCGGCATGGCCTATCCCTGCGGCTGCACGCGTCGCGAAATCGAGGCCGTCGCGAGCGCCCCGGCAGAGGACGCGCCTGTCGCGGCGGTCTACCCGGGTACTTGTCGGGACGGGCTCGCGCCCGGCCGGGTCGCACGCGCCTGGCGCGTGCGCACGACCGACGACGACATCGCGGTCGACGATCGCGCCGGTGGCCGTTTCGTTCAGCGGCTTGCCCGCGACGTCGGCGACTTCGTCGTCAAGCGTGCGGACGGCATCTGGGCCTATCAGCTCGCGGCCGTCGTCGACGACGCGGAACAGGGAGTGACCGACGTGGTTCGCGGCGCCGACCTGCTCGACTCGACGCCGAGACAACGCTGGCTGCAGACGCTGCTCGGATTGCCGCATCCGCGCACGCTGCATGTCCCGCTCGTACTCGACCGCCACGGCGAGAAGCTCGCGAAGCAGAACGATGCGAAGCCGCTGGATCGCACGGACCCGTTGCCCGCGTTGCACGCGGCGGCCCGCCACCTCGGATTGACCGTCGACGCGACGACGATCGAGGCCTTCTGGCCGGCAGCGATCGACGCGTGGCGCCGACGCTGGGGCCTGGCCTAGCTCTTCTTGCCGCCGCCGAGCAGCGCGGCGACGCGCTTCGGCGCCTTCTGGATGGAGGCCGCGTCGTGCGGAGCCGCGTCCTCGGAGACGACCGCGTCGACTTTCTCGCTCGGCTCGTACGGCCGGAGGAAGAAGTCGTCGACGACCTCGTGATGACCGCGCGAGCGAGACGCGTAGCGCGGCGCGCGCTGACCGGCGGCCTGAGGGCCACCGGACGACTGGCGGTCGTCGTCGCGCGGACGCGGCGGGCGCTCGCGGCGACCGCCGTCGAAGCCGGTCAAGCTGCCCCGCTCGAGCGGCCGCTTGATGAGCTTCTCGATCTCGGCGAGCAGGCGTTCCTCTTCCGGCGCCATCAACGAGATCGCGATGCCGGAAGCGCCCGCGCGGCCCGTGCGCCCGATCCGGTGGACGTAGTCCTCGGGCGCGTACGGGAGGTCGTAATTGATGACGGCGGGAAGCTCGACGATGTCGAGCCCACGCGCCGCGACGTCGGTCGCGACGAGCACGTCGGTCTCGCCCTGCTTGAATGCCTCGAGCGCGATCATGCGGTCCTTCTGGCTCTTGTCGCCGTGGATCGCGTCGGCGTTGATGCCTTCCTTCTTGAGCTCGCGCGCGAGCCGGCCGGTGCCGATCTTCGTGTTCGAGAAGACCAGCACCTGCTTGAGCGCGAGCTCGCGGATCAAGTGCGCGACCGCGGCACGCTTCTGTTCAGACGGCAGCGAATAGACGATCTGCTGCACGAGTTCCGCGGTCGCGTTGCGACGGGCGACCTCGATGATCTCGGGGTTGCGCATGAAGCTCTGCGCGAGCCGCTTGATGTCGTTCGAGAAGGTCGCCGAGAAGAGCAGGTTCTGTCTCTCCTTCGGAAGCAGGTTGATGATGCGCTGCAGGTCGGGCAGGAAGCCCATGTCCAGCATGCGATCGGCCTCGTCGAGCACGAGGATCTGCACCTGCGACAGGATCAGCGTCTTCTGCTCGACGTGATCGAGCAGGCGGCCGGGTGTGGCGATCAGCAATTCCACGCCGGCGCGCAGCGCCGCCGTCTGCGGCTTCATGTCGACGCCGCCGAAGACGACCGTCGACTTGAGGTTCGTGTACTTCGCATAACGCGCGACGTTGTCGGCCACCTGGTCGGCGAGTTCGCGCGTCGGCATCAACATCAGCGCGCGCACCGGGTGGCGGGCCGGGGACGTGCTCGAGTTCGCGAGCGGGAGGAGCTTCTGCAGGATCGGCAGCGTGAAGCCGGCGGTCTTTCCTGTTCCGGTCTGGGCCGCGCCCATCACGTCGCGGCCGGCGATCACGACCGGGATGGCCTTGGACTGGATCGGCGTCGGGACCGTATAGCCCTGCTCGACCAGCGCCCGAAGGATGGTCGGATCGAGCCCGAAGTGCGAGAAGTCGGGATCGGACGCTGCGCTCGACGAAGCCGGGGCCTCCGGCGTGTCCGGATGGGCCATGGGAGCGGTCGAAATTTCTGGATCGTTCAAAGTGGGGGACGCTCGGAGCGCGTGATCGACCGGTCGATACGCGAAACGCGTCGCTGCGGGCGGGCCGGATTATCGCAGATGCGCCCGTTTGTCGGAACGTCCGACGTGCCGGGCTCAGGATTTCACGATTGTTGCCGAATCGTGGATTGCGAGCGGACCCCGGCGGGGACGCCACATGATTGATTCGTTTAGACGATTCAACGGCCGCGGTCTTTTTTTGCTGTGCTAGCATGGCCGTCCAACAAAGCCGAGGCAAAGGCCTTTGTCCTGGACTTCGGGGAAGGCTCCCGAAGTGTCAACGCGGAGCAGCGAACCTTGAAGAGCTGGCGCACCACGGAAGAAGTGGAGTCCACGGAACGACCCCCGCGCGCCGACGATCTCGTCGGGCGCACGATTGTTGGTGTTCCCATGGAAGGGCAGCGCGCGTTGACGTCGCTGGTCGTCGACAAACCGGACACCGAAGGCACGCGCGAACTCGCGCTCAATCAGACCCTGTTCAAGGTCCGCCTCGCGGACAACGACGGCCGCCGCAGCACGGCGAGCATGCTCGTCAAGAAGATGTACGCGTGGCGCGGCTACAAGATCGCGTGGCATGCGAAGCAGCAGCCCAACCGCATCACGCTCGTCGCGTCGCACGGCACGTCGCCGATGGCGACCATCAGCATCGGCTTCGATTCGCCCGACGGCCTGCTCGTCGACGATCTCTACAAGGTCGAGGTCGACGAGCTGCGCAAGGCGGGCCTGCGGGTGTGCGAATTCACGAAGCTGGCCGTGGACGGCGCGATCCGCTCCAAGCGCGTCCTGGCCACGCTGTTTCACATCGCCTACATCTATTCGCATCGCATGAACGGATTCTCGGATCTGCTCATCGAGGTCAATCCGCGCCACGTTCGCTTTTACGAGCAAATGCTCGGCTTTCGTCAATACGGTCCGGAGCGCGCCAACCCGCGCGTCAACGCACCCGCGGTCCTGCTGCGACTCGACTTCAACCACTCCAACCAGATGATCGTGAAGTTCGGCGGCCATCCCGAGCTCGCGCGATCGGAGAAGTCGCTCTACCCCTACTTTTTCTCCGAAGGCGAGGAGACCGGGATCATGGGTCGCCTCAACAAGTTGCGCTGAGCGCGCCCCCGCGCCGTGCGTGGTCTACGGCGACTTGATCCGAACGCCTCGATGCCTCCCGCTTTCTCGTACGACGAGGCCTTCTCGCGCAATCTCGGCTGGGTGACCGCCGCGGAGCAGGCCTCGCTCCGGACCAAGCGGGTCGCGATCGCCGGACTCGGCGGCGTCGGCGGCAGCCATCTGCTCACGCTCGTCCGCCTCGGCATCGGCGCCTTTCACATCGCCGACTTCGACGACTTCGCGATCGCGAACTTCAATCGACAGGCCGGCGCGATGATGTCGAGCCTCGATCAGCCGAAGATCGACGTCCTCGCGTCGATGGCCCGCGACATCAACCCCGAGCTCGTCATCACGCCTTTTCCGATGGGCGTGCAGCCCGACGCGATCGATGACTTCCTGCGCGACGTCGACCTCTACGTCGACGGGCTCGACTACTTCGCGATCGATATCCGTCGTCGCGTCTTCGCACGCTGCGCGGAACTCGGCATCCCGGCCGTCACCGCGGCACCGCTCGGCATGGGCGTCGCCCTGCTCAACTTCCTCCCGGGCGGGATGAGCTTCGAACAGTACTTCCAGCTCGAAGGCCTGCACCCGGACGAACAGGCCATCCGTTTCCTGCTGGGACTCTCGCCGCGCATGCTGCAACTCGGCTATCTCGTGGATCGGACGCGCGTGAATTTCGCGGACAAGCGCGGACCGTCCACGATCATGGCCTGCCAGCTCTGCGCGGGCTTCGCGGCGACCGAGGCGTTGAAGATCCTGCTCAGGCGCGGCCGCATCCTGTCCGCGCCGCGCGGCGTCCACTTCGACGCCTATCGCTACCGGCTCACGCGCACGTGGCGACCCGGCGGCAACCGCAATCCGATGCAGAAGGTGATGCTGTCGATCGCGAGGCGATCCCTCGGCATCCCGTCGCCGAAACGATGAGTGCCGTCCTCGCGATCCTCGATCGCGCGCGCTGGGCCCCGAGCGGGGACAACGTCCAGAACTGGGGCTTCGAGGTCGTCGACGAATCACACGTCGTCGTGCACGGCTTCGACACGCGCGACCATGTGATCTACGACCTCGACGGCACGTCGAGCCAGATCGCGCTCGGCGCGCTCCTCGAGACGATCGCGATCGCCGCGTCCTGCGTCGGCTTGCGCACGGCGACGACGCGACGTCCCGACGCGCCCGAGACGCGGCCGGTCTTCGATGTGCGTTTCACGCGCGACGAGTCGATCGTGCCCGACCCGCTCGCGCCGTCGATCGAGGTCCGCAGCGTTCAGCGTCGAGCGCTGAGCACGCGCGCGCTGACCGGGGACGAACGAGTGGCGATGGAGCGCGCGGTCGGCCCCGGTCATCGCGTCACCTGGCTCGAGGGCGCGCCGACGCGCCGCCGTCTCGCGAAGCTCCTGTTCGACAGTGCGAAGCTGCGACTGACGATGCCCGAGGCCTACCTCGTGCATCGCGACGCGATCGCCTGGGCTCAGCGCTTCAGCCACGACCGCGTTCCCGAGGCGGCGGTTGGACTCGATCCGGGAACGGCGCTTCTCATGCGCTGGGTGATGAAGCGCTGGGGACGCGTCGAGTTCTTCAACCGCTATCTCGCCGGCACGGTCGCGCCGCGCATCCAGCTCGACCTCATCCCGGCGATGCGATGTGCGGCGCACTTCGTCCTGTCGCGGGACGGCGCGCCCTCGACGATCGACGACTTCGTCGCGGGCGGCCGCGCGACGCAGCGCCTGTGGCTGACGGCCACGTCGCTCGGGCTCCAGTTGCAGCCGGAACTCACGCCGCTGATCTTCGCGCGTTACAGCCGCAACGAACTCGCGTTCTCGACGTTGAGCGGCAGCGCCTCGACGGCGGACCGGATCGGACGACGACTCGAGGCCGAGGTCGGCGTCGATGCCGCACGCAACGGCGTCTTCATGGGCCGCGTCGGTGCCGGGAAGCCCGCGGTCACGCGCTCGCTGCGCCGGCCTCTCGATGAACTGATGTTCGACGCCGCGAACTGGCCGCGACGCTAGAAGCTCTTGCGCAGCTCCGTGTAGACGCGGTCCTTCTGGTCGTACTGGCCGAAGAGGCCGTAGGTTCCGCCGCCGAACACGTCGGCACCGAAGACCGCTCGCCAGTCGCGCGCGAAGTTCCAGACGAGCTTCGGACGGATCAGGTAGTCGCTGCGATTGAGGCTGTGGATTGCGAGGATCTGCGGCTCGAATTTTCCCCACTTGCCCGACCAGAACAGCGTCGCGCCGCTCTCGACCTTGCGAGGAATGATGTTCGCGTCGTGATGGCTGAAGCGGCGCTGATAGAACTGCGCATTGATCCGCGCGTCGTTGTCGAGCGGCATCTCGAACGAAAGGATGTAGTCGAGATAGTTCTGCGCGACGACGCCGTCGCCGTCCGCGAGCGACAGGGTGTTGAAGTTCCGTCCGACGGTATAGATCGCCTCGCCCTTGATGAGGAAGTCGCCGAGGTCCTTCGAAGCGGTGGTCCCGTACTGCGTGATCATCTCGTGCCGCGGCGTGTACACGAAGGCCGGACGCGGACCCGTGACGATCTCGCGGAAGAACGTCGCCTGCGCGTCGAGGCTGCGATAAGCGAAGCCGGCGACGTCCCAGCCGCCACGCAGGATCGATGCGCGCAGCCCCACGTTCTGGTGCGAGAAGCTGCGCGGCTTGTTCTCGTCGTTGACGGCGTAGTCGTAGCCCGCCGGCGGGGCCGGAGGAAACGGATAGAACTCGGACCCGGGTCGGCCGATGCGATCGACGGTCGGCGACGGAATCCAGACCCCCTCGACGTGGATGTCGTTCTTGAAGTACTCCGCGCGCGCGGCCCATTGCGGAATGCGCAGCAGATCGAAGTCCGGGAGGATCGATTCGCGCAAGTCCTTCGCCGAGACGACGTCCGCGAAGAACAGGCCGACGACCTCGCCCCACACGATCTGCTGACGCCCGACCCGGAAGTCGACGGCGCCGCTGTCCCAGTCGACGTAGGTCTCGCGGAACATCACGTCGAACTTGTGATCGTCGCGGACGCGGCTCGGATAGAAATCGCTTAGGTCGTAGATCGCCTGGTAGTCGAAGCGGCCACTGAGCTTCCACTTCAGGTTCGCCGAGAACCCGCCCTGCACGCCGAGCTCGAGGCGGTTCGTCAGCTTGGACCAGTGCGCGGGCTTCGCGTAGGTGTAGGCCGCCTCGACCTGGTCGAAGCCGAAGAAGCGCGTCTTCGGCGTGTCGAGGTCCTCCAGGTTGTCGTCGGCGAGCAGCGCGTCGAGCTTCCCGGCTCCGCCACGCGAGTCCGTCGACTGCGTGGCCGCCTGTGCGACGAGACCCGGCCCGCTCCGCTCACGCCGGGGGTCGAGGCCCGGCGCGTCCTGCGCCATGACGGAGGTCACGACCGACCATCCGACGATCACGCCGATGCATGCGCCGCGCAGCGCAGCGACGAGTCCTTGCAACAATCGTTTCTCCCTACGTGACCTTCAACGCGCGATCAGGATTGTCGGCATAGAGCCAGGTCCGATCGACCTTGATCCCGAGACGCTTGACCTCGCCGTCCTCGATCCGGATCAGGCGATCCGCCATGTTGATCACCTTTTGGTCGTGGGTCGAGAAAATGAACGTGGTTTTCGTCGAGGTGTTGATTTTTTTCATCAACCGCAAGATGCCGTCGCCCGTCTTGTGGTCGAGGTTCGCGGTCGGCTCGTCGGCCAGGATGATGCGCGGATGAATGGCGAGCGCGCGCGCGATCGCGACGCGTTGCCGCTGCCCGCCGCTCAACTGGTTGGGCCGGTGCGCGGCGTATTTGCGGATACCGACGACGTCGAGATAGTGCTTCACGCGTTCCGCGCGCTCGGCCTTCGTCAGTTCCTTGATCTGCAGCAGCGGGTACTCGACGTTCTCGGCGGCCGACAGGACCGGCAAGAGGTTGAACGTTTGGAAGACGAAGCCGATGCTGCGGGCGCGCAGGTCGGCGAGTTCGTCGGACGTCTTGCTGCCGACGTCCACGCCGTCGATATGGACCCGGCCCGTCGTCGCCGAATCGATGCAGCCGATCAGGTTCAACAAGGTGGTCTTGCCGCTGCCCGACGGGCCGGCGATCGCGAGGAAGACGCCGGCCTCGATGCTCAGCGTGACCTCCTTGAGCGCGTGTACCTGCTGCCTTCCTAAGGCATAGGACTTGGTGACGCCCTCCAGGCGGATCAATTCCATCGTTTGCGCTCACGCGCCCGAGCGGCCAGAATCCGCGACGCGCCGGATCATAGCCTACCGATCTACCCACCGACCTCAAAGACCCGATGACTTCGATTACTCGATTGGCGACCCGTGTCGCACGCATTGGGCTACGGGCGACACTCGCCGGTGTCCTGACCTTGTCGGCGGCGCTCGCCGCGGACGAACCGGACGCGAAGGCGATCGTCGATGCGGCGGACCGGATCCGCTTCCCGGGCGAAGGATTTCAGGTCGACGTCTCGATCGCCTCGATGGCCCCGGGCAAGGACAACGAGACGCGCAAATACCGGATCCTGTCGAAGGGCAACGAGAACACGATCGTCATCGTCACCGAGCCGACGTCCGACAAGGGACAGATCCTGCTGATGAAGAATCGGGACCTCTGGATGTTCCTGCCCGACATCTCGCAGCCCGTCAGGCTTTCACTGAATCAGCGACTGACCGGCGAAGTCGCGAACGGCGACCTCGCGCGGGCCAACTTCTCCGGCGACTACACGCCGAAGTGGTTGAAGACCGAGACGATCGACAACGAGGCCTATCACGTGCTCGAACTCAACGCCGTCGATCGGGGCGTGACGTACCACCGCGTGGTGTACTGGGTGCGACGTTCCGATTCACGGCCGTTGAAAGCGGAGTTCTACAGCCTGTCGGACCGCCTCCTGAAGACCTGCTACTACCAGAACTACCAGAAGATGGCCGGTCAGATGCGACCGACGCGTCTCGTAATGGACGACGCGCTCAAGGCGAACGAACAGTCGGTCCTCGAGTACAGCGCGATGCGCCTGCGCGAATTGCCCGACAAGATGTTCACGAAGGACTACTTGAAGAAGATCGATTGACGATCAGTTCGCGCGCAACGCGTTCACGAGCGGGATACGGGCGATGCGACGCGCGGGGATGAGCGCCGTGAGCGGTGTCGCGACGAGGCCGATCAGGAAGCAGACGACCACGATGCCCGCATCGATCGTGACGCCGGCCGTGTAGCCGCTGTTCGAGTTCGGCGGCGCCGGCATCGACAGGTGCAACGCGTTGATGAAGAGCGCGAGCCCGATGCCGAGCACGACCCCGAGGAAGCTGCCGAGCAGCCCCATGAAGACGTTCTCGATCACCACGAGACGGAAGATCGTCGAACGACGCGTGCCGACAGCCATCAGCGTCCCGAATTCGCCGGTGCGCTCGAAGATCGTCATGTTGACGCTGTTGACGACCGACAGCAGCACCGACAGCAGGATGATCACCTGCATGAAGCTGAACTGCCGTTTGAAGAGCTCGGCCGTCTTCGTATAGAAGTCGTCGAGTTCGGACCAGGACTTGATCTCGTAGCGCGCGGGATCGAGGCGTGCGGCCAGCGACGCGCGGACCGCATCGGTGTCCTCGGTCCGCTTGAGCTCGATCACGACCGCATTGACCGCGCGCGACGCGAGCAGCTCCTGCGCGTCGGCGAGCGCGATGCGGACGGTCCGATTGTCGTAGTCCTTCGAGAAGGTTCGGAACACGCCGACGACGTTGAACTCGAGGTTGTTGAGCGCGCCCTCTTCCGTGTTCAACAGGACGTTGACGACCGAACCGACCTGGATGCCGGCACCGCCGGCGACCCCTTCGCCGATGACGATCCCGAAGCGATCGGTGGCTTGCAGGTTCCGGCCGGCGATGATGTGCACCTGGGTTCCGAGACGCGCTTCGCGTTCGGCGTCGATGCCCTCCCCCTGGATCGCATAGTCGCTGCGCCCGTTGTTGAGGATGCCGCTGAAGGACAGACGCTCCATCGTCTGCGCGACGGCCGGGTCACCCGACACGAGATCGGCGATCTCGCCGGGCCGATCGATCAGATAACTGTACGGGCTCCGCTTGCCTTCCTCGTAGTAGCCGGCGCGATAGACCTGCAAGTGCCCGAGCTGCGCGTGGATCGTCGACTCGCGCAGCGTCTTCAGCGAATCCTCGACGAAGCCCCCCGACAGGATCAGCCCGGCGACCCCCGCGCCGATGATCGACAAGGTCAACAGCGTCCGCCCCCGCTGGCGAAAGATGTTGCGCATCGCCATCCGCAGGTCGGCGGCACTGACCCAGCGAGAGGGCTTGAACGCGTCGAGGTCGAAGGCCATCGGCATTCAGCGGTTGTGTCGCAACGCGTCGACGACGACGAGCCGCGAGGCCTTGCGCGCGGGATAGATGCCGGCGAGGACCGTCGTGGCCAACGAGACCGCGAAGGCCGACAGGAGAATGGGCCCGTTCACGAGGATCGCGCCCAGATAGCCGGCCGTGCGGCCCGGCGGCGGCGGCATCGGCACGCCGATCGCGGAGATCAGCTTCGCGATCAGGACCGCGAGGATCACGCCGGCGAGCCCGCCGATCAGCCCGAGATAGACGCTCTCGGTCACGAACAACGCGACCACCTTCCGGCGTCGGGCGCCGAGCGCCATCAGCGTGCCGATCTCTCCGGTGCGTTCCAGCACGTTCATGATGAGCATGTTCGTCACGCCGAGCACGATGATCACCGCGATCAGGAAGCGCATCGCGCCGAGCTGGCCCGACAGGAAGCGAACGGTCTTCGTATAGAAGTCGGACAGGTCGATCCAGCGCTTCACATCCAGCGACGCCTTGCCGGTGACGGCTTCGATCGCGGCCGCGGTCTCGTCGACCCGGTCGACATCGTCGAGCGCGACGACCCACTTGTGCGCGCCCTGGACCTTCAGCAGGCGCCGCGCCATCGCCAGCGGCATGCGGACCGCGACCTCGTCGAAGGCGCGCACCTGCGTCGAGAACACGCCGCGGATCGTGGCCTCCACGGCCCCGGTCCCGCCTTTCGACGACGAGACGAGCAGCACGACGCGGTCTCCGGTCTTGAGCCGCAGATTGGCGGCGAGCCCCTGGCCGACGACGACTTCGTCGACGCTCGCGTCATCCAGGTCGCTGCCGGACCGGAACTCGAGGTTGCGTGTGATCCGCGCCTCCTTGCCCGGCTCGACGCCGACGCCGACGAAGGACAGCGTCGAGTCGCCGAGGCTGATCAGGCCGCTGAGGTCGAGGCGTCGGCCGACGGACACCACGTGCGGCGTGCGCTCGATCGCGGCGCGCTCGGGCGCGTTGTCGGACAGGAGATAGGAGAACGGATCGGCGACGCCCTTGTCCAGATAGTTCTCGCGCATGACCTGGACGTGCCCGAGTCCCGTTTCGATCAACGATTTGCGCAGGTCGACGAAGATCCATTCGATGAAACCTGCCGCCAACACGAGCACGATCGTGGAGAAGGCGATCGCACCGAGCGTCACGAGCGAACGCACGCGGTGCCTGAACAGGTTACGAAGCGCGAGCCGATTCATCGATGGGCCGTGGATTCTCGAAAACGCCGGCCGACGAGCCGCGCCGTTCCAGTTTAGCGGGGGCCTGCCGAAAGATAGGGACTTTCCGTCGCGAGCCGAGTTGACCGCTAGAATCAGCCGCGCATCGATTCCACGCCGTTCGCGAACCAAATCCCCTCGACTACCCGGTCGCTCCAGCATGTCTCCAATTCGCTCCGCCGGTCGCTCCTTGCAGGCTCTGCCCCGTCGTCGCGGGCAGCTCGCGTGCGTCCTCGCCTGTTGCCTCGTCGTCGCGGCCTGCAGTCGCGGGGATCCCTACACGCTCGAGCAACACATCGAGCGCGCCAACAAGGCCATCGCCGACAAACGTCCGAACGAAGCGTCGCTGGAGCTGAAGACGGCGCTTCAACAGAGTCCGAAGAGCGTGCAGGCGCGTCTCCTGTTCGCCGACGTGCTGATCTCGCTCAACCAGGGCCAGGCGGCGATCGCGGAACTCAAACGCGCGGAAGAATACGGCGCGAATCCCGCGACGCTGGCGATCCGGCGCGGCCGCGCCTATACGCTCGAGGGCGACTTCGAGCGCGTCCTGCGCGAAGTTCCGGCGAGCAAGGTCGGGGCGCCCGACGAGGTGGCGGACCGCTTCGAGATTCGCGCCAACGCGCAGATGGCGATGGGCAAGACGGCCGACGCGTTGACCTCCTTCAACACGGTGCTCGGCATCCGGCCGCGTTCCATCGTCGCGACCCTGGGCAAGGCGAGGATCGCGGCGGCGAAGGGAGACCTCCAGGCCGCGGCGCAGTCGATCGATTCGGCTCTGGCGATCGACCCCCACGACGTCTCGGCGCTGATCGCCAAGGGTGACCTGTCGGTCGCCCAGGACAAGATGGACGCCGCCATCGACTTCTACCAACAAGCCGTCGCGGCGGATGCCGACAGCGTGTCTGCGCATCTGGCGCTCGCGTCGGTCCTCATCGCGAGCAACAAGCTGGAGCCGGCGCGCGAACAGATCGCCATCGTGAAGAAGGGCTATCCGCTGCTTCCGTCGGTCAATTACCTGGACGCGATGATGCGTTTCGCCGAAGGGAAGAACAAGGAAGCGTTCGATTCGGTCCAGAAGGTCTTGTCCGCGTTGCCCGAGAACCCGCCGGCGCTGGCGTTGGCCGGCGCCATTCAATACAAGACCGAGAACTATCTCCAGGCCGAAGCGAACGTCACCAAGGTCCTGAAGATGTATCCCAGGAACGCGTTCGCGCGAAAACTGCTCGCCGCGATCTATCTGAAGGAGAAGCAACCGGCGAAGGCCATCGAGACGCTTCAGCCGCTGCTGTCGAATCCGCAATCGAACGACCAGCAGTTGTTCAAGTTGGCCGGCTCCGCCTACATGCAGGCCAACATGATCGCGAAGGCCGTCGAGTATCTGCAGCGCGCCGAGGCGATCAGTCCTTCGGACATCGCCCTCAAGACGGCCGTGGGGATGGGCAATCTCGCCGCCGGCGACGTCGATCGCGCGATCAATTCCTTCGAGTCGATCGCGAAACTGGATGTGGACAATAGCGACGCCGAGTCGTATCTCGTCCTGAGCTATATCGGCAAGAAGGAATACAAGAAGGCGATCGACCTCGCGCAGAAGATGGTCGCGAAGAAACCGAACAGCCCCGACTTCTACAACCTGCTCGGCGGTGCCTATCAGGCATCCAAGGACTTCCCTTCGGCCAGGGCCGCCTTCGAGAAGGCGATCCAGATCAATCCGGGCTTCAGCGCAGCGGTCATCAATCTCGCGCGCCTCGACGTCGCCGACAAGAAGCCGGACGAAGCACGAAAGAAGTTGCTCGCGGCCTATGAGCACAACAAGAACAACGTGGACATCATCTACGGCCTGGCGAACCTCGAGTTCTTCGAGGGCAACCGCGAGGAAGGCGGCAAGTGGCTCGACGCGGCCGGCAAGGCGGATCCCGAGTCGATCGCACCGCGGATCCTGCAGATCCGTTATTTCCTCGAGCGCCGGGACTATCCGCGCGCCGTCGCGCTGGCGCGCGAAACGCAGGCGAAGTTTCCTTCGGACATCGACATGCTCGCGCTGCTCGCCGAATGCGAGGCGTTGTCAGGCGATCGGAGCGCGGCGGTCGCCAGCTACGGCAAGTTGGCGGCGCTGTCGCCGAATTCGCCACGCGTGCAACTCGAGATCGCGCGCCTTGAAATCGCCGAAGGCCACCTCACGTCGGGCGCGGCCGCCCTGTCGAAGGCATTGGCGATCGACCCCCGTTTCGTCGATGCGCAAGTACTACTGGCGGACCTCTACAACCAGACCCAGAAGTTCGACGAGGCCGTCGCCATCGGCAACAACCTCGTCAAGCAGAACCCCAAGTCCGCGGTCGGACTGGCGGTCATCGGCGACAGCTGGTCTGCACAGAAGAAGTACGACCGGGCGATCAAGGCCTACGACGACGCGTTCGCGTTGCAGCCGTCGGGGATCATCGTGGTCAAGAAATACGCGGCCTTGGCCGACGCCGGTCGCAAGCCCGAAGCCACTCGGATGATCGAGGCCTGGATCCAGGGGAACAAGAAGGACGTCGTCTCGCGTCAGTACTACGCCGCGGTCCAGTTGCGCGACGGAGACGTCCCCGCCGCGGAGCGGACGTACCTGGACGTCGTCCAGATCGAACCGACGAATGCCGGCGCGTTCAACGAATTGGCATTGATCGCGGAGGCGCGGAAAGACACGCGGGCGCTCGAGTACGCGCGCAAGGCCTACGAGGCCGAGCCCGGGAATCCTGTCATCGGCGACACCTATGGGTGGATCCGTGTGCAGCACGGTCAGGTCGCGGAAGGCCAGCGTCTCCTCGAACAGATCGTCTCGGCGACGCCGAGCTACTCGGAGGCGCGCTATCACCTCGCCGTGGCCCAGGCGAAGTCGGGCGACAAAGCCGCGGCCAAGGCCAACCTGCAACAGGCCCTCGCGTCGCGGGTCCCGTTCCCTCAGGTGGCCGACGCGCAGAACCTGCTGAAGACGCTCTGATCGGACGCCGCCTCCGCGGGCATCGACACGCCCTGCGGTCAAGGAGCGGCTTCGTCAAGTTCGAGCGCTCGAGCCTGGGTTCACAGGGGCTCGCCGTGGGCGATGCCATCCGATCCGCGCCCAACCGATGACGCTTCCAGTCGCGGGCCCCGCGGTTCGCCGTGGCGTCCTCGGTGGCCGGACCTTCGCGAGTCGACGGTGCAGTCGCGGACGCCGGTCGTGCCCGCATCCTCGACCGGGCTGCGAGTGCGAGCGGTCCTCCGAAAACTGGTGACCGAGGGCGCCGAGCCGTGCACCTCGGTTCGCAAAGCGCGGGGCGGAAGGCGCGATCAAGCGGTTCACGGGCGAAGGGGCAAGCGCCGGTTTCGACGCTGCACGACGCGACCGTCCGACGGAGAGCTCCAGCCCAAATGAAAAGGGCGCCCGAAGGCGCCCTTTCGACTTGCAACGACTCTTTCGATCAGCTCTTGCGAACTTGGCGACGACGCTGGGTCAGTGCCAGACCGGCCAGGCCGAGGCCCATCAGGAGAATCGATTCCGGCTCGGGAACAACCAGCGTCACGCTCGAGTCGGTTTCGTGGCGGAGCGTCAGCGTGTAACGCGTACCAGCGGCCAGCAGCGGCGTCAGGGCAGTTTCGTGACCCGAGCAGTTGAATTCCGACGTGCCCACCGTGGTGAAGAGACCAGCCGTCGCTTGCATGTTGCAATCGTCAGCGATTTCCGTACCACCGGTGATACCCGTGCCCAGCACGCCGTCAGGCGTCCAGTTGAACACCGTCGCGCCCGTCGTGTTGTTGACGATGATGATGTTCCAGGCCGTGCTCGACTGCGACGAACCGGTTTCGATGTTCAGATCCGCGATCGCGTGAACGATCGTGTCGAAGTCGATCGCGACCGTCGTGGACGTTGCGAGCGAGAACGTGAAGGCCGTTTGCAGACGCAGAACCGAAGCCGAATCCGCGAAACCCGTCGACGTCAGTTCGCTCAGCGCGGCGGTTTGCGCGGTTGCGGGCGTCGGGATGGCGGGGCCGGGGGCTCCGAGGCCCGTGATCGGCGCACCGACCAGGTTGCTCGCGGCGAGCGAACCGTTACCAGCGGCCGGAATCGGCGCGTTCGCGTACGGCGTGGCCGGGTTCAGGAAGGCCGGGCAGCCCGACGGGACGCACTGGATGTGCGAGCCGAGCGGAACACCGTTCGACGTCGTGAACGAGACACCGTTGTTCACGCCGTTGAGGCTGGGGTTCAGGTTCGTCGAATCCGTGATGCTGAGGAAGCTGAAGTTCGAGGCGTCGAGCGTCGGACCCGACGCGCTACCGTTCTTGAACAACAGGTTGCTCAGTTGCAGCGTTGCTTGAGCCAGCGAACCGGCAGAAGCTTGACCGGCGACCATCACTCCAGCTGCGAGTGACACCGCGACGGCGCTTTTCTTGAAGAAGGACAGCTTGTTCATGTTCGTTCCTTTACGTTGCCGGTTTTGATTCATGCGCCGACAATGAATCGGCTCGCTACCTTATAAGCATGCCGCGTGCCATCCCGAACAAAAAATTGATAAACACCTGTAAAACATCGACTTAGGCACTCGCAGCCGCATTGAATCTTGCAGGCTTGCCGGGCGACTGTAAAAGCATCCGACACGGGTTCGAGTCCGAAATCCTCCCCTGGAGCGACGGGAATGGGCCGTGCTGGGCTCGAACCAGCGACCAAAGGATTATGAGTCCTCTGCTCTGACCAACTGAGCTAACGGCCCCCGGGCGGATCATCTCGGATAAAACGTTGAAGACAAAGAAAAACCGCGCGACTGCCGGGGGCAATCGCGCGGTTCGCCGGACGGCGTCGGCTCAGCTTCCTTCGAGGAAGGACTTGAGCTTGTCGCTCCGGCTCGGATGCCGCAGCTTCCGCAACGCCTTCGCCTCGATCTGCCGAATCCGCTCACGGGTCACGTCGAACTGCTTGCCGACCTCCTCGAGGGTGTGGTCGGTGCTCATCTCGATGCCGAAGCGCATCCGCAGGACCTTCGCCTCGCGGGGCGTGAGGCTGTCCAGCACGTCCTTGGTCACATCGCGCAGGCTCGCGTAGAGCGCCGCGTCGGCCGGGGCCAGCGTGTTCTGGTCCTCGATGAAGTCGCCCAGATGCGAGTCGTCGTCGTCGCCGATCGGCGTCTCCAT
>Ga0247783_1000109_pt1 | contig 24384 bp, 13 predicted proteins | sample UWRJL064202C5_FD_179911 | JGI IMG/M metagenome (GOLD analysis project Ga0247783, IMG submission 179911) | Plant litter microbial communities from Arlington Agricultural Research Station in Wisconsin, United States - UWRJ-L064-202C-5 | ecosystem: Environmental > Terrestrial > Plant litter >...
CACGTCTCGAATCGAGCCCGAGTTGCGGTGCTGATACGGCAGCGTCGATCTCACGCTTGCGTGTGACGCCCCCTTCAGTAACACAAGCCGACGACGGTCGCCTGGACGTAGCGAGTGACCTTGACGCCGCTGAAAATTAGTTCCGTCTCTGTAAATCTACGTTGCAGTTAGCTATCTCGCGGTTAGCGACAGGGGAAACAGAACCGCGCTATTATGCCGTCGGCTGTCCGGCACCTTGCATTGAGTTTCATCCAGCAAGGTCTAGCCCTGGCCTCACAGCCTGAACCCTGACGACGGGGCTGATCAGAAGAGGACGCTACACAACGCAAGGAGGCTGTCATGCTCTCACCTAAGTCCGGGCTTCGGTCCCGATCGTTTCTCCTTCTCACGAATCTTGTCATGGCACCGGCTATCGCGCACGCGGCTGGTCCAGTTTTTCTCGGAACAAATCCTGTAGTTGTAGGCAAAGCACCCGTTCCCATGGGCAATATCAGTAGCCTGGGCGTCGATGCAGTCGGCAACCATTACTATGCCGATGCTGTCGGCGGTCGCGTGATCGAAGTCGCGCCATCCGGAACAAGTACGACTCTCGCCACCGGCCTGAGCCAACCGCTCATCGCGGTCGATTTCCTCGGTGACGTGTTTGTTGCTGATACCGGCACGGGCCGCGTTCTCAAGATAGCCGCCTTGCCCACCCGCACAACGAGCGTATTGGCGTCGGTGACCAAACTGCATGCTCTTGCACTCGACAACGGAAACAACCTGTTCCTGCTCAGTGGAGATCAGCTTGTCGAAATCCCGGTGAACGGGAGTCCTGTGGCAATAAGCACCATTCCCGGCGCAAGCCTGCTGGGCATGGGGCCGGGAGCCGACACGAACGGACACTTGTATATCGTCAGCGCGCAAAGCGGAGGATACTCGGCGGAGCTCTACACATACAGCTACAACGGCGGCATCGGTAAGTTTTCCGGTCCACTGAAGAATTTCCTGCCGAATCTGGCAGGCGCGCCTATCGGAGGAATCTTCGTGGACCCGCAGGGCGACATACTTACTGAGGCCACCGTCGCCGGTCGTGGAAAGATCGTGATCAGCTCAACCAGTGGATACAAGCAGGCCCTTGTCACCACCAGCATACCCACTGTGCCCATGGCTCAGGATGCCATCGGCAATCTCTACTACGTCAATGGCCCAAACCTGATTAAGATCCAGCTCGGCGCCGTGAACTTTGACGCCCAATACTCAAGGGACGGAACCGGATTCCCTGAAACTCAAATAACGCTCAACTTCGGCCGCACACCCAACGTGCACTGGGTGATCTCGCAGGAGCCGACAGGTGGACAGTTCTATGAGGGTGATCTGTCCTCCGGCAGTGGTCCACTAGTCGACGCATCTCAACTCCACTTCTACTTTTACCCCGCCCCTCGCATTGTGGGGTCCACCACGGGCATCGTCAACATTACGGATCTGAATAACGTAACAACGCTGAGCATCCCTCTGGTCGCGACTGCAATCAACGGAGGATACGAAGCCTATTACCTTCCGGCACCAAATCTGAAGGCGCACCCGCTCTTTCAACCTGTGACAAAACAGTCAACCACACCGGTCGTCGTACCGGCAGTGCTCTCGCGTTGCTCCTGCGGAACGTTCGCTCTCAATCGTGAGACGGGCGTCATCACTCGCGACGGACAACAGATCGTATCTGGCCTTTTGAATGTCCGCGGAGCTGATGTGGACGGAAGAGGGAATCTCTATGTAACGCAACAAGGCGTCACGGGGGTTCTGCGCGTGGCTGCGGATGGCTCGTCTTCGCGCATTGCTACGGACATCGCATATCCGAATGGCTCGGCGATGGATGGTTTGGGTAATCTCTTCGTGCTGGACGGAGACAACATTGTCAGAGTAGCTCCGGACGGCAGCGAAGTTGTGTTTGCTACCCCCGCGACTAATGGCGGCTATACTACGCCGCTCTCGATCGCTGTCGACCTGTTCTACAACGTCTATGCCGGCTATGCCACTAGCCCGAATGGCACCCGCGGGGCCATATTAAAGTTCTCTGCTGTGGGCGCGTACAGGCTAGTTCCGACCGATACGAAAAAGCCGACCGGCCTTGCTGTCTATCCCTGCGGCGCTCTCTTCTTTGCAGACGCTGAACGCGGGACTGTCTCCGTAGTTCCTGGCAACAAGCTGCAGAAATATATCGGGTTCGGCCTCACCAATCCTATCAATCTGCACTGCGTGGAGGGGGGCGCGATCAGCGGAGAAGACGCTGCAATTCCGGGTGGGCAGTTTACCGTTTCTCCCATCCCATTGTCCTTCCAGGACGTTTTCGACTATGACTTCGGCAAGGTCGCGGTAGGGAGCAGCCGCTCCATCACCTTGAGTGCCGTATCCGTTGGAGCGAGCGCCGCTACAAGAGGCCCAGCGGGATCAGCGTCTTTCTTTGGCACCCCAGATCCTTACTTCACCCCCAACAACGAGATCTTTGCTACAGCTCTGACCGAGATAAACCTGAGTTTTTCGCCCTTCGAGGCACGTCGCTACGGACCTTTTAGGCTCGAAATTCTGGACCAGAACGACGGCGCTGCTTTCATATTGAATGCCATCGTTCTAACCGGAACGGGTGTAAGCGTACACCAGCAGCCGGCGTCGCAATAACGGCTACCTCAGAGTCGCCATGAGCCTAAGAGTAGAAGCGAGTTGCAATAATCTGTGCGCCAGGGTCGGTCGCACCGATGCTGCTCGTCTCGACCAGAATCTCAAATGGTTTGAGTGATCCATCTGGCCGAACCGCCTGTTTCAAAATCGCTCGCATCTCCTGTGAGTTGAAAAGAATGTCTGCTGCAGCCTGGGTCGCTGCCATGTTCAGCCCCTGAATGATCAGGACGTGCCCATTTCCCTCCAGACCTGGCAGGTAGGCTATGGCACCATACGTGTGGTTCTCCGTCTCAGTTGTCTCGTTTTGATAGTTCTTTTTCTCTGCGCCAGCCGGATGTTCGTTCAGCACGAACGACTGGTCTACTTCGGGCATGTATTTAAGTTTGAAGTTAAGCTTTTCTTCGAAGAGAGATACCCAGGGATTTGTGTGTATCGAACCCACCAGGATTACGTTGGCGCCCTTCAGGTCTTCCGTCGTGACACTTCGTGCATAGCGAATCTGAGATCGGTTTGCAGCAAATTCGGGAAGCTGGGTCAGCATCACGGTTATGTCCAGGCTGACAACACTGGTATACCGCTGATGGAGCAAGTCGTTCAGGTTTTTCTGCCCTATCGCCGCCGGCGATTTCGTCTCGGCCAGATAGGTCTCGTTCGCATACTCCTCCAGAGTGACCAGGTGTCCCGTAAAATTCTGCAGGATACCGACCCCGCTGTCGGCAGGCACGATTAAGGTGTTGCGGCCTTGCTGGAATAGTTCTGCCCACATCGGATGAGCTGGTCCCTGCGCCCTCACCTCTTGCCATCTTCGAATTCCGCCCCACGTCGCCAAGGTCAATAAGGCTCCCGCGATCGCCCCTATCGCGACTAAGAGCCACGCTGATCGCCCATAAGTCTCTGAGGCCGCAGCATCTCCACTCGCCGCTCTCTTTGGCGCGTCCACCGTTTCCTCGGAGCGGGCCACCGGCAGTACCTTTTCGGCAAGAGTGTTTCCAGAAAGAGGCCAAGCGGAATCCTTGATGCGAGAATCTGAGTCGCGATCAAAGACAGGAACGTACCCGCCGCGCGGAATCATGACCCGAAGGGGTTCCTCGCATCCCCCCCCCTTGAAATACTCATCAAGGCGCTTTCTTAATAAGCGGGCGTAGCTCCGGACAATGTTATCTTCACCTGGATTGTAATCCGCGGCGCGATTGAAAATGAGCGTACCGATACGCTGTTCCGTGATTTCATGTGAGCTTCCCATAAGCTGCTTCTCGCAGACATACAGGAAAAAGTTTTGAAGTAAGTCGGACTTGCACAGGCCTTTGCTGGCGGCAACTCGAAGTGCTAACTGCCATTCCTCTCGCGATGCAAGTTCTTCTCTGTGCGTGGTCGGGGTTCTTTCAACCGACGCGCCTGCTCCATTTTGTGAGCGTGAACCAGAATCTTCGTCGCCGCTTTGCCTTATGTGAAACTCGCCCGAATTTCCATACGGGCTTTCGCGTGGCTTAACCATTATGCCAAGCATAGCGCTCGAATATGAAAGTTCGGTTAATCGTAATTGGTCCCCTTATCCAATCCCCTTGAAATACAGGGGGGTGAGGCAGGGGTGAAGCTACAGTGTGAGCCGAAGATCGACACGGACTACCCTTGTGCCGACGATTTCACACAGCCATGATCAACCTGGCAGTACGCAACAAATGTGGATTTTTCCCAGCCATCGGAACCCAGCCCACAATGAACCGTAAACGCAACGTGGAACCAAAACTTAAAACGCATAAAACATTCTGGAGCTACCTGTGAAGCGTCTTTTTTTGTTGGCAGTGATGATCTTGCTGCCAGCTTTTAACTCCCCGATATTTGCGCAGTTCGAAACCGCATCCGTCCTGGGTTATGTGCGAGATGCCTCTGGCGCAGCACTCCCCAATGCTTCTGTCTCGCTGACGAATCAAGAGACGAAAGCCATTGTGACCGCAAAAACAAATGCTCAAGGAGCGTATGAGTTCACCGATGTGAAAATCGGTGAATATCAGGTGACTGCCCAGGCCGATGGCTTCGACCTTGGCATAACGCAGACCTTTCGCGTCACCGTCAACGCTCGGCAGAGAGTGGATGTTGCGTTAAGGATAGGCTCAGCGAACCAGACGGTCACCGTGAGCGACGCCGCCCAACTTCTCGAGACTGACTCCAGCGAACGTGGCCAGGTGATCGGCACGCGCGAAGTCGAAAACCTGCCGCTGAACGGGCGAGCCTACGCCGACCTCGCCGCTCTGGTCCCCGGAGTCCGCCGCAACCTTCTCGAAAACACCACTACCAGCAGTCGGGACGCGTCCTTCAACGTCAACGGACAGCGCAGTGAATTCAATAACTTCCTACTCGACGGTCTCGATAACAACTCCTACGGAACCTCAAATCAGGGGTTTTCCAACCAGGCAATACCGCCCTCACCTGATGCCATCGACGAGTTCCGCGTCGAGACGGATAACTACAGCGCCGAGTATGGTCGTTCTGCCGGGGCGGTCATCAATGTGAGTATTCGCAGCGGCACCAACAGATTCCACGGCAAGGCCTGGGATTATCTACGCAATACAGACCTCAACGCCATCGGCCCTTTCACTCCCCCCACCAATGCCCTCACGGGGAAGCCACAAAAGCCGATTCTCATCCGCAACCAGTTCGGTGGCACCTTTGGAGGCCCGATCTGGAAGGATCACACCTTTTTCTTTGCTGACTATGAGGGCGTCCGCCAGATCACTCACTCGACGCTCAATGCGACGGTTCCTTCTCTCAATCAGAATGGAACAAGCGTTCTTGCCAAGGCCAACGGTGGATATACCTTCCTCACCTCCAACGCTGCGGGTGTAGAGCAAGCGGGCAGTCCCGTTCCGCTCGTCAATCCACTCAACGGAAAATCGTACGCCAACGGCGTTATCCCCTTCGCCGACGCATCACCCTTCGCCCAACGCGTCCTCGCGGCCCTTCCGACTCCCACAGCGGCAGCCTTGTCCAATAACTACGCCTCCCTCCCCGCAGGCAAGATTAAGGACGACAAGGGTGATATTCGAGTGGACCAGACCTTCAGTCCACAGACCACCGCCTTTGTCCGGTATAGCGAACATCAAGGCACGATTCAGGATGCGCCAACGATTCAAGGACCCGCTGGTGGAAGCAGCAGCAACGGAACCGTCCAGGTGTTCAACCAGCAGATCGCGGGTGGCGTCACCCATTCTTTCACCCAGAACTCGATCCTCGATGCACGTTTCGGTTTTACTCGCACCGACGGCGGGAAGAGTCCCTACGGCGCCGGAATGCCAAGCCTGATGGCTGGAATCACCGGTCTTCCGACAGATCCTCAGGTTGTCAGGAGCTTAAACGATCAGAGCGTAAACGGCTACACGCAGTTTGGAAGCCAGGGAAGCAATCCCCAGTTTCAGAACCCTCATATCTTCAACCCTAAGTTGAACTACACCTGGCTCCACGGCCGCAACAGCTACAAGCTGGGTTACGAATATCAGGCGATCTTCACCGCGATCAGTGACTTCAATCCAAACTTCGGAGAGAACACTTATAACGGAAGCTTCAGCTATACCAATCCCAATATCAATACTCTTTCCAAGCTGGATACGGGCACAAAAGAAGCGGTGGCTCTCGCTGATTTCCTTCTTGGAGCGGATGACAGCTATCAGCTTAACAACTTCGCCATCATCCATCTAAACCAACGCATGCATTTTCTCTACTTTCAGGACGACATTCGCGTCAACTCCCGGCTAACCGTTAACGCTGGCCTCCGCTACGAACTCGTTACTCCACAATGGGAGTCGGACAATCACCTCTCTAACTACGATCCCGACACCCAGACCCTCATCCAGGCCAAGCCCGGCTCGATTTACAACCGCGCTCTGGTCAACATGCCCAAGCTGAACTTTGCGCCGCGATTCGGCTTTTCCTTCCAGGCCAACCCCAAGACCGTCATCCGTGCCGCCTATGGGCTTGGCTTCGCGCAGTTCAACCGAGAAGGTGGCGAGAACATGCTCGGTTATAACGGGCCCTTTATCGTCAACACCAACCGCGTTCAGGCCGCCCCTTTTGCACCCTCCGCGGCAGCCGGAACCACAAGTCCCGTCTGCACCTCAGGCGATCAACCATTCAATACTTGCTTCCGGACCACACAGCAAGGTTTCCCGACCAACTTTGCGACCTCCGCGAACTTCACTACCCTTCTCGCAGAAACACGTTACCTTCCGAAGGATCTGCCTACGGGCTATGTGCAGAGCTATCACCTCACCGTACAACGCCAGCTGAGCAGCAACACGTCCTTCGAGGTCTCTTACGTCGGTGAGCACGGCGTAAAGCTCCAGGTCCTCGGAGATCTGAATCAGGCTGCGCCCAATACGCTAACCGCTACCTGTAACCCCACCACGACCTCTGGCTGCCTCAACCTTCAGCAACGCCGTCCTATCAAGAACTTCACAGGTATCGAAGAAACACTTCCCTCCGGCTTCCTCACGTATAACGGACTGCAGACCAAGTTGGAGCACCGCACCAGCCACGGCCTTTACCTGCTTAACTCCTTCACATGGTCGCGCGCTCAGGACAATGCTTCGGGCCATCTCGATGCAAACACCGGGGACAACTCGCGCATCAACCTCGCAAATCCCCTCGCGGATCGTGGGCCTTCCAGCTACAACCAGCCTCTGAATGAGATTTTGACCATCGTCTATGATCTTCCCTACGGCAAAGGCCGCAGGTTCGGCGGCGCAGCCCCTTTACTCATGCAAGAAGCCCTGGGTGGTTGGCAGATCACGGCAATCGAGTCTGCCAGCAGCGGACTTCCGGTCAACCTTACCTATAGTGAAAACTCCTTTCAGGATGTAAGCGATATTTTGGCCTATCGGCCGAACGTCACCGGCGCACCCGTCGTCCTGCCCAAGTCGCAACGAACCAAAGGCAGCGGCAATACCGTTCTCGTTGCGCTCAACTCGGCGGCCGTCAGCGTCCCTGACGTCAATCACCCTTACGGCAATGCCGGCCGCAACTCGGTTCGCTTCGATGCGTACCACAACCTGGACCTCGGTCTGCACAAAACCTTCCCTCTCTATGTCGAAGGAACGTCGCTGGACTTCCGTACCGAAGCATTCAACATCCTCAATCAGACAAACTTTTCCTACCCACAAAGTGGTGCGGGAGCCTCTAGCTTCGGAGCAGTCACCTCCGCCACAACCTTTCCGGCCCGGGTTCTTCAGTTTGCCCTCAAACTGCAGTTCTAACTCTTCAACTTATCCAGCTTTGAGACAGACTTACACGAATGAGCCTCAGTTCGTGTAGGTCGGTCTCGACGCCGACTTCTCGTGTTTCTTGGCTGTGGTGAAGAACTGTTCGACACGGGTCCTTGCAATCGCCTGCCTGAATCTGCCGTCCTGCTCCGGATTGCGGGGATGAATAAAATCGAGCTGCTAACTAATTCGTTAGTTGGTCGTCTGAATAGGAGACGACTATGCCACCGCGACGATCCAACACGTTGACCGAAGCTGAACTCAGGCTGATGCGCCTGCTTTGGCGTAGCGGCGAATCTTCGGTTCAGGACCTGGTATCGGCGATGCCAGAGGAATCTCGCCTCGCCTACAACTCGGTTCTGACGACGATCCGCATCCTGGAGACAAAGGGTTACGTCAGGCATCGGCAGTCGGGTCGCGCTTTTCTGTACACCGCCATGGTCGCAGAGGGAGATGCGCAGCAAACCGAGGTCCGCCACGTTATTAGCCGATTTTTCGGTGACAGCCGCGAGCGCCTGATGCTGGCGCTGCTTGGCGACGGGGAAGTAAGCACTGATGAGTTGGCAACTCTAAAGCGGGCGATTGCGGAAGCGGAAGCCGCGGCCAAACAGAAAACGCGGGAGGGCAAATAAATGATGCCGCTCCTTCTTCACTTATCCTCTTTGCTGACTGAGGCTTGCGTTGCGGGTCTGTGGCAGGGAGTAGCCGTCGTAGGAATGGGGGCGGCGCTGTGTGCCCTGATGCCGCGTGCATCTGCAGGCCTTCGTCATAGCATCCTGGTCGCTCTGTTTACAGGCGCGCTGGTCCTCCCCTGGGTTAGCTTTCGTCGATCCGTGGGCGGCACGGCCAACCATGGTCTGCAATTAGCCCCATGGATTGGTGCAGCAGTTGCATCTCTCTGGCTGGCCGCAGCAGCCGTTCGCGCCGTTCAGCTCTACCTCGCCTGGCGTCATCTCTGCACCGTGCGACGGAACGCCACGCCGGTGGAGGTGCAGGGCATGGGAGAGTTCCAAGTGAGCGGACGACGTGCCGTGCTCTGTAGTTCAGCGGAGGTAGATTCGCCGTCGATTCTGGGGTTTTTCTCTCCACGTCTTCTGCTGCCGGACTGGATGGTGCCGCTGTTGTCCAGGACAGAGTTGGAGCAGATCGCCCTGCATGAGTGCGAACATCTGCGCCGCGGCGACGACTGGATGAACCTGCTGATACAGGCAGGAATCATGCTTTCCCCCCTGAATCCAGCGCTTCTGTGGCTTGACCGCCGGATCCGCGTTCAGCGCGAACTTGCCGTAGACGCGGCTGTGGTGGCGCAGACCGCTCAACCTTTCTCCTATGCAAGATGTCTAACGCGGCTTGCCGAGCAGAGACGGGAGCATGGGCGTCTGCAGTTGGCGCTCGCCGCCTGGGAGCGCAAATCGGAGCTTGTGCAACGCGTCCATGCGTTGCTGGACCAAACCTCTCTTTGGACAAGACGCCAATCCGCGTGGGCCGCAGGCACGGCCTCTGTGGCGCTGCTCTCCGTGGCCACGGGGATGGCTCACGCACCGCAGTTCGTTCATGTGAACGAGAATCCAATCGAGGTCGTGGCCAACCAGACACCCGCAGCGGTTGCGCCCATGACGAGCATGGCCGGTATGTCACAAGGCAGTCATGCGGGTATCGTCCCCGCGCAGATGATTCCAGCGTCGTTCCATATCAAGTCGGACCGCCCCTCTCAGCTTCATGCGAAGAGGAAAAAGACGGCAGACAAGGTTAGGAACTCCCCGGATCTGAAGGCAACTCTGATGCTGCGGCGAGAGGGTACGCCCCATTGGGTGCGTACACGGGATGTGCTGCCGCGGAGCACCTTTCCTGCACGTAGCGAAACGATTCGCACGGTTCGCTTGATAGACGCCGAGTTTATTCCCCCCTACGTGGCTCTGCCGACGTCCAACGGCTGGCTGCTGATCGAGCTGTAATTCACCATCAACCCTGAAGAGGAGAATCACCATGTCACAAGAAACTAATTCATTAGTTGCTAGCCGTAAGCTCCTTCGCTTCGCCGCTCCTGCCGGTCTCGCTGCTGCGGTGGTGCTTGGCTCAACCATGTTCTTACACAGCACTGGAGTTCATGCCGGCGCCGTCACCGCATCCGCGCTCGATGACCGTAGTGTGAGTTCTCTCACCGCGCTGGATCACGACATGGAAGCGCTGGCCGCGCGCGTGACGCCTGCTGTTGTGAACGTTGCCGTCACCAGCGTCGGCAAAGACGATGACGAGGACGGCGAGGCGCAACAGCAGATGGATCCGCAGGATCTGCCACCACAGTTCCGCCGATTCTTTGGTGGAGGAGAGGGTTCGAGTCCCCACAGGCAGATGCCGCAGCCGTCTCGCCGAGGTGTTGGATCGGGTGTGATCATCTCGCCGGACGGTTACATCATTACCAACAACCACGTGGTGGAAGGCGCGACCCAGATCAAAGTGACGCTGCATGACCGCCGCGTGCTGACTGGCAAGGTCGTTGGCACCGATAAGCTGACCGACATCGCCGTGGTCAAAGTGGATGCACACGACCTGCCGGCAATCTCCTGGGGTGACAGCAGCAAGCTGCAGCCAGGGCAGACGGTACTGGCATTCGGCAGCCCCTTCGGCGTGTTGCAGTTCAGCGTGACGCGAGGCATTGTAAGTGCGGTAAACCGGGCTGCGCCGCTTTCGAACGATGCGCGCACACCCGGCGGTCTGATCCAGACGGACGCGGCTGTAAACCCCGGCAATAGTGGAGGCCCCCTGGTGAACGCTCATGGCGAACTGGTCGGCATCAACCAGATGATCGCGACGAACAGCGGAAGTTTTGCAGGCGCGAGCTTTGCGATCCCAGCATCGACTGCCAAAGCCATTGCAACGCAGATTATCAAGACCGGCGCTGTGCACCACGGCTATCTCGGAATCAGCATGAACGATGTTACTCCGGAAAATGCGCAGTTCTTCAACCTTAAGAATGCTCTGGGGGCGATCGTGACCGATGTGCTGCCGGGCTCTCCGGCAGCCAATGCGGGTCTGAAGCACGGTGATGTTATCACCGCTTTGAACGGACGTTCGGTGGAGAGCGGTGGTGCTCTGCAGGTGGACGTGGCACAGATGACACCAGGAACTCATGCGAACCTTGGCGTTCTGCGAAACGGCGCAGCGCAAACGGTGGACGTAACGTTGGGCGAATACAAGAAGGATGCACAGGTAGCGAGCAATGATGGAGATGGTAGTGGAACACAGCACAATGGAGGTAAGCTCGGCCTGGCCATGAGTGATCTGACCTCCGATGTGCGACAGCAGATGAACATACCGGACAACGTGAAGGGCGCTGCCATTGCACAAGTACGCTCGGGAAGTCCCGCAGAAGATGCAGGCCTGCAGCCGGGAGATGTGATTCTGGAGGTGAACCGCAAGGCCACGCCCTCAGCGGCTGATGTTGTCAGCAGCATCAAGAGTGTGCCGAACGGTAAGGAAGTGCTTCTCCTGGTCTGGTCCAGGGGTGGAGCGAGCTACCGCGTGGTGAGTCCCAGCGCGGGCTGATCGGCAAACTAACTCGACCCAACCCGCACCCGATAGTCCTTTTATGTAAGTCGAAGGGAGTACCGGGTGCCTTGTTGGAAGCGTAAGTCAATGGGGTCGATATCGCAGGGCAGGGACAAAAAACTTGGAAACGGTTCAAGAGCACATGGCTGAGTGATAGAAATTCCCGACGCATTTATAGGCCATTTAGTTTCAAGTTGAAAGGATAATTTACTTACTGCTGAAAGCAGCGACCTAGCTCCGATATCTGATATATCTAAGTTGTGCGCAAGAGTAACCACATCATCGAAGTGCTGTATGTCGCTCAGCCGCTGCGCCTCCTTCCTTGTCGATGTCGCTAACGACATTCTTCTCCTGATCCCCTAAAAATTGAGCGCCTTGCTCTCTAGAAGAAACTGAAGCTGCTGACTTCCTGTCCGCTCTTTACTCCTCCAGATGAAGCACACCTTCTAGCGCGCTCTTGTGCGCTGAAGTGGCCGACCCCCCCGTGAACTGCGTGCATGCACGCCATTCTGCGCGAACCACCGCGCAAGAGGAACAACATGACTTCATACAAATTTGGCAAGTCCGTGCTTGCTTTGATCTTCCTGATCACTTCAGCCTGCCAGGTACTGTCGCAAACCCTTACCAGCGCTACTGTAGTTGGGACCGTCACCGATTCCTCGGGAGCAGTTGTTGCAGGGGCGGTGGTCCATATTCGCCAACCAGATACGGATTCATCAAGCGCAGCCACGGCTGGTTCCAATGGAGAGTACAGATTCCCATTCCTTAAGCCGGGTGAGTACGAGATCACCGCCGAAGCTCCGAATCTCGCGAAAGCTGCGTCACGCATTCGTCTGCTTGTAGGACAAGAACAGTCAGTCAATCTGGTCCTCGGCCTCGAGGCCACGCAGCAGAGCGTAGATGTCGATACGACAGGTGGTGTTTTACAAACTGAAAATGGGAACTCCGTAACTTCTTTCAATCAGCAGTACGTTGAAAACACACCGGTGAACGGCGGAGACATCACAAATATTGCCTTCAGCACACCGGGATTGCGTCTTAACGTAGGTGGTGGGAATGCAAACTTCAATGTCAACGGTCTCCCGTTCAACTCAGCACTTTTTACGATGAATGGTGCCGATATCGTGGAGCCCTACAACCTTAACAATAAGTCGGGCGCAAGCAACAATACGCTTGGGGCGAACGATATCTCCGAAGCCGCGGTTATTACCAATGCCTATAGCGCACAGTACGGACGCGAGGCCGGCGCACAGGTCAATTACATCAGCAAATCAGGCACGAATCGCTTTCATGGAAACCTGGTAGAGAATTACAACGGCAGTTTTCTGAACGCGAATGACTACTTCAATAACCTTACGAAGACGCCGCGCGCTCGCTCTGTCGCAAATCAATATGCTGCTTCTATCGGCGGTCCTATCCTTCGTGACAAGATAGCTTTTTTCGTCAATACGGAGGGGCTCCGTTATGCGTTACCAAGCAACGGCGTCGTTTCGCTCCCGTCTCCTCAGCTCCAGCAGTATGCACTGGCGCACGTACCTGCATCTTCCGTGGGGCTCTATCAAAGCCTCTTCAATCTTTACAACGGCGCTCCCGGTGTCAGCCGTGCCGTGGCGGTCACCACCGGCAACTCCCCTCTGCAGGACAGCACCGGAAACCTTGGTTGCGGTAAGCAAACTTTCAAGGGAACCTATGTTAATGGAACGAGCGGACCGCAGTTCGGCGTCGACACGCCGTGCGCTGTAGCCTTCGGGACGACGGCATCCAGTGTCAACACGGAGACATTTATCTCTGGACGTGTTGATTACAACATCAGCGACAAGCAGAAGGTTTACTTTCGCATCAGCCGGGATGCAGGTGTGCAGGCCAGTGCTACAAGCCCGATCAACCCTGCGTTCAATCGGCGCAGCGTACAGCCATGGGTCATCCCGCAGATCAATTACACCTACGCAATCACTCCTCGCCTGGTCAACAACTTCGTCCTTAACGGGAATTGGTACTCCGTCATCACAGGTGTGGACGACTTCCAGGGTACGCGTAATTTGTTGCCGGCTGCTTTCAGCTTTTCAGACGGTGGTGCGAATGGAGGAGGTTTCGCCGCCGTCGGCCCTGCGCTTCCTACTGGCCGCCGCGGGCAGCAACTCGGAATTATCGATGACCTGTCCCTCAATTTAGGACGACATACCATCCAGATCGGAGTAAATAATCGGAACAATCGCATTACAGATTCCAGTATCGCGACAGCCTCGGTTGTCGGCACTTACAGCTTCCTCGATCTAACCGACTTCGCCGTTGGACAAGTGAACAGCACCCGCAAGAACACCCAGTTCACGCAGTCGTTTCCCTTATTGAACGCCGTGCATACACGCCTCAACTCGCTCGGCTTTTATGGACAGGATGAATGGAAGGCGAAACAAAATCTGAATCTCACCTTTGGTGTGCGTTTTGAGCTTCAGGGAAATCCCTCCTGCAAGGAGAACTGCTACTCCCGGCCGAATACAGCCTTTCTTGCCAACGGATACCAGGCGGGCATCAACGTTCCTTATAACGCTACCTTGCAGACAGGGCTGAATAAAACGTTCAAGGGGCTGGAAGGCTTCGTAACGGAGCCTCGTTTTGGATTTGCATACTCTCCGCTTGGCGATGGAAAGACCGTGATCCGCGGTGGAGTTGGCTTGTTCGCGAACACCTTCGCGGGCAGCATTACTGCCAATGTCTTTGGCAATCCACCGACCAAATTCTCTCCAACGGTGAGCACCGGCACGGTGGGTATCTCGCCCACAGCGGGAAGTGCGCAGTCTATTGCTATCGCGTCCAACGCAGCGTTTCAAAATGGATTTTCGCAGGGATATACGCTTCCTCAAATCACAGCCCCTTTGGGTGCTGGCGTAAATTTCGCTACTCCCACTTTGTACGTCAATCCCGATGAGTTTCACACGATCAAGGTTCTGGAGTGGAGTCTTGAGGTAGAGCAACCACTTACGCGCCATGACGTTCTATCGTTCTCCTACGCCGGAAATCATGGCTATGATGAGCCGCTTTCGAATGCGGCGGCAAACGGCTATGTGAGTAACACGTCTCTATACCCGACAGGGTTCGGTGGACTTCCGACGTCCATTCCCGATCCTCGTTTTTCCGTCGTCACGCAGATACTGACCACCGGTTACTCTAACTACAACGGAGTCACGGTAACGGAGCGTCACGCGCCCCAACATGGACTACAGGGGCAGGTGAGCTACACGTGGAGCCACGCCTTGCAGGTAGGAACCGTTTATAACCCGACACTCTACACGGCGGCTAACTCCTCGACGCAGACAGATGCTGGGTACGGTCCGACTGCCTTCGATACGCGGCATAATCTCACGGCGGATGCTGTTTACACGACACCGAATCTTAACAATCATTTGTTGGACAGAGTTCTCAGTAACTGGTCGCTCGGAGGCAAGCTCTACCTTTACAGTGGACGCCCGTTCTCGGTTACAAACAGTCTTATTCCATCCAGCTTGTCTACCAGTTTTGGCGGCAGCACGAGTGGCAGTACGGTACTGGCGGACGTGACCGATCCGAACGCCTTCAACGCTCAGTGTGGAAAAGATGCGGTGCGTGCGGGTTGCTTGTCTACGAGCCAGTTTGCGGGTGTAGTGACTGCAACGAATCCAAATGGTCAGCGGGATTTTGGAAATGTAAAGCCTAACGGCTTCCGTGGGCCTGGCTTCTTCTCGATTGCCACGCAGTTGAGCAAGCGTATTCCGGTCACAGAGCACACGCGATTTGAGCTAGGTGCAGATGCCTATAACCTTCTCAACCATGCCAATTTTGCCGTGCCAAATAGCAATGTGGGTGGAACCGGTTTCGGTCTCATTACGTCAACGGTAAGTTCCCCAACCAGCATTTACGGGACCGGTCAAGGCGCTATCGTTTCAGGTCGCGTCCTGGTGGTCTTTGGTAAGTTCATCTTCTAAACAAAGCGGGTGCTGGACTTAGATTCAGGAGCCCCACGTAGATTTTGGAGAATCGATGCGAAACACAAGATACAAATGCCTGGCGCTCTTGCTCTCACCCGTTCTTTTGTTTGGTCAGACTGAGCGGCTTACCATCGAAGATCTTCTCGGAGCCGGTGGATCGGCACGAGGGGGTGAAGGTCTTCTCTCGCCAGACGGAAGGTATTTTGCTACGCAGGAACGTGGGCAGATCGCTTTGAAGCCCGTCGAAGCGGGACCCGCAAAGGTCATCACGCATTCGCAGGAGCCTAAATCGGAGCTGCAATGGTCCCACGATGGCGGGCGTATCGCCTACATCAGCAAAGGGGATGTGTGGACTGTGGACGTAAGCGGAGAAGACCCAACGCAACTGACACACGATCCGGCTGGCCCGGGAGATCCCCGAGGCGCGACCGACCATCATCCCTTGTGGAATCCCAACGGCAAGTGGATTCTTTACCAGTCCGGGCGTAAAGGCTTCAACGAACTCTACGTGGTCAGCGATGATGGCAAGCAGGAAAACCTTCTTGCTGCAACCGAGATCTATAAGGGGCAGGATGTGATCTCCAATACGGCACAGGATAAGGGCGACGCAGTCTCCTCCGACCGCTTCGATCCCAACCCATCGTGGTCACCCGATGGCACACGGATTTCTTATACAGAGAGGTCGCGCCAGTTCTTCTCGGGAAAGTTGAAGGTACTCACTTTTGATCAGGCCACAGGTACTGCCAAGGCCTCGATCGACCTTTACACTGCGAAAAACGATCCGGGTGGCGCATGGGCAGTGAACACGGCCTCTTGGTCCCCGGATAGCGGCAAGCTTGCGGTCGTACTGCAAGAGTCGGGCTGGGACAAGATCTGGCTCATCCCTTCGAAGGGCGGCAAGCCGCAGCAACTGACTAAGGGGATGGGCGAAGATGAAAATCCGATCTACTCTCCTGATGGCAAGTGGATCGTGTTCACGTCGAATCGAGATCTCGCAGAGGAGCATCATCTCTGGATCGTTTCAAGCTCTGGCGGAGCACCTCGTCGCTTGACGCATCTGAGCGGTAACGAATCTGCGCCACAGTGGTCGCCCGACAGCGCCAGCATTTATTTCTCTGAGAGCACAGCCTTGCATACGCCGTCCAACTACGTCGCGCAGACGGCTGCGAACGGGGAAGCTCGCGCCTTGGAGCCAGCGAAAGATTCGAAGTATGCACACCTGGGGATCACACCGGAGGTGGTTCATTTCAAGAGCAAAGATGGTTTGGCACTCGCTGGCATTCTGTACAAGCCTGCAAACTTTCAGAAGGGAAGACGGTATCCAACCGTCATCTGGGCTCATGGCGGACCTGAAGGTCAGATGGGCCTGAGTCTTAGTCCATGGTCGCTCTTTCTGGCGCAGCAGGGATACGTTGTTTTGGAACCGAACTTTCGTGGAAGCACCGGATATGGCGAGCGCTTCCGCAACAGCAACGTAGAGGATTCGGGGGGTGGAGAGATTGACGACATTGCAGCATCGGTGAAGTATCTCGTGGACGAAGGAATCACCGATCCAAAGCGAGTCGCCATTGGAGGAGGAAGCCATGGAGGCACCGTCGTGGCAAACGCTGTGACGAAACTTCCCGACACTTTCGCAGCAGGCATTGAGATGTTTGGCGTCGTCGATCGGGCGCTCTTCCTCGAGTACACCAACCGTAACTCGAAGATCCGCTGGGAGACAAAAATGGGCGGCACGCCGGAACAGAAGCCAGCTGTCTATCGTAAAGCGAACATTCTTCCAGATGTGGCAAAGATCAAGACGCCGCTTCTCATACTTCATGGTGAGCAGGATCCGCAGGTACCTCCGCAGGAGTCTGCGGAGTTCGCAGCGGAGCTCAAGAAAGCGAACAAGGAGTTTATTTACATCACCTATCCGAACGAGGGTCACGGCTTCCAGCAACGGGAACACCGCCGGGACTCCTATGAGCGCCAACTGGCCTTCCTCAACAAGTATCTGAAACTCAACGCAGGAGAATAATGGAAGGGCCGCACCTTCCCTGAAGGTGCGGATCCACTGAAGCCACAACGCCTTGCGGAGCGGAAGGATCTGCTCGCACTGCGGCCGCCGAGGGCCGCGCGAAGCGCATATGCGTTTTAGTTGAGACAGAACTGGCTCTACAAACGTCGATTCATTTAGCCGTTGTAGACGACCTATGTCTTTTGAAGCCGTCCGGCATCGCGTTGAACCCACAAGCAGCAGGCGCGATACTCTAACGGAGCGGAACATTGCGAGCGATGAGTGTAGGCATCAATGAATTCAATACCGGATCATTCAATCGATAAAGGGAGAATAGATGAAGCATTTAGTGATCGCGGGGCTCTGCCTGGCCATGGCCGCGAGCAGCGCACCGGCACAGATCAATGCGGGGGAACAGAAGCCTGAACCTAGCCTGCCGTTCAATATCGCACAGGTAGCGACCTTAAGCCTGCCGTGGAAGATTGCTTTCCTTCCGGATGGACGGATGCTTATTACAGAGAAGGTCGGCGGCCTGCAGCTGGTCACCCAGCAGGGAGCAAAGACGCCAGTTTCCAATGTGCCAGCCGCTCTTTATCGAGGACAGGGTGGAATGTTGGGAGTTTATCTCTCGCCACACTACGCCAAAGACCACAACGTCTACCTCACCTATTCAGAACCCGGCGACGGAGGATCGAGCCTTGCGCTGGCGCGGGCCCAGCTGAAGATCGGCCAGGGCGCGGCGAGTCTCGAGGGGCTCCAGGTAATCTGGCGCGATGGTGAGAGGGGTGATGGCGGACAGTTCGGCGCGGAAGTCGCCTTTTCTCCCAACGGTAAGTATCTCTTTCTCTCCTCGGGGGATCGGCAGCGCATGACGCCAGCGCAGGACCCCAATCAACCCCTCGGCAAGATCCTGCGGCTAACACTGGACGGCAAACCGGCTCCGGGGAATCCGATGGCTGGCAAGATCGGCACGCCCACCGTGCCCGTCATTGACCCACCTGCGAATACAGAGGAAGCCAAGACGGCTCCTGTCGTAAGGACGTACACCTTTCCTGGACCGAACCTGACGCCGTCGGAGACCTGGAGTTCGGGAATCCGTACACCCTACGGTCTGGCCTTCGCGCCGGACGGCCGTCTGTGGGAGCTGGAACATGGCCCACGGGGCGGCGATGAGTTGAACCTGATTGAACCCGGCAAAAATTATGGATGGCCGCTGGTCTCCTACGGACATAACTACGATGGCGTGCCGATTCCCAATCCAGACACACGCCCTGACTTGGCGAAGCCTGTGATCTATTGGGTTCCGGTGATCGCCCCGGGAAATCTTATGTTCTATAAAGGCTCCATGTTCCCGCAGTGGAATGGATCGGCTCTCGCGAGCGGTCTGAGTTCGAAGGCGCTCATCCGTATCACCTTCGATAGCAAGGGTGGAGCGAAGACTGCGGAGCGATGGGATGTAGGGCGCAGGATTCGCGATGTGGAGGTCGCTCCCGATGGTGCGGTGTGGATGATCGAGGATGCGAAGCCAGGCGGTCTCTTCCGCCTGACGCCAAAATAAGGCCCGGTCTTTTACGATCTAGTTTTCTACGATCAGGATAAGGCGTTGCGGCCCACAGAGGGTGGGCCGCAACGTTCAACCCCATGGAGGGGTTCGAAGCAGACAAGGCATTCGACTCCGCCTCCTTAAACCCGGAAGAGCGATGACGATATGAATCAGAGATTTAAAAAAGTAGTGTTCGCGTTGGCGTGTGCGTTCATGTGCGGCCTCTGCCTGCCAAAGGAAGCCTTTGGCCAAGCTCTGCCGGAGGGGAAAGGCAAGGCCGAGTTTGTGCACAACTGCACGGCCTGTCACCGCGCGGATATGGCTACACGCTTGAGGAAGACGCCGGAGGAGTGGAGAAAAACTGTAGACAACATGGCGGCGCGTGGGACGGATGGCTCGAAGGAAGATCTGGACAACGTCGTCCTTTATTTGTCTACAAATTTTGCAGCAGACAAGCCTGGCGCAGATGCGGCGCCCACATCGGCACCGCCTTCTTTGCGGTGGGGCGGGCCAGCTGCTCTGAATTCTTTTGAAGTCGAACACGTGAAGCGCATCATTGCGGAGAGCAACTGGCTCGTCCCCATGCAGCGCTAGGTACTGAGAACTCTCAAGCCCTGTAACGTGCTCGCGATAGGACTGCGCAGACGTCTGTGTGGAGTTCGTCACCTCCATCTTCCAGAGTCAACAGCTTTCCCGCATGAGAGAAATTTTTATTTAGAAAAGCAGACCCATGCTGACTTTCTCCGGCACGAAGCAAGGATTAATCCTTGGCATCCGTCGCTGGCTGGGAGCAGCGTTGGCATACACAGAACGGGTCAATCCGCAAGTGGGGAGAATACAAGATCTAACGCAAGAAAGACCACGATTTAATCGTGGAAAATAACGGAAAATCTCTTATCATGATTCAACTATTGCAGATAAGAATATCTCTTTCCTGCGTGATCTCGTATTGCGTTACTGAAGTACATAACGTGATTACGGCACGAGCAGCTCACTAGAAGCTGCGCGCCGTTCCTTTTAAAAAAATAAATTGTGGTATCTATCAGGAGCAAGCCATGACGCGTATCCAGAAGCTTTGTTCGCTTCTAGCCCTGCTGTTTCTAATTACTGCGACTTCACTGCAAGCGCAGACAATTACGGGCAGTGTGACCGGTACAGTTTCAGATCCGACCGGAGCCTTAGTCCCCAACGCCAAAGTTACGGCGAAGAACACACAGACGGGCGTATCGACCTCAACGCAGACCAATGCGCAGGGTATCTACTTCCTCCGTTTCCTACAGATTGGCCGCTACAAGGTCACCACCGAGGCCCCGGGATTCAGCCCGCAGACCACTGGCGAATTTGGCCTAGAAGTACAGCAGGAAGCACGTATCGATGTGAAGGTCGCAGCTTCAGGTGATGTGCAGACCGTCACGGTGACAGACACGGCTCCCATTCTCAACACTGAGAATCCCACCACCGGAACCACCATCACCGCAACCCAGGCGACGGATCTTCCGCTGCAGGCACGTAACTTCTCTTCGCTCACAACGCTGACCGCAGGTGCTGTCGCAACGGCGCCAGCGAATGCCAACAATGTGGGCCGCCCGACCTACAACAGCGGCTTCTTCGTCAACGGCAACCGTGAGCAGTCGAACAACTACACGCTCGACGGTGTCGACATCAACGATGCGATCGACAACTACATCAACTACAGCCCCAACGTAGACGCAATCGGCGAACTTCACATCATCAGCGGCAACGCCACCGCAGAATATGGAAATGCGAACGGCGGCCAGGTCGTCATGGTCACCAAGAGCGGAACAAATAAATATCACGGTAACGCGTTCTGGTTTCTCGAAAACACAAATCTGAATGCCAACAGCTGGTCGAATAAACACACCCCGGACAGGACGGCAATCGGACCTGTGCCGAATCTCAACCGCAGCATCTTCGGCGGCACCTTCGGTGGCCCCATCATCCGTGATCGCCTCTTCTTCTTCGTGGACTACCAGGGCGCACGCCAGCGGAATAACACGACCGACTTCGCCAGCGTAGCTACACCGGAGATGCGTGCGGGTTTCGCTCCTGCTCTAGGCCAGACGGTCAAGATCACGAACCCTGTTGCGTTGTTCCTCTTCGCGCATCCTGAGCTCTATCCGCTTCCCAACGTCGCAGTCCCCGCAGGCACCTTCGTCCGCAACTATGTCGGTACCCGTTCGAGCTCGACCACAAACAACCAGGGCGACTTCAAGATCGATGCGAAGCTGACCTCCAGGGACAACATCTCCGGCCGCTTCACGCTTGGCCGCGAGTTCGACGGCGATAGTCGCGTCGTCATCCCGACCAACCTCGGTACCGCCAACAACAGCCCTTACACCGGCTTCTCCGTCAACTGGACGCACGTCGTTACGCAGAACATCGTGAATGAAGCGCGCGCCGGTTTCAGCCGCGGACGCTTCATCAACCTCGTTGCAGATCCCAGCGGACTCTTCGGCCTCAGCGGAAACAGTGCGGCAGGCATCCCTGGAAATCAGATCGCTCCGGGCATCTCGGCCATCAACCTCAGCAACTCCGCTCTGTCCAAGATCGGAAGTGAAGGTGTCCAGAATGACAGCCTCACCAACGCCTACACCTATGGCGATAATGTGAGCTGGCAGCTTGGACGTCACAACCTGAAGTTCGGCGTCACGGCGATCCGCTATCAGTCCAACCGTAACTACTCCGGTAACGATGGTGTTCTTGGACACTTCGACTACGACGGCACCTTTACTGCTGGAACTAAAGGAACCGCAGATTCATTTGCTGACTTCCTGCAGAACCAGTCGAAGGCGTTCGGCCAAGGCTCATACAACACCCGTTGGGGCCAGCGCCAGTGGCGCGACGCCCTCTTCTTCCAGGATGACTGGAAGGCCACACCGAACCTGACCATCAACCTCGGTATGCGTTGGGAGTATGACCAGCCTCTGCACGAGGTCCTGAACCGGGAATCCAACATCGACATCTACACCGGCAAAATGTCCTTCGCCGGTCAGAACGGTGCAAGCGCTGGTCTGTATAAGGCGTTCTGGAATGGATGGATGCCCCGCGTTGGCTTCGCCTACAGCCCCGCCAATCTTAATGGCCGATTCGTTATCCGTGGCGGCTACGGCATTACCAACTTCCTCGAAGGGACGGGAGCGAATCTGCGCCTCACCCTCAACCCGCCGTTCTTCAGCAACTCCTCCGGCAAGCAGAGCGGCACAAGCCCCTTCTTCCAGACGCAGAACGGTTATCCTCTGCCCACAGCCTCCACCACCTGGTCGGGTAACGTGCGCGCCTGGGATCCGAACCTTCGTCCTGGTCTCGTACAGCAGTTCAACCTCACAACGGAGTATCAGCTCGACAACGCCACGTCCCTCCAGATCGCGTATCTCGGCCAAAGCGGAAACCACTTGATCGATCCGCGTGAAGGGAATCAAAAACGTTGCCTCGACTGCCCACTTCCGGTTACAACGGCGGTCGTCCACCCGGGCTTCAGCGATGACACTTCACAGATCACGCAGGTCAGCTACACCGAATCAAGGTCCATGATGAACTACAACTCCTTGCAGGTGACCGGGCGTCGCCGTATGACCAAAGGGTTGGAGATCCTCGCGAACTATACCTTCAGCAAGGGCCTCACAAACAACCTAGGCTACTATGGTGGCAGCGGTACGGCCTCGCAGTCTGCGTACTGGCAGGATGCGTATAACGGCTCGGGCGACTATGGTCCGGCCTTCTTCGATGCCAAGCAGATCTTCACCTTTGCAGGGAACTATCAGCTTCCCTTCGGTCGTGGACGGAGCTTTGGTTCGCACATGAACCGTGGCCTGGATGAGGTCCTCGGCGGATGGCAGCTTGGCGTTCTTGCCAACCTGCACTCCGGCTTCCCGGTCACCATCTCTTCACCCAACAACTACGCCGTAAACAACCGCGCAGATCGTGGCAATCACTATCGCACACTCAAAGTTGTTAACCGTACGGCCGACAACTGGTTTGGAACCGATCCTACGGCTTCGGCTTGCGGCCTTACCGACAACGGTACCTGCGCTTATGGTCAAGAAGGCACTGGCGGGTTCGGTACTGCCGCTGTTGGCTCTGAGCGCGCTCCTGGCTACAAGAATGTTGACGCGAATCTCGGCAAGTCGTTTGCCTTTACCGAAACGACGAACCTTCAGTTCCGCGCCAACTTCTACAACGTCCTCAACACGGTCAGCCTGTCTCCTCCAAGGAATGACATCTCAGACGCTAACTTCGGTCTGATCAACAGCACCGTCTCCACGGAACGTCAGATCGAGCTTGCGCTCAAACTTACGTTCTAATCACCGCAGTCCAGGACCGTGGGCCGGATCTTTCCGGTCCACGGTTTTTTATTGCGAGATAGGCTCGTGGCTCCGATTTGCACTAGGCGGTATATTGTTCGTCGGTCACATGCTCCATCCAGTCGACGGATCTTCCATCCAGCTTTTCTGCAATCGCAATATGCGTGACCGCAGTGGTCGCTGTGGCTCCGTGCCAGTGCTTCTCGCCGGGTAAGAACCACACGACATCCCCGGGTCTGATCTCCTCAACAGGGCCGCCTTCGCGCTGCGCCCAGCCGCAGCCCGCTGTGACGATGAGCGTCTGACCGAGCGGATGCGTGTGCCACGCCGTGCGCGCACCGGGCTCGAAGGTGACAATCGCTCCGCCAACACGCGCTGGCTCGGCTCCTTGAAACGGCTGGTCCATTCGTACTGTTCCTGTAAACCACTCTGCAGGCCCTTTGGCCGAGGGCTGCGAGCCGATACGTTTGATCTCCATGATGACCTCTCCCCTTAGTAGTGAAGCATGAATTTGTGCAGGGGAGTTTCGTGAGCCCTGTGTGCGTTCTAATGCAGGTGGAATGCGACAACCTGTGAGTTACTCACGCCTCCGTGCAGGAAGTCGCCACTCAGAAGCACCTCGAAGTTACGGAGATGTCCCGAACGATCCGTGGCGGCCCTGATGACTGGCTCCCAGAGATGTTGGTGAGTAAGAAAGTTCACCGCACCGTAGGTCGTTCCCATCGATGTACCTTCGACGATCAACACCCGGCCTTGTCCCTGCGTGTTGTCGACAAGCGCGATATGGGTGATGGTCTTCTGCTCATGCGGAGCCTGGCGCGTGTAAACGTAGAGAGGCTGCTCTCCGGATTGCGGCGCGCGGTTCGTCACAGTGTAGACATCCGTCTGATGGTTCCAGTGCGCGGAGAAGTCCATCGCCGGTTGATAGAGCGTGACCCACGGATTGAAGGTCTCCGATCCGATCAGGATCAGGTTGTTATCGTGCGTGTCGGCCACCGCAACATCGCGCGCGTAGCGGATCTCGATCCAGTTCGCAGCCTGCGGTACTCCCATGCGTTCCGGGGCGCGCACCAGTTCAGCCACCAGCCGAAGATCAGCCATCGGG
>Ga0247783_1000111_pt1 | contig 24112 bp, 19 predicted proteins | sample UWRJL064202C5_FD_179911 | JGI IMG/M metagenome (GOLD analysis project Ga0247783, IMG submission 179911) | Plant litter microbial communities from Arlington Agricultural Research Station in Wisconsin, United States - UWRJ-L064-202C-5 | ecosystem: Environmental > Terrestrial > Plant litter >...
CGAAGACGTGCAGCGGGGTCAGGTGCTGTGCAAGCCGGGTTCGATCAAGCCGCACACGCACTTCACGGCCGAGGTGTATGTGCTGAGCAAGGAAGAGGGTGGCCGTCATACGCCGTTCTTCAACAACTACCGTCCGCAGTTCTACTTCCGCACGACGGACGTGACGGGCTCGATCGAGCTGGAAGCCGGCAAAGAGATGGTGATGCCGGGCGACAACGTGACCATCACGGTCAAGCTGATCAACCCGATCGCGATGGAAGAAGGCCTGCGCTTCGCCATCCGTGAAGGCGGCCGGACCGTCGGCGCGGGCGTCGTGGCGAAAATCATTGCTTAAGGAAACCAAAGACGAGGCGCACCCGTTCGCGCCGCGCGGTCTCGTGGATCAGACCGGCGTCGCGAATGGCAATGCCGCCAGCAAAGGCGCCTCGTTCCCGGTCAGAAGTTTTCCGTAGGGGCATAGCTCAACTGGCAGAGCGTCGGTCTCCAAAACCGAAGGTTGGGGGTTCGATTCCCTCTGCCCCTGCCACGAGACGTTCGATGGGCGCGCGCCGCGCGAAGTCGAACGCTCGTCGGGTTCTAAAAGGTCGTTGATGGCAAACACGAATATCGAGACGGTCAGCACCACCGCCGATCGGCTGAAGATCGGACTGTCCGTCCTGGCCGTGATCGCGGGTCTGGCCGGCTTCTACATCCTGTCGCAACAGGCGTTGGTGCTGCGGATCGCCGCGGTGCTGGCCGGCCTGATCGTCGGGGCGGGGATCGCCAGCACGTCGGAGCCCGGCAAGCGTTTCTTCGCCTTCGGCCGCGAGTCGGTTGCCGAGACCAAGAAAGTCGTGTGGCCGACGCGCAAGGAGACGATCCAGACGACCGCGGTCGTCTTCGGCTTCGTGCTGATCATGGCCATCTTCCTCTGGGCGACGGACAAGACGCTCGAGGTCGCGCTGTACGACTGGATTCTGGGCTGGAGAAAGTAATGGCTGATACGCCGATTGTTGAAGGCACGACCGACGCGGCGATCGAGCCGGTCGTCGCCGCTGCGCCTGTGTCGAAGGGCAACAAGCGCTGGTACGTCGTCCATGCCTATTCGGGCATGGAGAAGAGCGTGCGTCGTGCGCTCATCGAGCGCATCGCGCGTTCGGGCATGCAGGAACAGTTCGGCGAGATCCTCGTGCCGATCGAAGAAGTCGTCGAAGTCAAGAACGGCCAGAAGTCCGTGACCGAGCGTCGCTTCTTCCCGGGCTACGTGCTCGTCGAGATGGAAATGACCGACGAGTCCTGGCACCTCGTGAAGAACACCGCGAAGGTGACGGGCTTCGTCGGCGGCAAGGCGAATCGTCCGACGCCGATCTCTCCGAAGGAAGTGGAGAAGATCATGGCGCAGATGCAGGAAGGGGTCGACAAGCCCCGTCCGAAGACGCTCTTCGAAGTCGGCGAGATGGTGCGTGTGAAGGAAGGTCCGTTCACCGACTTCAACGGCAACGTCGAGGAAGTGAACTACGAGAAGTCCCGGCTGCGCGTGTCGGTCACGATCTTCGGTCGGGCCACACCGGTCGAGCTGGAATTCGGTCAAGTGGAAAAAGCGTAAGCGTCCGAAACGGGCTTGCCCGTTTCGCTCCGGACGACCCGGTGGTCGGCCGGAAAACCCGAGGAGCGGAGTCGTTCGACGACCCGCGCTAACACTCACACGGAGTCAGCATGGCAAAGAAAATCATCGGTTTCATCAAGCTGCAGGTTCCTGCAGGCAAGGCCAACCCGTCGCCGCCGATCGGGCCGGCGCTGGGTCAGCGCGGCCTGAACATCATGGCGTTCTGCAAGGAGTTCAACGCGGCCACGCAGGGCGTGGAACCGGGGCTCCCGATTCCCGTCGTGATCACGGCGTTCGCGGACAAGTCCTTCACGTTCATCATGAAGACGCCGCCCGCCACGATCCTCATCAAGAAGGCGGCGGGGATCCAGAAGGGTTCGCCGAAGCCGCATACGGACAAGGTCGGCAAGATCACGCGCGCGCAAGCCGAAGAGATCGCCAAGACCAAGACGCCCGATCTCACCGCCGCCGACCTCGAAGCCGCCGTACGGACGATCGCGGGCAGCGCCCGTTCGATGGGCATCACGGTGGAGGGTCTGTAAATGGCTGACGTCGAGAAGAAGATGACCAAGCGTCTCAAGGCGATCGCCTCGAAGGTCGATCGCGACAAGCTCTACCCGGTGGCCGAAGCGCTTGCGCTGATCAAGGAGACTGCGACCGCCAAGTTCAACGAGTCGGTCGACGTCGCCGTCCAGCTCGGTATCGACGCGAAGAAGTCCGACCAGGTCGTGCGCGGCTCGGTCGTGCTGCCGTCGGGCACGGGCAAGAGCGTGCGCGTCGCCGTGTTCGCGCAAGGCGCGAAGGCCGAGGAAGCGAAGGCCGCCGGTGCCGACATCGTGGGCATGGACGACCTGGCCGAACAGGTCAAGGCCGGCAAGCTCGACTTCGACATCGTCATCGCGTCCCCGGACACGATGCGCATCGTCGGCCAGCTCGGCCAGATCCTCGGACCGCGCGGACTGATGCCGAACCCGAAGGTCGGTACGGTCACGCCGGACGTCGCGACGGCGGTCAAGAACGCGAAGGCGGGCCAGGTGCAGTACCGCGCCGACAAGGCGGGCATCGTGCACGCGACCATCGGACGTGCGTCCTTCGAAGTGGATGCGCTCAAGACGAACCTCGTCGCGTTGATCGACGCGCTGAACCGCGCGAAGCCGGCGTCGAGCAAGGGCGTCTACCTGCGCAAGCTGTCGGTGTCGAGCACGATGGGCGCGGGTGTCCGCGTGGATTCGCAGACGCTGCAGGGATAAGCACCGTTGTCATCCCGGCGAAGGCCGGGACCCAAGTTGTTCATCGATCAATTGGGCCCCGGCCTTCGCCGGGGTGACAGTAACGCCCTCGAAAGTGGGCACAGGACTTTGGGCCGCTGAAGCAAACCTTCAGCAGCCGTCAAAGACCGTTGGCGGGATCGGAGCAGGTGGCCCTTCCCTTAATCGATCGATCGTTGCGCAAGCAACGATCGGCCGGCCAACGCAGATGGCGGTCCCGAATGGATTTGCAGTGAATGCCGCGCGCGAGCGGGGCAGGACCTTCGAAACCGGATCGGTCGCCGTTTTATGGCCGATGGGGGCAGGCGAAAGGCAACCGCCGATCGCGTGTCCGCATCATTTTGGAGAAACGACCGTGGGTCTCAATCGTTCCGAGAAGGCGGTGGTGATCGAAGAAGTGGCAGCCCGTGTGGCGACCGCGAAATCGATCGTCCTCGCTCAATACCGTGGTCTGGAAGTGCAGCACATCACCGGCTTGCGCAGTCAAGCGCGCAAGAACGGTGTGTACCTGCGGGTGCTCAAGAACTCGCTGGCGCGTCGCGCCGTCGCCGATGGTCCGTTCTCGGGCTTGGCCGACCAGATGGTCGGTCCGCTCATCTACGGCATCTCCGACGACCCCGTCGCCGCAGCGAAGGTTCTCAGCGAATTCGCGAAGAGCAACGACAAGCTCGTGGTCATGGGTGGGTCGTTGCCGGATTCGGTCATCGATGCGGCGGGCGTCAAAGCCCTCGCCACGATGCCGTCCCGCGACGAGCTGATCGCCAAGCTCATGGGAACCATGCAGGCACCGATCGCCAAGTTCGTCCGCACGCTCAACGAAGTCCCGAGCAAGTTCGTGCGTGGCCTCGCGGCGGTTCGCGATCAGAAGGAAGGCGCGTCGGCCTGACGGCCGCGCACCCGCTTCAAACGCAGCAGCGCGCTTCCAACCTCGTCACAGCAAATCTATTTCTGGAGTTATTCAAATGGCACTCAGCAAAACTGAAATCCTCGACGCCATCGCGGGCATGACCGTCCTCGATCTGTCGGACCTGATCAAGCAGATGGAAGAGAAGTTCGGCGTCTCCGCCGCGGCAGCCGTGTCGGTCGCCGCACCGGCAGCCGGTGGCGCGGGCGGTGCAGCCGCGGCCGCCGTCGAAGAGAAGACCGAGTTCGACGTCATCCTCTCCGAGATCGGCGCCAACAAGGTCAACGTCATCAAGGCCGTTCGCGAGATCACGGGCCTCGGCCTGAAGGAAGCGAAGGACCTGGTCGACGGCGCGCCGAAGCCCGTCAAGGAAGCGATTCCGAAGGCCGACGCCGAAGCCGCGAAGAAGAAGCTGGAAGAAGCCGGCGCCAAGGCCGACATCAAGTAAGACCGCAGTCCGCAGTCGTTGTCGATTTGCCCGGAGGCGCGCGTTCCTCGCGAGCCGCGCCTTCGGTTCTTGCCCTGTACACGACGCATCGCTTCGCTTCGAGGCGATGGAAACGAGGTTGAGTGAGTTCGAGGTCCTTCGAGTCTTTTTGCGCAAGGCTTGGATCTGGTGTCTGGGCTGGCGAGTGGGAAATTCGCCGGCTGACGGTCGCGCTTGTGATGACGACCAACGACTCCATATCCAAACCCTGCACCGGCCCCATACCCGCCTTCAAACGCCCTCTCCATACAAGCGACGCGTCGCCAAAGACGCCTCGCTTGCATTCGCCATGGGCGCGGCAGACCGATTCATCCGCATCAGCATCAACGTCTAGCCCCATTGCCATTCAGCTGTAGCCACGGAGTCCTCATGACCTATTCGTTTACGGAAAAGAAGCGCATCCGCAAGAGCTTCGCCAAGCGTCCGAACGTGCACAAGGTGCCGTTCCTCCTGGCCACCCAGCTCCAGTCGTATGCCGAGTTCCTGCAAGCCGACGCGATCCCGGCCAAGCGCGCGAACGAGGGCCTGCAGGCCGCGTTCACGTCGATCTTCCCGATCTCGTCGCACAACGGTTTCGCGCGCCTCGAGTTCGTGAGCTTCCAGCTCGGCGACCCGCCGTTCGACGTCAAGGAGTGCATGCAGCGCGGGCTGACCTATGCGTCGCCGCTGCGCGCGAAGGTGCGGCTCGTGATCATGGATCGCGAAGCGTCGAAGCCGACGATCAAGGAAGTCAAGGAGCAGGAGGTCTACATGGGCGAGATGCCGCTCATGACGATGACCGGCTCGTTCGTGATCAACGGAACCGAGCGCGTCATCGTGTCCCAGCTCCACCGCTCGCCGGGCGTGTTCTTCGAACACGACCGCGGCAAGACGCACTCGTCGGGCAAGCTGCTCTTCTCCGCGCGGATCATCCCGTACCGCGGTTCGTGGCTCGACTTCGAATTCGATCCGAAGGACATCCTGTTCTTCCGCGTCGACCGTCGCCGCAAGATGCCCGTGACGATCCTGCTCAAGGCGATCGGCATGACGTCACAGCAGATCCTCGAGCACTTCTTCGTGTTCGACACGTTCCACATCCTCGGCAAGGAAGCCGACAGTGGCGCCCAGCTCGACTTCGTCGCCGACCGCATGAAGGGCGAGATCGCGCGCTTCGACATCGAGGACAAGGCCGGCAAGCTGATCGTCTCGAAGGACAAGCGCATCACCGCGAAGAACCTGCGTGACATCGAAGCGTCGGGCCTCAAGCGCATCAGCGTGCCCGAGGAATTCCTGCTCGGCCGCGTGCTGGCGAAGGACATCGTCGACGCCGAGACCGGCGAGATCGTCGCGGTCGCGAACGAAGAGCTGACGGAAGACACGTTGGCGCGCCTGCGCGCGGCGAACGTCAAGAACATCCAGACGCTCTACATCAACGACCTCGACCAGGGCGCCTTCATCTCGCAGACGCTGCGAGCCGACGAGACGGCCGACGAGATGTCGGCCCGCATCGCGATCTATCGCATGATGCGTCCCGGCGAGCCGCCGACCGAAGACGCGGTGCAGGCCCTCTTCAATCGCCTGTTCTACAACCCGGACGCCTACGACCTCTCGAAGGTCGGCCGCATGAAGTTCAACCGTCGCGTCGGTCGCAACGAGGCCGACGGCCCGATGACCTTGACGAACGAGGACATCATGGCGGTCATCAAGATCCTCGTGGATCTGCGCAACGGTCGCGGCGAAGTCGACGACATCGACCACCTCGGCAACCGTCGCGTGCGTTGCGTCGGCGAGCTCGCGGAGAACCAGTTCCGCAGCGGCCTCGTGCGCGTCGAGCGCGCGGTCAAGGAACGTCTCGGCCAGGCCGAGGCGGACAACCTGATGCCGCACGACCTGATCAACAGCAAGCCGATCTCGGCCGCGATCCGCGAATTCTTCGGTTCGTCGCAGCTGTCGCAGTTCATGGACCAGACGAATCCGTTGTCCGAGATCACGCACAAGCGTCGCGTCTCGGCCCTCGGACCGGGCGGCCTCACGCGCGAACGCGCGGGCTTCGAAGTGCGTGACGTGCATCCGACGCACTACGGGCGCGTGTGCCCGATCGAAACGCCGGAAGGTCCGAACATCGGCCTCATCAACTCGCTCGCGCTGTACGCGCAGTTGAACGAGTACGGCTTCCTCGAGACGCCGTATCGCAAGGTCGAGAACGGCAAGGTCGTCGAGCAGGTCGACTACCTGTCGGCGATCGAGGAAGGCAAGTACATCATCGCGCAGGCGAACGCCGGGATGGACAAGAACAACAAGCTGACCGACGAGCTCGTCAGCTCGCGCGCGGCCGGCGAGTTCGTCCTCGTCGCGCCGGACAAGGTCCAGTACATGGACGTCGCGCCGGGCCAGATCGTGTCGGTCGCGGCCTCGCTGATCCCGTTCCTCGAACACGACGACGCGAACCGCGCGTTGATGGGTTCGAACATGCAGCGCCAGGCGGTGCCTTGCCTGCGTCCGGAGAAGGCCTTCGTCGGGACCGGCATCGAACGCACGGTCGCGGTCGACTCGGGCACGACGGTGCAGGCGCAGCGCGGCGGGATCGTCGACTACGTCGACAGCGGCCGCGTGGTCGTTCGGGTGAACGATGCCGAGAACGCCGCCGGTGAAGTCGGCGTCGACATCTACAACCTGATCAAGTACACGCGCAGCAACCAGAACACGAACATCAACCAGCGTCCGATCGTGAAGGTCGGCGACATCCTCGAGAAGGGCGACGTCATCGCCGACGGCGCATCGACGGACCTGGGCGAGCTCGCGCTCGGCCAGAACATGCTGGTCGCGTTCATGCCCTGGAACGGCTACAACTTCGAGGACTCGATCCTGATCTCCGAGAAGGTCGTGGCCGACGATCGCTACACGTCGATCCACATCGAAGAGCTGTCGGTCGTCGCCCGCGACACCAAGCTCGGACCGGAAGAGATCACGCGCGACATCTCGAACCTCGCGGAGAACCAGCTCGCGCGACTCGACGAGTCGGGCATCGTCTACATCGGCGCCGAAGTCGAGGCCGGCGATTCGCTGGTCGGCAAGGTCACGCCGAAGGGCGAGACCCAGCTCACGCCGGAAGAGAAGCTGCTGCGCGCGATCTTCGGCGAGAAGGCGTCCGACGTGAAGGACACGTCGCTGCGCGTTCCGTCGGGCATCTCGGGCACGGTCATCGACGTGCAGGTGTTCACGCGCGAAGGGATCGTGCGCGACAAGCGCGCCCAGCAGATCATCGACGACGAGTTGAAGCGCTATCGCCTCGACCTGAACGACCAGCTGCGCATCGTCGAAGCCGACATGTTCGAGCGGATCGGTCGCACGCTCGTCGGCAGGACCGTCAATGGAGGACCGGCCGTCGGCAATCACAAGCTCGCCAAGGGCGCGAAGATCACCGCCGAGTACTTGAGCGAACTCGAGAAGTACCACTGGTTCGACATCCGACTCGCGGACGAAGAGGCGGCGGCCCAGCTCGAGCAGGCCAAGGAGAGCATCGAAGCGAAGCGCCTGTCGTTCGACGCCGCCTTCGAGGAAAAGAAGAAGAAGCTCACGCAAGGCGACGAGCTTCCCCCGGGCGTGCAGAAGATGGTCAAGGTCTACCTGGCCGTGAAGCGTCGCCTACAGCCCGGCGACAAGATGGCCGGTCGCCACGGCAACAAGGGCGTCGTGTCGCGCATCGTTCCGGTCGAGGACATGCCCTACATGTCGGACGGCACGCCGGCGGACATCGTATTGAACCCGCTCGGCGTCCCGTCGCGGATGAACGTCGGTCAGATCCTCGAGACACACCTCGGTTGGGCCGCGAAGGGCCTCGGCCTGCGCATTGGCGAGATGCTCGCGGCGCAAGCGAAGGCGACCGAGCTGCGCAAGTTCCTCACGCAGATCTACAACGAGACCGGCAAGGCGGAAGACATCGACAAGCTGTCGGACGTCGAAGTCCTCACGCTCGCGGACAACCTCAAGCACGGCGTGCCGTTCGCGACGCCGGTGTTCGACGGCGCGCACGAGGACGAGATCCGTCGCATGCTCGATCTCGCCTATCCGGACGCGATCGCGAAGCGCCTCGGCATGACGCCGTCGAAGAACCAGGTCACGTTGTACGACGGCCGCACCGGCGAAGTGTTCGAACGTCCGGTCACGGTCGGCTACATGCACGTGCTCAAGCTGCATCACCTGGTCGACGACAAGATGCACGCCCGTTCGACCGGCCCGTACTCGCTCGTGACCCAGCAGCCGCTGGGCGGCAAGGCGCAGTTCGGTGGCCAGCGTTTCGGCGAGATGGAAGTGTGGGCGCTCGAGGCCTACGGCGCGTCCTACGTGCTGCAGGAAATGCTGACGGTGAAGTCGGACGACGTGGCGGGTCGCACGAAGGTCTACGAAAACATCGTCAAGGGCGACCACGTCATCGACGCCGGCATGCCGGAGTCCTTCAACGTGCTGGTCAAGGAGATCCGTTCGCTCGGCATCGACATCGACCTGGAGCGCGTCTGATGACCCGCGCGCCCTCGTCCGCATCCCAGAATGATTTTTCACACCTCACCGGAGTGAATGAATGAAAGCGCTACTCGATCTATTCAAGCAGGTTCAGCAGGAAGAAGTCTTCGACGCGATCAAGATCGGTCTCGCATCGCCGGAGAAGATCCGTTCGTGGTCGTACGGTGAGGTCAAGAAGCCCGAGACGATCAACTACCGCACGTTCAAGCCGGAGCGGGACGGTCTGTTCTGCGCGAAGATCTTCGGACCGATCAAGGACTACGAGTGCCTGTGCGGCAAGTACAAGCGCCTCAAGCACCGTGGCGTGATCTGCGAGAAGTGCGGCGTCGAAGTCACGCTGGCCAAGGTGCGTCGCGAACGCATGGGCCACATCGAACTCGCGTCGCCGACCGCGCACATCTGGTTCCTGAAGTCGCTGCCGTCGCGTCTGGGCATGGTGCTCGACATGACGCTGCGCGACATCGAACGCGTGCTGTACTTCGAAGCGTTCGTCGTCGTCGATCCGGGCATGACGCCGTTGAAGCGCTGCCAGATCATGACCGAGGACGACTACCTGTCGAAGGTCGAGGAATACGGTGACGACTTCCACGCGCTGATGGGTGCGGAAGGCGTGCGCGAATTGCTGCGCTCGATCGACATCGGCCGCGACATCGAGCAGCTGCGCCAGGATCTCGCTGCGACCGGCTCGGAAGCGAAGATCAAGAAGATCGCGAAGCGCCTGAAGGTCCTCGAAGGCTTCCAGAAGTCGGGCATCAAGCCGGACTGGATGGTCATGGAAGTCCTGCCGGTGCTGCCGCCGGAGCTGCGTCCGCTCGTGCCGCTCGACGGCGGCCGCTTCGCGACGTCGGACCTGAACGACCTGTATCGCCGCGTCATCAACCGCAACAACCGTCTCAAGCGCCTGCTCGAACTGAAGGCGCCGGAGATCATCGTGCGCAACGAGAAGCGGATGCTGCAGGAGGCCGTGGACTCGCTGCTGGACAACGGTCGGCGCGGCAAGGCGATGACGGGCGCGAACAAGCGTCCGCTGAAGTCGCTCGCCGAAATGATCAAGGGCAAGGGCGGTCGCTTCCGTCAGAACCTGCTCGGCAAGCGTGTCGACTACTCGGGCCGTTCGGTCATCGTGGTCGGCCCGCAGCTCAAGTTGCACCAGTGCGGCCTGCCGAAGAAGATGGCGCTCGAGCTCTTCAAGCCCTTCATCTTCAACCGCCTCGAGCAGATGGGCGTCGCGACCACGATCAAGGCCGCGAAGAAGGAAGTGGAGAACGAGACGCCGGTCGTCTGGGACATTCTCGAAGAAGTCATTCGCGAACACCCGGTCATGCTGAACCGCGCGCCGACGCTGCACCGCCTCGGCATCCAGGCGTTCGAACCCGTGCTGATCGAAGGCAAGGCGATCCAGCTGCACCCGCTCGTCTGCGCGGCGTTCAACGCCGACTTCGACGGTGACCAGATGGCCGTCCACGTCCCGCTGTCGCTCGAAGCGCAGATGGAAGCGCGCACGCTGATGCTGGCGTCGAACAACATCCTGTTCCCGGCCAACGGCGATCCGTCGATCGTGCCCTCGCAGGACATCGTGCTCGGCCTGTACTACGCGACGCGCGAGAAGGTCAACGGCAAGGGCGAAGGCTCGTTCTTCGCGAATGTCGGTGAAGTCCACCTCGCCTACGAGAACAAGCAGGTCGAACTGACGACGCGCGTCACGGTGCGCATCCGCGAATTCCTGCAGAACCCGAACTGGGTCGAAGTCATCCCGAACGGCACCGATCCGGCGCTGGCGGCCGACGCCGAGCCGCAGTTCATCGAGAAGGTCTCGCGCTACGAGACCACGGTCGGCCGCGCGATCCTGTCCGAGGTGTTGCCGAAGGGACTGCCGTTCTCGGTCCTGAACCGGCCGCTGAAGAAGAAGGAGATCTCGAAGCTGATCAACGCGTCGTTCCGTCGCTGCGGCCTGCGTTCGACCGTCGTCTTCGCCGACCAGTTGATGCAGTCGGGCTTCCGCCTGGCCACGCGTGCGGGGATCTCGATCTGCGTCGACGACATGCTCGTGCCGACGCAGAAGGAAACCATCATCAACGCCGCGGCCCACGACGTGAAGGAGATCGACCGCCAGTACTCGTCGGGTCTCGTGACCTCGCAGGAGCGCTACAACAACGTCGTCGACATCTGGGGCAAGGCGGGCGACCGCGTCGGCAAGGCGATGATGGAACAGCTCGCGACCGAGCCGACCACCGACCGTCACGGCAAGGCCGTGCGCCAGGAGTCGTTCAACTCGATCTACATGATGGCCGACTCGGGCGCGCGCGGTTCCGCGGCGCAGATCCGTCAGCTCGCCGGCATGCGCGGCCTGATGGCGAAGCCGGACGGCTCGATCATCGAGACGCCGATCACGGCGAACTTCCGTGAAGGCCTGAACGTGCTGCAGTACTTCATCTCGACGCACGGCGCCCGCAAGGGTCTGGCCGACACGGCGTTGAAGACCGCGAACTCGGGCTACCTGACGCGTCGTCTCGTCGACGTCACGCAGGATCTCGTGGTCGTCACCGAGGATTGCGGCACGCCCAACGGCGTCGGCATGAAGGCGCTCGTCGAAGGCGGTGAAGTCATCGAAGCGCTGCGCGACCGGATTCTCGGTCGTGTGACCGCGGTCGACGTCGTCAACCCCGAGTCGCAGCAAGTCCTGTTCGCGGCCGGCACCCTGCTGGACGAGGACGCGGTCGAGCTGATCGAATCGCTGGGCATCGACGAAGTGCGCGTGCGCACGCCGCTGACCTGCGAGACGCGCTACGGGCTGTGCGCCAAGTGCTACGGTCGCGACCTCGGTCGTGGCTCGATGGTCAACACCGGCGAAGCCGTCGGCGTGATCGCGGCACAGTCGATCGGCGAGCCGGGTACGCAGCTGACGATGCGCACGTTCCACATCGGCGGCGCGGCCTCGCGTGCGGCGGTGGCATCGGGCGTCGAAGCGAAGTCGAACGGCACGGTCCGCTTCACGGTCGCGATGCGCTACGTGACGAACGCGAAGGGCGAGCAGATCGCCATCTCGCGTTCGGGCGAAGTGCTCGTCACCGACGACCATGGCCGCGAGCGCGAGCGTCACAAGGTGCCGTACGGCGCCACGCTGCTCGCCCTCGACGGCACCGTCGTCAAGGCCGGCACCCCGCTCGCGACGTGGGATCCGCTGACGCGTCCGATCATCAGCGAGTACTCCGGTCGCGTGAAATTCGAGAACGTCGAGGAAGGCGTCACCGTCGCCAAGCAGGTCGACGACGTGACGGGCCTGTCGACGCTCGTCGTGATCGATGCGAAGCGTCGCAGCGCGGCGGCCAAGGGTGTCAAGCCGGTCGTCAAGCTGATCAACGAGGCGGGCGAGGAAGTGAAGATCGCCGGGACCGAACACCCGGTGACGATCGCGTTCCAGGTCGGCGCGCTGATCACCGTCAAGGACGGTCAGGACGTGTCGGTCGGCGAAGTGCTGGCCCGCATCCCGCAGGAATCGTCGAAGACGCGCGACATCACCGGTGGTCTGCCGCGTGTGGCCGAACTCTTCGAAGCGCGCTCGCCGAAGGACGCGGGCATGCTCGCCGAAGTCACGGGCACGGTCACGTTCGGCAAGGAGACCAAGGGCAAGCAGCGTCTGGTCATCACCGACATGGAAGGCGAAGCACACGAATTCCTCATCACGAAGGAAAAGAACGTGCTCGTCCACGAAGGTCAGGTCGTCAACAAGGGCGAGTCCATCGTCGACGGTCCGGCGGATCCGCAGGACATCCTGCGTCTGCTCGGCATCGAGTCGCTGGCGCGCTACATCGTCGACGAGGTCCAGGACGTCTACCGTCTGCAGGGCGTGAAGATCAACGACAAGCACATCGAGGTGATCGTGCGTCAGATGCTGCGTCGGGTTCAGATCGTCGAGCCGGGCGAGACGCGCTTCATCCAGGGCGAGCAGGTCGAGCGTTCGCATCTGCTCGACGCGAACGATGCGGCGATCGCCGACGGCAAGCGCCCCGCGATGCACGAGAACATCCTTCTCGGCATCACGAAGGCGTCGCTGTCGACCGACTCGTTCATCTCGGCGGCTTCGTTCCAGGAAACGACGCGCGTCCTCACCGAGGCCGCGATCATGGGCAAGCGCGACGAGCTCCGCGGTCTCAAGGAGAACGTCATCGTCGGCCGCTTGATCCCGGCGGGTACGGGCCTCGCGTTCCACGTCGCCCGCAAGGCGAAGGAATTGTCGGAAGCGAAGGACCGCGAGTTGGCCGCGCAGGCCGAGCTCGAGGCGCTGGAGCAGGCTTCGCAGGAAACGGAAGCCGCCGCAGCAGCGTCCTGATCGACGCGCGAGCGATCAAGGCCCAGGGCAGCGATGCCCCGGGCCTTTTTTTTCGAAATCGCGAGATCGGTGAGAATCGGGGCGCCGTCGTGGTCCGGTCGTTCCGATCCATCCCTTTCGTGGTCCCCCATCGATGCTTCCTCGTTCCCGAATCGCGCTGATCAGTCCCGGTGCCGCCGATCCGAACAACGGCAGCTGGCGCACGGCCACGCGCTGGCAGCGCATGCTGCTGCGCCGGCACGCGATTTCGATCGCGTCCGACTGGACGGACGATGCGGCCGGCACGCCGCCGGACCTGCTGATCGCGATCGGCGCGCAGCGGTCGGCCGAGGCCCTCGCGCGCTTCAAGGCCGCGCATCCCGACCGGCCGGCGATCGTCGTGGTCGGCGGGGCGGATCTCGATCCGTCGAGCCCGGGCGCCCACGTCGCGACACGCTCGCTCGCGCTCGCGAGCCGTCTCGTGGTCCTGAACCCCGATGCGATCGGCGCATTGCCGATGTCGTCGCGCGCGAAGGCGGAGGCGGTCATGCCGTCGGCGCCAGCGCTCAGGCGGCGCGCGCCCGACCCGCGTTCGTTCGACCTCGTGATGGTCGCCCACCTGCGCGCGGTCAAGGATCCGCAGACCGCCTGGCGCGCGTTCCAGCGTGTCGTGCAACGCGATCAGTCGATGCGCTTCATCCACGTCGGCGACGCGCTCGAGCCCGGCTTCGGCGACGAGGCGACGGCGCTGATGGCGCGCTACCGCGGCTTTCGCTGGCTGGGTCCGCTGTCGCACACGCTCGCGCGCCAGCAGATCCGTCGCGCCCGCGCACTCGTCCTCCCGAGCGTTGCCGAGGACGGTGCGAACGTGATCGTCGAAGCGATCATGTCGGGCGTGCCGGTGCTCGCGAGCGCGATCCCCGGCAACGTCGGCCTGCTCGGGAAGGGCTATGCGGGGACGTTCCCGCCGGGCGACGACGTGGCGCTCGCGAACTTGATCGAGCGCATCCGCCACAATCGCGACTTTCTCGCGATGCTCACGCGCCAATGCGCGGAGCGCGCGCCGCTGTTCCGGCCGGAACGGGAGCGCGCACAACTGTCCGGACTCGTCGCGTCCTGCCTGGCCCCCACGTCGTCACGCTCATGAACGCACCGGTCGACCGCGCCCTCAAGCTCACGTCCTTCTCGCACGGCGGCGGCTGCGGCTGCAAGATCGCGCCCGGCGTATTGTCCGAGATCCTCCGCAACGCGTCCGGCTTTCCGGTGCCGCCCGCGCTGATGGTGGGCATCGAGACGAGCGACGACGCTGCCGTCTACCGGCTCAACGACACGCAGGCGTTGATCGCGACGACGGATTTCTTCATGCCGATCGTGGACGATCCGTTCGAGTTCGGTCGCATCGCCGCGACGAACGCGATCTCCGACGTCTACGCGATGGGCGGCACGCCGATCATGGCGCTGGCCCTGGTCGCGATGCCGATCGATCGCCTGCCGATCGAGACGATCGGCCAGATCATTCGCGGCGGCGAGTCGGTCTGCGCGACCGCGGGCATCCCGATCGCCGGCGGACACACGATCGATTCGGTCGAACCGATCTACGGCCTCGTCGTGATGGGCCTCGTCCACCCCGATCACGTCAAGCGCAACAACGGCGCGCGCGACGGCGACGTGCTGATCCTCGGCAAGCCGCTCGGGGTCGGCGTCCTGTCGGCCGCGATCAAGAAGGAGAAGATCGCGACCGCCGCATATCGCGCGCTGATCGACAGCACGACGAAGCTCAACGTGACCGGTCCCGCGCTGTCCGGGCTCGACGCCGTGCACGCGCTGACCGACGTGACCGGCTTCGGCCTGCTCGGTCACCTGCTGGAGTTGTGCCGCGGCGCTGGCCTCGGCGCACGACTCGCGATGGACCGGATTCCGCTGCTCGACGACGTCGAACGCCTCGCGTCCGAGGGGATCGTCACCGGCGCGTCGGGCCGTAACTGGACGTCCTACGGCGGCGACGTCGACCTCGGCGCGTCGATCTCGCCCGCGCAGCAGAACCTGCTCACCGACCCGCAGACGAGCGGCGGCCTGCTCGTCTCGTGCGCGCCCGACGCCGTCGACACGGTGCTCGACCTGTTCCGTCGCGACGGCTTCGACCGGGCCTGCGTGATCGGTACGATGACGGCGGGACCTGCGCGCGTGGCCGTCGCCTGACGAAGGGAACACTGTTAGCGTACGGTCCGCCGTCAAGAGCAGACCTTCGGAGGAGATCGCATGAGCCGTACCCCGCTTCGCTTCAAGGCCGCCGTCGTCGGCCTGTCCTTCCTGCTGTGCCCGTTCGCCCACGCGCTCGACGAGACGCGCTTCAAGGACGCGAACGGCGACCTCGTCGCCGACGCACCGACCGATGCGAGCAAGTTCGTCGACCCGTCCACGTTGATCTTCGCGTACACGCCGGTCGAGGATCCCGCCGTCTATGCGAAGGTCTGGGACGACTTCATCAAGCACATGGAGAAGCTCACCGGCAAGAAGGTGCAGTTCTTCCCGGTGCAATCGAATGCCGCGCAGATCGAGGCGATGCGCGCGGGCCGCCTGCACGTGGCCGGCTTCAACTCGGGCGCGGTGCCGCTCGCGGTCAATTGCGCGGGCTTCGTGCCGTCGGCGATCATGGCCGGCGACACGGGCAGCTTCGGCTACGAGATGGAGATCATCACGTATCCCGGCAGCGGCATCACGAAGCTCGCCGACCTGAAGGGTCGCAAGCTCGCCTTCACCGCGGAGACGTCGAATTCCGGCTTCAAGGCGCCGTCGGCGCTGCTCAAGAGCGAATACAAGCTCGAGGCCGGCAAGGACTACCAGGCCGTGTTCTCAGGCAAGCACGACAACTCCGTCCTCGGCGTCGCGAACAAGGACTACGACGCGGCGGCGATCGCGAACGAGGTCATGCATCGCATGGTCGACCGCGGCGTCGTCAAGAAGGAACAGATCGTCACGATCTACAAGTCGAAGACCTTCCCGACGACGGGTTATGGCTACGTCTACAACCTCAAGCCGGAACTCGCGAAGAAGGTCCAGGAGGCCTTCCTCACGTTCCCCTGGAAGGGCACCGAGCTCGAGAAGGAGTTCAGCAAGCAGGGCGTGACGAAGTTCACGACGATCACCTACCAGAAGGACTGGGAAGCGGTGCGGCAGATCGACACCGCGATGAACGTCTCGTACCAGTGCAAGTAACGTGACGCTCCGCCTCGTCGAGCTGACGAAGCGTTACGGGACGGACGCGGTCGCGCTCGACCGCGTCTCGCTCGACGTGCCGGCCGGCCAGGTCGCCGCGCTGATCGGCCCCTCGGGTGCGGGCAAGTCGACGCTGATCCGCTGCATCAACCGCCTCGTCGAGCCGACGTCGGGTCAGGTCCTGCTCGACGACGTCGAACTCACCGGTCTCGGTCGTCGCGCGCTGCGACTCGCGCGGCGTCGGATCGCGATGATCTTCCAGGAGTTCGCGCTCGTCGAACGACTCACGGTGATGGAGAACGTGTTGTCGGGCCGGCTCGGTTACGTCGGGTTCTGGCGCAGTCTCCTCCGACGGTTTCCGAGGTCCGACATCGAGCGCGCGTTCGAGCTGCTCGAACGCGTCGGCCTCGCGGACTTCGTCGACAAGCGCGCGGACGCGTTGTCCGGCGGCCAGCGACAGCGCGTCGGGATCGCACGCGCGTTGATGCAGGCGCCGGAACTGCTGCTCGTCGACGAGCCGACCGCGAGCCTCGACCCGAAGACGTCGCGCCAGATCATGCGGCTCCTGTCGGAGCTCTGCGCCGAACGCGGCCTCGCGGCCGTGATCAACATCCACGACGTCGCGCTCGCGCAGCGCTTCGTGCAGCGCATCGTCGGACTGCGCGCGGGCCGCGTCGTCTACGACGGCGCGCCCGACGGACTCACGCCCGAGGTCCTCACGTCGATCTACGGCGAGGAGGACTGGACCGAAGCGAAACACGACGACGGCGTCGACGTGCGCGGGATCGTGACGCTCGATCGGGATCGCCTCCAGAGCGTCGGATGAGCACGCGGGTCTGGACCCGGCCGCGCCTGATCCCCGACGCCAGGCTGCGCTGGGCGATCACGATCGGTGTCGCCGTCTATCTGGTGCTCGCGCTCGGCTCGCTCGAGATCAACTGGGCCCGCATCGCGCAGGGACTGGACAAGGGTTGGCGGCTGCTCGTCGCCTTCCTGCATCCGAACTTCGGCGCGCGTTGGGGCGAGATCGTGGCCGGCATGCGCGAGAGCCTGACGATGACCGTCTGCGCGACCGTCGCCGGCGTCGCGCTGTCGATCCCGATCGGCATCGGCGCGGCGCGCAACCTCGTCCATCCCGCGGTGTACTTCGTGTGCCGGGCGATCGTCGCCGTGTCGCGCAGCCTGCAGGAGATCATCGTCGCGATCCTGTTCGTCGCGATGGTCGGCTTCGGCCCGTTCGCGGGCTTCCTCACGATCACGTTCGCGACGATCGGCTTCCTCGCGAAGCTGCTCGCGGAAGACATCGAGGACATCGACGGCGCGCAGGTCGAGGCGATCGCGGCCGCAGGCGGGACCTGGCTGCAACGCCTCGAATACGCGGTGCGGCCGCAGGTGATGCCGCGGCTGATCGGCCTCTGCCTGTATCGCCTCGACATCAATTTCCGCGAGTCCGCGGTGATCGGCATCGTCGGCGCCGGCGGCATCGGGGCGACGCTCAACACGTCGATCGAGCGTTACGAGTTCGACGTGGCCGCAGCGATCATCGCGATCGTCATCGTCATCGTGATGCTCGCCGAGTACGGATCGAGCCACCTGCGGAAGTGGGCGCAATGACGACGGCCGTCTGGTCGTATCGCAGCCCGCGACGGCGGCTGGTGACGTGGTTCGCGTGGCTGATGCTCGTCGCGCTGACGGTCTTCTGCTGGCACGAGATGACCCGCGACACGATCTGGTCCTTCGTCGCCGACGCGCCGACCCAGGCCTCCGATATCGGCAGCCGCATGCTGCCGCCGCGCTGGTCGTATCTGTCGGCGCTGTGGCGGCCGCTGTGGGACACGTTGAACATGGCGACGCTCGGCACGGCGCTCGGCGTCCTGATGGCGGTGCCGATCGCCTTCCTGGCCGCGCGCAACACGACGCCGAACGCGCTCGTGTTCCGGCCGGTCGCGCTGTTCCTGATCGTCGCATCGCGCTCGATCAACGCGCTGATCTGGGCGCTGCTGCTCGTCACGATCCTGGGTCCGGGGCTGCTTCCCGGCATCCTCGCGATCGCGCTGCGCTCGATCGGCTTCGTGGCGAAGCTGCTCTACGAAGCCATCGAGGAGATCGAACGCGCGCCCGTCGACGCGATCGTGTCGACCGGCGCGCCGCGCGCGAGCGTCGTGGCCTACGGCATCGTCCCGCAGATCCTGCCGGCGTTCGCGGGCATCAGCGTGTTTCGCTGGGACATCAACATCCGCGAGTCGACGGTGCTCGGCCTCGTCGGCGCGGGCGGCATCGGCCTTCAACTCGAGGCGTCGCTGAACACCCTCGCCTGGCCTCAGGTCAGCGTGATCCTGCTCGCGATCCTTTCGACGGTGGTCCTCGGCGAATGGGTGTCGGCGAAGATCCGTCACGCGATCATCTAGGCGTCAGCCGCGGCGCCACGCGGTCACCATCCAGCGCTGGTCGGCGAACGGCAGCCCGGTCGGCCGGAAGTAGTGTTCGAGCTCGACGAAGCCCGCGTCGGTCATGAAGCCGCGCCACGCGCCGAGATCGTGGAACGCGGAATAGCGCGCGCCGTTCCATCCTTCCTCGTTGTCGCCGCGCGGGATCGACGCGACGAAGACGCCGCGCGGCTTCAGCGACGCGCGCAGGCGAGCGAGCACGTCGGGCAGGGCGACGCGCGGCACGTGTTGCATCGAGGCGTTCGCGAAGATCCCGTCGAAGCGACCGGGCGCGAGGTCGAGCGCGAGGAAGTTCTGGTGCAGGACTTCGGCTCCGGTCGTTTCGCGCGCGATGCGGACGAACGCGAGGGAGCCGTCGAGACCGACCGCCGTGTGGCCTGTCGCCGCGAGCGTCCTGAGGTCGCGTCCCGGCCCGCAGCCGAAGTCGAGCAGCGTCCACGGCGGCAGCGCGTCGATGTGACGCAGCAGCGTCGCGATGTTCTGGCTGACGTCGTGATCGTTCGTGCGCGCGGCGTAGTCCGCCGCGTGCTCGTCGTAGTGCGCGAGCGTCGACGCGGTGACGCCGTCGAGATCGTCCGGGGCTGCGTTCATCGCCGCAGTATCCCGCAGCCCTCATAATTCGCGCATGCCCTCCCACGTCCTCGTCACCGGCGGCGCCGGCTACATCGGTTCGCACACCTGCGTCGAACTGCTCGCCGGCGGGTACACGCCGGTCATCGTCGACAACCTCGTCAACAGCAAGCGCGAGGCGGTCCAGCGCATCGCCCGCATCGCGGGGCGCGCGCCGGTCTTCATCGAAGCCGACGTGCGCGACGCGGTCGCGCTCGACCGGGTGTTCGCGTCGTACGCGATCGATGCCGTGATCCACTTCGCGGGCCTCAAGGCGGTCGGCGAATCGGTCGCGAAGCCGCTCGCGTACTACGACAACAACGTCAACGGCACGCTCGTGCTCGTCGACGCGATGATGCGCGCGAACGTGAAGCGCCTCGTGTTCAGTTCGTCGGCCACGGTCTACGGCGATCCGCATGCGCTGCCGATCCGCGAGGACTTTCCGATCCAGACGACGAATCCCTACGGGGCGTCGAAGGCGATCGTGGAGCGCGTCCTGACCGACGTCGCGGCCGCGGACCCGACGTGGCGCGTCGCGTTGTTGCGCTACTTCAATCCGGTCGGCGCGCACGAGAGCGGGCTCATCGGCGAGGATCCGGCCGACATCCCGAACAACCTGATGCCTTACGTGTCGCAGGTCGCGGTCGGCAAGCTCGCCCGGCTCACGGTTCACGGCGACGACTATCCGACGCGCGACGGGACCGGCGAGCGCGACTACATCCACGTCGTCGACCTCGCCCGCGGCCACCTCGCGGCGCTCACCCATCTCGATACGCTCGACGGCGCGGAGGCGATCAACCTCGGGACCGGTCGCGGCAGCACCGTGAAGGAAATGATCGCGGCGTTCGAGCGCGCCTCCGGCCGGCCGGTTGCCCACGCGATCGGACCGCGCCGACCGGGCGACATCGCGAGTTGCTACGCCGACGCGTCGTATGCCGAGGCGCGGCTCGGATGGCGGGCCACGCTCGACGTCGAGCGCATGTGTGCCGACGCTGGCGCTGGCAGCAGCGCAATCCGCGCGGCTACGACGCGTAAAGCGCGCGGCGCCGTCGGCCCGTCACGACAGCGAGTTGACACCCGGACGTGTCGCCCCGCATAATCGCGCCTCTTGGCTGCCCTCAGGCCAGGCGCTCTTTGGATCGATGTGCCGAACGCCGATGACTGGCGACGCCGTGACAGGCGACAGGCACCTCAAGCTGGCACCCGGAGCGCCTAGTCGCTGACCCGGGACGCAGCCTCAAGAGTTGTCCAGAGCCCGCCGCAAGCACGTGGATCGGGACAAAACCCGGTCAGACCCGAACAGCAAGGCCATCCGCAATGCCAACGATCAATCAGCTCGTCCGCAAGCCCCGTGTTTCCGCGACGATCAAGAGCAAGAGCCCCGCGCTCCAGGACTGCCCGCAGCGCCGCGGCGTCTGCACGCGTGTCTACACCACGACCCCGAAGAAGCCGAACTCGGCGCTCCGCAAGGTCGCCAAGGTGCGCCTGACCAACGGCTTCGAGGTCATCTCGTACATCGGCGGTGAAGGCCACAACCTGCAGGAACACTCGGTCGTGCTGATCCGCGGCGGTCGTGTCAAGGACTTGCCCGGTGTCCGTTACCACATGGTCCGCGGCTCGCTCGACACGCAAGGCGTGAAGGATCGGAAGCAGGCGCGTTCGAAGTACGGCGCGAAGCGTCCGAAGGCCGGCAAGTAAATCGATTTTGCGGAGGGCCACGCGAGTGGTTCTCCGGTTTCACCATCGGGGGCGCTCGCTGCCGATGCTTCGAGGCTCGAGAACGAGCCGTCCACCGAGTAAGTGGCAGCCCCGTGAACCATCGTCGGGTTGCCAGAGGCATAGCAGCTCGCTACGGCCTCGACTGAAGAAAAGGAAACGCAATGCCACGTCGTCGTGAAGTCCCCAAACGCGAAATCCTGCCGGACCCGAAATTCGGCAGCGTCGATGTCACCAAGTTCTCGAACGTGATCATGCTGGCCGGCAAGAAGGCCGTCGCCGAGCGGATCATCTACGGCGCGTTCGACACGATCAGCAGCAAGGGCGGCAAGGATCCCCTCGAGGTCTTCAACCAGGCGCTCTCGAACGTGCGCCCGATGGTCGAGGTCAAGAGCCGTCGCGTCGGTGGTGCGAACTACCAGGTCCCGGTCGAAGTGCGTCCGATCCGCCGCATGGCGCTCGCGATGCGCTGGCTGCGCGAAGCCGCGGTCAAGCGCAGCGAGAAGTCGATGGCGCTGCGTCTCGCGGGCGAGCTGATGGAAGCGGCCGAAGGCCGTGGCGGCGCGATGAAGAAGCGCGACGAGGTCCATCGCATGGCCGAAGCCAACAAGGCGTTCTCGCATTTTCGCTTCTGACGAAGCGAAGACATTGACCGTCGGTCGCTGCGCGACCGACAACATGTGGGTGTTGGAGCCTCCGTTCGGAGGCTTCGTATCTTTCCAAGGCAGACCATCGTGGCACGCAAGACCCCCATCGAGCGCTATCGCAACATCGGCATCTCGGCGCACATCGACGCCGGCAAGACGACGACCACCGAGCGCATCCTGTTCTACACCGGTGTCAATCACAAGATCGGCGAGGTCCACGACGGCGCCGCGACGATGGACTGGATGGAGCAGGAGCAGGAGCGCGGCATCACGATCACGTCGGCGGCGACCACGTGCTTCTGGAAGGGCATGAACGGGCTGTACCCGGAACACCGCATCAACATCATCGATACGCCGGGACACGTCGATTTCACGATCGAAGTGGAGCGTTCGATGCGTGTGCTCGACGGTGCCTGCATGGTCTACGACTCGGTCGGCGGCGTGCAGCCCCAGTCGGAGACCGTCTGGCGCCAGGCCAACAAGTACAAGGTTCCGCGTCTCGCGTTCGTCAACAAGATGGACCGCGTCGGTGCGGACTTCTTCCGCGTCTACGAGCAGATGAAGTCGCGCCTGAAGGCCAACCCCGTGATCATGCAGATTCCGGTCGGTGCGGAAGACGCGTTCACGGGCGTGGTCGACCTCGTGAAGATGAAGGCGATCAAGTGGGACGAGGCCTCCCAGGGCACGAAGTTCGAATACGCCGAGATCCCGGCCGAGCTCAAGGAGCTCGCCGACACGTGGCACGAGAAGATGGTCGAGGCCGCGGCCGAGGCGAACGAAGAGTTCATGAACAAGTACCTCGAAGGCGAAGCGCTGACCGAGGACGAGATCAAGCTCGGGATTCGCACGCGCACGATCGCCGGCGAGATCCAGCCGATGTTCTGCGGCTCCGCGTTCAAGAACAAGGGCGTGCAGGCCATGCTCGACGCCGTGCTCGACTACATGCCGGCGCCGACGGACATCCCGCCGGTCAAGGGCCTGGACGACGACGACGAGCCGACCGAACGTCGTGCCGACGACAGCGAAAAGTTCTCGGCGCTGGCGTTCAAGATCATGACCGACCCGTTCGTCGGCCAGCTGATCTTCTTCCGCGTCTACTCGGGCGTCGTCAACAGCGGCGACACGATCTACAACCCGATCAAGGGCAAGAAGGAACGCATCGGTCGCCTGCTCCAGATGCACGCGAACCAGCGCGACGAGATCAAGGAAGTGCGCGCGGGCGACATCGCCGCGGCCGTCGGTCTTCGCGACGCGACGACCGGCGACACGCTGTGCGATCCGAGCGCGCTGATCACGCTCGAGCGGATGATCTTCCCGGAGCCCGTGATCTCGCAGGCCGTCGAGCCGAAGACGAAGGTCGACCAGGAGAAGATGGGCATCGCGCTGAACCGCCTCGCCCAGGAGGATCCGTCCTTCCGCGTCAAGACCGACGAAGAGTCCGGCCAGACGATCATCTCCGGCATGGGCGAGCTCCACCTGGAAATTCTCGTGGACCGCATGAAGCGCGAATTCGGCGTCGAGGCGACGGTCGGCAAGCCGCAGGTCGCCTATCGCGAGACGATCAAGAAGACCTGCGAGGAAATCGAAGGCAAGTTCGTCAAACAGTCGGGCGGTCGCGGCCAGTACGGCCACGTCGTGCTCAAGATCGAGCCGCAGCCGCCGGGCAAGGGCTTCGAGTTCGTCGACGCGATCAAGGGCGGCGTCGTGCCGCGCGAATACATCCCCGCGGTCGAAAAAGGTGTCGTCGAGACCTTGCCGAACGGCGTGATGGCCGGATATCCCGTCGTCGACGTCAAGGTCACGCTGTTCTTCGGCTCCTACCACGACGTCGACTCGAACGAGAACGCGTTCAAGATGGCCGCGTCGATGGCGTTCAAGGACGGGTGCCGCAAGGCGCAGCCCGTGTTGCTCGAGCCAATGATGGCCGTCGAGGTCGAGACGCCGGAAGAGAAGATGGGCGACGTGATGGGCGACCTGTCGTCCCGTCGCGGCATGATCCAGGGCATGGACGACATCGCGGGCGGCGGCGGCAAGATCGTGCGCGCCGAAGTGCCGCTCGCCGAGATGTTCGGCTACTCGACGACGCTGCGTTCGCTCACGCAGGGCCGCGCGACGTACACGATGGAATTCAAGCACTACGCCGAGGCGCCGAAGGCAGTCGCCGAAGCGGTGATCAGCTCCAAAGGGAAATAGTCGAGCGCATCGCGCGAGCACGCTCGCAAGCGACGCGTAGCGTCGCCCCCGCGAAGGCGGGGGGCCAGTGTCTTTCTAATGTTTTTACTTACCGAGTGAACTGAAATGGCAAAAGGCAAATTCGAACGGACGAAGCCGCACGTGAACGTGGGGACGATTGGTCACGTGGACCATGGGAAGACGACGCTGACGGCGGCGATCACGACGGTGTTGTCGAAGCTGTTTGGTGGC
>Ga0247783_1000112_pt1 | contig 24104 bp, 25 predicted proteins | sample UWRJL064202C5_FD_179911 | JGI IMG/M metagenome (GOLD analysis project Ga0247783, IMG submission 179911) | Plant litter microbial communities from Arlington Agricultural Research Station in Wisconsin, United States - UWRJ-L064-202C-5 | ecosystem: Environmental > Terrestrial > Plant litter >...
ATGCCGAAGGGCGTGATCGGACTGCTCGACGCGGGCCGGCGTCGCGTCCAATCGCTGGGCGGGCGGAACGCATGACGAAGATCCTCGCGAGCGCGACCGGTCTCACGCGGCGCTTCGGCGGCCTCGTCGCCGTCTCGAACCTCGACTTCGAGGTGCGCGACGACGAGATCCTCGGCCTGATCGGCCCGAACGGCGCCGGCAAGAGCACGACGTTCAACCTGTTGAGCGGCTTCTACCGACCGTCGGCAGGACGCCTCGCGTTCGACGGCGTCGACATCACCGGCAAGTCGCCCGCCGCGATCAGCCGCCTGGGTCTCGTGCGCACGTTTCAGCACGGCAGCCTGATGCGCAGCATGACCGTCCGCGACAACCTGCTGGTCGGTACGCTCGGGCGTTCCTTCGGGCGCTTCGGCGCGGGTCGGCGTGCGCGCGAGGAGCGCGTCGCCGAGACCGCCGAGCTCCTCGGGCTCGCGGGACAACTCGACGCGGTGTCGGGAACCCTGCCGCACGGGCGTCAGCGACTGGTCTCGATCGGCATCGCGGTGGCGCCCCGGCCGCGCCTGTTGTGCCTCGACGAGCCGTTGACCGGACTCAACCAGACCGAAGTGCATACGACGCTCGAAGCGTTCCGCGCCATCCGCGCGCGTTACGGCGCGTCGATCCTGCTCGTCGAGCACAACATGAAGGCGGTGATGCAGATCTGCGATCGCATCGTCGTCCTTCATCACGGTCAATTGCTCGCGACGGGCACGCCCCAGGAGATCCGGCGCGACGAGAGCGTGATCGCCGCCTACCTCGGCACACGCCATGGTCAGTGACGTGAACGCGTCCACCGCGCCGTCGCTCGAATTGCACGAGCTCACGGTGCGCTACGGGCTGTCGACCGCGGTCGACGGCGTGAGCCTGTCGGTGCGGCGCGGCCAGGTCGTGACGATCATCGGCGCGAACGGCGCCGGCAAGTCGACGATCATGAAGGCGGTGTGCGGCCTGCTGAAGCCCGCGTCGGGACGCGTGTCGCTGTTCGGCGAGGACGTGACGCGGAGCGCGGCCGACCGCCTCGTCGCGCGCGGGCTGTCGCTCGTTCCCGAAGGGCGGCGACTGTTCGGCACGATGACGGTCCGCGAGAACCTGGAGCTCGGCGGCTATTGCCGCGGCGACGACGCGGCGCTCGCGCACGACCTCGAGCGCACGCTCGTGCTCTTCCCCGACCTCGTCGCGAAACTGAAGGCGCAGGCCGGGACCCTGAGCGGCGGACAGCAGCAGATGGTCGCGGTCGCACGTGCGCTGATGAGCGCTCCGCGCGTGCTGTTGCTCGACGAGCCGACGATCGGCCTCGCGCCCGCGGTCGTCGACACGATCGCGTCGGTGATCACGTCGATCCGCGACTCGGGTGTCGACGTGCTGCTCGTCGAACAGAACGCGGAGATCGCACTCGCGGTCGCCGACTACGGCTACGTGCTCGAGCAGGGCACGGTCACGCTGCATGCACCCGCCGCCGCGCTCGCGCAGGACGAAGCGGTGCAGCGCGCCTACCTGGGTATCTGAACGCCATGAACGAAGAAGCCGAACGCGCGGTCTGGAGCCCGACGAGCGACGACATCGCGAACGCGCAGGTCACCGCGTTGATGAAGGCGCTCGGGGTGCCGACCTACGACGCGTTGTATCGCCTGTCGATCGACGATCCGGCGCGCTATTGGCGAACGGTCATCGACTTCTGCGGCATCGTCTGGTCGCGCGACTACGAGACGTACATCGATGTCTCCGCGGGCCGCGAATTCCCGACGTGGTTCGCCGGCGGCGAGCTGAACTGGGTCGACACCGTCCTCGCGCATGCCGACGATCCGGCGCTCGCCGAACGGCGTGCGGTCGTCGGCGAGCGCGAGAGCGGTGACGTGCTCGCGCTGACGTGGGCCGAGCTGCGCCGCGCGGTGCGCGGCTTCGCGGCGAATCTGATGCGTCACGGAATCCGGCGCGGCGATCGCATCGGCCTCCTGATGGAGAACGGGGTCGAGGCCACCGTCACGCTGCTCGCGGTCGCGCACTGCGGCGCGATCGTCGTGCCCTTGTTCAGCGGCTTCGGCGCGGAGGCGATCGTGTCGCGCCTCGGCTCCTGCGCGGCCCGGATGATGATCGCGAGCGTCGGCTTCCGCCGCCGCAACGCGTGGGTCGACCTGCACTCGACCGTCCGCGAGGCGCTCCGGCAGCTGCCGTCGGTCGAACTCGTCGTGTGGAAGCGCACGCCGGGGGCGCCCGCGCTCGAGCTCGACGGCCTGGACTGGGATTCGCTCGCCCGGCCGGTCGACGGATCGACCGACGTGGCGCCGACCGCGGCCCGGATGTCGCCGAACGACCCGTTCATGGTGGTCTACACGTCGGGCACGACCGGCAAGCCGAAAGGGACGGTCCACATCCACGGCGGCTTCCCGATCCGCATCGCGCACGATGCGGCCGTGTGCTTCGACCTCGGCCGCGGCGACGTGCTGTGCTGGCCGGCCGACATGGGCTGGATCGCGGGCTCGCTGATCCTCGGCAGCGCGTTGCTGCGCGGTGCGACGCTGGTCTGCTACGACGGGGCGCCGGACTTCCCCGACTGGTCGCGGATGTCGCGGCTGATCGAGCGCCACGGCGTGACCCACTTCGGCTCCGCGCCGACGCTGATCCGCGGCATGGTCAATCACGCGGACGTCGCGACCGCGGGCGACGTGAGCAGCGTGCAGCTGTTGATCACCGCGGGCGAGAGCATCGCGCCCGACGCGTTCGTCTGGTATCAGCGCGCGTTCGGCCGCGGCATCCGTCCCGTCATCAACTACACCGGCGGCACCGAGGTGTCGGGCTCGCTGCTGACGAGCGTCGTCGTCAAGCCGATCGTGCCGACCGTCTTCAACTCCGCGACGCCGGGCATTGACGCCGACGTCGTCGACGCCGACGGCCGCTCGGTCGTGGACCGCATCGGCGAGCTCGCGGTACGCGAGCCCTTCGTCGGAATGACGCAGTCCTTCTGGAAGGACCGCGAGCGCTATCTCGACACGTACTGGCGGACCGTGCCCGGCCTGTGGATCCACGGCGATCTCGCGATGCGCGTCGCGCACGCCGACGGAAGCGCTTCCGGAAGCTTCATGCTGCTCGGCCGCTCCGACGACACGATCAAGCTCGCGGGCAAGCGTCTCGGACCGGCCGAAGTCGAGGAAGTCCTCGTCGAATTGCCGATGGTCGCGGAGGCCGCGGCGATCGGCGTGCTCGATCCGGACAAGGGCCAACGGCTCGTGGTGTTCATCATCCCGAAGAGCACGTGGGACGACGACGTGTCCGCGCTCGAACGCGCGGTGATGGCCCATGTCGACGTTCGCCTCGGCCGGCCCTTCCGTCCGAGCAGCGTGCTGGTCGTGAAGCAGTTCCCGAAGACGCGCTCCTCGAAGGTGATGCGACGACTGATCCGCGCGGCCTACAGTGGCGATGCGCTCGGCGACCTGTCGGCGCTCGACAACCCGTCCGCGCTCGACGACATCCGCGCCGTCGCGGGACATTGAACGGAGGCATCGCGATGGATCTCGGACTGCGCGGCAAGCGCGTATTGATCACCGGCGCGTCGCAGGGCATCGGCGAGGGCATCGCCGAGGCGTTCGCGGAGGAGGGGGCGTCGCTGCTGCTCGTCGCGCGATCCGGCGACAAGCTCGACGCGATCGCGTCGCGACTTCGCGCGGCGCACGGGGTGACGGTCGACACGCTCGCGATCGACCTCACGGCCACGGGCAGCATCGATCGCGTCGCCGCGATGGCGAAGGATGTCGACGTGCTCGTCAACAACGCGGGCGCGATCCCCGGCGGCGACCTGTGGACGATCGACGAGGCGAAGTGGCGGGCCGGTTGGGAGCTGAAGGTCTTCGGCTACATCAACCTCGTGCGCGCGGTCTATCCGCTGATGAAGGCGCGCGGCGCGGGCGTGATCCTCAACAACATCGGCAACGGCGGCCAGAACTACGACGCCGAGTACGTCGCGGGTTCGACGGGCAACGCGGCGCTGATGGCGTTCACGTGCGCGATCGGCGGCGCGAGTCTCGCAGACGGCATCCGCGTGATCGGCGTCAACCCCGGACCGGTCGCGACCGAACGCATCGTGAAGATGCTCAAGGGGAAGGCGACGACGCGCTTCGGCAACGCGTCGCGCTACGAGGAACTGCTCGGCACCTATCCGCGCGGGCGCGCGGCCACGGTGCACGAGGTCGCGGATCTCTTCCCCTTCCTCGCGTCCGAACGCTCGGCCTATACGTCGGGCACCATCATCACCGTCGACGGCGGCATCACGTCGAAGCGTTCCGTCTGAACGCGTCTGACATCAACCATCAACGAACCGAGGATCCTCCGTGGACACCACCGATCGCTACGCCGGCTTTCAACGCATCGACTTCGATCGACCCGCGCCGGGCGTGCTGCGCCTGACGCTCAATCGCCCCGAGAAACTCAACGCGCTCGACGCGGTGGGGCATCGCGAACTCACCGAGGTCTGGCGCGTGATCGACGCCGACCCGGAGGTGAGCGCGGTGATCCTGTGCGGCGCCGGCAAGAATTTTTCGGCCGGCGGCGACTTCGACATGGTCGAGGCGATCATCGACGACTTCGATACGCGCGTGAAGACGTGGCGCGAGGCGCGCGACCTCGTCTACAACGTCATCAACTGCTCGAAGCCGATCGTCTCCGCGATGCAGGGCGCGGCCGTCGGCGCCGGTCTCGTCGCCGGATTGCTCGCCGACATTTCGATCGCCGCGAAGGACGCGAAGATCGTCGACGGCCACACGCGCCTCGGCGTCGCCGCGGGCGACCACGCCGCGATCATCTGGCCGCTGCTGTGCGGGATGGCGAAGGCGAAGTACTACCTGATGCTCTGCGAGCCGATGGACGGCGAGACGGCGGAACGCATCGGCCTCGTCTCGCTGTGCGTCGACGAAAGCGAGTTGCAGGACAAGGCCGTCGCCGTGGCGACGCGACTCGCGAAGGGCGCGCCGACGGCGATCCGCTTCACCAAGTACGCGCTCAACAACTGGCTGCGCCAGGCCGGGCCCACGTTCGATGCGTCGCTCGCGCTCGAATTCCTCGGCTTCACCGGACCCGAGGCGAAGGAGGGCGTGAAGTCGCACCGGGAGAAGCGCAAGCCGGCCTTCGACCAGAAGACCTCGTTGTAGGTCGACGGCTAGCCAAGCGCACCTCGACGTCCGCGACCCGGTTCTCCAATGACGCCGTCGCCACAGGCGTGAAGTACCGCCACCTGTTCACGCCGTTGCGCATCGGCGCGATGACGGTCGAGAACCGCCTCGTGATGGCGCCGCACGGGATGGTGTTCGCCGGCGGCTACGGCGGCGCGGTCGATCGCATCGTCGACTATCACGTCGAACGCGCGAAGGGCGGCGTCGGCCTGATGGTGATGAGCAACTTCCTCACGCTGCCGTCGTCGCGGGCGCTCGCGTCGTGGGGCGGCAATCTCGCGACGACGCCGCTCGGCAACCTCGACGTCGCGAACGACGACGCGCTGCTGCCCGCCTATCGCCGGCTGATCGCCGGCGTGCACGCGCACGGCACCCGCTTCGTGTCGCAGCTCAACGCGAGCGGGCGGCAACTCTATTCACCGGGCGCCGTGCCCTTCGGCCTGCCGTTGCACGCACCGTCGGCGATCCCGTGTCGCAAGCTGCAGGAGATCCCGAAGGCGATGTCGGTCGGCGACATCGAGGAATACGTCGCGACGTTCGCGGCGGCGGCGGCGAACATCCGCGAGGCGGGCGGCGACGGCGTCGAGGTCTTCGCCGCGCAGGGCTATCTCGTCTCCGAGTTCCTGTCGCCGAACGCGAACCTGCGCGCCGATGCCTACGGCGGTCCGCTCGAGAACCGCATGCGCTTCCTCGTCGAGATCATCACCGCGATCCGCGCGCGCTGCGGACGCGACTTCGTCGTCGGCGTGCGGATGAATGCCGACGACGAGGATGTCGGCGGACTCGGGCCGGACGAAGCGCTTCACGTCGCGCGGGCATTGCGCGCCGACGGCCAGGTCGACTACCTGAACGTGAGCGGCATGACCGCCAGCCGCTATCCCGGATGGATCGCGGACATCGAGACGCCGACCGCGCACTTCGCCCTCGGCGCGGCGGCCATTCGCCACGCGGTCGACGGGATGCCGGTCTGCGTCGTCTCGCGCGTCTCGCGCGCCGCCGAGGCGGAGGAGATCCTCGCCGCGGGTCACGCCGATCTGGTCGGCATGGCCCGCGCGTTGATCTCCGACCCCGAGCTGCCGAACAAGGCGCGCGAGGGCCGCGAGGACGAGACGCGTTACTGCACGTATTCGAACCAGGCCTGCCTGCAGGGGCTCGATCGCGGCCGCGGCGTCGGCTGCGTGCACAACGTCGCGGTCGGTCGCGAGGCCCAGCTCGGCATCGGCACGATGAAGCCGGCCGTGCGGGCGAAGCGCGTCGCGATCGTCGGGGGCGGACCGGCCGGCATGGCCGCCGCGCGCGTGGCGGCGGAGCGGGGCCACACGGTCACGCTGTTCGAGGCGGGCCGCCATCTCGGCGGCCAGAACCTGATGACCGCGAGCGTCGCGTCGCGCGCGGGCTTCCGCGAGGTCACGCACTGGCAGTCGACGATGCTCGGCAAGCGCGGCGTCGACGTCCTGCTCGATCGCCTGGTCGACGCCGACCTGCTCGTCGACCAGGCGTTCGACGCGGTCGTGATCGCGACCGGGTCGCTCCCGGTCCGCGACGGCCATTCGAATTTCCACGACCCTGACGAATCGTTCGCGGCCGACGACGACGCGCGCGTCTTCACGACCTGGGACGTGTTCACGCGTCCGAAAGCGATCGGACACGACGTCGTCGTGGTCGACGAGGATCCGCACTACGCGGGGACCGCTGTCGCCGAGCACCTCGCGGATCGCGGTCATCGCGTGCGCATCGTCTCGCCGCACCTGCACGCCGGCTCGACGCTGCACGTCTACCACCTGCCGAGCCTGTACCGGCGCCTCGCGGCGCGCGGCATCGACGTGAGGCCGCACGCGTTGCCGATGGCGTTGAACGACCGCGGGATGACGGTGCGCGACCGCTTCACGCGTGCGGTCGACGTCCTCCCGGACGTGGACGCGGTCGTGCTGTCGATCGGCAATCGCGCGAACACGTCGCTGTACGACGCGCTCGTCGGCCGCGTGCCCGAACTGCACGCGATCGGCGACTGCCTCGCGCCGCGCCAGATCGATCACGCGATCCTCGACGGCGAGCGCGTCGGCTGGATGCTCTGAGACCCGAACGGAGAACGAACGATGGGACGACTGGACGGCAAGGTGGCCTTCATCACCGGCGGCGGTGGCGGCATCGGCCGCGTGGCGACGCAACGCTTCGTCGCGGAAGGCGCGAAAGTGGTCGTCGCCGACGTGAAGGCCGACATGGCCGGGGCCACCGTCGCCTCGCTGACGCAGTCGGACGCGGCGATCGCGATCGAATGCGACGTCGGTGACGACGCGAGCGTGTCGGCCGCGTTCGCGAAGACGCTCGCGACCTACGGCCGCCTCGACATCCTCTACAACAACGCGGGCGGTTCGAGCTTTCGCGACGGGCCGGTCACCGAAGTCCCCGAGGACGAGTTCAATCACGTGATGCGGACGGAGCTGTGGGGACTCTTCCTGTGCTCGCGCTACGCGGTGCCGGAGATCACGAAGGTGGGCGGCGGATCGATCATCAACACGTCGTCGATCTTCGCGACGAAGGGCTATCCGGGACGCGACTGCTACACCGCCGCGAAAGGCGCGATCGCGGCGGTCACGCGCTCGATGGCCGTCGAGTTCGCCGCGGCGAAGATCCGCGTGAACGCTATCGCGCCGTCGATCACGCTGACCGATCGCGTCAAGGCGATGATGGCGACGCGGGCCGACTTCGCGTCGCTCGCGGAAGGGCATCTGCTCGGGCTCGGCGAACCGCTGGACGTGGCCGAGATGGCGGTCTATCTCGCGTCGGACGAGTCGCGCATCGTCACGGGACAGCTGCTGGCGGTCGACAGCGGCGCGAACATGCATTGAGCGCTTCGATCGACGGTCAAAGGGCGTGCCCTGGGACGGCCTCGTCCGGTCCCGTCCGCCCGTCTCTTGAAGTCGGCTCGCCCTCGTCGCCGTCGCGGCCTATCAGCGTTCCGTATCACCGTTCGAGGACTTCCGTTGTTCGTATCGCGTGCAGACGGGACACGGAGTTGCTCGGTCCTGGGTTATCGCGCGATCCGCATGCGGGGCGTCCGGTCGGGGATCGGCATCCTGCGCACGCGCTTCGAGCGCTGCGGCGAGGCGTTTCGTGCGTTGCGCTCGCAGTCCGTCGGCGTCGCGCGCGAGGAGCGTTCGATGGTCTTGCTGATACGCTCTTCCATCAAGTCGCTGGAACTGCGTCATGTCAAAGCCCGTCGCACTGGTCACGAATGCCTGCGAATTCGCCGGGCCCCCGGCGATCGCGGCGCTCCATGACGCCGGCCTGCGGCTCGTGGCTCACGATGCGTCGTTCGCCGAATCCGCCGGTCGCGAGCGATTTCGTGCGGCCCATCCGCATGTCGACGTGCTCGATGCGCAAACCCCGGTCGACATCGTCGAGGCCGCGTGGAGCGTCGCCCGACGACTCGATGTGCTGGTCAGCAACGACGCCTTCCGACCCATCCACGGATCGATCGAGGCCGCCGCGAGTGCGGACCTTCGGGCGACGCTCGATCGTCTCGTCGTCTTTCCGTTCGAGATCGCGCGAGCGGCGATTCCGAAACTGAAGGCGCAGCCAGCCGCGCGCGTGGTGGTCATCACGTCGAATCGGACCCGTCTCCCGCTCGCGGGCGGCGCGATTCCGGACATCGCGCGCGCCGGCGCGAATGCGCTGGTCCGCTCGCTGAGCCTGGAACTCGCGTCCTACGGAATCCCGGTCAACGCCATCGCACCGAACTATCTCTACAGCGAGACCTACTATCCGCGCGCACGCTTCATCGATGACGCGGAGGGTCGCGCTTACATCGAGCGCATTGTTCCCGCAGGACGACTCGCGCGGCCCGAGGAGATCGGAGAGCTCATCCGTTATCTGGCGACGATGGAAGGCAACTTCCTGACCGGGGCCGTGATCGACTTCTCGGGCGGATGGCCGGTCGGATCGCCGCCGCCGGAGCAGGGCCCGCGGTGACGGCGAATGCCGCGTCGCGATGATCGCGTCCCTCTGTGCGGCCTGCATTGCGGGCTGTGCGGCGGTTTCGACGCCACGCGGTGCGATCGTCGGGTGACGGTGGTCCCGGGCAAGACGACGCGGCTCTCGTTCGACGCCGATCCGGAGATCGTGGACGGCGTCGAGTGATGCGAGGCTCGCCTCACGTCGGTGTCTCATCCGCCATCATTGATGCGTTCTGACGCGGGACTCGTGTGGCTGACCTCGAGTCGTGGCGACGAGTTGCGGATAGCCGCATTGACTTAGGCGTCATCGGTCCAATAGAGTCGCCGACGTCTAAAGCTAGCTAGGCAGCAACATGGTGGCGAGTGACGAACGCCTTCGACAGTGGAATCAGACGGAGCAATTTCTCCTGAAGGCCAAGACTTTGTTGCCAAGTGCGGCGCAGGTCGCCAGCACGGAGGACCTTGCGCTCGTTGATAAGTTCTTGCAGAACAACGAGCTTGGCTTGGCCGCAGATTGGTTGGGATCAATCGTGCGCGAGTTTGACGTCACATCAGTGGAATCGATGAAGTTCATTGCGCTTGCTGAAGCAAGCATGGGTCGCCTACAGAAGCAGGCAGCGCTCGACGCGCTGCTGTCAAAGTTGATGGGAAGCGCATATGAAACCGTTCTTCGGTCCGCTGCCTAACCCGTCGTTCCAGCGGACCGCTACGCGGCCGCTGGACTAGATCGTTAGGCAACGCCAAGTCTCCTTTGCTCGCCCGAACAAATGAGTGCAGAACCAATCGTTTCGCTGTTGCGCGAGAGATATCGTCCGGTTGGCATCATCCTTCATGGCTCCAGAGCTGTCGGCATGAATCGCGCGCATAGCGACTGGGATATAGCTCTTCTCTTCACAGAAATGCCTGCCCTTAAGCTAAACCGCGAGGAGCTCGCCGGCGAGGACGTTGAGTGGTCAGCTATCTGCGTTCCGGTCGCCGATAGCGCCATTCTCAAAGCCATCGGCACGGAGCTTCAGCACGCCAAGGTGCTTTGGGAAGACCATTCGCTCGCCGGAACAAACCTCTTGGCACAAGCTGCTGCCTTCTACAGCAAAGGTGTCCAACTCACCGAGGCCGATAGGGCAAAGTACAAGCAGTATCTTTCTCACAAGGTCGCTGGCATGCAGGATGACGTCGCGACTCCATACATGTTTTTGCGGCACCAATACGCGTTCTTCCTCCGCGCTTCGAATTGGTGGTTCGAGACTAGAGGGATGTATCCGAAGCCGTTCTACTTAGCCATGCCATTCATCCACGATCGCGATCCTGAGTATCACGGGCTTCTCCTGACCGTTTGCTCGACCGATTCAAACGAAGCGAAGATCGCAGCAGCTCGACAGCTTGTCTCACGACTCTTCGCATAGAGCATGCCCGTGTCGCCTAACCCCTCCATCGAGCGGAGGTCCAAAGGCCGCTTCGGGCCCTTCGGCCCGCCGCTCATGTCGAACGTCAAGCACCCGCTTGAACGTCCGCGAGGTCGTGATGCAAGTCGTCGCTTTACCCGGACGCCGTAGCGAAACCGAGTCGTGGTTGCGCCAGCTTCTGCTCGCGGCGGGCTTGCACGACGCGGTCGTCGTTCGCTATCGCCACTGGGACTCCGACGTCGAGGCGCGCGTGCCGTTCGAGGCGGCTCGCCTGGCCGAGCAGGCGCCGCAGTTGGTGGTCGCCAAGTCCCTGGGAACGGTGATCGCGGCGACCGCGTTCGCGCACCACGGGTTTCGTCCGGCGGCGGCGGTCCTGATCGGCACGCCCTTCGAGGCGATCGACGCGGACGCGCTCGATCTGTTGCGACAGTTCGCGTGCGGCGTCGAGACGCTGTTCATTCAACAGCGGGAGGACCCGGGCGGCGCGGCCGACCAGCTGCTCGAGGCGCTTCAGCTCACCCGCGGACGCGTGGCGGCGGTCGCGGGAAACGATCACCTGTATCTGGACACGGCAGCGCTGGTCGATGCGATGAGACCATTGATCGCGGCGCTGCCCGCACCGCCATCTTGAAGTCCATCGCATTGTTCGCCATCACGGCCTACCAGCGCTACGTCTCGCCCTACAAGGGCTTCTGCTGCGCGTATCGCGTCCATACCGGACAGGCGAGCTGCTCCGCGCTCGGCTATCGCGCGATCCGCATGCGCGGCGTCTGGTCGGGCATCGCCATCCTGCGCAAGCGCTTCGACCGATGTGCGACGGCCTTCGAGGCGTACCGGGCCTCGTCGAAGAATGTCCGCGCGCAGCGCGGTTCGGTCTCCTGCGACCTGCCGTGCGACCTGCCGTCCTTCGACTGCGGACACGGGCTGGACGCATTGCAGTGCTGCGACCTGCCCTGCGACTGCGGCGGCGGCAAGTCGCGCAAGGGCGGCGATGACGCGGTCCAGATCGTTTCGATCCCGCCGACGTCGCGATCGAAGGACGCATGAAAAAGCCCCGCGTCGCGGGGCTTTGCAGTGACGGCGCGCAACTCAGATCACGTACAGATCCACGTACTCGTTGACCGGCATCGCCTCGAGCTTTTTCTGATCGAGCGACACGTCGAGGATCGCCTTCTGCTGCTTCGCCGGGAAGGAGCGCGCGAGGTTCGTCCTGAACTTCGCCTCGAGCAGCGGGATGCCGTCCTTGCGGCGACGCTTGTGGCCGATCGGATATTCGACCTCGACCTCGGGCAAGGACTTGCCGTCCTTGAACGTGATCGTCAACGCGTTCGCGATCGAACGCTTGTCGGGATCGTGGTAGTCCTTCGTGAACGCCGGATCCTCGACGCACACGATGCGGTCGCGCAGCTTGTCGATGCGCGGGTCTTTCGCGATGTCGTCCTCGTAGTCGCTCGCGGTCAGGCGACCGTAGATCAGCGGCACGGCGACCATGTACTGGATGCAGTGGTCGCGGTCCGCCGGGTTCGCGAGCGGTCCCTTCTTGTCGATGATGCGGATGCAGGCCTCGTGCGTGCGGATCGTGACGCGCTCGATGTCGTCGGTGGTCTTGTCGGCCTTCGCGAGTGCGCGGTGCAGGGTCATCGCGGCCTCGACCGCGGTCTGCGAATGGAACTCGGCGGGGAAGCTGATCTTGAACAACACGTTCTCCATCACGTAGCTGCCGTACTTGCGCTGGAACTCGAAGGGTTTGCCCTTGAACAGCACGTCGTAGAAGCCCCAGGTCTTCGCGGTCAGCACCGACGGATAGCCCATCTCGCCGGTCTTCGCGATCAGCGCGAGCCGCACCGCACGGCTCGTCGCGTCGCCGGCGGCCCAGCTCTTGCGGCTGCCGGTGTTCGGCGAATGGCGATAGGTGCGCAGCGACTGGCCGTCGACCCACGCGAGCGACACGGCGTTGACGATCTCGTCCTTCGTCAGGCCGAGCATCTCGGCGACGACCGCGGTCGACGCGACCTTCACCAGCACGACGTGGTCGAGGCCGACCTTGTTGAACGAGTTCTCGAGCGCGATGCAGCCCTGGATCTCGTGGGCCTTGATCATCGCGGTCAGCACGTCCTTCATCACGAGCGGCTTCTTGCCGGTGGCGACCGCGTTGCGGGACAGCCAGTCGGCGGTCGCGAGGATGCCGCCGAGGTTGTCCGACGGATGACCCCATTCGGCCGCGAGCCACGTGTCGTTGAAGTCGAGCCAGCGGATCATCGCGCCGATGTTGAACGCGGCCTGCACCGGGTCGAGCTGGAACTGCGTGCCCGGCACCTTCGCGCCGTTCGGCACGACGGTACCCGGGACGATCGGTCCCATCAGCTTCGTGCACGCGGGATATTCGAGCGCCTCGAGGCCGCAGCCGAGCGTGTCGATCAGGCAGTTGCGCGCCGTGTCGTAGGCGAGCTTGCTGTCGATCTTGTACTTCATCACGTAGTCGACGATGTCGACGAGGACGCGATCGGGCTTCGGGCGGACGTTCGAGATGGCGGCGGACATGGTCGAGGGACTGGTGGCGGGGGAGGGGCGCGATTCTACCGAACGACGCCCCCATCGTTGCGTCGGTTGAGGTGCACTTCGTTTACCTCGACCGACGTTTTACGCCGCGTCACGCCGCGTTGCGCAGCCTCGCCACCACTTCCATCGCGAATGCGTCCCCCCGCGATTTCGCCAGCGCGAGGCGCAGGTCGTGCAACAACTCCAGCAGCGACTCGGCGTCGTTCGCGCGTTCGATCTTGAGCTGGAAGAAATAGCGGCGGTGCGCCGGCAGGAAGTCGCGCACGACCTCGTTCATCATCGCGTAGAGGTGCTCGTAGCGACTCCCCGACGGCGCGACGCCCGCGGCCTCGGCGATCGCCGGCGACATGCTCGGCATATCGATCGGCAGGTCGACGTCGTGCGGTGCATGGACCGTCGGCAGCACGAGGTCGAGCGCGACGGTCGAGACTTCGGGGCGCTCGGTCCCCCATGCCGACTCGCTCGTCGGCGTGCGCACCGGCGGGGCGACCGGCGCAGGCGCCGGCGGCGGCACGGTCGCCGGCCCGGCAGCGCTGCGCGGCTCGATCAGCCCTTGCGCGAGCAGCGTGTCGAGCGTGTCGCTGCCGGCCTTCGAGCCGGCGATGACCGCGCGTAACGCGGCCACGTTGCGCTGGCCGTCGACCATCAGGAGGATCGCGCGGACCGGCATCGACAGGCCGTGAGCGCGCGACTTGATCTCGTCGCGTCCGGCGTCAGTCTTGACGAAGATGTCGGCGTCCTGCATCAGCACGAGTTCCATGTTCGCGATCCAAAGGTGAGTCGCGACCTGTCGGGCTGCCGATTATCGGAGGGATCACCCCCGTGCGCCACGCCGTACGAGGGGAATGCTGCAGTTGCGCAACAGGTCGCCGCGTCGAGTTGATCGGCAACTCGAGCGACAACTTGAGTCGGCGCGGCGCGGACGACGTCGCCGGGCGGACGCCCGGCCGGTCGAGGCTTCGCCTACTTCCGCTTGGCGAGCGGGACGAACTTCAGGTCTTCCGGGCCGATGTAGTTCGCGGTCGGACGGATGATCTTGCCGTCGATGCGCTGTTCGATGACGTGCGCGGCCCAGCCGGAGGTCCGCGAGATGACGAACAGCGGGGTGAACATCGCGGTCGGCACGCCCATCATGTGATAACTGACCGCGCTGAACCAGTCGAGGTTCGGGAACATCTTCTTCGCATCCCACAGGACGGTCTCGAGACGCTCGGCGATGTCGAACATGCGCGTGTCGCCCGAGTCCTTTGACAGCTTCTTCGCGACCTCCTTGATGACCTTGTTGCGCGGGTCGGAGATCGTGTAGACCGGGTGGCCGAAGCCGATGATGACTTCCTTGTTCTCGATCCGACGACGGATGTCGGCCTCGGCCTCGTCAGGCGTCTCGTAGCGCTTCTGGATCTCGAAGGCGGCCTCGTTCGCGCCGCCGTGCTTCGGTCCGCGCAACGCGCCGATCGCGCCGGTGATCGCCGAGTAGAGGTCGGATCCGGTGCCCGCGATCACGCGCGCCGTGAACGTCGACGCGTTGAATTCGTGTTCCGCGTAGAGGTTGAGCGAGGTGTGCATCGCGGCCACCCACGCATCCGACGGCGGCTTGCCGTGCAGCAGGTGAAGGAAGTGACCGCCGATCGAATCGTCGTCGGTCTCGACGTCGATGCGGCGGCCGTTGAACGCGTAGTGATACCAGTACAGCAGCATCGAGCCGAACGAGGCCATCAGGCGGTCGGCGATGTCGCGCGCGCCGGGATGGTTGTGGTCGTCCTTCTCGGGCAGCACGCATCCGAGCGCCGACGCGCCGGTGCGCATCACGTCCATCGGGTGCGACGCGGCCGGCAGCCATTCGAGCGCGGCCTTGACGTTCGCCGGCAGTCCGCGCAATGACTTCAACTTCGTCTTGTACGCGGCGAGCTCGGCCACCGTCGGCAACTTGCCGTGCACGAGCAGGTAGGCGATCTCCTCGAACTCGCTCGTCGTCGCGATGTCGAGGATGTCGTAACCGCGGTAGTGGAGGTCGTTGCCGGTGCGCCCGACGGTACACAGCGCGGTGTTGCCGGCGGTGACGCCGGAGAGGGCGACGGACTTCTTGGGTTTGAAGGCGGATGGGGTTGCTGCTTCAGCCATTCGTAGCGCTCCTCGCGATCTGTCACCCCGGCGAAGGCCGGGGCCTCATGGTTCTCGTGCGCTGAATTGGCCCCCGGCCTTCGCCGGGGTGACAAGACAGCGCGAGGCGTTATGCCTTGCTCTTCGCGAACAGCGTGTCCAGCTTCTGTTCGTAGTCGTAGTACCCCAGGTACTTGTACAAGTCGTTGCGCGTCTGCATCGTGTCGACGACACCCTTCTGCGTGCCCTCGGCGCGGATCGACTCGTAGACCTTGAGCGCCGCGGCGTTCATCGCGCGATACGCCGAGCAGCAGAACAGCACGATGTCGACGTCGACCGTCGCGAGCTCCGCGACGGAGTACAGCGGCGTGAAGCCGAACTCGGTGATGTTCGCGAGGATCGGGACCTTCACCGCCTTCTTGAACTTGTCGTACATCGCGAGCTCGGTCATCGCCTCGGGGAAAATCATGTCGGCACCCGCCTCGACGTAGGCCTGCGCGCGTTCGATCGCGGCGTCGATGCCTTCGATCGCGAGCGCGTCGGTGCGGGCCATGATCACGAAGTTCTCGTCGCTGCGCGCGTCGACCGCGGCCTTCACGCGGTCGACCATCTCGTCCTTCGACACGACTTCCTTGCCCGGACGGTGGCCGCAACGCTTCGTGCCGACCTGGTCTTCCATGTGGACGGCCGCGACGCCGGCCCGCTCGAAGTGGCGGATCGTGCGGGCGATGTTGAACGCGCCACCCCAGCCGACGTCGATGTCGACGAGCAGCGGCAGCGACGTCACGTCGGTGATGCGACGCGCGTCGGTGAGCACGTCTTCCATCGTGCTGATGCCGAGATCGGGCATGCCCAACGAATTCGCGGCGACGCCGCCACCGGACAGGTACAGCGCCTTGAAGCCGGTGGCTTCCGCCATCCGCGCCGTGTATGCGTTGATCGCGCCGACGACCGACAAGGGCTTCTCGTCGACGACAGCCTGGCGAAACTTCGCGCCTGCAGAACCGTTGATCATGCGAGCCTCAGAGAAGATGCTTCACGCCGTCCTGTTCCTCGGTCAGTTCCTTGAGCGTGAAGTTCATCTTCTCGCGGCTGAACGCGTCGATCTCGAGGCCCTTGACGATTTCGTACTTGCCGTTGTTCGTGATCACCGGGAAGCCGTACATCACGTCGACGGGGATGTCGTAGCTGCCGTCCGACGGCACGCCCATCGTGACCCACTTGCCGTCGCTGCCGAGCAGCCAGTCGTGCACGTGATCGATCGCGGCGTTCGCCGCCGATGCGGCCGACGACAGGCCGCGCGCCTCGATGATCGCCGCGCCGCGCTTGCCGACCTTCGGGATGAAGGTGTCCTTGTTCCACGCGTCGTCGTTGACGAGATCCTTCAATGCCTTGCCGCCGGCCGTCGCGAAACGATAGTCGGGATACATCGTCGGCGAGTGGTTGCCCCACACGACGAGCTTCTCGATGTCGCCGACGGCCGTGCCGGTCTTCGCGGCGAGCTGGGAGAGCGCGCGGTTGTGGTCGAGGCGCAGCATCGCCGTGAAGTTCTCCTTCGGGAGGTCGGGCGCGGACTTCATCGCGATGTACGCGTTCGTGTTCGCCGGATTGCCGACGACGAGCACCTTCACGTCGCGGCTCGCGACCTCGTTCAAGGCCTTGCCCTGCGCGGTGAAGATCTGGGCATTCGCGGAGAGCAGGTCCTTGCGTTCCATGCCCGGCCCGCGCGGACGCGCGCCGACGAGCAGCGCGACGTCGGCGTCCTTGAACGCGACCTTCGGATCGCCGGTGGCGACGACGCCTTGCAGCAGCGGAAACGCGCAGTCCTCGAGTTCCATGATCACGCCGGCCAGCGCCTTCTGCGCCTTCTCGTCGGGGATCTCGAGCAACTGGAGGATGATCGGCTGGTCGGGCCCGAGCAGATCGCCGGCGGCGATGCGGAACAGGAGGGCGTAGCCGATCTGGCCTGCGGCACCGGTGACGGCGACACGCTTGGCGGACTTGGTCATGGAGATTCTCCGGGGAGTGGCGAGGGAGGAGTGGAGGAGCACGGCGTCGGACACGCGGACGGCGAGTTCGGCGCACTCGACGACGCGTGTCGAGCGGCGACATCGAGGTTCCGACGGGTCGCGAGCGGGCGCAGAGTTTACGCCAAACGATGCGTCCGGATCGGGGTGCGGACGGCGTGTTCGTTGTCTTATATAAGATAGGAAAGCGTCGAGGCGAGCTCCGGCCCCGACAGGAGACCCGTCCTGATCCAGACCCTTCCGCGGCCCGCGCGCGCCGCGACCTTCAGCCCGCTGTACCTGCAGATCAAGTCCCTGATCACGAAGGGGCTGCAGGGCGGAGAGTGGAAGCCCGGCGAGGCCATCCCGAGCGAGGGCGAACTCGCGCGTCGCTTCGGCGTGAGCCAGGGCACCGTGCGTCGTGCGATCGACGAGATGGCCGCCGACAACCTGCTCGTTCGACGACAGGGCAAGGGTACGTTCGTCGCGACCCATCACGAGGACCGCTCGCAATTCCGCTTCCTGCGGCTGGCCGCCGACGACGGCCGCGACGAGACGTCCGAGAGCCGGGTGCTCGACTGTCGGCGCTTGCGCGCGCCCGCGGAGATCGCGAAGCGCCTCGCGCTGCGCGCCGGCGACAGCGTCGTCGCCATCCGGCGCGTGCTGTCCTTCGATCGCGTGCCCACGGTGCTCGACGACATCTGGCTCGACGGCGTCGTGTTTCGCGGCCTGACGGCCGAGCGACTCGCCGCGTGGAACGGCCCGCTCTACGCGTTGTTCGAGTCGGAGTTCGCGACGCCGATGACGCGTGCCGACGAGCGGATCCGCGCCGTCGCCGCGGACGCCGTGGCGGCGCGGATCCTCGGCGTCGACGTCGCCGCGCCGCTGCTGTCGGTCGAGCGCGTCTCGGTGACCTACGACGACCGGCCCGTCGAACTGCGGCGCGGGCTGTACGTCACCGCGACGCATCACTATCGCAACACGCTCGGCTAGCGACGGCGGCGCATCGTGGCGACCGGCCCGAGTCATCGTCGTTGCGAAGCCGGGCGTGGGACGGGCGTCCGACCCGGCCGTTTGGTGCCGCGCGCAAAATCAAGGAAAATGGCGCGTTGCGCGGCGGCCATCCAACGATGCGTCGGCGTGCTGGCGGAACCGAGCATCCCGACCCGAGGCGAAGCATGTCCGAACTGACGCGGCCCACAAGGCCGATTTACCGCAACATCAACATCACGCAGATCGTCGGTTACCGCCTGCCGTTGTCCGGAATCATCTCGATCCTCCATCGCATCAGCGGAGCGATCCTCTTCGTCCTCCTGCCCTTCGTTCTCTACCTGCTCGACAAGAGCCTGCGGTCGGAGATCAGTTTCTCGATCTTTAAGGACACGCTGTCGCACTGGTACGTGAAGCTCATCGTGCTCGTGCTGCTGTGGTCCTACCTCCATCACTTCTGCGCGGGCATCCGTCACCTCGTGATGGACGTGCACGTCGGCGTCGACAAGGACAGCGGTCGTCGGACCGCAGCGGCGGTCTTCGTCGTGAGCCTCGTCCTGTGGGTCGCGATCGCCCTCAAACTGTTCGGAGCCTTCTGATGGCCTACGGCGATATCCAGGGATCGGTCGACGGCCGCATCGGACCGAAGCGCCTCGTCGTCGGCGCGCATTACGGCATGGGCGACTGGCTCGCGCAGCGCGTGACCGCGATCGTGATGGCGATCTACACGGTCATCCTGCTCGTGGCCTTCCTCGCGGGTCACGACTACACGTACGCGGGATGGGCGGGCCTGTTCGCGCAGTCGTGGATGAAGGTCGCGACGCTCGTCGCGCTCGCGGCGCTCATTTATCACGCGTGGGTCGGCATGCGCGACATCTGGATGGATTACGTGAAGCCCACGGGCATCCGTCTGTGCCTGCAGATGGCCACGATCGTCTGGCTGGTCGCGTGCGCGGCATACGCGGTCATCGTTCTCTGGAGGGTGTGACGTGGCCGAACCCAACACCGGCGACGCCGTCGTCAAGAATCTCTCGGGACTTCCGCGTCGCCGCTACGACGCCGTGATCGTCGGGGCCGGCGGCTCCGGCATGCGCGCGTCGCTGCAGCTCGCCGAGGCCGGCCTGTCGGTCGCGGTGTTGTCGAAAGTCTTTCCGACGCGCTCGCACACCGTCGCCGCCCAGGGCGGCATCGGCGCGTCGCTCGGCAACATGAGCGAGGACAACTGGTACTGGCACATGTTCGACACCGTCAAGGGCTCGGACTACCTCGGCGACCAGGACGCGATCGAGTTCATGTGTCGCGAGGCGCCGAACGTCGTCTACGAGCTCGAACACTTCGGCATGCCCTTCGACCGCAATCCCGACGGGACGATCTATCAGCGTCCGTTCGGCGGCCACTCCGCGAACTTCGGCGAGAAGCCGGTAGCGCGCGCGTGCGCCGCGGCGGACCGCACCGGCCACGCGATGCTGCACACGCTCTATCAGCGCAACGTGCGGGCGCGCACCCAATTCTTCGTCGAGTGGATGGCGCTCGACCTGATCCGCGACAGCGAGGGCGACGTCGTCGGCGTCGTGGCCCTCGAGATGGAGACCGGCGAGGCGATGATCCTCGAGGCGAAGACGACGCTGCTCGCGACCGGCGGCGCGGGCCGCATCTGGGCGGCATCGACGAACGCGTTCATCAACACCGGCGACGGCATGGGCATGGCCGCGCGCGCGGGCATCCCGCTCGAGGACATGGAGTTCTGGCAGTTCCACCCGACCGGCGTGGCCGGTGCCGGCGTGCTGATCACCGAAGGCGTGCGCGGCGAGGGCGGCATCCTGCTGAACTCGAACGGCGAACGCTTCATGGAGCGCTACGCGCCGACGCTGAAGGACCTCGCGCCGCGCGACTTCGTGTCGCGTTCGATGGACCAGGAGATCAAGGAAGGTCGCGGCGCCGGGCCGAAGAAGGACTACGTGCTGCTCAAGCTCGATCACCTCGGCGCCGAGACGATCATGAAGCGGCTGCCGTCGATCCGCGAGATCGCGATCAAGTTCGCGAACGTCGACCCGATCAAGGAACCGATCCCGGTCGTGCCGACGATCCACTATCAGATGGGCGGCATCCCGACGAATTATCACGGCCAGGTCGTCGCGCCGAAGAACGGCGATCCGAACACGATCGTGAACGGCCTCTACGCGATCGGCGAATGCGCGTGCGTCTCGGTCCACGGTGCGAACCGCCTCGGCACGAATTCGCTGCTCGACCTGCTCGTGTTCGGCCGCGCGGCCGGCAACCACATCGTCGCGTCCGGGCTCAAGGATCGCAGCTGGAAGCCGCTACCCGCCGACGCCGGCGAAGTGTCGCGCGATCGCCTCGCGGCGCTCGATGCGCGCGCGTCGGGCGAGCGCACGCAGGACGTGGCCAACGACATCCGCAACGACATGCAGAACCATTGCGGCGTGTTCCGCACGCAGTCGCTGCTGGCCGAGGGCGTGACGAAGATCATGCGCCACGTCGAGCGAGCGAAGAATGTCGCGATCCAGGACAAGTCGAAGGTCTTCAACACCGCGCGTGTCGAGGCGCTCGAGCTCGCGAACCTCGTCGAGGTCGCCAAGGCGACGATCGTCTCGGCCGAGGCGCGCCGCGAATCGCGCGGTGCCCACGCGCGCGAGGACTATCCCGAGCGCAACGACACCGAGTGGATGCGTCACTCGCTGTTCTACACGGACGGCAACCGTCTCGACTACAAGCCGGTGAACCTCAAGCCGCTGACGGTCGAGACCTTCCAGCCGAAGAAGCGCACGTTCTGATCTGCAAGAGTCGCCCGGTACCCACGAGATCCACAGGCCCCCATGACCGCAAATTCATCCGCCGAAGTCGCCGCCGTCCAGAAGATCGGCGGCCACGGCACCGACGAACATCCGACGCGCGTCGTCAAGTTCGAGATCTATCGCTACGACCCGGACAGCGGGCGGGCGCCGTACATGCAGAAGCTCGAGGTCGAGCTCTACGACACCGACAAGATGCTGCTCGACGCGATCCTGCGCATCAAGCTCGACGTCGACGACTCGCTGTCGATCCGTCGTTCCTGCCGCGAAGGCGTGTGCGGCTCCGACGCGATGAACATCAACGGCAAGAACGGCCTCGCGTGCACGACGAACCTGCGCGACCTCAAGCAGCCGATCGTGCTCAAGCCCCTGCCCGGGCTGCCGGTCATCCGCGACCTGATCGTCGACATGTCGCAGTTCTTCAAGCAGTACCACTCGATCAAGCCCTATCTCGTCAACGACGAGCCGCCGCCCGAGAAGGAACGTTTCCAGTCGCCGGCCGAGCGCGAGGAACTCGACGGCCTCTACGAATGCATCCTGTGCGCATGCTGCTCGACGTCGTGCCCGAGCTTCTGGTGGAACCCGGACAAGTTCGTCGGACCGGCGGGTCTGCTCCAGGCCTATCGCTTCATCGCCGACAGCCGCGATCTCGACACCGGCGCCCGCCTCGACAACCTCGAGGATCCGTATCGCCTGTTCCGCTGCCACACGATCATGAACTGCGTCGACGTGTGCCCGAAGGGCCTGAACCCGGCGAAGGCGATCGGGAAGATCAAGGAGTTGATGGTCAGGCGTGCGGTGTGATCGAGGCGCGATGCCTGTCCCGCATCAGTCCGACCCGTTGCACCGTGCGCGCCTGCGTTGGCGCGCGCGTCGCGGTCTGCTCGAGAACGATCTCGTCCTGACGCGCTTCCTCGATCGTTGGGAGCAGGACCTCTCCGACGAGGACGTCGGCGCGCTCGGGCAATTGCTCGAATGTCCCGACAACGAACTGATGGATCTGATCCTCGCGCGCACCGAGCCGGAAGGTATGCTCGACACGCCCGCCGTTCGCAGTCTCGTCACGCGGCTGCGTGACGCTTAGCTCTTCCTCCCGAGTTCCGACAGAAAGACAAGATGAATCCCTCCGACACCAAGGCCAAGCTCACTCTCTCGACCGGCAAGGAGTTCGACCTGCCGGTGTTCTCCGGCACGATCGGCCCCGAGGTCATCGACATCCGCAAGCTCTACGGCCAGACTGGCATGTTCACGTACGACCCGGGCTTCCTGTCGACCGCGTCGTGCAATTCGACGATCACGTACATCGATGGCGACAAGGGCGAGCTGCTGTATCGCGGCTACCCGATCGAGCAACTCGCGACCCAGGGCGACTTCCTCGACACGTGCTACCTGCTGCTCAACGGCGAATTGCCGAACCAGCAGCAGAAGGACACGTTCACGCACACCGTGACCCAGCACACGATGGTCCACGAGCAGATGACGTTCTTCTATCGGGGCTTCCGTCGCGACTCGCACCCGATGGCGGTCCTCGTCGGCACCGTCGGCGCGCTGTCCGCGTTCTATCACGACAGCCTCGACATCAACGACCCGCGTCATCGCGAGATCTCCGCGATCCGCCTGATCGCGAAGCTGCCGACGCTGGTCGCGATGGCCTACAAGTACGTGATCGGCCAGCCCTTCGTGTATCCGCGCAACGACTTGTCGTACAGCGCGAACTTCATGCGCATGATGTTCGCGGTGCCGGCCGAGGAGTACAAGCCGAACGACGTCCTCGTGCGCGCGCTCGATCGCATCCTGATCCTGCACGCGGACCACGAGCAGAACGCATCGACGTCGACCGTGCGTCTCGCGGGCTCGTCGGGCGCGAATCCGTTCGCATGCATCGCCGCGGGCATCGCCTGCCTGTGGGGTCCGGCGCACGGCGGCGCGAACGAAGCCGCGCTGAACATGCTCAAGGACATCCAGCGGGACGGCGGCGAGGCCAAGCTCGGCGAGTTCATCGCGAAGGTCAAGGACAAGGACTCGAACGTGAAGCTGATGGGCTTCGGGCATCGCGTCTACAAGAACTACGACCCGCGCGCGAAGCTGATGCGCGAGACCTGCCACGAGGTGCTCGACGAACTCGGCCTGCACGACGACCCGTTGTTCAAGCTCGCGATGGCGCTCGAGAAGGTCGCGCTCGAGGACGAGTACTTCGTCTCGCGCAAGCTCTATCCGAACGTCGACTTCTACTCGGGCATCGTGCAGAGCGCGCTCGGCATCCCGACGACGCTGTTCACGGCGATTTTCGCGCTCGCCCGCACGGTGGGTTGGATCGCGCAGTGGAACGAGATGATCGCGGACCCCGAGCAGAAGATCGGGCGGCCACGGCAGCTGTACGTCGGCTCGCCGCGGCGGGACGTGAAGCCGATCGATCAGCGCTGACCGCGCCGATCGATCGTTGCCGGTCGCGGCGCGTGCCGCCCCTTCCGACGCGACGTCGACCCTAGAACGACGCGATACGCTCGGCGCAGGCGGCCGCGACCGGCGTATGCACGCGGTCGAGGGACTTCAACGCCCGGGCGCGATAGGCCTCCGCGATGCCCGCGGCCGGTTCGATGAACGGCGACGTGCACACGGACCGCATCGCGAAACCGTGATCGACGAGCGCGAGCACGCGACGCGGCGCCCGCGGCAACGCACGGGCGACGGCCATGTCCAGTTGCTCCGCGTCGCTCGCGTCGGCGGCGGGGCGCAGGCGCTGCGCGACCGCGAGCCAGGCCGGCTTCGCGGACTCGACCCCGTCGAACACCGCGTCCCTGAGCGCGGGGTCGGCGTCGAGTCGGGCGAGCACGGTCGGCGCGTCGGCGTGCCGGAGCGCGCCGAGCAGCGAGCGCGCCGATGCGTCGCGCGGTCCGCCCGCATGCGCCGGCCCGATGAGCGTCGCGGCGAGGAACGTGCTGACGATGGTGGTCTTGAACATGCGCATCTCCGGTCGAAGGGACCACCGGATCGTCGCGCCGGACTGCGATGTCTGCATGAAGTCCTCGTGAACCGCCCGCACGAGCCGTCACGTCGCGTTGGGGGCGTCCATCGTCGC
>Ga0247783_1000113_pt1 | contig 23991 bp, 17 predicted proteins | sample UWRJL064202C5_FD_179911 | JGI IMG/M metagenome (GOLD analysis project Ga0247783, IMG submission 179911) | Plant litter microbial communities from Arlington Agricultural Research Station in Wisconsin, United States - UWRJ-L064-202C-5 | ecosystem: Environmental > Terrestrial > Plant litter >...
TGCGTACCAAGCGCCCGCGCCCGCGCCCGCGCCCGCGTACCAGGCAGCCGCACCCGCGCAGCAAGCGCCGGCGCGCCAAGCGCCCGCCGCTCCTCCTCCTTCTGCGCCCGTGCCCCCCGGCTCGCTGCGCGTCGAGGCCGAACTCGGCGCGCACAGCGGGACGAACTTCTACAAGGGCCTAAGCGGCAATGACGTGATCGACTCGGGCGGCATCTTCATTGCCACCTATCAGATCCCGCCCATCGGGCAGCCGCTTTCGCTGCGTGTGTCGATGCCCGGAGGCTACGAGTTCGAAGCGCTCGGCATCGTGCGCTGGACGCGTGATACGCCCGACTCGGGTAGCGGCGATGGCAAGCCCGGCTTCGGCGCGCAGTTCACCCAGATCACGCCCGAGGGGCGTCAGCTCGTGTACCGCTACGTGAGAAATCGCGAACCGCTGTTCCACGACGATCTGTGAGCGCGGGTACATGAGAGCGCAATGAGGCGCGCTCGACGGCTTTCGCTCGCCTGCGTCCTTTGGCTGGCGACGCGAGTGGGGCAAGCGCACGCGGGGGATCCGTACCTGGAGTGGTACACGGTCAAGACTCCGCATTTCCGCATCCATTATCACCGCGGCCTCGAGAGCATCGCGCAGCGCACCGCGAGCAGCGCGGAGGCCGTCCATGAGCGGCTGGTGCCGCAGCTCGGCTGGGCACCCAAGCAGGTCACTGAAATCGTGGTCACGGACGACACCGACTCCGCGAACGGTTCGGCTTCGACCATCCCGTACAACATCGTGCGTTTGTTCGCCACGGCGCCCGACGACATGTCGCCGCTCGGCGACTACGACAATTGGATCAACGAGCTCGTCACCCACGAGTACACGCACATCCTACAAATCGACAACACCTCGGGCCTGCCCGCGCTCGGCAACGCCATCTTGGGCAAGACTTTCGCGCCCAACCAAGCACAGCCGCGTTGGATCTTGGAGGGCCTCGCGGTGGTGATGGAGACCCAACACACCTCCGGCGGCCGGCTGCGCTCCTCGCAATTCGACATGTATTTGCGCGCTGACGTGCTCGATCAGCGACTGGCGCGCCTGGATCAAATCAGCAATCCTGCGCGACGCTGGCCGGGCGGCAACCTCTGGTACCTATACGGCGCAAACTTCATCGCTTGGATCGTCGACACCTACGGCCCCGACACCTATGCCGCGGTGGCGAGCGACTACGGCGCGTCGGTCATCCCTTGGGGCATCAACCGCGCGATCCGGCGCGTCACGGGCCGCACCTACGAGCAGTTGTACGAGGGCTGGCAAACTTTTCTTTCGCGCAAGTACGAAGCGCAAAAGCAAGCCGTCTTGGCGCGCGGCTTGCGCCAAGGGCGACGCCTCACCCAGCGCGGGTTCAACGCCAGGACCCCGGTTTTCATGCCCAACTGTGGGCAGCACGACCGACAGCGCTTGCTCTACGTGCGCGACGATGGCCACACCACGGCCGGCATCTACGCACTCGATCTCGACGCCGAAGATCCGGACCGAAGCGCCGAGCTGATCGCGCGATCCGGCGGGCAGGGCGTGGCCGTGGATCGCGATTGCGCGCTCTATTTCGACAACAGCGCGCCCTCCAAGCGCCTGTATTTTTTCAACGATCTGTTCCGGCAAGCGGCCAACACTCGCTCACCCGCGGGCACCGAGCGCAACCGACAGCGGCTCACCGTCGGCGCCCGCGCGGGCGCCCCCGACGTGAGTCCGGACGGGCGCTGGCTCAGCTACGTGACCAACCGCGCGGGCACGAGCACGCTGCGCATCGCGCACATCGATGCGCAGCACGAGCTCGAGGACGAGCGCGCGCTCGTGCCCAGCGCCGAGTACGAGCAAGCGTACTCGCCGCGCTTCTCACCGGACGGAACACAGCTCGCGTACAGCGCGTGGACACGCGGCGGCTACCGCGACATCCGCGTAGTCGATGTGCAGAGCGGATCGTTCTACGAGGTCAGCCACGACCGCGCGCTCGATCAACAGCCAGCCTGGTCGCCCGACGGAAAGACGCTCTATTTCGTGTCGGATCGCAGCGGGATCGCCAACGTATACGCGTATGAGCTCGGCTCGAGAAAGCTGAGCCAAGTGACCAACGTGCTGACCGGCGCGTACATGCCGGCGATCTCCAACGACGGACGGCGCATGGTGTACGTCGGCTACGGCTCGTACGGCTTCGACCTGTACGACCTGCCGCTCGAGCCCCGCCAGTTCTTGCCTGCCCCCGAGCCCTTGGACAATCGCTTGCCGGTCTTCGAACCCAGCATCAGCCACAGCTGGCCCGTCGAGAGCTATAATCCACTGCCCACGCTGCGTCCGCACGCTTGGACGATCGCCTACGGCCCAGGCACGTTCGGCGACACCTTCAGCATCGGCACCCAGGGCTCGGACGCCATCGGTCGGCACGCCTTCAACGCAACGCTATACATTCCGACCAGTGAGGATGGCGAGATCGGAGCGAGCGCGAACTACTCTTACAATCGCTTGCCGTTTTCGTTCCAGGCCGGCGCCTTTCATTCGGCCGTGCCGCGCAATGACTACCGCTACGGCAATGATCGTCCGCTCACCACCGAACATACCACCGGCGTGAGCACCGGGATCGTTTGGGGGGTGCCCGGTGAATTCGACGGCCAGAGCGTCTCGCTGAGCTACACGATCGCCAATTTCAGCCGTGATTTGCCGCTCGGAACGCGCGCCGACCCGCACTCGCTCGTGCCCATCACCCCCGACCGTGGCTACCTGGGTGTGCTGCACCTGGGCTATTCGTACAGCAACGCGCAGGGCACCGCCTATGGCATCAGCGGGGAGAAGGGCTTCTCGATCGGCATCGGCTTGGACGAGGCCGCTGAAGCCCTGGGCAGCCAGAGCACGCTCACCGCCATCGGCGGCGTCGCTACCGCGTATCAGCTCATGCCTTGGGCCAGGCACCACGTGCTCGCGCTGGCCTTATCCGGCGGCACCTCGACTGGCAGCTACACTCGTCGCGGCTTGTACGCCACGGGCGGCTTCGTCGATGAGTCCCTGTACGACAGCTACAACAGCGTCATTCGCCAAAGCGCCTTCGTGCTGCGCGGCTACGCCCCCGGGCAATTCATCGGCACTTCCTACAACCTGCTCAATGTCGAGTACCGCCTGCCCCTGATCTACGCCGACCGAGGCCTGAGCACCCTGCCCGTGTTTCTGCGCACCGTGAGCGGCGTCTTGTTCTTCGACTACGGCGGCGCCTACAGCCAAATCGACCATGAAAAGCCGTTCGACCAATTCCACGCCAGCATCGGCGCCGAACTCTGGGTCGACGCCATCACCGCTTACTTCATCCAAACCAACTTGCGCTTGGGCGTCGCCAAGGGCCTGGACGACGAGGCTCCCGGCACGCAAACCTACGCCGTGATTGTCGCAGGCTTCTGAGCTACCTGCGCAGGATGACACGCCACTACCTGAGCGACGGATAGCGTTGCTCGATCTCTGCCAGAGTCTGCGCGGTGTCGTTGACCACGCGCTGGGAGATCATCGGCTGCCGCGCGTTGTAGCCGAGCGCGCGGATGCCCCGGGTCGTCGCCGCCTCGCCGGCGTTGGTGGAGAGCTCGAACTTCGACGTGTAGCGCGCGGGCAGCGTCAGCGGGTCAATCGACGAGTCCGTGGCGCGCGTGCTGGTCACGAAGGTCGTGACATGACAGGCGACGCACGCCAGCGTTTCCGCCGTGTGGGTCAGCGGATTCTCGACGGCTGCCAGCGCCGAGAGGTAGTCGCGTTGCTGCGTGGCGCTCGCGGCGTCGAACACGGACTTCTGGATCGCGCCCAGCAGACCCGACGGCGTGTCGGTGCTCGGCATGACATCGAAGCTGCTGCCGTTGAGAATCACCGACTCCGAGATGTCGCTCGCGTTCCCGCCCACTAGCGGCATGTCGCTGAAAGCGTCTGCCTTTTTCTCGACGCCGCGGAACACCCAGCGGACCTGCGCGAAGATCTGAGGTTGTGCGTTCATGGTGAGGCGCACCAGGCGCGTCTCGCCTCCGTATCGCTCGATGAAGGCACGCAGCTTCGTCGCATAGGCCTCGGGATTGTCCGCGCCGAGCGCAGGGCTGACACGAAGCGCGCCGGTCTGAGGCGGGGCGAGCATCGAAAGCTCGCGTAGCGCCGCGACCGCGCCGCTGATCTCGTCCGTTCGCAGCGCGTAGAACGCATGGAAGCCCGCATCCTCCGCTTGCCCATCCGGGAGCAGGGGCTGGAACACGAGACGCATGCGAGCGTCTTCGGTCTCCGGGCACACACCGGGCAGGTGACGATCGCAGAGGTCGAAGCGCACCGCGACCAGCTGAAGGCGATCGTACGTGGCCGCATTCAGTACCGCCGACGATCCGAGCTCACCGCCCGCCGCCAAGCGATCGAACAGAACGCGAGGAACGAACGCGGTCCCGTCGTGTGCGAGATCCGTTCCGCGCAGCAGCACGGGCGTCGCGCTCGACGGCGGCAACGGCGCCAGGATGGTCACGTCGTTCATATCGAGCGGGTAGAACGGGATGCTCCCGCCCGTGCCCCCGGCCGCGCTTCCGCCGGCGTCGCCGCCGGCCGCGTTTGCTGCGCCGGCAGCGCTGCCGCCGATACCCGCAGCAGCCCCGCCCGCGCCACCGATCGTGGTCGCGCCCGCCGCGCCTGCCCCGCCGGCGCCGTTGGCTACGCTTCCGGCCGCGCCCGCCGGACGGCCCGAGCCATCGCGGCTGCCGCAACCGAGCACGGCGACGCCGAGCGCGATTCCGAGCAAAACGGGGCCGCGGCTCTGCATACGACACCAGTCTAGCGGCGCTCAGGCCCAGCTCGTCAACCGGGAGCTGTTGCTCGCGAAAAGCAGAACCGAGCCGCGACGTTACTTGCGAGTCATGCCGAAGCCACGCCGCGATAGCCGAAGGGGCGCGAGCGCCCCTTCGGCCACTTTCTTTCCCGGTCCGCGTCTGGCCTGCTAGCCACGCCCCATGGCCAAGGCTCTACTCTCGCTCGTTTGCGCTCTGTCCCTCGGCGCGTGCGTGATGCCACCCTCGGCTTCGGAGAAAGCTTCGGAGGCGGCACGCGAGCTAAATCTGTCCGCGCGCTTCGGGAACATGGATGGCGCCGCGGCCAAGGCCTCGAGCGAGGCGCGAGCGGACTTCTTGGCGCGCCACGCGCAGTGGGGCGGCGCGATCCGAGTCGTGGACGTGGAGCTCGCGGGCATGACCATGCCGGACTCGGACCACGCGCTGTTCGAGGTCAACTACTCGTGGATGCGCTCGGACGAAAGCACGGTGCGTACGACGCGCGTGACGCAACGTTGGACATCGCTCAAAGGAGCTTGGTCGCTCGATAGCGAGAAACGAGCGGCGGGCGACGTAGGCCTATTCGGCGAGCACGTCGACGTCTTGCGTCCCCCTCAGCGCAACGCCCAGTTCGCCACTAAAGTGATCCGCGAATAGTGACGCCGCTCGCTGCGGGCTCGCGGCTGCGAGCCCTCGCGGCAGGGAAACACGGAGAGACGAGCGCGCGCGCCAACTAGACGCGGCCGCGCGCAGCGCCTCAGCCCTTCGACTTCTTGCTCGGCTTGGCCGCCTTACGCGCAGCTTTGGTCGCTTCTGCGCGGCGCGCGAGGCGTTCCTTCTTCTTCTGCTGGCCTTTGCGGCGAGTCATCTTTTCCGAATTGCGGCTGTCGAATCGTCCCATGTCGTCTTCCGTGTCTTTCTAGGGCACTGCCGGTGCCTGGGCTCTCGAACTACCCGAGCGCCGCGGGGCTGACCGCATACAGTGCTTTTTCCGTTGGGGAAAGTCTTTAGACCCTTTGCCCGCCCCTCGCCAGGCGAGCGGCACGCGTAAAGGTCGGTTTCGAGCCGGCTGGCCCCGGGCCGCGCGTCGGGCGCTGGCGGTAACGGTCGCAGGGCGGCCACGGCCACGCGACCACGACAGCAGCGGAGGCCCGGAACGGATGCTCAGCCGCTCGAAGCGTCTTCGAGAGCGCGCTCGCGATCTCGGACTTCGAGGCGGTAACGGCTGTTGACGGTCTCGATGTAGAAGACGTCTTTCGCCGCCAGGCGCAGCACGCGCTTGACTGGAGTGGTCACGTATTCGTGCATTCCGTCGGAGAACTCAATCACGACGACGGAGCCTTTGCGCGGGGCGCGAACCAAACGACCCGCAACGGCTCGAGAGCCCCGACCAAGCTTCCGCAGCACGACTTGCACGGTGTTTACTCTAGCAATCTCCCATTGCGCGTCCACCAGGGTTTCTCCTCGTTACCAAGTTTTCGACAGCCCGGTCCCAATGCGGGTCATGATCATCGGTCAAGTTTCGTCGGAGCTTGAATTTTGGGGTGTCGGGATGTGTGGGCTCTCGCCTCTAACCCCCTGCTCAGAGCACTCCTGCTCAGAAGCCAACCGCAGCAGACACGCGCAGGTACGGACCTGCGAGCGACAGCGTGCCCAGATCCACCGACGAGGGTCGTTGTGGCCCCTGTCCGGGATCCGGCGACATCTCGAGCGGGGTCGAACCGAGGTAGCCGTAGCCGCCCTCGGCAATTGCCCAGACGCGCGGACGAATCGCGCCGCTGGTCGCGCCATAGACTTCGAAGGCCGCGCCTGCCGCGCCGTCGAGCCCGTACGACCAGTGCCGCGCATAGCGCGCGACTTGCAGAACGCCATCGTCGAGGGACGCCGAGCTGTGCGCGAACGCCGGCAGCGCGTGCGCGAAGAAATACAATCGCGGCAGCAGATGGTAACGGAGCTCCGGACCGACGCTGAGACGGTGCACGTCGAGCGAGGTGAGCGAGCCGCGCGCACTCGAGCTCTTCTGCCCGTAGTCCCAAAAGCCGACCGCCGCCAAGGACCAGCTGTGATGTCGAAACAGCGTTCCGCCCAAGCCCACGCTCACTTGCAGCAACTCATCCGAGTCCGAAAACGGATCGTAACCCGCGTCCGCGACCTTCGACGCGCGCAGGCCGAGCGAGCCTTGAACGTACGGCTGGTGGGGAGCCAGGGGCTCGGCATGAACGCTGGCAGCGACCAGCAAGAAAGCGCCCACAAGCGCCGGCAAAAGCCCCAAGCGCGCGCGCATCACTTCAGCCCTCCCAGTTCCAAACCGCTGTAGAAACGGGCGTTCGCCGTGGAGGGCGAAAGAGCGTCGAGCACCGTTGCCCCGATGCCGACGTTCGTTCCCGGGGCCAAGTGCAGCGCGATGGCCGTGCGCTGCCCACTCGAAGCCTCGATGTCGAACACGTTGCTCACCTGGCGTTCCGCGATCAACGACACCGGGTGGAGCTTGGCGAAGTCGACGCTGGCGAAGCCCGACTGTCCCGGGTTGTACGCCCAAACGCGCGCCCCGTCCGGCGCCACCTCCAGCGTCAAGGCGCCGTTGGTCTTCATCGGTGCGCTCTCACGCGTGTGCAGGTCGAGCACGTAAAACTGTTGGTTGGGTGTCTCGAGGATCTTGTGATCGAAGTACGCCTCGCCGGGCACGTCGATCACGTTCTTGACCGACACTCCAATCTCGTACGGCTCGATGCTGCGAAACAACGCACCGGGCGCGCCGCTCAGATTGAAGTAGGCGATCTTGGTGATGTTCGGACCGTACAAGAGCGCGACGTCGCCGTCCGCCGCGGGCATTGCCGCCGGATTCAGCTCGTCCGTGATGCGACGGATACCGGTGAATGCGGCCGGCATTTGCACCGATTGCGTGGTCGCCGTGTCCGGGTCCACGAGCACCGCGCTGCTGCCGACCAGCGCCACCAAGCGCAGCCCCTGCGTGTTGTGCACGAAATCGATGGCCGTGGGCAGACCGCCCACGTCGACTAGGTTGGTGACCACCGAATAGGCTTGGCCGTCCTGCGCCGGAGCCGCCAGCTGCAGCATGAACACGCTGGTGGTGCCCGTCACTCGCACGGCGATGCTCGCCGTATCCGCGTCGTACACGACCTGCGCGGAGCTCGCCGCTTCGCCCCTATCGGTGCTGGGCAGCGGCACGGTGACCGCATCGCGATCGGGTCGGGACAGATCGATCAGCACCAAGTCGGAATCACGCTCGACGATCAGAAAGCGCCGCGGCGCCCCCCCGGGAACCGCCAAGGGCGCGGTAAAGGTGAAGCGCTTCGGGCTACCGCCGAAGCTCAGAAGCGTCTTGAAACTGAGCGCCTCGCTGCCGGTCTGGGCCAGATCCACCAGCACCAACTCGTTCAGATTCACGACCACGCCAGCGCTGCCGTAAACGACCGCCCACTCGTTCTTGGGGTCGAGCACCAGCTGATTCATGGGCTCGGTCAGCGTGTACGAGCGCGTCGCCTGCAGCGTGCTTTGGCCGTCGATCAGCAGCAACTGCGGGCGCTCGTCGTGTGGGGTGCGCTGCGGCTGCACGCCGCGCGACAAGGCGAACAGCGTCTTGCGATCGGCCGACACGCGCGTCGCCGCCAGATCCGTCCCCAGCTCGATCGAGTGGCTTTCGAGCGTCAGCGCGGACGGTGAGCTGAGCATCGTGACCCGCCCGAGCTCGCTATCGAGCACCGCCACCGCTGCCGTGAGCCCGTACGCCGGTGCCAAGCCATTTTGGCCATTGGCCATGGTGTACGGCCTGTCCCAGTTGCTCGGACGTCCGCCACAACCGAGCGCGAGCGCTCCACACATCAACCAAGCAAGCCTACTCATGATTCCCACTTTCGCGTTACGTCAAGCCGACTCAATCAACGCTCCTAGTTGGCGCGTTAGCGCCCCACGACGCGCGCTGCGATTTCGAAACCGCTCAAGGTCTGAGCCGCACCGGTCTCGAGATCGATGAAGGTGATGCGTCCCTCGGGGTGCTTCTGCGCCACGAACCCGCGCTTGGCCAAGGGCACGATCCCCGTTGCGCCCGGCAGCGGCTCGCTGGCAAGCCGCACGAAATTCTGCTCCAGATTCGCCAAACCGATCACGTACACGCCGTGCACGCTGCTCGTCGAGTCGTGCACGGTGACCAGCGCCTTGCCGCTGTCCGCGCCTGCGAAAGCGATCTCGGCGGGCTCGGCGTCCGTGCCCACGATGCGCGCTGAACGCACGGCTTCGGTGGGCACGATGCTGAACAAGCCCTTCTTCTGGCTGCCCGCTGGTGGCGTCTGAAAGGTAATGGCGGTCCGCGAGTCCGGCGCGACGTAGATGCCGCGCACCGCGCCCTGCACGTCCACCGTGCGAAAACCGAAGTGATGGTCACCGGGCGCCGTATCGAGCAAGGTGACGTGGCTGCTCGGAACGGCGTTCGTGTACAAGAGCGCGAGCTCACCACTGGGCGCAAGCGTCACGCTGCGCACGAGCTCACCCGGGATCGCAGCGCGCTCGAACTGTGCGGGCTCGGCGCCGGGCGTGGGCACGGCGAAGCTCACGACCTCGGGCGGCTGAGCATTGCCGAGCACGGCGGTCGCGGTCTTGCCGTCGCTGCTCAAATCGAGATCGGTCACGTTCGACTCGAGCGTGAGCACTTGGCGCGCGTCCGACGAAAGATCGATGATCTCGAGCTCGGGGCTGCCATCGACGCGCACCACGGCAAAGCTGCCATCGGGCGCGATGTTCACGTCCCGCGCGTGCGCCGAGAGGCTCGCCGAAGAGGGCGTGAGAAGCGCCGAAAGCTGGGGGCCATTGCCCAGGCCGATCACGCTGATGCCCTCGTCGACGACCGCGAAGGCGTGCTCGGAAGCGGCGTCGAACACGACTTGGCTGGGCCGGAAACCGACGCTCAGGCGCGTACTTTCGGGCGGCGACGCGGACAGATCGATGACCGTGAGCTCGGAGTAGCCGTTCAGTGCATCCGCTACGCCGCCTTCCAGGCGTGCCACGTCCGTCCACGCGATGGCGTACTTTCCGTCAGCGCTCACGGACCAGGCATTGGCTCCCACGTGGGTTGCGATCGTGACCGTGCTGATTTGCTTGGCGCTGGCTTGGAACCAGCTCGCGTCATGGCTGCCGACGTTGAGCACGATCGCCGAGTCGGTGCCCACTTTGCTGGGGACAGCCGCCAAGTAGGTCGGCCCGAAGCCGCCGTTGGTCATGCGCACCGAAAGCGTCTGCGCATCGATCAGCGCCACTCGACCGCTCACGGGGTTGGCGCTCCACAGCAACTTGCCCGTCGCGACCGGCGCCCGGAATGACTGATCGAGCTCCTTTTCCGGGGGCAACTCCGCGCTCGCGCCGCCGCTGACGAATACAGGAGGAGTCGTGCCGTCCTGAGCGCCGTTGCTGCCACCAGCGTTGTTCGGCCGGTAGCTCGAGCCCTCAGCCGCGGATTCGTCCATTCCGCAGCCTGCGCTGTAGCCGAGCGCGAGCAGCAGCGCCGTGCGCTGAATCCGTTCACTGACCATTGACCACCTTGGCCGAGATTTCGAAACCGGTGATGGTGCGCGGCACGCCGGTCTCGAGGTTGATGAACGTGATGCGCCCTTGCGGGTGCGCCTGCGCGATGTACGCCACGCCTGCTTCGGGGACGAGCCCCGTCGCGCCGGGCAAGGGTCGGCTCGGCAGCTTCACCGAATCGATCACGAGCTCCGGCATGCGCACGACGTAGGCCGAGAAATTGGCTTTGCCGTCGCTGACCGTCACCACGGCGCGCGGCGTCTCGCCAGCGCTCTGCGCCACGGCGAACACCGGCGCGTCCGTGGTTTGCACGCGCACCGGCACGTGGCTGGCCACGGGCACCGCCGCGAAGCCCGGCTTGCCGCCCGCGTCGCGAGCATTCAACGCCGCGATCGCATACGCGCCGTCCGGCGAAGGGTACACGTCGCGCACTACGCCACGCACATCCACGGTGCGGTGTTCCAGGAAATGCTCGCCAGGCGCGGTCTCCAGCAGCGTCAGGTGGCTGCTCGCCAGCGCGTTGGTATAGAGCAGCGCGGTGCTGCCCTCGGGCGCGATATTCACCAGCCCGAACTGCTCGGCAATCGAGATCTGCGCGAAGCTCGTCTTGTCCGTGAAAATACCGGGGATCGGCAAGATCACCAGCTCGGAGCGCGGCTCGACCGCATTTCGCGCACCGCCGTTTCCGGCGCCCCCGGTGGACGCGCCGCCGTCCGAAGCGCCGGCTGCGTCTTGCACTCCGCCTTCCCCGCTCGCACCCGCCTGTTCGGTGAGTTCCCCGTGATCGCCGCCCGCGCCCGCTTCGGCGCCGGTCTCGGCGCTGGGCACGCTCGGAACGCCGCGCACGACGGCCAAGGCCGACTTCGCGTCGGCAACCAAATCCAGATCCGTGACCGGGCCCGACAGCGTGACCGAGCTCAAGCTGCCCGTCGCGAGTTCGACCAAAGTGATGACAGCGCTGCCCTCGTGGCGCACGAAGGCGTAGCTGCCGTCCGGCATGACCGAGACGTCGCGCGACGACACGTCCTCGTGCAGCGGGTCTTCCGAAACGGCTTCCTCGCGCAGCACGCGCGGCCCGGCTTTCGAAGCCAAGTCGATCACGCTGATGCCCGATTTGGCCACCACGTAGGCCTGCTTTTCGGCATCGTCGATGAACACGCGCGAAGGCACCAAGCCCACCACCAGACGCGTCGCGACCGGCTGGGCGCCCCGCAGATCGACCACGCTCAGGTCCTGAAAATTCTCGGTCGGATCGGCCGCCAATCCCTGCGAGTCGGTCCACGCGAGCGCGAATTTTCCGGTTTTGCTGACCGTCCAGGCATTGGCATTGGCCTGCAGTGGGATCGGGCCCAGGGCGCTGACCGCGCCGCTTTCGCCGGCGCGCAGCAGCGTCGCGTCCTTGCTGCCCACGTTGATCACGAGCGCCCGGCTGCTCTTCGCGTTTGCCTCGCTCGGAAGCGCGCTCAGAAACGTCGGGCCGACGCCGGCATCGGCGAGCCGCACCGAAAAATTCTTGGCGTCGACGATGGCGACCTTTCCGGTGTCGGGGTTGGCGGTCCAGACCCAACGACCGCTGACGACCGGCGCACGATAGCTCTGCGCTTCCTCTTTCTCCGGGGGGAGGCTCGGCGCGCCAGCCGCGCTGCTGCCCGCTGCGCTCGCGCCGTTGCCGAAGCCGTTACCCGCTGAGCCGTCCCAATTGTCTCCCGGGCTGAGGCTCCGCGGTGCGCTGGAGTCCGCCGACGAACAAGCCGCCAAGGCGGCCGCGCTCAGGAGCAACCACTTCCCGCTCGCTCCCAGCCCGCCGCGCGTCCCGCAGATCATTGTCCGACGGCACTGCAAGGCCTGCGCCAAGCGGCACGATCGCAACACAGGCTTGGGAATTGGACGCCGATGCAGCGCGTTTCAATCAATTCAGCGAGCGGCGCTCTGGCCTAGATCGGCACACTGTCTGACATTCTTGTCAGCCCTTAGGGGGATGAGCAGCCGGGGGCGATCGTAGTCCAGCATCGCACCTCGCTTCCGGGACAATTCCCGACCTGGGACGCCGAAGGCTGCGCCGGCCAAGGTCGGGATGGGTGACCATCGAAACCCAGCCCTCAGCAGCGCGGGAAATCGCCGTTCACCCCGGCTAATTGGGGGAAGTGACGCCCTTGGCGCCGTGCTCGGCGAAGTAGGCGCGGAGCACCTCGCGCGCCAGCATCGCGCCCTTGATCTGCCAACTCGGGTTGTTGACTACCAGCGCGGCGATCGCGACCTCCGGCTTGTCGGCGGGCGCGAAGCCCACGAACCAAGTGTAGAAGCGGTTGTCCTTGTAGCGCGTGAGCGTGCCCGTTTTTCCCGCGACCTGGATTCCGGGCAGGTACGGCGTGCCGTGCTCATCGTGGAAGCTCTTGAAGGCCGAGCCGTTCTCCACGGTCTGACGCATCATGCGCGTCAACTCCAGCGCGGTCTCCGGCTTCACCGCACGCCTCAGCACGCGCGGCGGGCGCTCGTCTTTCCACAACTGCTCTTGGCCTTTGTAGACCGAATCGACGATGCGCGGCTCGAGCGCGACGCCTCCGTTGCCAACCGTCTGCGCCAACTCCGCTGCGGCCAGCGGCGACAGCGTGGTGTTCCAAAACCCCGCGGAAGTCCGGGCGAACTCCAGCGGATCCTCGGGCATGCTGATCTGCGGCGCTTCGTTGGCGACAGCGAAGGGCAGGGGCGCTCCGAAGCCAAATGCGCCGGCCATCCCGGTCACGTCTTCGGGCGTCAGGTGCTTCTGCGCCAAGCGCGCAAAGACCACGTTCAAGCTGCGACCGAGCGCCACGCCGATCGTGGCGCACCACTTGTCTCGAATCGGATCGTCGATCAGCTCGTCCGGCGAAATGCGGCTCTTTCCGCCGTGGTAGCACTGCTCGGTCTCCGAGTTCAGACCCGCCCGCTCGATCAGCGCCGCGCCGGTCACGACCTTGAAAATGCTGGCCGCGGGCGCCTCCGCGCGCACATTCACGTCGAACTTCTCGCTTGCGTTGACGTAGCTCGCGTAAGCCAAGACGCGTCCGGTCCTGACCTCGATCATCACCACACCGCTCTCTGGGATGCGGTATTTCTGCATCTGAGCGCGCGCCGCGCGCTGCACCACCGGATCGAGTGTGAGCTGCGCCGTTCGCCCCTCACTCAGCGGCGCCATCACCCGCTGCGGCCGCAAATCCAGCCGCATCAAGTCCAGCCCATCGAGCTTCGGCAGCTCCGCCGCGCTCCGCTCGAGCCGGCGCAACGGACTCTCCCAGCTCACCTTGCCGCGCATCACCGGCACGAGCGCCGCAATGATGCCCGCCGCAGCCGCAAGCCCAAGGTATTTCCCAAACCGTCGCATCGACCCTGACCGAGTTAGCGGGCTTGGCTGGGTTAGGCCAAGATACCCGCATCCGGCCCGTGGACCGGACGCGGCCGCCCTAGGGAAACGCGAGCGATCACTGGCAGAGCGGAGCGGCGGGCATCGGCGTATGCTCGGCGGGCACATTTCCGGAGGTTCGAATTACGAGCGCGATGAGCGATACGCCCATTTCAGACCGTTTCGAAGTCGACAACACCCAGGTGTTGATGCTGCTCGCCGGACCTCAGTCGAGCTTGCTCGCCGAGGTAGCGCGCCAGAGCGGAGCCGAGGTGAGCCTACGCGGCAACGTGATTCATTTCCTGGGTTCGGAGCGCGACGTGCGGCTGGCGCATCGCTTCGTGACCGACGCAGCGGAGCTCGTGGGTAAGGGCTTCGAGATCGATTCGAACGACGTGGTGAGCTCGATCCGTGGCTTGCGCGCCGATCCCAATCGCTCGCTGACCGAGCTGCTCGACGAAACGATCATCGTCAACACCAAGCGCAAGCCCATCCGGCCCAAGAGCGCCGCGCAGCAGCAATACGTCGAAGCCATCCGCACGCACGACCTGACCTTCGGCATCGGCCCTGCCGGCACGGGCAAGACCTACTTGGCCATGGCCATGGCCGCCGCCGCGCTGATGCAGAAGCGCGTCAAGCGCATCATCTTGGCCCGTCCCGCCGTCGAGGCCGGCGAAAAGTTGGGCTTTTTGCCGGGCGACATGGCCGAAAAGGTCAACCCATACCTGCGCCCCTTGTACGACGCGTTGAACGACATGCTCGAGTTCGAGCGCGTGGAACAGCTGCGCGAGCGCGGCCAAATCGAGGTCGCGCCGTTGGCCTTCATGCGCGGTCGCACGCTCAACGATTCGTTCGTGATCTTGGACGAGGCGCAGAACGCCACCAGCGAACAGATGCGCATGTTCCTGACGCGGCTCGGCTTCGGCTCCAAGGCGGTGGTCACCGGTGACATCACGCAGACCGATTTGCCGCACGGCGCACGTAGCGGTCTGCGTGAAGCGCGCGAACTGCTCACGGGTGTGAACGGCATTTCCTTCTGCGCCTTCACGGATGTGGACGTCGTGCGCCATCCCTTGGTGCAAAAGATCGTGGTTGCTTACGAGCAACGCGACGAAAAGCTGCGCCTGGAGCGAGAGCGTGAACAACGTGCGCGGGAGGACCGACAACAGCCATGAGCCCCCTTCGCGCGCTGAGCCCGCGCGCCCGGGCCTCGGTGGATCGGCTGGGAGCGCTGGCAGAGTGGCTCGCCCGGCACCCCAGCCAAAGCAGCGACACGCTGAGCCGACCGCACCCGCTGCTACTTTTGGTGCGGCGCGGCGCCTTCCTGGTGTTGATCGCAGAAGCCTCGGTTTGGGATAAGGGCCGCGATCTGCTGCGCCCCTACTTGGACAAATTCGCGGCCGTGGAGGCGCGCTTGGTGCTGCTCGGCAGTGCCGGCGACGCAGATCTGAGTCAGGCCTTGAACCTCGGACTGTGCGCGCTGCTCCCGGAGTCGCCCGAGCCCGAAGAAGTGTTCGTCGCCCTGCATCAAGCCTTCGAGCTGATGTCCGTCAAAGCGCGCAGTGAGAGCCGCGGCCAGTGGCTGAACCGCTACCGCTACGAGCTGGGCGAGCTGATCGAGATCGCGCGCGCTTTGACCACCGAGCGCGAGATCGACAAATTGCTCAATCTGATCCTGGAAAAGGCGCGCTTCATCTGCGCCGCCGACGCCGGCAGCATGTACGTGGTCGACGGCGACGACCCGGTGCTCGCGCGCCGAACGCTCCACTTCAAGCTCAGCCAAAACGACTCGGTCTCGTTCGACTCGCGCGAGTTCAGCATGCCGATCAGCACGCGCAGCATGGCCGGCTACGTCGCGCTCGAGCAAAAGACGCTGCGCATCGACGACGTGTACGACATGCCCGGGGGTTCCCCGTTCGGCTTCGATCGCTCGTTCGACGAAAAGGTCGGCTACCGCACGCGCAGCATGCTCGTCACTCCGCTGAGCAGCAGCAAAGGCGAAGTGATCGGCGTCCTGCAGTTGATCAACAAGAAGCGTGAACCCAAGCAGAAGCTGCTCTCGGCCGACGATTTCGAACGCGGCGTGGTGCCCTTCGACGAACGCAGCGAGCAGCTCGTGACGACGCTGGCCGCACAGGCGGGCATCGCGCTCGAAAACGCCATCTTGTACCAAGAGATCCGCAAGATCTTCGAGGGCTTCGTGAAGGCCTCGGTGGACGCGATCGAGGCGCGCGACCCGACTACCAGCGGCCACTCGCGGCGTGTCGCCGACCTGACGGCCAATTTGGCGGCCGCGGTCGAGCGCACCGACACCGGGCCCTACCGCGAGGTCCGCTGGCAACGCGAAGACCTACGCGAGCTCGAATACGCCTCGGTGCTGCACGACTTCGGCAAGATCGGCGTGCGCGAGCACGTGCTAGTCAAGGCCAAGAAGCTCTTCCCGCACGAGGTCGGCTTGATTCAGCAGCGCTTCGAGTTCGTGATTCGCACGCTCGAGCTCGAAATCGTACAACGCAAAATGCAGGCCATGAGCCGCGGCGCCGGTGCCGCCGAGCTCGGCGAGCTGGACCGGGAGCTCGGCGAAAGACGCGCCGAGATCGACGAGGCATGGCAAATCGTGGAGCAGGCCAACGAGCCTTCGCTGCTCGCCGCCGGCAATTTTCAGCGCATCGAAGAGCTCGGACGCAGATCGTACGCGCGCCTGGGCGGTGAGCTTGCGACCTTGCTCAGCGCGAACGAAGTGAAGTCCTTGAGCGTGATGCGCGGCTCCCTCACTGCCGAAGAATTCGACGAAATCCGCAGCCATGTCTCGCATACCTACCGCTTCTTGTCGCAAATCCCCTGGGGAAAGACCTTCTCGCGGGTGGCGATCATCGCCGGCTCTCATCACGAACGCCTGAACGGGACCGGTTACCCGAATCGCCTGCGAGCCGAAGAGATCCCGCTGCAATCCAAGATGATGAGCATCAGTGACATCTTCGACGCGCTGACCGCCAGCGATCGCCCGTACAAGCGCGCGGTGCCGCTGGAAAAGGCCTTGGATATCTTGGGCTTCGAAGTGAAAGACCAGCACGTGGACGGCGAGCTCGTGCGCATCTTCACCGAAGCCAAAGTCTGGGAATCGGTGATGGCCGCGCGCTGAAAAACCTGTCGCCCCGCGAGCGTCGCTCAGCCAGCAAACCCTCGCATGTTTGCAACGTCCCTCGCGGGGAGCCGCCCAAAGCCCTGACCTCGCGACGGTCACGGTTTTCTGGTCGGCGGCGCCTCTCGCCGCCTGATCAGCGCCATGTTAAGGGCGCGCCATGCCCGAAATCCTACAGGTCAACGCACGTGAAATCCTAGACTCTCGCGGAAACCCGACGGTCGAAGCCGAGGTGCAAACCGACAGCGGCCTCGGGCGCGCAGCGGTGCCGAGCGGCGCTTCGACCGGCGAGCACGAAGCGATCGAGCTGCGCGATGGCGACAAGAAGCGCTACCTCGGCAAAGGCGTCTCGAAAGCCGTCGCCAACATCAACGAGCAACTGGCGCCGGCCCTGATCGGCTTGTCGGCGCTCGATCAGCCGGCCATCGATCAGGTGCTGCTCGAGCTGGACGGCACGCCCAACAAGTCGAAGCTCGGTGCCAACGCGATCTTGGCCGTGTCGATGGCGGTCGCGCGCGCGGCCGCGGACACCGTGGGCTTGCCGCTCTGGCGCTATTTGGGCGGAATCCAAGCGCGCGTGCTGCCGACGCCGTTGATGAACATCATCAATGGCGGCATGCACGCCGACAGCGGCCTGGAAGTGCAAGAGTTCATGGTCGTGCCCATGGGCTTCGACACCTTCGCCGAAGCCTTGCGCTGCGGCACGGAGATCTTCCACAGCCTGAAAGCCATCCTGAAGAAGGAAGGCATGACCACCTCGGTCGGCGACGAAGGCGGCTTTGCACCACGCTTGGCGTCCAACGAAGAAGCCATCGTGCGCATCATCAGTGCCATCGAGGCCGCGGGCTACAAGCCGGGCGAACACGTGGGCATCGCGCTCGACGCGGCCGCCAGCGAGTTCTACAAGGACGGCAAGTACACCTGGGACAAGAAGCCGCACAGCGCCGCCGAGCTGTGCGAGGTGTACGCCAAACTGTGCGACAAGTACCCCTTGGTCAGCATCGAAGACGGCTTCGCCGAAGACGACTGGGACGGTTGGAAGCTCATCACCGACAAGCTTGGCAGCAAGGTGCAGCTCGTCGGAGACGACTTGTTCGTGACCAACAAGCAGCGCCTCGCCCGCGGCATCGAAAAGAAGATCGCCAACTCGATCTTGATCAAGCTCAACCAAATCGGTTCCTTGACCGAGACGCTCGATACGATTCGCCTCGCTGGCACCGCCGGCTACACCTCGATCATCTCGCACCGCTCCGGCGAGACCGAGGATTCGTTCATCGCGGACCTGGCGGTCGCCACGAACGCCGGCCAAATCAAGACCGGCAGCCTCAGCCGCAGCGATCGCATCGCGAAGTACAATCAGCTCCTGCGCATCGCCGAAGAGCTCGGCGAGCAACAGGTCTACTCCGGCGGGGCCCCCTTCAAGCGCTAGTCCCCCCATCCCCCCGGGGTGGGTCAGCGATGTCCTCACCCTGGGACCCCCCCTCTGCGTTCTCTGCGGCTCGGCGCTTAAATCTGGGAGCCGCTAATCGTGCGATTCGAGAGGGACGATCGCCACGCGTGGTAAGCCCCAAAGAGGGCGAATCCCGAGTGCCGAGCTAGGCCTTGTTGGACCAGGTGCGCGGTTTGCGGCCGCGCAGGCCGAGGACGTTCAGAGGCTCGTCCGAGACGCCGAACGAAACCAGGTCGCCCAGGCGCACGCTCACTGTCCGGTGCGGTCCATCGAGGTAGAGCGCGGCGTCGTCCATCTTGCTCTGTACCGTCACCTCGCTCGAGGGCCCGACCACGAGCTTCAGCAATTTGAATTTGCCGTACGGCGAGTACGGCTCGCGCACCACCAACTGCAGGTGGTCGGAGCTGAGCGGGAGCACGCGACCCCCGGCCGAATGTTGCGCGGCGGTCGAGCCGGCGGCAGGCCCAATCCAGATCCCGCTCGAGCGTTGCTCTTCCTTTTGCTTGCCCACGTGCAAGATGTAACGCGAAGTCGCAGCTGGTCCCGAGTGGCAATAGAGCGCCTCGTTCAAGACGCGCTTGGAGCGCATGCGGCCGTTGAGCGACACGGTCATCCGCGTGAGCAAGAGGCTCTTCAGTTTGCCCTCGAGCGCCCGCTGCAAATGGCTGTCGAAATCGCTGCGTTGCGCCGCGCAGAAAAAGCCCACGCTGTGCGAGGGCGCGCTGTTCACGCCCAGAACGGGCACGCCGCCGACGTTGTGTGAAGCAGCCAGCAACGTGCCGTCGCCGCCGACCGCGATCACCAGCGCCGCATCCGAGGTATCGAAGGCGGCGTGCGCGCGCTGTAAAAACAGCGCTTTTGCGCCCACGCGGTCGAGTACCCGCGCGACCTCTTCCATCGTGCGCGAATGTTCCTTGTGCGAAGCGAGCCAGCTCGCAACGCTCGGGTCACGCCTTTTGATCAAGGCACGTGCACGCGGATCACCTTCGTCCTCGACGAAGCGACGATATGCCGTGCGTTTGCCCACGACGATCACGTGTGGACGGTTCAATAGAGTTTCTCCCGTAGGCGGCGGAGCGCAAGCTCGGTCTTGGCGTCTTCGATCACGCCCTTCTGGCACAGCTCGAGTGCTGCGCGCAGCGGTAGCTCGATCACCGTGCCAAACTGCTCGAGCGGCGAACCATCGAGTTCCGGCTCGCGACGTGCGTTCGGATCGACTCGCACCTCGAAGTAGAAATGTCGCTCGGCGACGAAGCCTGGCGCGGGAAAAGTGCTGTGTCCGAGCGGCAACAGCGCGTCCACGCCGACGTCGAAGCCCAGCTCTTCGAGTAGCTCACGCTGCGCGGCCCGCACGACGCCCGCCTCTGACTGCTCGCCGAGCTCCACCAAGCCGGCTGGCAGCTCCCACAAATGGCCGTCACACGCCTCTTCGGGCAGCGGAGAATGGGCGCGCTCGCGAAGGGTGAGCGGGGGACGAAACGCGCTGCGCAAGAACACGCGCGGCGTGCCGTCCGGCGAAACGAAGTGTGCGACGATCACCACCGCGTCGAGCGCGCTGCGATCGACGATATCGTAGACGAAGGGCACGCTCGTCGTCCCGTCCGGATAGTGGGCACGGTAGCGATGGCGCACGAGCCGTAAAAAGCCCGTCTGATCGGGCGGCGACAGATCCTCGAGCAACTCCAGTCGGAGCTTGGGAAATGAAAGGTCGGCGCTGGGGGCGCTATGGGCGCGATGGACCATGGTGCGCGCATTCTACAGTGGTTCACCTACGATTTCTGAGCGAGCGGGCGAAAGCAACGGACAATCTGCTTTCTGCCCTGCAAAAGCACGTGCTAAAAGCCGGACGTTCCGCGTTTTCGAGGAGGACCCATGTTACGGAAACTCGCTGTCATTGGCCTGTGCTTGGGCATCCTCGCGCTCGCGCCAACCCTGGCGTTGGCCGCGCCGGCCGATAAACCCAAAGCGCATGCCACGCTCAATCTCGAGAGCAGCAAGAAAGCGCTGGAAAGCGGCGACGAAGCGCGCGCACTCGCCGCTCTCGACGAGATCGAGCTCAGCTCGGACCGCAGAGCGGCGACGCTGGTCGAAGCCTTGCTCGGCCGGGGCGCGAACAGCAAACTCTTGCTGCGCGCAATCGGCGTCGCAGGCGCGCTCGGCGCGCCATCGTCGAGCGCGGCGCTCGCTCCGTACGTGAAGCACCGCGCGCCAGACGTGCGCCGTGCCGCCGCGCAAAGCCTGGCGCGCACCAAGGGGAGCGTCGCGATCAGCGCGCTACGCGACGCGCTACGCGGCAGCGATCCGAGGCTACGTAGCACCGCCGCGGAGGGCTTGGGCGCGCTCGGCGCCAAGGAAGCCGTGCCGGACTTGTTCGTCGTGTTGCCCAAGGAAGTGCCCGAAGCCGCCGGCGCGATCGGCCTCTTGTGCCGCGCGGACGAGTGCACGCGCTTCGTCGGGCTGCTCGGCAAACTGCCGTTCGACGTCATGGAAAGCGGCTTTTTGCCGCTGCTTTTGCGCACGGACGCGGACGCGCCGGACGCGGCCAGGCTGCAGCTGATCGAGCAGCTCAGGCGCATGGCGACGCCAAAAGCCAGCGCGCTCTTGGCCACTGCGCTCGCGACCTACCCGGAAAAGGGCAATCCCAAAATCCGCGCGGCAATTGACGCCGCGCTGCACGGCCACCCCGTCACGAGCACGAGCACCGAACCATGACCCTTCGTCGATCCCTTCCCGTGCTAGCGCCGATCGCGCTGTGGCTGGTCGCTTGTAGCGCTGCCAGCGTCAACTCGAGCGGTAAGGCCCTCGACCCCGACTGGCAAAATGACTCGGGGGCCTCGATCGCGGAGGTCGAGCAGCGCTTGCGCGCCCTACCGCTGGTGGCCAACGCGCGCGTGGCCGTCGGAGTCAGCGATGCCGGGCTATCGGGGGCCACACTCGACGGAAAGGCGCACTGGACTCATGCCGGTCGCCCCACGTCGGCGCCGATCATTGCCGGGCCACTGGTGATCTTCTCCGAAGGCGACCAGGTGATCGCGCTCGACGCCAAGTCCGGCGCTCGGGCTTGGAGCATCGGCAACCGGGGGCTCAGCCTGCGCGGCGCCGCGAACGACGGCACGAGCACGGCGCTCGTGCTGGCGGATTCGCACAAGAGCCTTTTTCTAGGCGTTTCCGCCAGTGGCGGGGCGCTCGGCTCGCTCGAGACTCAGGCCGCGCTGGGCGTGCCCGCAGCGCGCGGGGGCGTGGCCTTCGTGCCCTGGAGCAATCAATACGTTTCAGCGCTGGACATCGCGAGTGGCGACGAGGGCGGACGGCTGCTGGCTCGCGTGCAAGTCAGCCAAGCGCTCAACTACGGCGGCCAGCTGTACTTCGGCGAGCACAGCCTGATCCGCTTCGACGACAAGGTGCGCTTCGCCAGCACCAATCAAGCGAGCCACGTGGCCTTGCCCAAGGTCGAGCTCCCGGGCAAGCCGAGCTGGCTCGGCAGTGGGCTCGTGAATCCGTCGAGCCAAGCCAACGCACGCACCAAGATCCGCATCTTCGCCGCGCCGGCAACGGCCGCAGACGGAGCGCTCACGCTGGGCGCGGGCACCTTCGCCGCGACCTATTTCCGCGTCGTGTTCGGCTTCGACAGCAAGAGCGGCGCCCTGCGCTGGGTACGCGCGCTGCCGGAGGACATCGTGGGCGGCGCAGCCGGCAGCTCTGGCTTCGTGTTGTGCGACGCGCTGGGCAAAGTCTGGGCCTTGGACAACGCCGGCTCGGACGGGAAGAGCGTCGAATTGGGCGCGAAAGTGCAGTTATGCGCGGTCGACACGGGCGCGGAAGGCGTGCCCGCAGCGCGTGCGCGCCCGGGCCTCGCCGCACAAATCGCCGAAGCCCTGGCTGCCCTGGACCCGAACATGGCCGAAGCCGAGCGCTACCTAGTGAGCGAACTCGGCAAGCAAGAAGATCCGATCGTCACCAAGAGCTTGATCGATCTCTCGAGTAGCCCGCGCATTCCCCCGGACCTTCGGCTCGAAGCGCGGCGCTTGCTCGCGCTGCGCAAGAACGGCACCGAATACATGCTGAGCGCGCTCGCTCGCCATTATGATTTCGTCGCTGGCGTGCTGCTGCCACCACCTGTGGGTCCCCTGGCAGATGCCCTTTCGGCCAGCGGCGAAACGCGCGCCGCGCCCTTGCTCGCCAAGCACTTGAACGACCCGGCGAACTCGACCGATGACGTGGCTCGCGCCGCCCGCGCGCTCGCCAAATTGGCCACGGCTGCCGAGTACGAAGATTTGCGTACCTTCTTCGCGCTGTACCGCGCCACGGCGGACGACGAGGCACTGGTCGCCGCAGTCGTGTCTTCGGCCGAAGCGATCGTGCGCGTCGGCGGAACGGATGGACGCGCGGTCGTGGAACGAGCGGCCCAAGATCCGTTGACTCAGAACGACGTGCGACGCGCCTTGTCCGTAGTGCTGAGCAAATCAGCGCCGGCGGCGCCCGTCGCGACCGCCAAAAAACCTTAGTCGAATCCGAGCCCAGTCAACGCACGAGCCCGACGCGGCGTCCGAGATCCGACGTGAACACACCGCGTGGATCGTACTTGGCCTTCACCGAAAGCCAGTGATCGAGGTTCGGGTACATCGCGCGAAAGGTGGGCGCATCGAGAAACGAATCCTTGCCCAGATAGACGCGGCCGCCGGCATCGAGCACCAGCGTGTCCAGGCGCCGCAGCAACTCGGCTGTGCGCCTACGGATCGGGAAATCGATGGCGAACGTATAGCCCGCGCGCGGGAACGAGAGCAGGCCATCGTTCTGTTTACCAAAGCACTTGAGCACGTTGAGAAACGGTAATTCGCTCGAGCTGAGAATGGTCGTCAAAATCTCGCGCAAGCGGCGGGGGCCGTCTTCGAACGGAATCACGAATTGGTACTGCGTGAAGCCGGCGGGGCCATAACCGCGATTCCAATGCGCGAGCATGTCGAGTGGGTAAGTGAACCCCTCGTAGTGACTGAGCGCCGTGCCGCGCGCTTGGATTTGCTGCAGGAGCGCGTTGACGACTCGTATCGACAAACGGTTGAGTGTCAGCGTCGGAAGTTCGAACGGTACGCTGAGCTTGGGCGGACCAGAGACGCGCAGCGGAGCCGCGGCCAACGCCGGAGGTAAATCCTCGCGCCGCGCGTGGTCGCCGAGCGCCAATACGCCCCGTCCGAGGCGCGCGCCCGTCGCGAACACGTCCAGCGTCGCCACCGAATAGGGAAATTCGTGATCGTGCTCCCTGAAGGCGGCGAGCATGCCCTCCAAGTCGTTCACGCGGATCTTGCGCTGACGAAAGTAGGCCGTCTCGATCTTCTTCAAGCGGATGGTCGCGCTCAGGATCACGCCCAAAAGGCCCATGCCCCCGAAGTTGGCCCAGAACAGCTCCGGGTTCTCGCTGCGGCTCGCGTTCACGACCTCACCGCTCGCGAGCAAGATCGTGAAGCTATCGACGCAAGTGCTGAAGGACCCTTGCACGTGATGCGCCTTGCCGTGAACGTCATTGGCGATGGAGCCGCCGATGGTTACGAACTTCGTCCCGGGTGTGACCATCGGGAACCAACCGTGGGGCACGAAGTCACGTAAAATGTGCTCGAGGCTCACGCCGGCCTCGCAACACAACGTGCCCGTCGCTTCGTCGAACGCGAGGTAGCGATTGAAGCGCGT
>Ga0247783_1000115_pt1 | contig 23362 bp, 23 predicted proteins | sample UWRJL064202C5_FD_179911 | JGI IMG/M metagenome (GOLD analysis project Ga0247783, IMG submission 179911) | Plant litter microbial communities from Arlington Agricultural Research Station in Wisconsin, United States - UWRJ-L064-202C-5 | ecosystem: Environmental > Terrestrial > Plant litter >...
TGTTCGCCGCGGCCGTGCTCTCGTTGGTGTTCGCGCCGATCTTCCTGCTGGTACCCGCGCGGAACCAGTCGCGCCATCCCGCATTCGTCGCAACCCTGCTGGCGTTCGTGGCTTGCTTCGAGGACGCGCGCGCCCACCCGGTCCTCGGATTCCTGATCGTCCTGACCGTCCTGCATGCACTTCAGCATGCGTCCGATCGGGCCGCGCAGCGCTTGGCGCGATGGTTCGTGCTCCGCGATGCGCGCGACCGCGACGTCGCCGAAAAACAGCCTACGATGCGGACCCCGATCTGAAATCACCATGGACAACGTCGACCTCAACGTGCTCAAGACCATCGTCGCCTGGAAGGCCGAAGGCCGGCGCGTAACGATGGGCACCATCGTGCGCACCTGGGGCTCCGCACCGCGCCCGGTCGGCGCGATCGTCGCGATCGGCGAGGACGACGCCGGCAACGCGAGCATCGCGGGCTCGGTCTCCGGCGGCTGCATCGAGGACGACCTCGTCGCGAAGGTCCGTGGCGGCAACGGCGAGGGCCTCGCGCTGACGAAGCCCGAACGCATCAAGTACGGCATCAGCGCCGAGGAGGCGAACCGCTTCGGGCTGCCGTGCGGCGGCACGATCGAACTCGTGATGGAGCCGATCGTCGAGCGCTCGCGGATCGACGATCTCGTGGAGGCGTTGGCGAACGGACGACGCGTGCGCCGCACGCTCGCGCTCGACGACGGCAGCGTGTCCATCGAGCCGGCCACCGCGTTCGATCGTCGCGGCGAGACGCTGACGCTGACCGACAGTGCGCTCGCGACCTTGCACGGTCCGAGCTGGCGCCTGCTGATCATCGGCGCCGGCCAGATGACCTCCTATCTCGCCCAGATGGCCCACGCGCTCGACTACGCGGTCACGGTCTGCGATCCGCGCGACGAATACAGCGCGCTGTGGAACGTGGCCGGGAGCGCACTGACGACCGAGATGCCGGACGACGCCGTGCTCGCGATGAAGCCCGACGCGCACACCGCGATCGTCGCGCTGACGCACGACCCGAAGCTCGACGACCTCGCGTTGATCGAGGCCTTGAAGAGCGACGCGTTCTACGTCGGGGCGATCGGTTCGCACGCGAACCAGGACAAGCGGCGCGCGCGCCTCGTCGAGTTCGACCTCGACGCCGCGCAACTCGCGCGGCTGCACGGGCCGGTCGGCCTCAAGAACGGCGCCCGCACGCCGCCCGAGATCGCCGTCGCGATCCTCGCGGAGATGACGGCCGTGCGCTACGGCTATCGCATTCCGGAGCCGATCCGGCTGTGATGCGGCCGTGCGGCGGCGCGCGGTCGTCGCCCGTCGCGTTTCCCGTGGTCGCTAGTCGCTGTCCCGCGTGAACAGCCGCAGGTCGATCGACTCCGCCATCGCCCGATAGCCGGCGTCGTTCGGATGCAGGTGGTCTCCGCTGTCGTAGGCGGCCCGCATGCGCGACGGCTGCGCCGGATCGCGCACCGCGCGGTCGAAGTCGATCAGGCCGTCGAAGCCGCCGCCGTAGCGGATCCACTGATTCACGGCCTGTCGTTTCGCTTCGCCGGCCGCCGAGAAGTAGCCGGCGCCGTCGAAGGGTGTCAGCGTCGCGCCGTAGATCAGCAGCCCTTGGGCGTGCACGCGCGCGATGATCTGCTTGTACGCCGCGATGATGTCGGCCGCGCTCACCTCCTCGGCAGGCAGGAACACCGAGAAGCCGATGTCGTTGATCCCTATGAGCAGCGTCACGTACTTGGCGCCCGACTGCGCCAGCACGTCGCGATCGATCCGCGACAACGCGTTCGGACCGATCGCATCGTGCAGCAGCCGATTGCCGCTGATGCCCTCGTCGATCACCGCGAGGTGCGCATAGCGACGCGAAGCCTGCAGGCGTTCGGCCAGGATGTTCGGCCAGCGTCGATTCGCGTTGACCGTCGACGCGAAGCCGTCCGTGATCGAGTCGCCGAGCGTGACGATCGCGACGCTCCTCGGTTGCGCATAGACCTCGAGCGCCGAGAGGAAATACCAGGATTCGGTCGTCGTCGCGGTGGGGAACGTGATCACGCCGGTCGAATCGCCGGACGCGGAGATATAAGTCGTCTGTCGGCCGAGCGCATGCACGGTGCCGGTCGGCGTGGCGTTCGGCAGATACAGCGAGATCACCACGTTGCCGAGCGCGGGGACCGGCAAGTCGACGGGATCGCTCAGCATCGGCGCGCCCTTCGGAATCGTCACGCTGGTCCTGCCGCCGAAGGTCAGCGTGCGATCGCTGCCCGCGACGATGCTCGACCCGGAACTCTGCAACGCGACGTGCGCCGCGCCGATCACGAGATCGCTCGTTCCGAGTTCGTTCGTCAGGCGCACGCGCACTCTGTTGCCGCCGATGCTCGTGTGCACGATCTGGCGCACCGTCTGGCCGCTGAACGATGCGGGCGTGGGGACCGTGAACGCGTCGGTGCTCTGCGGACTCGCGCCCCACGTGCCGACCCAGTGCCGGTCGTCGTCTCGCCAGTCGCGCCAGTCGTGCGCCTCGACGCGCGGCGCGATGCCGACACCGAGCACGACGACGGCGAACGCCGCCAGCAGGCGGCGACGCACGCCGGAAAATGCCTGCAGACCCTGCACGCCGGCGAACCGGCGTCTCCATTGCGTCTTCATGATCGTCTCCTCTTTTGTGATGGGTGTGCCCGCGCAGTCCGCCGCGACGGGCCGCCTGAAGTCGACTCTCTTTCGCTACGGCCAGCAAGAGCAAGATGAAGCGACCGGGCCGCGCGCTTCCGATCGTGGCGTTACGATTCACGGCCCGTTCCCGCCGCGAGGTCTCCATGCCCCTCGTCACCGTCACCGTCCGAAAGCCCAAGAGCAGCGCGTTCAAGACCACCGTGCTCGACGCGGTCCACGGCGCGCTTGTCGCCGTCGGGGTTCCGGCGGCCGATCGCTTCCATCGCGTCCTCGAACTCGCGGCCGACGATTTCCGCGTCGACGCGACGTATCCCGACCTCGCGCGACCTCGCGGCGAGGACTTCGTGCTCATCGAGATCCTGTGGTCGGTCGGCCGCAGCGTGAAGGTCAAGAAGGTCCTGCTCGAGAACCTGACGTCCGCATTGGGCGCCGCCGGCTTCGACATCGAACAGGTCATGGTCGTCTTCAAGGAGACGGCGTGGGAGAACTGGGTCTTCGCCGGTGGGCGGATGATCCACGTCTGATCCCGCCGTCGCCCGTCGCGCGACCACGCGCTGTCCGCGACGCGGCGGCCGTCGACGCGAGCTCGAAGGGGCTGGCGCGCCGCCGATCGGGCATGCGATAGTCGCTGCCCGCAGCGAACCCGCGACGCATCGTGCCCGACGACTCCACGCCCCTCGACCCCTTCGCCCTCTGGCGCCAGATGCTCTCGCAGTGGGAGAAGGGCACGAACGAATTCGTGAACAAGGCTTCCGAGTCCGACGCGTTCGCCGAGGGCATGCATCGCCTGATGGGCACGTCGCTGTCGGCGAAGAAGGCGTCCGACGAGTTCGCGGGGCGCATGCTCCTCGCGCTCAACCTGCCGAGTCGCGCAGACGTCGAAGCGCTCGGCGATCGCCTGCAGGCGATCGAGGATCGCCTGATCGACGTCACGCGCGCCCTCGAGGAACTGACCGGTCCGTCCGCGTCGCGCCCGACGCTTCCCGCGCCGAAGCGCACGCGCAAGCCGCCACCCGCCGAAGAGGCCGCAACGCCGGCGCCGGCGGCCCCCGTCGCGAAGGTCGCGAAGAAGAGATCGCGCCGGTGAGCGCACAGCCGTCGACCGATCCGGTCGCCTCGCTGACCTCGCGCTTCCAGGAAGAGATCGACCGCGCGCTCGCGCGCAGCGTGAAGGGCATCGACTACCTCGCGTCGTCGGGACCCGCGACCGGCATGACGCCGCGCGACCTGTTGCATCGTCGCGGCACCTACGCGCTGTATCGCTATCGCCCGCTCGTCGAGGAGATCTACCGCATCCCCGTCCTGATCGTGATGGCGACGACGAACCGGGGCTACATCCTCGATCTGGCGCCGGGCCAGAGTTTCGTCGAGTACCTGCTTACGCAAGGCTACGACGTCTTCGTCATCGACTGGAGCCCGCCGCGACCGGAGGAGAAGACGCTCGGCCTCGACCACTACACGCAGGACTTCATTCCCGACAGCATCGAGCGCGTCCAGCGCACGACCGGCGAAGAGGACGTGAACCTCGTCGGCTACTGCATGGGGGGCGTGTTGTCGACGATCTACATGGCGACGCATCCGGAGACGCCGGTCCGCAACCTCGCGCTCTTCACGACGCCGATCGACTTCTCCGGCATGAAGCTCTTCTCGAAGTGGAGCGACAAGCGTTATTTCGACGTCGACCGGCTCGTCGAGACGATGGGCAACGCGCCGCCCGACATGATCCTCGAAGCCTTCCGCATGCTGCGACCCGCGGATCGCACGTCCGGCACGATCCAGCTGTGGGAGAACCTGTGGAACGACGAGTTCGTGCAGTCGTACCGCATGTTCGATCGCTGGGCGAACGACATCCTGCCGCTGCCCGGCGAGTTCTTCCGGCAGACGACGAAGGACTTGATGTGGGAGAACCGGCTGTTCAAGAACGAACTCCGGATGCGCGGTCGCCGCGCGGATCTCGCGAACATCCGTGTGCCGGTGCTGCATGCGCTCGCCGAACACGACCACATCGTGCCCTACGACGCCGCGAAGCCCTTGATCCGGATGATCGGATCGGACGACAAGGAAGAGGTCGTGCTCAAGGGCGGCCACGTGAGCGTCGTCGCGGGCGGCAACGCGGTGCGCCGGCTGTGGCCCAAGCTCGACCGCTGGCTCGGCCGGCGTTCCGTGTGACCGAGGACCCTCGATGACGATGACCCGCGCCTATCCGCAGACGATGTCGACCCCGTCGGGCGAGCTCGTGCTCCGCCTGCTCACCTGCGAAGACGAACAGGCGGTCCTCGCGTTCGCGCAGAAGCTCGCGATGCACGACCTGCTGTTCCTGCGCCGCGACATCAGCAACCCGCGCGTCGTCGCCGCCTGGATGGCCGCGACGCGCGACGGCAGCATCGTGACGATCGCGGCCACGCGGGACGGCGCGGTGCTCGGCTGCGCGACGATCGTCAAGGACGAACTCGGCTGGTCGCGTCACGTCTGCGAGCTGCGCGTGCTGATCGCGCCGGAACTGCGAGGCCAGCGCGTCGGTCAGCGGCTCACGCAGGAATGCTTCGCGCTCGCGCTCGAGATGGGACTCGAGAAGATGGTCGCGCAGATGACCGTCGACCAGCGCGGTGCGATCGCGGTCTTCGAGGGTCTCGGGTTCCGCGCGGAAGCGCTGCTGCGCAATCACGTGAAGGACCAGGACGGCAACACGCACCACCTCGTCGTCCTCAGCCACGACGTGGCGCGCTTCGCGGAGCAGATGGAGGCCTACGGCCTGAACGACGCGTTCTCTCCGGGCGCCGGCGACGCCGCATAGGAGCCGGTCCCCGCGATCGACGCGTCGAGCGGCCCCTGGCGCCGCACGCTCGAGTAGCGGGGATGCAGCAACACCGCGATCAGCGCGGTCCAGCCGGTCTGATGCGATGCGCCGAGTCCGCGGCCCGAGTCGCCGTGGAAGTATTCGTGGAACAGCAGGCGATCGCGAAAATGCGGATTGTCCTGTTCGAGCGGGCTGTCCCCGAGATTCACGCGACGGCCGTTCTCGTCGGCGACGAACAGGCGCTTCACGCGCTCGGTCAGCAGGACCGCGATCTCCGCGAGATTCTTCTTGTCGCCGGACCCGGTCGGGTAATCGACGCGATGCGCGTCGCCGTAGTAGTGGTGGAAGCGGAACAGCGACTCGATCAGCATGTAGTTCAACGGCAGCCAGATCGGTCCGCGCCAGTTCGAGTTGCCGCCGAACAGTCGCGTGCGGCCTTCGCCCGGCTCGTAGGTGATCGTGTGCGTCCGGTCCGCCTGCTGGATCGCGAACGGATGCTCGAGGTGGTACTTCGAGACCGAACGAATCCCGTAGTCCGAGAGGAACTCGGACTCGTCGAGCATCCGCGAGAGCACGCGGTTCATGCGATCCCGTCGCATCAGCGACAACAGGCCGAAGCGGTTCTCGTTGCGATCGCTCCAGTGCGAGACGAGGCGCGCGAGCTCGGGCGCCTGGTCGAGGAACCACACGAGCCGCTGCGTGAACTGCGGCAGCCGCTTCGTCGCCTCGTCGCTCAACACCTCGACCGCGAGCAACGGGATCAGGCCGACCAGCGAACGCACGCGGAGCGCCTGCGGCGGCGCGCCCTCCTTCTGCAGCACGTCGTAGTAGAAGCCGTCCTCGTCGTCCCACAGGCCCGTGCCCGACTCGCCGATCATCGCGTGCGCCGCTTCGGCGATGTACAGGAAGTGCTCGAAGAACTTCGTCGCCAGGTCCTCGTAGACGGGGTTGTGGGCCGCGAGCTCCATCGCCATGCGCATCAGGTTCAGCGCATACATGGCCATCCACGCCGTCGCGTCAGACTGATCGATCGTCGATCCGTCCGTCATCGGCACGCTGCGGTCGAACAACGCGATGTTGTCGAGGCCGAGGAAGCCGCCCGCGAAGACGTTGCGCCCCTCCGCGTCCTCGCGGTTGACCCACCACGTGAAGTTGATCGCGAGCTTGTGCATCACGCGCTCGAGGAAGACGAGATCCGCCTTGCCCGACAGCAGCCGGTCCATTTCGTAGATCTGGAGCGCGGCGAACGCGTGCACCGGCGGGTTGACCGCGTTGAAGTCCCACTCGTAGGCCGGCAGTTCGCCGTTCGGATGCTGCGAGCGCGCCTGCAGCAGCAGCACGAGCTGCGCCTTCGCGAACGCGGGATCGATCAGTGCGAACGCGATGCAGTGGAATGCGAGATCCCACGTCGCGAACCACGGGTACTCCCAGTTGTCCGGCATCGAGATGATGTCGTGCAGGATCAGGTGTCGCCATTCCCGGTTGCGGGCCTTCGCGCGATTCGGCTCCGGCGGCGGCAGCGCCCGGTCGCCCTTGAGCCAGCGGCGGACGTCGTACGCGTAGTACTGCTTGCACCACAGCAGGCCCGCGAACGCCTGGCGCTGCACGAGACGCTCGTCAGCGTCGTCGAGCCCGAACTGCAGCGCGTCGTAGAACGCGTCGCACTCCTCGCGGCGCCGGGCGACGATCGCGTCGAAGTCGTGGCCCGCATGCGAGAACGCGCGCGGACCGAGGCGGACGCGAACGGTGACATGGCCGTGCGCCGGGACCTCGAACCGGTAATGCGCCGCCGCCTTCGTGCCGGTGCGCGCGGGATTCACCGCGTCACTGCGGCCGGCGACGAGATAGTCGTTGATGCCGTCCTTGAAATAGCCGGGGCGGTCCACGTCGTAGAGGCGCTTCGTGTTCGTCTCGTTGGCGCAGAAGAGCAGCTCGGGCGCCCCTTCGCAGGACAGGTGCATCGTCGGGCGTTCGTCGATCGAGATCCGCACGTGCCGGACCCCTTCGGCGGCGAGGACCGCGGTGGGCTCGCCGCCATGCCATGCCCAGGTGTTGCGCGCCCACACCTGCGGCAACAGGTGCAGCGGCGCCGCCGCATCCCCGCGGTTGAACGCGGTGATCTTGAGCAGGATGTCGTCGGTCGACGCCTTCGCGTATTCGATTTCGACGTCGAAATAACGGCCGTCGTCGAACACGCCGGTCTCGATGACCTCGTATTCGGGCTCGTCGAGTCCGCGGGCCGCGTTCACCGAGACGAGTTCCGAATACGGGAAGGCGGCCTGCGGATACTTGTAGAGCATGCGCATGTACGCATGGCTCGGCACGCCGTCGAGGAAGTAGTACAACTCCTTGACGTCCTCGCCGTGATTGCCTTCTTCGTTCGCGAGTCCGAACAGGCGTTCCTTGACGATCGGATCGCGTTCGTTCCAGAGCGCGACCGCGAGACAGAGGCGCAGATGTTCGTCGGCGAAGCCGCCGATCCCGTCCTCCCCCCAGCGGTACGCGCGGCTGCGCGCGTCGTCGTGCGGGAAGTATTTCCACGCGTCGCCGTCCGCGCTGTAGTCCTCGCGGATCGTGCCCCACTGGCGTTCGCTCAGGTACGGCCCCCACGCACGCCAATCCTCGCCGTCGTCGATGCGGGATAGCCGCATCCCCTCCGCGGTGTCGCGCACCGCGTGCGGCGGGGCGTTCGCGGTCTCGATCTTCACGGCCGTACGCGCGCGTAGAGGAAGCACGCCCGCGGCTCGGGCGAGAGGTTCGGATGGACCGTCGCGCGCTCGAGCCGGCCTTCGCGGACGAAGCCCGACTCCTCGAGGACGCGCGCGGACCCGACGTTGTCGACGTCGCACATCGCCTGCACGCGGAAGAAGCGCGGGTTCGCGAGCAACGCGTCGGTGACGACGCCGATCGCCTCGGGCATGAGCCCGCGGCGCCAATACGCCCGGGCGAGGACGTAGCCGATCTCGGCGAACGTCGCGCGCAGTCTCGCCTCGATCATCCCGATCGGCGCGCCCTCGCGCGTCGTGATGACATAGGGGAGGGACGTGCCCGCGGTCCATTCGACGATCGACCGGTCGATGTACTCGCGGGTCTCCTCGACGCGCTCGTGCGGCGTCCAGATCATGTAACGGCTGACGTCGGGATCCTGCGTATAGGTCGCGAAGAGCGCCTCCGCGTCGTCGACGCGTGGCGCTCGCAGACGCAGACGGCGCGTCTCCAGGTGATCGGGCAGCGCGCGCATCACCGCCTCAGCGCGGGATCCGGACGGAAGAGGTTGCCGGTGAAAACGAGCGAACGGCGGGACGGGGCATGACAGACATCCGGCTCACGAGGATGCGCATCATGCATGAGCCGCGCGTGTTGCTGGCGCTCAGGCCTTCCTTCGCAGCACCACGCCGAGTTCGAACGCGCCGATCGAATGCGGCGTGGCCTCGTACGGCGGCTTCGGCCAGTCCCAGCGCGTCGCGTCGAACAACGCGCGCATCGCGTTGATGTCGCAGTGGTACGGCGGCCCTTCAACGAGCCCGGTCGCGGCGCCCGGACGCGGCTTGTTCATGAACATCGCGGCCAGTGTTCCACCGGGCTTGAGCCATCGATGCAACTGCGTCGCATACGCGACCCAGTGATCGGGATGCAACGCGCACAGGCAGGTCTGTTCGTAGACGACGTCGACCGGCGACGACGGAGACCACGCGAGCACGTCCGCTTCGACCACCTGTGCCTTCAGGTCGCGAGACGCGAGCAGCGCACGCGTTCGTTCGACCGCTGCGGGCGTGTAGTCGATGCCGATGGCGTGCGCGCCGAACGCGGCGAGCGCGGCGACGTCCCATCCGGCACCGCAGCCCGGCACGAGGACGACGTCGTCCTTCGCGATCGTCGAGTCGAGCCAGCGCAACAGCTGCGGACCGGGCTCGCCCCGGTCCCAAGGCGTCGCGCCGGTCTCGAAGTGCTCCTGCCAAAAGTCACGGGTCGGGCCGCTCATGTCGATGCGATGTAGGTTGAGGTAAACGAAGTGCACCTCAACGTCTGCGACTCGGATGGCTTCACGACACGCAAGCGACTCCATCGACTTCTTGCCACGTATGGCGATGCGCCGGCCGAGTCGCAGACGTTGAGATGCGCTCCGCTTATCTCAACCGACGTGACCTGGGCGGCCCCGCCGCATCAGGACCTCGGCGACTGGAACGTCCCGGCTGGCGTCGAAAACACGACTTCGACGCGGCGATTCAACTGCCGTCCCGACGCCGTGTCGTTGCTGGCGACCGGATACTCCTCGCCGAGTCCATGGATCTGGACGCGGTCGAAGGACACGTTGCGCGCGAGCAGCGCCTGGCGAACCGCATCGGCACGACGCTCCGACAGTTCGCGATTCGTCGCATCGCTGCCGGTGCTGTCCGTATAGCCCTCGATCAGCACGCGGCGTTCCGGATGCGCCTGCAGGAACGTCGCGATCTCGTCGATGGTCCGCATCGCGCTCGGCTTCAAGCTCGCACGGCCGGTGTCGAACAGGACGTCGCCGAGCGTGAGCACCGTGCCGCGATCGGTCTGTTTCGCGTTCGCGAGCTGGCTCGCGAGGTCGTCCGCGCGTTGGCGTTCGGCGGCGGCATCGGCCTGGGCCTGCGCGGCCTGCGCGTTCGCGACGGCTGCCTGCGACTGGGCCTGGGCAGCCTGCGCGTTCGCCTGGGCGGTCCGCGAAGCGAGCACGATGCGGTCGCGCTGCGCCTGCGCATCCGCCGTCGCCTGATTCGCGTTCGCGATGCGGCCCGCGTCGATCGCGACCTGCACGCGTTGGCGCGCGAGGTACGCGTAGTGGTCGACGACTTCGTCCTTCTGGCGATCCTTCAGCGCGGCGTCGCCCTTCTGCAATTCGTCGCGCGCGTTCGCGAGTTCGCGCGGCGCGGCGGCGGCGACGACCGGATCGGCCGCGGCGCGCGTGTAGTCCTGGCGCGCCGCCTCGAGGTTCGGGTTCATCGGCGTGGCACAGGCAGCGAGCAACGCGGCGAGGATGACGGCGCCGCCGGCCAATGCGGACGAGCGCGCGCGCGATGGAAGTGTCGAGTTCATGATGGATTTCCCTGTTCGTTCGTTCATTGCGGCTGGGTCGTGACCGTGGTCGTCGTCTGCGTTCCCGGCGCGACGCCCGGGACCGGCGTGACGACGGTCTGCGTCGTCGTGGTCTGCGGTCGGTTGATCTCCGAGCTCAGGATCGCGTTCGAACGCTGCGCGTCGATCGCCGTATTCGACGCGGCGACCGCGCGCGCCTTGCGTTGCGCGACGTCCGCGTCGGCGGCGGATTCGTCGGCCAGCACACGCGCGTCGGTGTAGCGACGACTGCGCACGGCCTCGTCGGCGCGCACGAGCTTCTCGCGTGCATTCTGGTATTCGACCGGCGCGAGGCGAGGCGCGTTGTCCGCCTCGGCCTGCGCGAGCGAGGTGCGGGCGACGGCGAGGTTGGCGGTGGGGATGTCGCCTTGCGATGCGCAGGCGGCCAGGAGGACTGCGACGCTCGCGGCGGCGACGACGCGCAGCGAGCGGAACGGAATGCGATGGTTCATGACGATCTCCTCGATGAGCCGGGGTTGATCGTCGGTGGCCGTCGCGGTTCCATCCTTGCGACGCCAACCCGCGAATTGGTCAAGCGTCTGACAACGCGGTCGGAGAAGCCGCGAGCCGCGAATCAGCGTCGTCGCAGCAGCACGACGCCGCCTTCTTCGAAGAGACGTTCGACGTCGGCGTCGGCCGGCAATCGATCGATACGCGTGAGCGCGAGCTCGCCCGCTTGCGGCGTACCGATCGGCGTCACGCGCTCGCGATACACCGCGAAGCTCGGCATGTGGAAGTTCCACGTGACCGCCGCCTCGTTGCGCTCGCGCGCGACGAGCGCCGCACGCTTGACCGGGCCTTGCAGGACCTCACCGAAGTACGGCGCGCCGACGACACACAACAGGATCGTCGAGACGATCGACGCCTCGAGCACGCGCGTCGCGGTCCGGCGCGACCGTTGTTCGTCGTCGGGTTCGCGCAGCTTGCGACGACGTCGCGGCCAGGCGAGCGCGGCGATGACGAGGAGCGCGCCGACCCACGCGACCGGGCGATAGAAGGCCGGCGTCGCCGCCTCGGCGCGCATCGCCATCGCGCGGTAGAACGCGTCCTTGATCCAGCCCGCCTGCGCGGCGTGCGCGAACAGGTCGGGCAACGCGACGACGAAGGCGACGAGCATCAGTACCGGCAGCGCTGCGAGCCACAAGGACCTCACCCGCGCGCGCTCGGCCGCGCACAGGACGAACAAGGGCGTGCAACCGTAGAGCGCGTAGTGCGGCAACTTCGTGCCCGACAGGCTGAAGAAAACGATCACGAAGAGACACCACACCCACAGGAAGCGGGCCACCGGACTCATCGTCCGTGCGCGGAGCTGCGCGACGCCGCTCGCGATCGCCCGCAGGAACCAGGCGAACCATGGCCACATCAGCAACGGGACCATCCAGACGTAATAGAACACGCTGCCCGAGTGACCCTGAAGGGTCCCGGTGAAGCGCTCGACGTTGTGACGCAGGAGGAAGCCGTCGATGAAGTCGCGGCCGTGGATCGCGAGCACCGCGACGTACCAGGGCGCGGCGACGACGACGAGCAGGACCCAGCCGCGCGGATCGAGGAAGAGACGGAACGCGTCGCGCACGCGGAAGGCCGGCGCGACGAGCGCATAGAGGAAGACCGTCGCGGCCGGCACGAGCACGGCGACCGGGCCTTTCGTGAGGATGCCCAGCGCGATCCACAGGTACGCGCGCAGCAACGCGGGCCGCGCCATCGAGCGCGCGAGTGGGCCGCCGCGTTCGACGTGCTCGATCACGCGCCACGCGTCGAACAGCGCGAGCGCGAGCAGCGCATTGAGCAGCGAGTCCGCCGTCGCGGCGCGACCGATCACGAACACGCCGAGACTCGTGGCCGCGATACCGCACGCGAAGATCGCGTTCTTCCATCCGATTCGCGGCGCCGCGAACACCGCGACGGCCTGGCACCACACCGCCGCCGCGACGACGGACGGGAAGCGGAACGCGAATTCGCCGACCCCGAACACGAGGACGGACAACGCCTGCAGCCAATAGATCAGGATCGGCTTGTCGAAGCGATGCGCGCCGTTCAGGTACGTCGACAGGAAGTCGTGGCGCTCGAACATCTCGCGCGTCGCTTCGGAGAACGCACCTTCGTCGACGTCGAACAGCGGCGCGCCCGCGAGCCGGATCGACAGCGCGCCGAGCACGAGGAAGAACACGACCCAGGTCGTGCGCTTGCCGAGCGGCGCGAGGCCGTCGGTGTCGAAGACCGCGGGCCGCATCAGCGACGGAGGGTCCGCATTAGGCCGACGGCACGCGCCATTCCTCGCGTTCGTCGGTCGCCTCCGGATGACGGACCTGGTACTGGTCCGCGGCGCCCGACTCGAAGTAGATGCGCGCGAGCGTCTCGGCGAGCACGCCGGTCGACACGAATTGCGCGCCCGCGATCACGCAGAAGAAACCGAACAACAGCAACGGGCGCCCGCCGATCGGTTCGCCGAGACCGAACTTCACGAACGCGAGCCACGTGAGGACGAGGCTACCGAGCGCGACGAAGACGAGGCCGACGCCGCCGAAGAAATGCCCCGGCCGCGAGCGATAACGCATGAAGAAGAACACCGAGATCAGGTCGAGCACGACGCGGAACGTGCGCGAGATGCCGTACTTCGACACGCCGTGCACGCGCGGATGGTGCGTGACCGGTTCCTCGGCGATGCGGCGCGGGGACGTCACCGTCGCGAGCCACGCCGGGATGAAGCGATGCATCTCGCCGTACAGGCGGATGCTCTTGAGAACGCTCGCGCGAAACGCCTTGAGGCTGCAGCCGTAGTCGTTCAGCTTCACGCCGACCACGTTGCCGATCAGCCGGTTCGCGATGCGCGACGGGATCGTGCGCAGGAGATTGTCCTTGCGATCCTTGCGCCAGCCGGCGACGCAGTCGAGGTCCTCGTTGAGCAGGCGGCCGACCAGCCGGGGGATGTCGGCCGGATCGTTCTGCAGGTCGCCGTCGAGCGTGACGATGACGTCGCCACGGGCGGCGTCGACGCCAGCCTGCATCGCCGCGGTCTGCTTGAAATTCCGCATCAGCTCGAGCGGCCGCACGTGCGGCCCCCACCGGTCGCGCGCGCGGTGCATCTCGCGGACGGTCGCGTCGATGCTGCCGTCGTCGACGAGGATCAGTTCCCAGGGACTCGGGTAGTGCGCGAGCGCGGCCTCGACGGCCTCGACGAAGGGCGCGACGTTCTCGGCCTCGTTGTACATCGGCACGATCACCGACAGCCGATGCGAGGGCAACGCGATCGTCGCCGCCGACCCGACGGTCGACAACGGGGACAGCGGCATCGGGGCGACGGTCGAGACGGGGAGACGCGGGTCGTTCATCGATCGAGGGCAAGGCGCGTGGCGCGCCATTGTGCCCGACGCGGTCCGGGCGCCCTAAGGCGTGCTCGCGCTCGGCACGAAGGCCGCCCAGTAGTAGGGACGCGCATGCGCCTGGCCGCGCGCGTCCCTGGCCGTGCGCAGCATCGCCAGTTGCGCTCGGCGCAGGGCGTCGCTCACGCGCACGTCGCGCGTCCGGAGTCCGGCATAGAAGGTCCGCATCAACGTGCTCGCGCTCTGGTCGTCGACGCGCCACAGGCTGGCGACGACGGTCCGGACGCCGCGTTGCAGGATCAGCGCCGGCAGGCCCTCGATCTCGCGGCCGTCGTCGCCGACCGCGCCGGCCATGCCGGTCTGGCATGCCGACATCGTCACGAGGTCGAGACCCGCGAAGTCGAGGCGTTCGAAGGACGCGAGCGGCAGGCGGGCCCCGTCGCCCATCAACAGCCACGAGCGCTGCATGTTGCCGGGTCGCAGCGAGAAGTGCGTCCCGACGTGCAGCAGATTCGCGCGCTCCGGCGTCGGGACCGTCGACGTGAACGTGCGCAGCCGGGTCTCGGTGAAGTATTCGTTCGCGAAGCCGATCCCGTCGAGCGCACCGCGCGCGACGCCGGTCGTCGCGCACTCGATCGGCTCGCCTTCGAGACCCGAGACGCGTCCGTTGACGATGCCGCACAACTCCTCGCCGACCCCAGGCAGCGCAGGCATGCCGCCGAGCGCGCGCGTGACGCCGAACGCGACGAGCACGTGCGGACGCGCGACCGCGTCGCTCGCCTTCGGCCCCGCGTCGGGTGCCGGGCGACCCGCGAACAGGTAGGAGAACTCGTAGCGCTCCACGAGGTAGCCGCGTCCGTCCCACAGCGCGGCGAACGGGACGTAGCGCAACGCCCCGTCGAGCCACAGATGGACACGCCGGACGCCGCGTTCGCGCGCGACGCGGTCGAGCGGCGCACCGAGCCAGGTGTACAGATCGGCCGCGGCGCCCGTGCGTTCGGGATCGCCGCGCGCGGAAACGGCCGCGAGGTAGTCGCCGATGCCGCGATTCAACGCCTGCGGATCGACCTCGACGACGCGCCGGTCGATGCCATGGCGGTGGACGAAGACGAGCTGCAGGCGCGAATCCGCGACGAAGAAGTACGCCTCCGCCTCGTCGCGGCCCAGACCCGCGCTCCGGACCTGGGCGGCATCCGCGCGCGACGGCGCCGGTGGCGCCGCGCCGCGCTCGTCGGCGAGAAAGCGCTGAAGCGCCGCGATGCGCGCCTGCTCGCGTAGCGCGGCGTCCGCCAGCAAGCCCTTCAGGCGCGACGCTTCGTCGAGCGACAACTTCTTCGCGTCGCGCAAGCGCGAGAGGCGGTCGATCTCGTCGGACGCGCGCGCCGCCGCCTCGCTGCGCTGCTCGGGCTCGATGCGTCGCAGGAGCATCGCCTCGCGTTCGCTGAACGGGACGCGCGCATGCGCGTCGTCGGGGGCGGCTCGTTCCGTCGTCGTACGTTCGGTGAAGTCGTACAACTCCTCGCGCTTGAGGAGCCGCAGCACGGCGATCGCTTCGGGCGCCCGCCCGTCCTCGAGCAACCAGTTCGCGAGTTGGCGATACACCTTCAGCTTGTCCGAGAGGAAGCCGCGCTCCTGGCGCTCGCGGTCCGCCGCGAAATCGGCCCGCATGTCCTCGATCGCCGTGATCGACTGCTTCGCGAAGAAGATCGCGAGGCGTCGATCGCCGCCGTCGGACAGGCTCTCGGCGAGCGCGAACTGCGCGGCCCACAGCGGATCGGGCGTCGCGATCTCGCGCGCCGTCGCGAGCATGCGGACGCGCAGTTCGAGCGCGGCGGGCGCGTGGCCGCGCGCGCGCTCGCGCAACGCGAGCGCGTCCAGCGCGACGACGCGCACCATGCGGTTCGCCGTGTCGGTATCGCGCATCCGCTCCTCGACGCGCGCACACGCGTCGCCGTCGAGTCCGCCCCGGATCTGCGCATAGCAGCGCCCGGCGAGCGCCTCGAGGATCAGCGGATGCGACGGGTCGAGCACGCCGTCGAATTGCGCGATCGCCTGCGCGCAGTTCGCGTCGGCCGCCGTCCAGTCGCCGTCGGCGCCGGCGAGCTTGCAGCCGAGCCGCCCGCGCCAGCCGCGCCAGTAGTTGAGCTTCGGTCGGTCCGCCATCACGCGATCGGCCGCCCCGAGGTCGACGCGCACGGCGTCGCGGTCGCCGAGCTTGAGGTCGAGCTGCGCGCGGCGCAGATAGAAGCGCGCCCGCTGCAGGACGGGGACGGCTGCGGCATGCGCGGCGTCGAGCTCGCCGGCACGCTCGTAGTCCACGCGCGCCTCCGGATAGCGGGCCAGGTCCGAGTGCACCGACGCGAGCGTGAGATAGACGCGCATCAACGCGGGAGAGTCCGGGCCGTAGTGCTGCTGCGCCAATGCGAGCGCGCGTTCCGCGTACGGCAATGCATCGGCCGGTTGCACGCGGTCGAGATAGAAGGACGCGAGGTTCTGCAGGAGGCCGAGGCGCGTGTCGACCGCCGTGTCGCCGCGGACCTCGGTGATCCGCAGGCCCTCGCGCAACGCGGCCTCGGCGCCCGCGAAGTCCGCGGTCATCGACTTGACGGCGCCGAGCGTGACGAGCGGGTCGAGGCGCTCGCGATCGTCCTGGCCGCCGAGCGACTCCGTCACCGCGAGTTCGGACTCCGCCGACCGGATCGTGCCGGCGAAGTCCTGGCGTCCGAACGCCACCATCGTCCGGATGTTGAACACGTCGGCGGCCTCGCGCGTGCGATCGAGCGACAGTCGGCGCACGAGGCTCGTCGCCTCGTCGAGGTCGCGATCGGCGCCATCGAGGTCGAGCGCGACCTGCTTGGCATTCGCGAGGCCCGTGAGCGCCTCGACATAGAACAGGTCCTCCTGTCGATGCGCCGCGACCAGCTCGTTCCGCGCGGACGCGTAGTCGGCCCCGGCCTTCGCCATGTCGCGCAGGTTGACCCATGCGGCGCCCCGGCGCAGCAACGCGTCCGCGCGGAGCACGCGATCGAGGTCGCGTGCGGCGAGGACCGCGTCGAGGATCGCGACCGCCTGTTCGTCGCGCGAGGCCTGATGCAGCGCGGCGCCGAGGTCGATGCGCGCCTGCGCACGCTGGCTCGCGTCGCGCGCCGCGTCGGCCTCCGTGCAGGCGAGGACCAGCGCGCGTTCGGGCTCGACGCGCACGAGCGCCTTGAAGCGTGGATGCAGCACCGAGAAGTCGCGACTCGCATCGCGAGCCACGGGAGGCGCGCACGGATCGACCGCGGCGGGCGACTCCGCGCGCGCTACACCGGCGGCCGCGCACGTCACCAGCGCGGCGATCGCGACGCGCGCACGCAACGGCGTTCGCGCGTGCCGGATCATCAGCGCGCCGCTTCGATCTCGACGCGCAACACGCCGTCGACCGGAGGCGGAATGCGATAGCGCGCGAGAACCGCCTTGAGCTCGTTCGATACGGGGACGGGCACGTCGGCGTCGATGCCGACCCGGCCGAAGCGCGCATACGTCGACGACCGGACGCCTTGGCGCGACAACGCATCGACGATCTCGGTGCGCAACGCTTCGGGATCGGTCGCGCGCAACAACGTCACGGCGTCGGGCGCCGCCCGGACCGTCTCGTCGTCGGGCGCGAGCTCGTGACCTGGACGCAGCACATAGGCGGTCGCGACGACTGCCACCACGACGACGGCCATCGCCCATCGCGCGCCGGCGCGCGGCGATCGCGCGGCGGTCCACCAGGCGCGGACCCGACCCGACGGCGATGGCGGCGCGACGGGCGGAACCCGCTCGTCGAACAGGCCCGCGGCGCGCGCACGCTCCAGGAGGCGTGCGAGATGGTCCGGATCCGCCGCATGCAGCGGATCGACGGCCGGTCCCCAGCGCATCAACGCTTCGCGCATCAGCCGCCCTTCGCGCGCCGCCTCGACCTGCGTCGCGTCGGCCTCGTCGATGCGACGCCCGGCGAGGCCGGTCAACCAGCCGTCGTCGTCATGCGTCATTGCCGATCCTCGATTGCCTCGTGAGTCCATACCATTCCGCGAAGTACACGCGCGCCTTCTTCCTGCACTGGGAGATGAACTCGCGGGTCGCGCCCGGCGAGCGCTCGATCAGGCCCTCGATCTCGCCGTTCGACAGACCGTCCTCGGCGATCCAGCGCATCACCGTCGCATGCAGCGGAAAGTCCGCCTCGAAGCGGGCGAAGCAACGGCGATAACAGGCTTCCTCCTGATCGCGCGCCACGACGTCGTCGGGCTTGTCGCGCGCGGCGATCGACAACGCCAGAACGCCTTCGGCCGCGCGTTGCGACATCTCGCCCTCCTCGTCCTCGAGCGGCTCCTCGGGCTTCGCCGCGCGAAAGAAATCGATGATCGCGTGGCGAAGGATGCTGCGGATCCATCCGAGCAGTTCGGCATCGCCGCGATAGCTCGCGCAGCGCTGCCACACCTTGACGAACGTCTCCTGGACCAGGTCGTCGGCCCGACTCGCGTCGCGCACGACCGCTCGACACTCTCGACGAAGGATCAAGGCGAACTCGGCATCGAGCGCGCGCAGCGCCGCTTCGATGCGCGCGCCTCCTTCGCGACAGGCGAGCATGAAGACGCTCTTGTCCATGCCCGTCTCAGCTCGGGGCGCGCGGGGATGCGACCCGTGCCCCGCCGCGGCCGTCGTCGAATGTCCTGTCGACAGGACGGACGTCGGGCCGATTCGTCAGGGACCGACCGCCGACGGTCGGCGCAGGGCCGCCCCTGACAAATCGCGGAATCCCTCGTCTTCCTGGGGCGGCGCGTGCGAAAGGCTCGGAACGCGCGCGAATCCTCATCGAAGGTCGTTCAGGGAAAGGGACGTTGATCATGGCGGAATATCGGGGAGTCCTCAAGCGCATCGGGGCGAAGGAAGGGGACATGTACGTCAACGCCGGCAACAGCGCGGTCGGTACCGTGCGCGTCGCGGGCAAGGTCTCGGTGATCGAGATCGGCGACGTCACGCTGCGCGATGTCGGGTGCAACGCCGACATCTACGACCTGCTCGACCCCGGTCGCGACGCCACCCTGTTCGTCCACTATCACTACTGGCGCAAGCCGGTCGTTCTCGGCGTGAAGTACGCCGACAACGGCAAGAAGTACATGATGCGATTCGGGACGCTGTTCGCGTCGGTGCTGGCCTATCTCGTCTTCTATCCGATCTTCGCGGTCATCGCGGGCTTCATGGTGGGCCTGATGGGCGGCAAGGGCGGCGGCTTCATGAGCACGCTCGGCATCCTGATCATCATCGCCGGCATCGGCGCCGCGATCGTCAATGCGGCGCTGATGGTGAAGGCGTACATGAAGATGAAGGCGGCGTGATGCGGGCGGCGAGCCGCGGGTTCGCCGGAGCCGTCGCGGCGTTCGCGGTCCTCTCGTTCGCGCCGTCGGTGGCCCTCGGGCAGCTCGACGCCGACGCGCTGAAGACGTACGGCGGCCGCTACGCGGTCGACTGCGCGAATCCGGCGTCGCCGCACATCGACGTGACGGCGACCGCGTTGAACGTCGAACAGGGCACGCGACGCATGACCGGCACGAACCTGCAGTCCGCGGTTTCGTACTTCGGCAACAGCGAGCCGCCGAAAGGCTTCATGGTGGCGCTGCTCTCGGAAGTCCGAGGCGGCCTCGAGTTGACCGGGATGATGTGGACCGACCGCCAAGGACCGTACATCAAGCTCGACGGCTCACCGAAGGTCCGCGCGGCATTGGGCGCGCTGGTCGACGCGCACTTCCACGACTGCAACCCGGCGCGTGCGCAACGCGTCCTCGGCCAGCAGGCGAACGACGCCGCCGATTCGAAGCGCGACGCCGCGCTTCGCAGGCAGAACGAGAAGGGCGAGTTCGGCACCGCGTACCGGCGCGCGCTCGGTCCGCTCGCGCGCCAGCCGTGGCTCGCCGAGATCGCCGGCTATCCGGAGTCGCTGGACAAGACCGTCCAGGTCCAGGGCGCGTCCTATCGCTTCGGCCAGGCCTGCAAGCCGCACGACTGCTACGACAACAACATGGTCGTCCTGCACGCGCCGTCGCAAGGGGTGGTCTACGGCAAGGCCGTCGTCGCGCTGCGGCCGTCCTACTTCGGCGCGCCGCCGCCTGCGGTGCAGCGCGAACTCGATCGGCTCTGGCTCGCGACGTTTCGACAGGGCCGCTGATCAGGGGCGCGTCGGCGGCCCGGGCAACAGCACCGCCGCGAGGCCACCCGCCAGCAGTGACAACGCGAGCACGACCGCGTGCAACACGAGCGCGGCCTCGAGACCCGCCGTCATCGGGACGTCGACCGTCCGCATCAGGGCGGCGGAGCCCGCCTCGAACGTGCCGAAGCCGGCGACGCCCTGCACCGGCAGGATCGACGCGAGTTCCGCGCCGATCGCGCCGAGGACCGCCGCGCCGCTGTCGCTCGCCTGGTCGAGCGCGAGCGCGAGCAGCCAGGTCTCGGCCGCGAGCTTCACGATCCAGTTGCCGACGGTCCACGACCAGCCGGCCGCGCTCTTGCGCGTCGCGCGCTCGAGCAACGCGCCGACCTGCGCGAACCGTCCGCCGGTCGCACGCAGGGTCGACGAGGCATCGTGGCGTCTCGCCCACCACGGTGCGCCGAGCGCGAGACCGACGATCGCGGCGAGCGCGAGCACGCGCCAGCCGATCGCCACGTGCGGCCACGCCAGCGCCGCGAGGGCGAGCACGACGCAGGCGTCCTGGGCGCGCAACCACAGCAGCGACACGATCGCGCGACCCGTCGCGATGCCGAACCAGCGCGACAACAGCAACGGAAACGCGGCCTCCCCGCTGCGGAAGGGCAGCACGTTGACGAGCGCGTTGTGGACAAGCGTGAGCCGCAGCACGCGGAAGTAGCCGACGACGCCGCGGCCCGTGGCGCCGAACTCCTCGGCGAACTCGCCGTGGATGCGCGCCCCGCGCATCGCATAACTGGTCGCGAACAGCAGCGCGACGCCGACGAGGGACACGAGGTCGAGGCGCGCGAGGCGCGGGCCCACGCCCTGCCATCGCGCATCGGCGGCGAACCAGGCGACGAGCGCGATCGTAATGACGACCGCGAGCGCGCGGACGATCAGCGTCCGGCTCATGGGGCGCGCGTGTACGGGAGCAGCGGATCGAGACGGGGATGCGTCAGCGCGGCGATGCCCGAACCCACCGCGATCGCGCCGGCGAGGTATTGCAGGCCCAACGCGAGCGGATAGCCGAGATCGACGATGAACAGCGACACGCCGATGCCGCTCGCGACGACGCCCATCGCGCGCACGCCGGCGATCGTGTTCCACGCGCGCCAACGCACCATGCACACGACCGCGAGTGCGCCGGACACCCAGCCGCCCGCCGCGCCGGCCGCGAGGTCCGCGGGCCAGTGCGCGCCGACCGCGATTCGGGAGACCGCGATCAAGGTCGCGCACGGCACGGCCCAAAGCGCTGTCATCAACGGTCGGCGGGACGCGAGCACGAGGATCGCCGCGAGCGTGAAGCTCGTCACCGAGTGGCCCGACGGAAAGCTGTTCGCCGACAGGCGCTCGCCGACGATGTGCAACTGCGCGGGATCGAGGACCGACGCAGGACGCGGCAGCGCCAACACGCGCTTGACGACGTTCGTGTAGAGACCCGCGAACGCGGCCGCGACGATCGCCGCCGCGAACCAGCGGGGCTGCCAGGCACCCGTCGGCGAGAGCAGCGCGAACGCGACGACGCCGGTCCCGCAGACCGTGATCCACGCCCAGACCCGGTCGGGCAGCGCGATCGTTAGCGACTGGACCGCGCCGAAGGCCTCGACGTTGAGTCCCTTGAACCCGAGAAAGAGCGCGGACAACGCGAACAGCGCCAGCGCGACGACGAGCACCGGCACCGCGGCGACCGGCGCGAGCGGTGGACTGCTCCGGGCACCGCGGCGCCCGGCGTCAGACATACGCGATCCAGCGGCCGGCGATCACGATCGAGATCCACACCGCGATGGACACGAGCGCGAAGCCGCGTGTCGATGCGCGCGGCGCCCGGCCCGACGGCGCGTCGATCTCCGAACGATAAGGTCCCGCGTGGAACATCGCGGCATTCGTCGCGGCGATGAAGATCAGCAGCATCTTCACCACGAACGCGCTGTTGCCGACGAGATCGTTCGCGTGCGCTGCGAACAGCAGCAGCCCGGTCGGCACGACGACCAGCGTCGACGACAGCGTCAGCGGCAGCGCGCTTTGCAGCAGCGGGCCGAGCGGGGTCGATCGTCGCCAGCCGAGCAGGCGGAGGTCCACGACGACGATCGAGCCGACGAGCACCGCGAAGCCGAGGATGTGCAGCGTCTCGACGGTCGGATAAGCCCACGTGGACTCGCGCAGCCAGGTCCCGAGCGCGCTGTGCGCGATCGCCTCGCCGAGTTGCGCGGCCGGACTCGGTGTCATGCGCCGCGGACCGACGGCGCACCGAGCAGCGACGCGTGCGGATTCTCCCAGTGCATTTCGTCGACGACGCCGGCCAGGGTCAACGACTCGCCGTTATCGATCGCGGTCCACGCGTGATGCGCGGCGGCCGCGCGGTTCCCGACCGTCGCGCCTGCGACGAGCGCGAGGCCGATGAACCGTCGACGACGCATCAGCGCAGCTCGACGGTCTTGTCCGCCGCGCCGTCCTTGAACATCACGCGCTCGGCCCGGACCTCGCCCGCGTGCGTCTTGCTCGGGTAACCGACGACCGTGACTTCGCGTCCGATGGCAACGGCGTCGCGCGACGCGCCGCGCGACTCCATCCGCGACACCGGCGCGAGGACGACCGTGTAGGTCTTGCCGTCGGCGTCGAGCGTGATCGTCGCGTGCGGGTTCTCGTAGCTGCTGGTCTTGATCCGGCCCTTGAGCGTCAGCGTCTTGTCGGCGTCGTAGTCGCTCCAGCCGTGGTGCGCCGAGGCCGGTCCGGCGGCGACCGAGAGCGCGACCGCGAGCAGCACCGAGGCCGCGCGGAAGAGGCTTGCGGACATCGCGATCTCCTGCAGAAGAAGGGCCGCGGATTATCGCACCGGACCCTGGGCCGCCGCGTGCGTCAGAGGTTGCGCAGCAGGTTGTCCTGGAAGGTCGCGACCCGCTTGCGCACGAAGTCGTCGATCACGCGCGCGACGATCGCTTCGCGCGTCTGCGTCAGGTCACGGCGCGCGAAGCGGATGATCGGCACCGTGTCGACCATCGTCCACAAGGTCTCGAGGTCGAGCACACGCTCGTCGAGCAGGCGGAACTTCACGAGCGACTTGATCACATGCCACGCGTTGAGGCTGCGGTCGGACGCGAGACGATCGAGTCGACTGCGCGCGCGGGCGAGCGCGCCCTTCACGTCGACGAACGGAGAACCATGGCCGGGGACGACCGCGCGAAGCGGCAGCGAATCGATCAGGTCGAGCGTCGCGAACGCGCCGGCGAATTCGCGATCGAGCACGGCGGGGTCCAC
>Ga0247783_1000117_pt1 | contig 23235 bp, 20 predicted proteins | sample UWRJL064202C5_FD_179911 | JGI IMG/M metagenome (GOLD analysis project Ga0247783, IMG submission 179911) | Plant litter microbial communities from Arlington Agricultural Research Station in Wisconsin, United States - UWRJ-L064-202C-5 | ecosystem: Environmental > Terrestrial > Plant litter >...
CGAACGGTGTGGTCCATGCCGTCCGCGCCCTGCAGCACTTCGAGCACCAGAGCGCAATCTTCCACACTGCGGCAGATTGGCCCAAGTTTGTCCATCGACCACGTCAGCGCCATAGCTCCCGTTCGCGGCACCAGTCCATAGGTGGGCCGTAGACCAGTCACGCCGCATCGCGTCGAAGGCGAAGAGATGCTTCCAAGCGTCTCCGATCCAATCGCAAAGCCGATGCACCCCGCGCTCACCGCAGACGCACTGCCAGCGGACGATCCACTCGAACCCTGCTTCGCATTCCACGGATTGCGCGTCTTTCCGCCAAACCAGACGTCGCCGTTCGCCAGCGCGCCCAGAGTCATCTTCGCCACCAGCACGGCACCTGCGGCATCCAGCCGCTGCACGACCGTGGCATCCGTGTCGAAGCTCTGCTGCTCCATCCCGGCAGCGCCCCATGTGGTGCGATATCCTTTGACGCTCAGCAGATCCTTCGCGCCCCACGGTATACCATGCAGTGGCCCGCGATACCTGCCGCTTGCGATCTCTTTGTCTGCCTGGGCAGCGCTTGCGAGCGCCCGGTCTTCGGTAAGCGTGACGACGAAGTGCAGCTTAGGGTCGTAGCGCTTCAGGCGACCGAGGTACATCTTAGTCAGCTCAAGCGAAGTGATCTTGCGCGTCCGCAGCAGCGAAGCCAACTGGGTCACCGTGGCGAATGCCAAAGTCTCTCCGCCACCTGTGGTATCGAAGACGATGTGTGCTGGAGATCTCTTTTTCCCGACAACCGGCTGCGGCATCACAAAGCCATTCGGCCTCGGATCGAAGTATGTTGCGGGCGCGACGGAGTTCGGTATCTTCAGCGCGCGAATGGCTTTTACCGAATCGCGCTGCTCCGTGACGCCTTCAAGCAGCATCCTGCGCTGTTCGAGCGTGAGCTTGATGCCCGCGACTCCCTCGGCGGCTGCGAGCATCTCCAGGGTGATCTTCGGATAATCGTCTTTTGCCTCGTTCTTCGTCGGTTCGGCAGCCACAGCGGAAGCAGAACCTACCAGCGCCATCAGCGCTCCGGCAAACATCGGCGATCCAATGCCCGCGCCCGCACACATCTCTAGAAATCCACGTCGATTCATCTTGCTGCACTATAACGCGAGGGCTTAGGAATGCATCTGCTGAAAGTCGATTCGCGCCGATGTGTTCCAACTGAGAGGCCTCGCGCGTCCAATTTGGGAACAGATGATTTTTTGAGGGACTGCTACAACTATGAGATCTGCCTGGATTGCTGCACTTGCTCTGTCTCTTGCCTTCCCCGCGTTCGCTGCGGATCGCGCTCACATTGCCGCGCCAACTCGGGCACAGGCGCACGGGAAAGTGGTGGGCTACTTCCCGCAATGGGGTGTCTACGACAACTACTTCGTCGGCAACCTCGTACACAGCGGCGCGGCGGATACGCTGACGCAGATTAATTATGCCCAGGGGTTCATTCGAGAGAATCAATGCGTCGTCGCCGATCCGCAGGCAGACATGAACCTCGCCTACACCGTGGCGAACAGCGTGGACGGTGTGGCCGACGACCCGGCGGCGATACTGAAAGGCAACTTCCATCAGTTACAGAAACTGAGGCAGCGCTACCCGCATCTCCGTATTCTGCTTTCGCTCGAAGGCCGCGCGGCGGACTTCGCTGCGGTCGCCCAGCCTGAGGTGCGCGAAGGCTTTGTGCGCTCCTGCATTCAGCGATTCGTGCTCGGGCATCTCGCTCCGGGCGTCGAAGCTCCCGGTCTCTTCGACGGCTTCGATGTGGACTGGGAGTATCCCAACACCGCGCAAAACGAAGACTTTATCGCCCTCCTCGCAGAGTTTCGCAGACAGATGAACGCCGCCCGTCCCGGTCTCACGCTCTCGATTGCGGCAGGTGCGACCCGCGACCACATCGAAGCTGTGGACTGGAAGCGCGTCGCCGCCGAGGTAGATGAGATCGGCGTCATGACCTACGACTACAACGGCCCCTGGAGCCATACCACCGGCCTCGTCGCGCCGCTGCGCAGCAGCAACCCTCACGCCGACACCGCCAGTAAAGCCATCGCGGACTTCACCGCGCACGGTGCTCCCGTCGAAAAGCTACTCCTCGGCATCCCGTTCTATGCCTATCAATGGACGGAGGTTTCAGGCGAGAACAACGGCCTGGGAATAGCGGGCAAACCGGTGCGCGGCAACCTCAACCAAAGCACGGCGAAGACCCTCGCCGCCGCGCCGGACGCAAAGCTGTATCGCGATCCCGTCTCGCAGGCACCATGGCTCTACGACGGCAAGAACTTCCTTACCTTCGAAGACGCGACGTCGCTGCAGGCGAAGGCAACTTACGTGCGTGAGCAACACCTAGGTGGCGTGATGATCTGGGAGCTATCGGGAGATACGGACGATGCGCCGCTTCTGCGGGTGTTCGCAGGGAAGTAGTCACTATTAGAAGACCATCTGAGGAAATGGTTAATTTATTCATTCTTCAGCGCTTTCTGCCGATATCGATTTAGTAACAGCCTTGCGGCAAGATTTCGACAGAGAGACAGGTTCAATGCCCGATATCGATTGGGAAGCAACCACTATGCTGGTTTTGGTTATTCTGATCGCAATTTTAGCTATTTGGTTTTGGCTTTATTGGGTCCCAAAGACCAGAGCTTTTAAGAAGAGCCTGAAGCGTGTGAGCGTTTATATGGGACTGGGGGAGATCGTCTTTTGGAATCCCAGGGAGACCTTCGCATTTCTTCGTAACAAGCGTCTTGAATTTGTCGGGGACCAAAATGGAGGTTGGAGGTCAATTTATCCGATCCTTGGCGCTGAAGCAGTCGGCCCAATTCCTCTTCAAGTTTCCCTATACAACTGGGAAGATCAGCACGTTCTCACCCTCGACGGGCAGCCCCTAGCTCTTCGCGTTGGCATCTGGTGGAAGGTAGAGGAAGCGGCACAATTTGTCTTTGAAATCTACTCCTACAGACAGCTCTCTGAAGAAATGTCTCAAAATCAATCGAAACTTGATCCCGCGTTCATTCGTACCATCGCCGGTTCTTGGCTGAAGGCCATCGCTGAATCCTCGATCAGGGCGAAGATAAACAGCATGGCGGTTGCTGATATTGTTTCGTCTCAGGCCATGCAGTTGTTCCGCTCTCCACAGTTCCCTGATGACGAGGTGGCACAGATAGCGGACACTTTTGAAACTGCAATCGTGGGTCTACAACATCAGATTAGGGAAAAGTGTCAGGTATTCGGAATTCATGTCGACAGGCTGGAAGTTCAACACATTCAACTGCCTTCAGACTTGCAAAAGGCAATTACCGAAACAAGAATTGCGTTCCTTTCACCGGTTCGAAGCGAACGCGAGGCCGAAGCGGCAAAGATAAAACTGGAAAAATTAAGCCTGATATTGGGAACGGATACAGTCGCTCTGAATGAATTGTTGAAGAACTTTCAAAACGCCACTTTTACGACTCCGATGTCACTGCTGCAGCCCTTGTCCGACCGTTTTGCTCATAAGAGCGTTTCGTTGCCTCAACAACCTTTAGATCCAAGCCAATGAGCAAACTCGATACCGCCTGACTCGCAGCAACGAGTCAGGCGGTATCGAATTAGGTCCCACGCTCCCAATCCTGAAAGACTAATCCCGGGACGCGCTCAAACTCGCGGACGTTTGCAGTCACGAGAATCATATCCCGCGCTAACGCTTGTCCTGCGATCAGCACGTCATAAGGTCCGATCGGCTTCGCTGCCTTTTCAAGCTTGGCGCGGATCTCTCCCGCCTTATCTGCATCCTTCGACGTGAAGTCGAGAACCTCGTGGAAGAGATGCAGGTATCTCTCTAGTCTCGCTTTGCTCGTCTTAGGTTGGCGACTTTTATGAATGCCATAAGAGAGTTCATAGAGGACGAGCGAAGAAAGATAGAGCGCAGATCCTTCGACGAGTGCGCGCTCCAATCGTTGACGGGGAACTTCACACTCTTCAATCAAAGCGATACAGAAATTAGTGTCGAGCAGGTACTTCAATCGAAGATCTTTCGTGGCTTGAGTTCACCCTGATTACGTCCACCCGGAATGGCGGGTCCAGCCTTGAACGCATCTACCTCTTTGAAGAAGGCTTGCACTTCCTCATGCGTAGCGGGCCGACGCTTCATTGCCGGTTCGAGCACGACGGCAGAGCCTTCGCGCCGAATGGAAACCTCGCTACCCTCGAAACGAAACTCCTTCGGTAGGCGCACAGCCTGGCTTCGACCGTTTTGAAAAAGTTTTGCCGTGGCATGACTCATGGGGAAAAGTATATACCCCAGAGCTATACCACGGCAGGCTTATGGAATCGTATTAGATATCCAGGTTCTTTACATCCAGCGCGTTCTCTTCGATGAACTTGCGGCGAGCTTCGACATCCTCACCCATCAGCGTGGTGAAGATCTCTTCCGTCGCGGCGATGTCTTCGAGCTTCACGATGACCAGCGTGCGGCGGGCGGGATCCATGGTCGTCTCCCAAAGCTGCTCGGCGGTCATTTCGCCCAGACCCTTGTAGCGCTGGACCTGGTACTCCTTCTTGCCCTGCTCGATGACATAGTCGAAGAGCTCGCGTGCGGAGTTCCTTTGGACAGGATCCTGAGTGGCACGATTGCTGCGCTGCTTGCCCTTCACTTCGGCGACGGTTCCTGGAGCCGTGGCGTCGGCGGCCACTTCGGTCTCCACCGCTTCCTCCGCATCGTCCGCTTCCTGCTTCGCCGTCTTGTCCGCGTACGAGACGTAGAACGGCGGCTGAAGCTGCTCGCGGATCTGGGCGTACTTGCCCAGCATCTGGCGCATCTCCGGTGCCGAAGCCATGGTGAAGTCGATCTGGCGCGGCGCTCCCTGCGAATCGGAGTAGCTCAGCGACCAGGTCTGGTGCTCTTCATCCAGAACCGGCTCGCCTACGGCCTTGAACTTGGCATCGTGCGCCATGGCTTTCAGCCGTGCCTGCATCTGGTTCAGCTTGTCTGGAGTTTCGAAGTCCGAACGACGCGCAGGCTCCTTGCCTTCGTTGGCAAAGATCTCGGCAAACATCGTAGTGACGGCGTCGTTGCGGAAGCGCTTATCGGCCTTGTCGTAGAAGCCGAGGTACTCGTTGAGCTGGCCCATGAACTTGGTCAGCTCGGAACCTTCGAGCGTAGCGGCGGACTCGCCATAGCGGACGATCATGCCGTCCGAGGCGCGCTTCACCATCACCTTCACAAACTCGCGCTCGTCCTTGATGTACTCCTCGCGCTTGCCCTTCTTGATCTTGAAGAGCGGCGGCTGCGCGATGTAGACGTGTCCGCGCTTGATGAGCTCGCCCATGTGGCGGAAGAAGAAGGTCAGAAGAAGCGTGCGGATGTGCGATCCGTCGACGTCGGCATCGGTCATCAGGATCAGCTTGCCGTAGCGCAGCTTCTCCAGTGCAAAGTCGTCCTTGCCAATGCCGGTTCCCAGCGCCGTAATCATGGCGCGGATTTCTTCGTGGCCCAGCATCTTGTCGTAGCGGGCCTTCTCGACGTTGAGGATCTTGCCCTTCAGCGGCAGGATGGCCTGGAAGCGGCGATCGCGCCCCTGCTTGGCAGTTCCGCCAGCGCTCTCACCCTCGACGAGGTAGAGCTCGCAGCGATCCGGCTGACGCTCGGAGCAGTCGGCCAGCTTGCCCGGCAGACCGCCGCCATCCAGCGCGCCCTTACGGCGTGTGAGATCGCGTGCCTTGCGTGCTGCTTCGCGCGCGCGTGCGGCGTCGATGGCCTTGTTGATGATCTTCTTGGCCACCTGCGGGTTCTGCTCGAAGAAGACGCCCAGGCGCTCGTTGACGAAGCTCTGTACCTGTCCGGAGATGTCGGAGTTCAGCTTGCCCTTCGTCTGTCCTTCGAACTGGGGCTGCGGCAACTTGACGCTGACGACGGCTACAAGACCTTCGCGGACGTCGTCGCCCGAGAGCGATTCTTTCAGGTCCTTGAAGAGGCCCATCGACTGTCCCGCCGCGTTGATCGTGCGGGTCAGGGAAGTACGGAAGCCGGAGAGATGCGTTCCGCCATCGACCGTGTTGATGTTGTTGGCGAAGCTGAAGACTGTCTCGGAGTAGGCATCGTTGTACTGCAGAGCGATCTCCATCACGAGCTGGCCGCGTTCGGCCTCCATGTAGATCGGCTTTTCGTGCAGAACAGCCTTGCCCTTGTTGAGATGCTTGATGAACTCGGCGATACCGCCGTTGTACTTGAAGTCGCTGTGCTTCGCTTCACCCTTGGCGTCGATGGAGCGCTCGTCGGTCAGCGTGATCTCAATGCCTTTGTTCAGAAAGGCGAGCTGACGCAGGCGGTTGGCCAGCGTGTCGAAGTTGTACTCGTGCACGGTGAAGATGCTCTTGTCGGGAAGGAAGTGGACCTTCGTTCCGCGCTTTTTGCTGACGCCTACCTCGCGCACAGCTTCCAGCGGATCGCCCTTGGAGTAGTTCTGCTGATAGGTGTGCCCATCGCGCCAGATCTCCACGTCGAATTCTTCCGAGAGTGCGTTGACGCAGGAGACGCCGACGCCGTGCAGACCGCCGGAGACCTTGTACGACGAGGCATCGAACTTACCGCCAGCGTGCAGCTTGGTCAGAACGACTTCCACCGCAGCCATCCTGCTGCCGTCGGGCAGGGTCTTCATGTCCACGGGAATACCGCGCCCGTCATCGACCACGGTCACGGAGTTGTCCACGTGAATCGTGACGTCGATGCGTGTGGCGTGGCCAGCGAGCGCTTCGTCGACGGAGTTGTCCACGACCTCGTAGACGAGATGATGCAGGCCCTGCTCGCCGGTGGAGCCGATGTACATGGCGGGGCGCAGGCGCACCGCCTCAAGGCCCTCCAGGATCTTGATATTGTCACTGGTATAAGTCGTCGTTTGCACTGATTGAGGTGCAGCTTCAGATGCAGTTCCGGGTTGTTGAAGGTCGAGCAAAGGTGTTTCGGTGGCCATCGTTCTCCTGAAGGTACGGGCGGGCAAGAAATACCGGGAAATAAAAGGGTTTTCTGCAGTTCGGAAAGGACATTTCCCAAGGTCTATTTTAGCACTTGGGAGGGTGCGCGAGCTGTTTTTGCGGGTCGTCCCGGACTCCGGGGCAAGCTCTTAAGTCACGCTCTCGCGTGTGATATTAGAAGGGTGCGCCCGCCGCTTCCATGTATACTCAGAGGGTTGTCCGTTTCACGATCAGATCCAGACAGGAATCACCATGCCTAAGATGAAGACGCACTCCGGTGCGGCGAAGCGCTTCAGAAAGACCGGCACCGGCAAGATCAAGCGGGGCCAGGCCAAGATGCGCCATATCTTGACCAGCAAGGACACCAAGACCAAGCGCAAGCTCGGTGCTTCTGCATTCGTGTCCGATGCTGATTATCACAAGGTTTCGCGCATGATCCCTTACGCCTGAGTTTTGGCGTAACGGATTGAAGCAGGTTTTCAGGTTGAGCCGTGCGGCTGCATGCCGCACAACGGTCCGGATATAGCGTTATGGGCCCTCGATTCGGATGAATCGATATCAAACCTGGAGTAGCAAGCGTGTGAAGAGGCCGGAGCGAGGCGAAAGCCAGACTCTTCCTTACCTCCAGCCGCTAACAACCGATGTACGCAAAAGGAGAGCTCTATGCCACGCGTAAAACGTGGAACAAAACGCAGTGATCGCCGCAAAAAGATCCTCAAGCGCGCGAGTGGTTACTTCCTCACAAAATCCAAGCTCTATCAGGCCGCTCAGGAAGCCGTCGAGCGCGGTCTCAAGTTTGCCTATATCGGACGTAAGCAGAAGAAGCGTCAGTTCCGCTCTCTCTGGATCGTTCGTATCGGCGCAGCCTGCCGCATGAACGGAATCAGCTATTCCATGTTCATCTCGGGCCTCAAGAAGGCCGGTATTGAGCTCGACCGCAAGGTTCTCTCGGACATCGCTACGCATGACGCCGCCGGTTTTGCTGCTCTGGCTGTCTCCGCGAAGACCGCGAACGACAAGGCCAAGGCCGAGCGCACTAAGGCTGCTGCTTAAGCCTCGCTACTCCTTTCAGTAAAAAGCACAGCCCATCGGCTGTGCTTTTTACGTTAAGCGATATCTAGAAACCAGGCGCGGACGGAAGGCTGAACCGGAAGATCGTTCCCACGCCCACCGTCGATTCCACGGAGAGCTCGCCTCCGTGCCGTTCCGCAATCTCTTTGGAGATGTACAGACCAAGACCGTTCCCCAGATCGCCCTTGGTGCTGAAGAACGGCTTGAAGAGCTGAGACTGCACTCTGGCGTTGATGCCGTTGCCATCGTCTTCTACCTCGATGACCGTTCCGGCGGCAGTCTCCGTTGCCGAAAGCCAGACATTTCCACCCACATTGGCGGCATCGACCGCGTTGGAGACCAGGTTGGCGATGACCTGCAGCAGTTGTCCGCTGGCACCGTAGATGAAGACCTCTTCGCCCCTGCAAATTGTCACCTTGACCTGCCGATTGCGGATCTTTCCAGCAAAGAGGCGCAGCACCTCACTGAACAGTGCGCCCACCAGCAATCGCTCCGGAGCTCCGGTCGTCTCGCGGCTCCATCGCAGCGTCTGCTTGGTGATACCGGAGATGCGCAGCAACTCGCTCTCCGCCAGGGCAATATAGTCCGCCGCGGGGCCAACCTTCGAAATTTCAGACCGGAGCAGATACATCAGGTTGGTGATGGACTCCAGTGGATTATTGATCTCATGCGCGATGACGCTGGTCATACGGCCCGTCAGGGCAAGCTTTTCCGTCATGCGGAGGGCGGCTTCGCGCTCGCGGCGCTCGGTGAGATCGGTGGCGCTTCCCACCCATCCACCACGGCCCTCATGGCGCGTGACGAAGGGAACAATATGCACCAGGTACCATCGCTCCACACCGGCCGGGTCGGACTTCAGGCGCAACTCTTCCTTGAACTCAAGACCGAGCCGCACGCATCCATCCCAGGCCTCTCCACACCGCGCGAGGTCCTCGTCGATCACGTTGCCGTGGTCGAACCAGCAGCCCGTCGCGCGCAATCCGACCGCGTGCCAGCGCTGGTTCACATAGGTCAGGTTGCCTGTGTCGTCCATGGCAAAGACGATGGAGGGCAACGTCTGAGTGAGTTGTTCGAAGCGAGCTTCGTTCAACTCAGCCGCCTGCTCGGCGCGACGCAGGCCGATGGTGACCTTCGCCGCGCGGAAGTCTCTCGCAGACTCGATCTCCGGCTCCAGCCAGGGCTCACTCTGCCCGCGAACAATCTCTTTCCATGACGCAAATGACCCGCGTGGATGCAGGGTGTTTGAGTCCGTGGAGTCCTTCATCACCGGTTCGCCGGCCCACATCACCGTCTGGATGACTTCGGGACGGAACCACAGAACATAACGGCTGTTCACATCCGAGATACGCGCTGCGATCATGCCGCTGGCCACCTCCCGGATCTCGTCCGCCCAGGGAAGCTGTTCGCTCAGCTTGCTGGTGAAAAGTAGCGTCTCTGGCTGGCTGTCCAGCCACTCCACGATCTTCACAAGGGAAGCAGGATCCGGCACCATGCCGTCGGCGACGCAGGTCCCATCGACGGCCAGTACAGCGCCCCTCGCGTTGGCTACATCCCGTAGAGAACCGACGTGCGATCCTAGCGACTCCAGAAAGTCTTTTCCCGAGGCCACCTGGGTGAGAATCTTGCGCTGGACGGCATGAAGATAGCTACGCCTCTCCAGCTTCTCCGCTGTGTCGAACGAGATAATCTGCGTCGCAGCAAGTTTGGAGAGCATGTCGCACGCACTGCGCAGCAGATACGGAACACTCAGCGGTGTCGCGTGATGCCCACTGATCAGGCCCCATAGCTTGCCCTCGCAGACGATAGAGACCGACATGGACGACGCCGTTCCCATGTTCTGCATGTACTCCAGGTGCACCGGGGAGACGCTCCGCAGAACGCTCAAAGAGAGGTCCACCTGCCGCACGTCTATCCCCGCGATCCCGACAAGCGGAGACGGAACGTAGTTTGCATCGGGGATGATCCGCGTTGTATTCAGAACATAGAGCTCGCGTGCCTGGCGTGGAATATCGGAAGCAGGAAAACGCAGGCCAAGATAGCTTGGAAGCTTGCCGTTGCTCTCCTCTGAGAGCACCGTGCCGTGGCCAGCCTCGTCGAAGCTGTACAGCAGAACCCGGTCATACCCCGTGAGTTCCTTCATCTGCCGCGTCAGGGCGCGGCACATGTCTTCTTTCGTGCGCAACTTGCTCAGAAGCCCCACAAAGTTCGTGATGACCGCATTCATTCTCGCCGCGCCCACCAGCCGTTCCTGTTTCTCAAACTCCAGGATGTAGCGTCCGTTGGTTCTATGCGCGATGATGCTGCATAGTTCGTCCCTGATCTGAAAGGCTCCCAGGTACGTCTGGATCTCCTCCGTGCGAGGCGTCATCAGCATCATCATCACTGCAGACATCACTTCGCGGTCGAACAAGGAGTCGAGGCGTCCCCTCAGGATGAGCTTAAGAGGAATCCCGAAAAACTCTTCGGCGTTTTCGCTGGCGAGGATTACATGCTCCGCTGCATCGTCCAGTCCCAGCAGGAACCCGTGCCTCTGCACGCTTCCGGGTACACGGATAGGCTCGTCCTCGCAGGTCAGCAGCCGCTCCATGTTTATCAGGGCCGGGTACCTGCCCATGCGTCGACGGTCTGTCCTTCTTTCAGGCAACGCGCAAACATTCCAAACATTTTACGGGCACCTTCGATCACTTGATCGGAATCTGCTTCGTCCATCGCCGTCACCACCGTGCGAAATTCCTTCCACATGGCTCCGGTGTTCTCACCATACCCGCGAAAGTAGGCATCGCCGACGCCCGGTGTGAAATTTAAAACCTCTTCGACATGCCGGGCAATATATTGGCCGCCCAGCGTAGAGCCTTCCACGACATACATCGCTCCCAGAAAACTGGCGTCCGTATCGAGCACGGGGAAGGGAACTTCGCCCCAGGAGGCTTCTTCGCTGGTGACGCCCAGGGCATGGAAATCCTCCAGAAGCAGGCGCGATCTACGTCTTTGTTCGAACATCGCGCGCCATTTCTCTGGAACATGCGTCTCCGCCCAGCTCTCCCAGGCCGCCACCGCCCGGTAGAAGCGCTGCAGAACGCTCACATACTCGTTCAGCGTAAGGTCTGGCTTCATCAGAGGCACGCCCTCTTCGGTCTGCGCATGCAGGTCCGCGGTCGCTTCTCTTAGTTTCAAGGGGTCCATCGTTTTTACTCTCTCGGAAATCAATTCTCCGGCGCGAATCTTCCCGGCGGGAAAAGGTGTCGAATCAGCTATCCTCACAACTGTATGCCATCTCTTCAAGAAGCGCCGCTGGCCTATCATCATCCGGCGACTGAAAACACGAAAGTGCATGTTCCCTTTGAACCCTGGGGGCGCTACCCGCTCTATCCGGCAACCGTCGTTCCGCTCTCGTGGCAACAGGACTTCCCGGCTGTCGTGGATGCCCATAACGGCATGCCAAGCGGCGCGCTTGCTGTGGGGATGGGCCGCTCTTATGGCGACTGCTGCCTCCTTCGAGATGGGCATCTCCTTGTAACCACAGGCATGGACCGCCTGCTGAACTTCGACCCCGCGACGGGCCTGCTCACCTGCGAGGCCGGAGCCACCCTCGACCAGATTCTGCGCTTCGCCGTGCCGCGCGGCTTCTTCCTTCCCGTCACGCCTGGAACGAAGTACGTCACCATCGGCGGCGCAATCGCCAACGACATCCACGGGAAGAATCACCACATCGCGGGCTCCTTCGGGTCGCACGTTCCGCAGTTTGAACTGGTGCGCTCCGACGGAACGCGGATGCTTTGTTCACGCAATGAAAACTCGGAGTTCTACGCCGCCACCATCGGAGGCCTCGGTCTCACCGGCGTCATTACCTGGGCTCAGGTCAGGCTGCGCAAGATCGCCTCGCGCCTGATCGACTATCAGGGAGTTCAGTTTCATGGCATAGAAGAGTTTCTTGCTCTCACGGAACAGTTCAAATCCGTGGAGTACACGGTGAGTTGGGTGGACTGCACCTCCACCGGCAAGAACTTCGCCCGCGGCGTCTTCATGCTGGGCGAGCACTCCACCATGCCCGACGAACTGACGGAGTCGCCCGAACCTAAGCTGGTCTTTCCCTTCAATGCGCCCGGCTTCGCGCTCAACAGCTTCAGCGTCTCGGCCTTCAACGCGGTCTTCTTCCATAAGCAGATCAAGAAGCGCGTCCGTGCTTTGCAGGACTACGAGCCCTTCTTCTATCCGCTCGACATCATGCTCAAGTGGAACCGTCTCTACGGCAAACGCGGTTTGCTGCAGTTTCAGTACGCTCTGCCCTGGGAGTCCGCCAAGGAAGGGACGACCGCGATTCTGCACGCTGTCGCAGATTCGGGCCTTGCCAGTTTTCTGGCGGTGCTGAAGGCTTTTGGAGACGTGCCTTCGCCTGGCATGATGAGCTTCCCGCAGCCCGGCATCACGCTCGCGCTCGACTTTCCGATCAAGCCAGGAGTCAGCTTCGAGCTCTTCGACCGTCTCGCCGACATGACCATTGATTACGGCGGCAAGCTCTATCCCGCCAAAGACGCGCGTATGTCCGCCGCACACTTCCAGGCGGCCTACCCGCAGTGGCGCAACTTCGCCCGCTACAAAGATCCCCTGCTGACGTCCTCCTTCTGGGAGCGGGTCGCAACTTAGAATTTTGAGGAACCAGATGCCTACACCCCGCAAGATCCTTATCCTCGGCGCAACCTCGGCCATCGCAGAACAGACCGCACGCGTCTGGGCCAAGCGCGGCGACAGCCTCTACCTCGTCGCCCGGAATGAGCAGAAGCTCGCCGCGGTCGCTGCCGATCTCAAAACGCGCGGCGCAAGCTTCGTGGAGACCACAGTCATCGATCTCGATGACCTGGACCTTCACCCGCAGCTGCTCGCCGATGCTATCACCGCCCTTGGCGGTCTGGACATCGCCTACCTGGCGCACGGTGTCCTCGGAGACCAGGCCGAAGCCGAGGCGGACGCCATCGCCGCGGAGCAGATTCTGCATACCAACTTCACCTCGCCCGTCTCCCTTCTTACCTGGCTGGCGAACTACTGCGTGAAACAGAAATCCGGCACGCTCGCTGTCATCTCTTCCGTTGCAGGAGATCGCGGACGGAAATCGAACTACGTCTATGGTTCGGCCAAGGCTGGCTTGTCGGCCTTCCTGAGCGGCCTGCGCAACCGCATCGACCGCGAAGGCGTCACGGTCACCACCATCAAACCGGGCCCGGTCAAAACTGCAATGACCACGGGCATGAAGGGGAGCGAGAAGTTTGCCGATCCCGCGAAGGTAGGCAAGGCCATCGCCAGCGCCATCGACTCCAAGCGCGACCAGATCTACGTCCCGTTCCAGTGGCGCGTCATCATGGCCGTCATCCGTCACATTCCTGAAAGCATCTTCAAGAAAACGAACACGTAACAAGTTGTTAGTAAGTAGTTGTTAGTTTTTAGTTGCTAGTTTCTCTAACAACTAACAACTAGAAACTCACAACTTACTGCTGCGCCTGCTGCTTCGCTGCGCTACGGAGTGCTGTACAGATTAGTCTGCCGCATAGACCTTTGATAGTCTGCGGCCATGAAGATCCTCAAGCCTCGCTCCTTGGCGCTCACCGCGCTTCTCCTCTGTGCTTCTGGTTCTTTGGGATTCGCACAGGAATCCTCTGCAACTCCGGAGATCGCTCCGGGTGTCCATCTGCCCGCTACCGGTTCGATCTTTGTAACGGAAAAGATCGGCACGGAGACAACGATTAAGACAGTCCATGCGACGGAGATTCTCTCCAACACGCATGCGGGAAGCAACTTCGCACGCAGCATGGTCTATGCTGGACCCCACCAGACCGTAGAACTGGATAAGACCACCTCCGGCATTCAACTGCAGGAGAACGCTCCTGTCCTCTATGTCCGTCTCCCACCGATGACACGGACATCGCCAGAAACCGGCTCAGCCTTATTCATCTCCGCAGCGGTAAAACGACGCGTATCTGTGTGGAGTTCACGGCAAACGTCTTTGGCGGCTCGCGGAAGCGCGTTATCGAAGAGGTCGCCATCAGGAAAGAGGACCTAGGTACAGGCACCTGGTTGAAGATCACGCCGCAGAAATCTCTCGAAGCAGGCGAATATGCCATCGCTTATATGCCGAAGGACAAACTGCTTTCGCCGGACACCTTCTACGATTTCACCATTGAAGGCGAACCGAAGAAATAGAAGCGGCTTTACTGCTGCTGTTGAGCCTGCTGCAACTGTTTCGCTCTGGAAACCACCGGCGGCGGAGGCGGCAACTGCGTCGCCTTCTCCACCAGGATCGACCAGTCCTCCGGAATTGGAAGCTCGCGGTCCATCAGTGGAGCTCCCTCACTCGGCGAAACACGCACAGCCACAGTTAGTTCGCTTGCAGCGCGTCCGCGAAAGATCCCATGCGTCGGCGGAACGTCGGCGTAGTCGCGTCCAATCGCGGTGCGGATGTGGCGGTCGCTGGCGATGAGCCAGTTCGTCGGATCGAATCCAACCCAACCGAACTGCGGTACAAGCGCTTCGACCCAGGCATGCGTCGCGGAGTTTACGCTGCGGTCTTTTTCGTTGCTATGGAACAGATAGCCGCTGACATAGCGGCAGGGAATCCGCAGACGCGAACGCACCAGCGCGATCATCACATGCGCAAAGTCCTGGCAGACACCGGCCTTGTTCTCCAGAGCGACATCGATCGGCGAATCCACCTTCGTCGACTTCGGAACGTAGTCGAAGTACTTGTAGAGCTTCTCGTTCAGATCGTGCAGGACCATCAGGGGATCGTCGCGGCGGCGGATGTCCAGCTTGTTCGCGAGTTCTTCGAGCGCAGGCGTCGGTGTGGTGAACTCGCTCGGAAGAAGCATCTCCCAGAAGTCGCCCTCCTGCACCATAGCATCGACCTCGGCCCAGGCATCGGGCGCAAGGAAGCTTGGCACCATGACGATCTCGTCCATCTCTACCAGGCTCTCTGCGACGATCACAAGCTGCTCATGTGCGACCGGAATATCGAAATGATGGATGTGGTTTCCCAGGTGATCGCGATAGCTGAAGACGCGGCAGCGCGGGCTGACCGAGAGATGGAACGTCAGGCAGCGCTGGCTCGCATCGGAGCGCGGGTGCATGCGCGTCTCCATGATGCTCTCGCTCACAGAGTTGCTGTAAACGAACTTCGTAAGATGTCGAACCGTGTAGTACATCGTGCCCTCCCCGGGGAGCAGTCCTTAGACTGCCAGCGCAGCTTGAATCGAGTAGTCCACATACAGTTCGTAGATGGCGTTATGAATCTCGCGGCAGTGATGTTGAATCTCGCGCAGATAGGCGATCACGTCGCCTTCGAGGATCTCGTCCACGCTCGAATAGCTCAGCGAGGCGCGCAGCCTGCCGGAGATACGGCTGAGCGTGTCGGAACGTACGCTGCCACCACTGACCTCCTGCACAGCTCCGAGAGCCTGTTGCATCGCCTCGACAGAGAACCGCAGCGAGTGCGGAAACTTGTCGTCCAGTAGGAGAAATTCGAGGATCCACTCCGGCGTGAGGTCAGCCGTGTAGACCTTGCAGTAGGCTTCAAACGCGGTGGCGGAGCGAAGCAGACCCATCCACTCCAGGTACTCGTTGCCATCTGGTACTTTGTCGTGCGTCTTCCAGAGATCCGCCTGGTACGCCTCAAGGAGCATCGTCGTCGCGGACGCACGCTCCATGTAACGGCCCACCTGAATAAACTGCCAACCCTCGCCGTGACTCATCGTGGAATCCGTCACACCTTGAAACTGGTGGACGGCCTCCATCACTTGCGCCAGAAACTCCGTCGGCCCCTCGTGCTGCGCCAGCAACGCTTCGGCATGCAGATCGCTCTGCATCTCGGGCCGCGTGACCTGCAGATACAGGCTGTTCAGGCGATGCCACATCTCCGTGGAGATCTGTTCGCGCACATGCCGCGCATTCTCGCGCGCGCCTACGATGCACCCCAGCACGGAAGACGTATGTGTAGCGTCGAAGGTCAGTGCGTGGGCGAGCTTGAAGGGATCGCCCTTCCACTCAATGTCTTTCGGCGAACCCAGCGATTGCAGCACACGCTGCCACCGATGGTCGGCGGAGGTCCACGACTCATCGAGCATGAGGTTCAGATTGACGTCGAGCAGACGCGTCGTATGCTCGGCACGCTCAAGATACCGGCTCATCCAATACAAACTGTCAGCTACGCGGGAAAGCATCCGTTCGTGACCTCACTCAATCTATGATGCTTTTCATTTCAAAAAGTCATTGGATAGGCGTTTCCATTGGTCTTTCACATCTACAGCCTGCAAATCTACTGGCTCAAAACCCAGGTATCTTTACTCCCCCCGCCCTGCGAGGAGTTCACGACCAGCGACCCCTTCTTCAGTGCAACGCGCGTCAGACCCCCCGGCACAATGCTCACCTTATCGCCATAGAGAACATAGGGCCGCAGATCCACATGGCGCGGCTCAAAGCCATCGTCCACAAGACAGGGCGCGCGCGAGAAGGAGATCGTTGGCTGAGCGATGTAGTTGCGTGGGTCGGCTTCAATCTTCCGCGCGAACTCCTCACGCTGTGCCGCGGTGCTCTGCGGTCCGATCAGCATGCCGTATCCGCCGCTCTCTCCCACAGCCTTGACGACCATGTTGTCCAGGTTGGCGAGCACATGCTTCCGCTCCGTCTCTCGCGCGCAGAGGAAGGTCTCCACGTTCTTCAGGATGGGCTCTTCGCTCAGATAAAACTTGATGATCGCAGGAACGTAGGCGTACAGCGCCTTGTCGTCGGCCACACCGGTACCAAACGCATTCGCCAGCGTCACGTTGCCCGCACGATACGCATTGAAGAGACCCGCCACACCCAGCATCGAATCCGCACGGAAGATCAGCGGATCGATGAAGTCGTCGTCCACGCGACGGTAGATCACATCCACGCGCCGCAGGCCGCTCGTCGTACGCATGTAGACGACGTTGTCGTGCGTTACCAGATCGCGCCCTTCGACCAATTCGATGCCCATCTGGCGCGCCAGGTATGCGTGCTCAAAGTAGGCCGAGTTGAAGACGCCGGGCGAGAGTAGAACGATGTTCGGCTCCGGCCTGCCCTCGGGAGCGAGCGAACGCAATGTGCCTAGCAAGAGCTGGGTGTACTGTTCGATCGGCCTCACGCCATAGCTGCGGAAGAGCTGCGGAAAGATGCGCTTCATCACGCGCCGGTTGGTCAGCATGTAGCTCACGCCACTGGGCACGCGGAGGTTGTCTTCGAGTACGACAAACTCGCCATTCTCCAGACGGATCAGGTCCGTGCCCACAACGGCGATATAGATATTGCGAGGCACCTGCAGACCCACCATGTGGCGGCGGAACTGTTTGCAGCTATAGACCAGCTCGCGCGGAACGATGCCCTCGGAGAGGATGCGGCCTTCGTTGTAGATGTCTTTCAGGAAGAGGTTCAGGGCCGTGATGCGCTGCGTCAGACCGCGTTCGACCGTCTCCCACTCCTTGGCCGTAATGATGCGCGGCAGCATGTCGTAGGGGAAGATCCGCTCCGTACCCTCTTCGCGGCCATACACGGTAAACGTGATTCCCTGGTTCAGGAAGGAGAGATCGGCTGCCTGCTTCTTGCGTGTGAGATCGTCCTTCGGCAGAGAAGAGAAGTGCTCCATCAGAAGCTCGTAGTGCGCATGGAGGGCTTCACGTCCCGCGAACATCTCGTCGTAGGCGCTATCCAGGAGGTAGTTATCCAGGGTCAGATTGGAGTTTTCTATCTGTTGCTGGATCTGCGACTGGATCAGAGGCGCAATCTGGGGTGTCTCAATGGGGTCCATGAACCTCTGAGTATAGAGGTTCATGGCAGTTGTCCCAAAAAAGAACCCTACAGCATCTCCACGCAGGCCATGATGATCGGCGCTGGGACATCTCTTGCTATTCCGGTTGGTGGGAACCGCAGGGAGCTGCGTTTCTTGCCATCGGTGGGCATCATCACGTTGATTTCGTGCCGATCGCGCAATAGCATGACCTCCGCCGGGCGTCCTTTGGCATCATGAACGGCGCGCGTCCAGTCCGCCTTGGACCCGATCGTACCGCCGTTGACGCGGATGACCACATCGCCTGCGCGCACTCCGGCCAGAGCCGCCGGGCTATTCGCTTCCACGCTATGAACAAGAAGGCCCTTGCCATTTCTAGCGCCGAAAAAGTTTGCCAGCTGCTCACCCATCGGCTCCAGCATCAGGCCCGTGTAGGGCGTCCAGAGCAGATGCCCGCTGATGAAGCCATGGCCCGGAGGTGGAGGCGTCAGCGCCACAACGTCCGGTGCTGGAGGATAATTTTCAGTCGTCTGCGGTTCAGGAACGGTGAAGTGCTGCTCCCACGCACGTCGCTCCACCTCGGCCCGATTGGCCAACTGCGCCATCACCGTGAGCACCTGGCCATCGCGGCTCAGCGTCAGAGAGATGCTCCGTCCAGCAGGAGTCTCGCGGAGGACTTTTCGGAAGTGCTCTTCGTTCTCTATGGTCTGGTCGTTCACCTTCAGGATGACGTCGTGCTCCCGCAGACCGGCTTGTCCGGCAGGGCCATCATGATCGACGCGGGTGATCTCCGCGCCTTTTTTATCTCGCAGATGCAGAACACTTACCTGTTCAGGGTCGACGTCGACGATGTCCACGCCAAGATAGCTCTGGGACGGCTTCGCCGTGTGCGAACCCGTCCGCATCGCCAACATGGGAGCGCTTAGAAGCGCTGCTGAAGTGATCAGCAGGAGCGTTTTGGAGAGCTTCTTCACTGCAGGCCATCCGTACCTACCAGGGCACGTGTGGAGGCGGTGCGGATATAAGGATTCTCATCGCGCGTCGAAACCGTATAGAGCACCTGTCGAATACTCGAATCGGCCTGGACCGGTTCCAGCAGATCGATGGCCCGCGTCCGAACATCCGCCGATGCGTCGCGCATCAGGCTCTCCGCCACAGCATCGCGCACGCGCTGATCCGCGCCCACATAACGCTGCAGACCTTCAAGGGCCTTCATCCGCACCTTTGGACTCTTGTCATACCGCAGGCTGACCAGCAGGGCATCGCGCACGCCCAAACCGCCGCTGCTCGCGCTTTCGCACTTATGCCCGGCAATACACTCCGCAGCGAGCAGGCTCACGCTATTCTCGCGTACGCCATTGGAGATGCCGTTCTTCGCACCTACCATCAGCAGCTCTCGAATCTTCGGATCGTCGAGCGATCCCTGCATCGTCTCCGGAACCACACGGTTGTACTTCACCTGCACGATGTCCGAGTTCGGTGTCTGCACAATGCCGCTAACGTTGCTGATCACGCTCTCGGTCTGGTTATTCATGTTGACCGTTGTATTGCCGATCGCAGGCACGTGCCGAGCCTGGTAGCGTTCCAGAAAGTTGCCGCTCAGAAAGCCCACGCCCACCAACAACGTTGCCAGCGCCGGAGCCGAGCTCACGGTGGCTACACTACCCATCACCAGGGCGCGGAGGCGGTCCATCCATCCGCCAACGCCTACCTCGTCCAACCTCTCGTCCAGGCGCATTCGGCTCTGTGCCAGAAGATTGGCAGAGGGCTCTTCCATTATTTCTACCGCCATGGCTTCATGAAAGACGCTCAGGCGCTCCATGTCTGCCGTGCAGGACTCACAGAAGCGAAGATGCATTTCGAGCTCTGTTGCGTCGGCTTCGGCCAGCTCGTCGTACGCCAGCATGACTATCCACTCTTGCGCTACTTCACATTTCATCGGAGTTCCCCTGCACTGCCTCGTTAAGCTCTGCTGCACATCCCCATTTGCCCGTGGCTGGATCGAAAACTGTCCCGTCCGCCATCGAGCCTTGCTTCAAAAAACTTTATGCATCCACCAGATTTGATCGCAGCTTCCGAGTCGCGCGGAACAACGTGTTCTTTGCGGTCTCTTCGCTGGTGTGCAACATCTCGCCGATCACTCTCAGCTTCAATCCCTGGTAGTGCTTCAACTCAAAAACCATTCGCTCGCGCGGCGTCAGCTTCTCCAGCGCCGCCTGAATCTTCCGGCTCAGAACCTTCCGTTCCAGCTCCCGTGCGGGGTTGGCGCCACTGCGCTCGTCCTGCACATTCGCCATCAGGTCCATCTCGCCGCCCTCCTGGTCGACGAAGGTTGCCGCGTCCTCGCGCCGGCTCTTCCGCCGCCGCATCTGGTCCAGGCAAAGGTTCGTCACAATCCGGTAAAGCCAGGTGTAAAACGAACATTCGAAGCGGAAGTTCGAAAGATGCCGGTAGGCCTTCAAAAAAGCCTCCTGGTGGACATCCTGCGCATCCTGCTCATTCTGCAGCATATGCATCGCCAGTCGAAGAACGGAAGAGTCGTATCGCCGCACTAACTGGTCGAAGGCTTCGCGCTCTCCGGCCTGTGCCTGACGGATCAGTTCGTCGTCTTCCAGGCGCTGTTGGGCCCGCGCTTCCATCTGCGCTGGGGTCAACCGAGCTCCCGTCCGTGTTACCGCTGCCTTCGTCATGGCTGCGGACGATTCTACCCGCACAGAGCCTATTCCCGCAGGCCCTGCGTTCCAACGCAATGCTTCAGTTCCCATGTTTTCTGACTCCGGAGCCAGGAGATCAATCTCTGCATAGATAGACCGCAGCCCCTTCCAAAGGTGAGCAACGGAGTTTCCGGTACGGGAATAAAGTTGGGAATAAACTGTCACAAGCATGCCCAACCTCGCTGTCACCGTTCTTCCTGCCGCAGTGGTGGGCCTCTCCGCCGGTCTGTATGCCTATGCGGGCATGTGGCCCACGTCCCAGATCTTCGGCGCTACGCTCCAATCCGGCAGCGACCCCGATGAGATCGCTCTTACCTACGATGACGGCCCCAGCCCCGAGCACACTCCGGAGCTCCTCGATATCCTGGCCGCACATAACGCCCGCGCGACGTTCTTTCTCGTCGGAAATCATGTTCTGCGCCATCCACAGCTCGCCCGCCGCATCGTCGAGGCAGGCCACCTGATCGGCAATCACACACAGACCCACCCGAACCTGTTTTTCAGCTCGCTTGACCGCGTTCGCCTGGAGCTGGACCTCTGTCAGCGCGCTATCTTCGACACGACCGGCATCACCCCGGCCATCTTTCGCCCACCCTTCGGAGGCCGCCGTCCGGACGTCTTGAAAGCGGCACGGGAGATCGGCCTGACCCCGGTCCTCTGGAATGTGACGGCGCGCGATTGGGTAGCCACCCACGGTCCAGACAGAATCCTCGCGTACGTCGACCGTGGCCTGGCCGTCAATCGGAAGCAGGGAAGGGCGTCCAACATCCTCCTCCACGACGCCTCTCACCTCGACACACTTGTCGAATCGCACTCGCGCAAGTCCACACTCGAAGTGACGCGCAGACTCCTCGCCCGCCCCGGCCTACGCTTCACCACCCCGGAAGCCTGGCTCTAAGGAGTTCCCGTGCCCCATTCTTTCTCGGCTTCATCGCGAAAGGGTGGGGTCGCGCAGAGCGCACAAACCTGATCTGTCAGGGAGGAAAAGCAAATCCCTCCGCTCCGCTACGGGAATGACAAAGTAAGATTCGGGTGCCCCATACATGCGCAGCTTTATCGCGCATGTGTGGGTATTCGCGCGAAGCGCGAACCGCTTCTAACAATCCAAAGCCACACCAGAATCCCACCCGCACATCGCAAAGAACGCGATGTGCGGGGCACCCGGATCTTCGGCATTCCTTAGGCTTTCAGCAACGCCAGAATCTCCGCCGCATGTCCCGCGGGCGTGACCTTCCGCATCTCGTGCATCAGCTTTCCATCCTTGTCGAAGACAAAGGTCGACCGCTCGATTCCCGTCACCGGCTTGCCGTACATCGTCTTGGCCTTGATCACGTCAAACTGCTTGCACACGGTCTGTTCGGGATCGGCCAGAAGCGTATAGGGAAGCGAAAACTTCTCCTTGAACCTCTTCTGCGCGCTCGCCTTATCGCGCGAAATTCCCAGAACCGTCACGCCTGCGGCCTGCAGATCGCCAAACGAATCCCGAAACTCGCAGGCTTCCACCGTGCATCCCGGGGTATCGGCCTTGGGGTAAAAGAACAGCACCACTGGTTTCCCGCGAAAGTCAGAGAGCTTTACCGGTTCTCCCGCTTCGTTCAGGGCTTCAAAGTCAACCACATCGCCAATCGTCATCTATCTCTCCAGGTAGTAGTCCACCGAGGTGACTACCCTAATCTTCTTCATGATGCTTGAATCTGCAGCATCTCCGCCACCGTACATGTTGGGGTCGCCCGTTCCGGTGTCGTTAGGGGCGGCGATGGAGAACTGACCCTGCGACGCCTGCCGGATCGCTCCCACATGGGAACCAGAGTCCGAAGCAAAGCGTCCAGCGGCCTCGCGCGCGTTCTTCGTCGCTTCGCTGATCATGTCGGGTTTTACCGAGTTCAGAGAGCTGAACTTGAACTGCACACGGTTCGCACTCAGTAGCACCCCCTGCTGCAAGAGATCGGCGACGCGGTTTGTTGCGGCATTGATCGCGTCCACGCGAGTCGAAGTAACGAGAATCTGCTGGGTCAGCAGATAGCGCGGCCCTTTATCATTCGCGGCATACTCCCGCGCCTGCTTGTCGGTTACGCTGGGGGCGCTGGTTGCGGTCTCTTGAGAGGTAATGCCCTGTGCGGCTAGAAAAGCCAGGGTTTTACCCTTCGCGTCTGAGGCAGTCTGGAGCACAGTCGCATAGTCGTCGCCCGACGCGCTGACCGTCAAACTCCAGATGGCCAGATCGCTCTTCACGCTTCTCTCCGCCAGGCCGCGAACCGAGACGTAGCGGTCGCCCAGCTTCATGGCCTTGATCTGGCCGCCCAGCACCCATCCGCCCAGAACAAGGGCGAGAACAAGAAATCCACCCAGAATCACCGACTCACGCACGCGGTTCATGTCTAATCCTCCAAGAGGCATTCAACTCATGCGTATGGATCCGCGTCAACTCATTCCTCTTCCTCGCCGTCCAATACAGGAAAGCATGAAACGCCTCGGCCTTCTTTTCCTCCTTGCAACCCTTCCATCCCACGCGCAGATGCACCGCGTCGCTCGCCCCGACTCCGTCACACGCGCCGTCGGCGTCTACGAGTGGACCGGAGATCTGGCCAAGCCCACCGCCGCGCGTCTTATACCGATTACCCTCTTTCTCTCAGGCCACTTTGAAGACGCGGCGATCTATCTCAGCACCCCCGTTCCGCTCGCCATCCAGACCGGAACGGCCTA
>Ga0247783_1000120_pt1 | contig 23083 bp, 15 predicted proteins | sample UWRJL064202C5_FD_179911 | JGI IMG/M metagenome (GOLD analysis project Ga0247783, IMG submission 179911) | Plant litter microbial communities from Arlington Agricultural Research Station in Wisconsin, United States - UWRJ-L064-202C-5 | ecosystem: Environmental > Terrestrial > Plant litter >...
AACCGCCGGTACAAAGCCCACATCGTTGGCGCGGAAGTCCATCGTTCGCGCGCGCGCGTCCGGCATTACGATCGTCATGCGCCCCTGACCGGAGAGCCAGAACTGCCACTCGGAGGCGTTAGGATGCCAGTGAAGTTCGCGAATTCCACCCGGCTTAATACGCACTAATGCGGAGGCAATCGAGGTGCTCACAGGGAAGTTCGAGGAGTCGACGATGCGTACTTCGCCACCCGAACTCTTGAAGGTAGGAGCCATGGCACCCATCTTGAAGGTGTACTGCTGTTGTGCAGCCACCCGGCTGCCGCCGATCGCCGCCTTGTCTTCCGCAAGCGACTTCGGCATCTGCGCTGGAAAGATGTACAGCTGCTCCTTCGGAAGCTTGGCGATGTCGGCAGGGGAGAGATTTGAGTTCTTTGCCAGAACCTCCGGCGGAATGTGCGCCATGAACTCGGAGAGGAGGAAGGTCCCGTCTTCCGAGAAGTTGCCTTCGTCGAATACCAGGAGGAACTGACATCCATCCGGTCCTAAACCCTGGATGGAGTGCGGATAACCCGCAGGAAAGAACCAGAGATCGCCTTCGCTGACGTCATCGATGAACATCGTTCCGTCCGGATTCATGACGGTAATCCTTGCGGTGCCGTACTCCATGAAGGCCCACTCATTTGCGGTGTGCCAGTGCAACTCTCGAAAGCTGCCCGCAGTGAGACGCATATTGACTCCGGCGATGTCCTTACTCGGCGGAAGTTCGCGCTGCGTTACCTGATGGGTCCATCCACCCTCCTCGACGCGCTTCCGTGCGAGATCGAATGAGTACCAGACTGGCCCAATGTCACCGTGGTCTGTGCGCGGCGGGGTGTTCGTATTGGGGTTGATGCCGAACAGTGTGCTATTGACCGGGCCAGGATCGCTGGACGACTGGTCGTGCTCGGCGCTACCGATATTCTGCGGCTGCTGTGCGGCCGCAGAAGTCGCGACCGCTGCCGTGGCGAGAGCGGCCGTGCCCGCTCCCAAAAATGCGCGGCGAGAGAACCCAGTTGTGCTTGCCGAGGAATCGTCCGAGTCGTACATGAAACATCTCCTTCAGGAACGGATTTAATGCCGCGTCCTGTAGCTTGATTACAAGCCAGGCGGTCTATTTGGTCCAATCGTTTAAATGGTATTTAGAATTCGGTTTATTGGAATTGTCGAAGAGAGAAGAGATCGATGGAATTTAGACACATACGCTCCTTTCTCGCTGTCGCCGATGCGCTCAGCTTTGTTCGTGCGTCGCAAGTGCTGCATCTTTCTCAGCCTGCGCTCACCACGCAGATCCAGCAGTTAGAAGAAGAACTCGGCGTTCCTCTGTTCTTCCGGAACAAGCGAAGGGTGGAGCTGACCGATGCAGGACGACTGTTTGTGGGAGAAGCCACGGAGGTGCTGGACAGGACGGCAAAGGCGGTCGAACGGGTGCGCCGAGCCTCCCGTGGTGAAGTCGGGCTGCTCAGGATTGGCTTCGTCTCTTCGGCCGCGCTTGGCATCATTCCCAGTCTGGCATCGACGTTCCGTCGCGAGTATCCCCATGTCCAGCTTGAGTTGCTGAATCTGCGGACGACGACGCAACTGGAGCAGTTGGCAGATCGAACGCTCGACGTCGGCTTCGTAAGACTGCCCGCCCAGCAACAAGGCTTGACGTTCACACCGATCCATTCCGAACCGTTCGTTGTCGTGATGTCGAAGCAACACCGGCTCGCGTCCAAAAAGACGTTTGCTCTCAAAGACCTTGCAGGGGAGAAGTTCGTTCTCTATGGCCGACGCTGGGCGCCGGGTTTCTTCGATCAAGTCACTCGCCTCTGCGCGGATGCTGGGTTTACTCCGGATCTGGTTCAGGAGACTGGAGAGATGTACACAGCGCTTGCGCTAGTCGCTGCCGGGGAAGATGTGTCCATCCTGCCCCGTTCCGTTGTTCTGTCCCAAGCGCATGGCGTCGTGACGAGGCCGTTATCCAAAACGCTGGGACTTTCAGAGATCGCACTCGTGACGCGCGAGGAGAAGTTGTCGTCCACGATTGATAACTTTGTTGCCATCGCGAAACGCCTCCGCTACTGAGTCCCCATGAGGGGTCTACCTGCGAAACAAAGCGCTTGGAGGATTTGAAGAGTGAGGCGCGATTTATCAAATAGCCAAGCTTTCAGAGGCGAGGGAACTACTCTTGTGCTCGCACTTCTGTTTCAAGAAAGCGATCCAGATTCTCCTTTGCGTAGCTGAGTGCGCCCGAGCGTCTGTCGATCCTGGAAACAGCGGTCGCCCCTTCCAGCGTTGAGATGAGAAAGGTGGCTACACTCTGCGGACGAACTTCAGGCCAAATCTCGCCAACCAGCTGTCCTTGCGTGACGATGTTCACCAACGCCTCTTCCCATCCACGTAACGCCCTGCGCGCGCGGTCCCGAAGAGCCAGATTCCCGTCATCAGCATCAACCGCTGTATTCAGTAATGGACATCCGCCTAGGAAACTTGGCGTTTTGACGTAGTTACTAACATGGAGTTTGAGCTTATCTACTGCATCGGAGACAGAATCCAGATTAGCCATGCGTTTTTGCGCTGTATCGGCCCAGGCAAAATCGAAGGCCTCGAGCGCCAGCTCTTCCTTGCTGGCGAAGTGACCATAAATTGATCCCTTTTCAAGCCCTACTGCCTCGACAATATCCTGCATCGAGCAGCCTTCAAATCCCTGTTGATTAAATATGACAGCAGCTTTTGCAACGATATTCCGGCGGCTCTTCTCACCTTTTGTTAGTTGAGATTTCTTGGCTTCTGTCATTGATCACCTGGCGTGGCGCCCAAAAGTATTGGTCATGAATAGCTATTTAGAGGTACACATCTTCTGCTTATAACTTAAATTGTACGCTGCAAAATACGACCAGTCGGAATAAAAGCATCATCTCGGACTTTCGATCATGAAATCAGGACCCTGTAACATGGTTTATTTTTTGCCTGAAGTCTATCTTTAGATTCAAAGGCACGCCCCTACAAGTAAAGGATTTTCCGAGAATGAAACTGTTTATCGCCGCTCTAGCTTCATCGATCTTTGCCTTCAGTCCAATTGCCCAGGCAGCACAAAAGCCCACCATCGTGCTCGTCCACGGTGCTTTCGAGGACGCGACGGTCTGGGGCCACGTAACCGCAAAGCTGGAAACGGACGGCTACAAGGTCGTGGCTGTCGATCTGCCAGGACGTCCAAGCAACCCAATGGCTCCGGACAAGGTCAGCCTCGATCTGTATCGTGACACCGTCATCAAAGCACTTGACGCCACAAAAGGCCGAGCGGTTGTTGTAGGCCATAGCTTCGCCGGCATCGTCATCTCTGCCGTTGCTGAAAAAGACCCGAAGAAGATCAAGACACTGGTATTTCTAGCAGCCTATCTGCCGCAAGACGGAGATTCGCTGGTTTCGATGGCGCAAAAGGATCCCGATGCCAAGATCGGTCCTCATCTCAAAATCGAGAAGGAAAAAGGAATAGCTTCGGTTGAGTATTCTGCGCGCGCCGCTCTCTTTACAAACGGCGGCCCTGAAGGACTTCAGAAGGCAATCCCGGATGCGGTCATCGATGAGCCTCTGATACCGCTCGCGACTCCCGTAAAGGTTACCGCAGCGAACTTTGGCAAAGTGGACAAGATTTACATCCACACAGCTCTTGACCAGGTAATTAGCCCCTCCTTCCAGGCGAAGATGGTCGCTAACACTCCGGTACGTGCAGAGTACACCCTCCAGACAGCTCACTTGGCCTTCCTTATCGATCCCAATGGTTTGGCCGACGATATCGAGAAGGCTGCCACCAAGTAATCTTCTTTCGATTATGTCCAAAAGAAGAAAACCAACGGGCGACGCTCTCAGAGCGTCGCCCGTTGGTTTTTTGCATCGCTCGGTGCGTATCCGAAGTGGGCCTTGAATGCGCGGCTAAAGGCTGCGTCCGAACCATAGCCACATCGATATGCCACTTCCGTGACTTTCAACCCGCTGCTGCATAGCAGATCCGACGCCAGATTCAATCGCCATCGAGACAGGTAACGCAGTGGTGGCTCACCGACAGCCTTTGTGAAGCGTTCTGCAAAGATGGAGCGTGACATCCCCGCGATCTTCGCAAAGGAAGAAACCGTCCAGTGGCGGAGTGGATCAGCATGCATAGCACTCAGCACACGCCCAATACTCTCGTCTCCCAAACCTCCGAGCCACCCCATACGATTTACTTCTGCAGCGGCCCAGCTACGCAATGTTCGAATGACCAGCAGATCGATCAAACGGGAGACCATCAGGGAAGAACCTGGATGCAGTTGCTGCGCCTCTGAGACGAGGAAGTGCGAGATGGCTTCAAGCCAGGCGGGAGAACCCGTGTCACCACGAGGGATATGGATAAGAGGCGGCAGGGCGGACATCACGGCCGGGAGATGGATGCCTTCAAAGCTGAAAACGCCCCCAACTACTTGAGTGGCGTGGCCACTCCCACCGTAGCTTAGTTCAAGTCTCTCGTGGTCAAAGTGTTGCGCAGCGACGACTTCTATTTTTTCAAAGGGTGAGCCCAGAACATCTGTAAGGACATGGCCTTTCCCCAGAGGCAATAGGACTAAGTCTCCTTCGGAAACTTGCGTTGTCGTTCCATTGCTCGGCGTCACCCAGGCCTTCCCTTTCTTGACAAAGTGAAAGTGAGCTGGCCCTGGCTGAAATTGGATTCCCCATGGCTCGCTGAGGAATCCGGTATACACCAGTTCACCGCGCAAACGGATCAGACTCAGCACCTCTGAGAGCACGTCATTACGTGCTGCCGACATGCCAAAGCTTTGCGTTGTTTTGGAGGATACAGTCATCGATGTTGAATATAACTCTTTGGTCTACTCTATTCCGCGTCTGCGATAGGTCGCTTCCAGGATTGCGACTGGTATCTTCACTTCACCTCTAGCGATGCAAGTATCGAACCGATTTTTCCACGGTATCGTAGCGCCGAGCGCTGAAGACCTGCTTAGAACTTCGAAACCGGTATTCGGAGTAAATGAAAATCACCAAAGTAGCCGCGAACGCAACCTAGCTACCTGAGACCATGCACAACTCTGCTCTCGATTCCGGCTTGTCTACATGTTCAGTTCGTAACGCGCCCCGACTGCGATGGCTGTTCGGGTGGGAGTTTGAGAAGCGACGCATTCACCTTAGCCAACCAACTTGGAAAGGGGCGCGACAAAACTTTAGCGTATTCGAGCGAGAGACGATCGCCCTTTGCGATCAGTAAATTGACATAACTCTCAAGAGTTACATGGCTCCATGGCGAAATGGGTCGCTGAGTTATATCCGCAAAGTACCACTTACCAAAGAGCGTCCATGGATCGCTCGCCTTAGAAGTGCTCAGTTGAGTCCGGAGAGCCTCCATTTTGACAAGGTCTGGTTTCCTGGCTTGGTCAAAGTTATTCAGTGTCGATGCAAAGTCGAGAATATCCGCAAGCCATGAGGGGGCCTTGTCATTTGGCGGCAGGTCGAGAACCCAGCCGGACGAACCACCAGCAATCAAAATGGATAATCCGTCGGGACTAAAGGAGAAGTCGGGAGACCCTGCCGGTATAACGATCGGAAGCATAACCTGATCGCCCGAAAATGTATCCCACAATCTCATCGCCTTATCTCCGGCAACCGTTGCAACCAGCCTATTGTCGAGACTGAAGGATGCCCGTCCAACAGGAGCTGGGTGCTGCAGAGGAGCGACCATCAACTTACCGCTGTTCGCATTCCATATTCGTGCAGTGTGGTCTTTCGATGCAGTCACGACGAGCGAAGCGTCGCCACTGAATTCCGCAGTCGCCAACCCAAATCCGTGGTTCATAACAACACCGGTTGGAGTTCCGCTCTGCGTATCCCATATCTCTGCAGTCGCATCTTCACCCGCCGTAACAATCCTCTTGTCATCAGGGCTGAACTGAGCGCTGTAAATCGTATTGTGCTGGCGCAGTCTCGAGATACGCACTCCCGTACGGGAATCGCGGAGGTCGGCGTAGTTATCTCCATTTGCGATCAGGATGAACTTTCCATCATGGCTGAAGCTAATTCGATATGCCGATTCGTGATACTCAATGAGAGGAGACAAGGGCTTGCCGGTTGCCACATCCCAGGTGCGGGCTTTCCCACCCTCTGATGCCGCTGCAACAATTTTGCCGTCCGGACTAAAGCTCACAGACCATGCAGAACCCTGCAGTTCCATGGAAGATACTAGTTTCTTCCCAGTGTTGACATCCCAAATCGCAATCTTACCGTCGTCCGTACCTGTTGCGATCTTTTTCCCGTCACGGCTGAAGACGCCAGTGACCACTTCATCTTCGTGCTCCAATGATGGAATCAGTTGGAGCCCGGTGCGAGCATCCCATACACGGGCTGTCTTGTCGGTAGACGTGGTCAGTATCTTGGTCCCATCGGGGCTATAACTGGCTGACGTCATCACTCCCGTGTGGCCTTGGAGCCTTAACCCACTGCTAGTACGCTGCTCGGTAAGTAGGCGAAATGCCAAGCGCGAAGCCTCTAGATTATCCGGTTGCGAGCGCAGGCCCTCTGCCAATAACCGAAACGCCGCAGATTTACTGCCAGTCTCTGCAAGCTCGAACGCTTTCAAATAATCTACATACGAACTGGCCGGAGGCATTGAAGTTTGAGTGACGCTGATCGGCACCCCCGTCCCCTCTTGAGTACTGGATACGCTTTGCGCCAGCAAACGAATGCTTCCCAGCGATAGGGAGAGCATCAAGGCAGATGCTGGCAAAAGACGCTGAGGGCGCGATCGAGGAGAGAGAGAGAGCATTGGTTCCTTTTCGAACATTGGGCTTTCTACCAAGTTAGTTCGAGGGTCTGCACGGATTATCGCAGCAGCCCCTCGAACCCGACTTGGCATTAGTGGTTATTGAATTTCAATGCCGTTCACCATCGGCTGGTCGTGCGCGCCGTTGGAGAAAGCAATGACAATCTGACCGTTGACAGGCGCAATCTTGGCGAAGCTCTGAACCACTGCGGTGAAATTCGCATTCCCGGCAGCCGCAAAGATATCAAAGTTCGTCAGCACCTGAGTTCCGTTGATCGACACGTTGAACTGTCGAGAGTTCGCCGTTGTGAAGAACAGCTCGGCGAAGTGAAGCACCACCGTATAGGTTCGAGTGGCCGACAGGTTGGGGATTGTGTAAGTGACGCCGCCCTGGTGCGCATCCGCATACACCGCAGCAGGCGCAGCTACATTTGCGATCGCGGCAGGAATGGTGATGGCATGGCCTGGAGCATCATTGTTACCGCCGATAAAGTCGGTATCGCCGATGAAGCTGCCTACCACCATCGAACTACCAGCATTGATTGCAATCACATCCGCAGATGCAGCAGCAGTTGATGTGGAAACCTGCTGCGATGGCGGCGAAAGGACGCCGGTGCCGTTCACCGCTTCGACAACATAGTAGTACATAGTCGAAGGGGTCAGACTCGCATCGGAGAAGCTAGTAGTTGTGAGGTTATTGGCAATCTGAGTTGCAGCAGACGGTACGAAGCCCGCCGTGGTGCTCCGGAAGACCGTGTACTTTACTCCCGAACTAACGCTCGCTGTCCAATTCAGATTGACTGTATTTGCCGAACCGGTCGATGCGCTCAGGGCTGTTGGAGCGGACGGTACAGCAGGCCCGCCTGTCTGAATCTCAATGCCGTTCACCATAGGCTGGTCGTTCGTGCCATTGGTGAAGGCGATGACGATCTGACCGTTCACAGGAGTGATGTTGGGAATGGTCTGGACAGCCGCCGTGAAGTTAGCATTTCCCGCAGCCGCAAAGATGTCGAAGTTTGTCAGCACCTGTGCGCCGTTAATGGAGACGTTGAACATGCGAGAGTTTGGCGTTGAAAAGAACAGTTCCGCAAAGTGCAAGACCACAGTATAGGTATTGCCTGCCGACAGATTGGGAATGGTGTAAGTCACGCCACCCTGATGCGCATCCGCATACACTGCGGCGGGCGCAGCTATGCTTGCGATCGCAGAAGGTATAGCGATGGAATGGTTTGCGACATCAGTGTTGCCCCCAACAAAGTCAGTATCGGCAATGAAGGTTGCGTTGTTGGTAGAAGAGGACACTGCAGTGGCACTTCCCGCGTTGATGGCGAGCACTTCGGTCAAACCCGAAGCGGCCAGCGTCTGCGCCGAAGCTTGCAGCGAAGATGCAGAGCCTGCAGCGTTGACTGCTTCCACCACATAAAAGTAGGTCGTAGAAGCGGTAAGGCCAGTATCTATATCGGTGGTGGCTGTCAGACCTTGTGCAATCTGATTAGCCGCAGTGGGCGTAAAGCCAGAGGTGGTACTCCGGAAGACAGAATAAGTCACTCCCTGCGTAGTGCTCGCCGTCCAGCTAAGGTTGATCTGGCTTGCTGAAACCGCACTCAGCGTCAGATTGCTGGGTGCAGCCGGCAAGACCGGAACCGCGTTGCTGATGGTCAGGCTCAAGGTTGCCGTGCCTGCCTGGCCGGTGGAGTTGGTTGCAGTCAACGCGATAGGGAAGCTACCGGTGACCGTTGGCGTACCCGAGATAACTGCGCCAGCAAGGCCCAGGCCGGCAGGAAGGGAGCCGGCGCTGAAGGTCGTACCCGTTTGATTCGAGGTGATCGTATAGCTGAACGGCACTCCTACCGTCGCAGCCGCAGTCGTCGCACTTGTGATGGTGGGCGCAGGACCATTCACAGTCAGCGTCAATGTTGCCGTCCCTGACTGGCCGGTGGAGTTGGTTGCAGTCAACTGGATGGGAAAGCTTCCAGCGACCGTCGGCGTGCCGGAGATAGTATTGACGCCATCGAAGCTCAGGCCAGCAGGCAGAGAATTGACACTGAAGACCGTACCCGACTGGTTAGAGGTGATGGTGTAGCTGAACGTCTGTCCTTCTGTCACCGTTGCAGCGGTGGTACTTGTGATGCTTGGCGCTGTTTGGGTCGCAGCACCGAACGAGCCGATGACCTCGAAGTCAAACAACGAGTAGCCAAAGGTTGTCGTCCGCTTCGTGCCGCACATGCGAACAAACCGGCCACTCGCATTCAAGCCAGGGTACGACTTGACGCCTCCGCCCGTATTGCCCGTAACCGTCACGACAGTCGTCCATTTTGTGTTGGCCGCGCTGCAGTCGGGCGTGCCCGCTTCGGGGAAAACCGAAGGATCGTTGCTTGTCTGCAGCACATAGTTGGCTCCAGCAGCATTCTCCCAGTCCAGAACAATGGCGTGGATGTTTGCCGTGTTATTCAAGTCGATGACGAGTGACTGAGGATCCACGCCCTGCTGGCTCTCCCATCGGGTGGTCAGGTCGCTATCTACCGCGTTTGCGGCGATGTTCCCCCCAGTGGCGCTTGAGGTGCTCGTCTGCTTGAACAACGCGAGATTCGCATCCGTCCGTACCGGAAGGGTTCCTCCGGCCAGGTTGTTTGCCTCGGTTACGTCCTTTGCATCCACAACTCCATCGAGGTTTAGATCGAATTGTGCGTTGGCTGAGGTGATCGTTTTGATCGGATTATTGTTGTTATTCGCGATCAGAGTCGTAATGGCATTTCCATCGGCCGAGTCGACTACGTGGTCGCCAGTAACATCTCCTTCAAGAATGTTGAAAGGAAGGTCGTAGGTCGCATTCTGCGATGCCTCGCTGGTGAGACCGATCAAGTGCAACTGAAGCGACTGAGCATTTCCTACATTCGCCAGCGTGACGGTGACGACAGATCCACTTGGGTCGAGCGTGACCGCACTTACACTTCCCTGCACCTGCTTGGTCGAACCAGGCTGAGCGTTAAGTACAGCTGTGGGCTTCGCTAAAAGTGGCTGAGCGAAACTGAGTTGAAGGGTATAGGTCTGATTTGGAGAGACACGTGCCTCAGTAGAAGGCGTCCCAGCCAGCCCAAACGGATAAAGCGGGATACTTACCGGCGCTGTTGCGTGAGTCTGAATGGAAGTAGCCTGATAGACAGTATCCGAAAACTCATTCAGAAGCTGCGCCGGAGTAACAGCAGTATTGTAAACACGGACCTCGTCGATGAAGCCTTGGAATCCGTCAGTAGAAGTTTCGTCCGTGGGGCTGTTTGGGAAAAGGTTTTGCTGGCCGAACCATAGGTCTCCGCCCCCGCTAGCGTCTTGCGCTGTCCCCTGTCCGACAAGCTGACCGTTTACGTAAAGGTATCGCTTGTTGTTGGGGCCGTCTTGCACGAGCGCCAACTGTGTCCAAACTCCGGCGGCTGCCGCTGTACCCGTTATGATTGTCCCCGCGGCACCCGGAGTGCCGCTGCGTGCCTCCCACTGACCGTTGGCGTTGATCCAGAGGCCATATTCGTTACCTTGGTCTCTCGACTTCACGACGATCGAAGCGCCGTCGAGCCCTTTACCTGACGGACCGCCGAAGCCTTGCAACGTTGCCGGGTTAACCCAGGCGATAAGACTATAACTCTGGTTCGAGGTGAACTGAAGATCAGAACTATTTTTGACCACGAGCCGGTCGATGACGGTGGTCCCGTGATAATTCCAGGATCCTCCAACATAGCCACTGGGGCTGGATTCAATTTCATTCGACCCTCGGCTAAGGTCCTTCACGGCGGTGTGGCCGTTTCCGGTGAGATCCGTCGAACTCGTCGCATTTGCTGTCTGCAGAACTCCCTCGTCCATTGGCCAGTATGCAATCAGCCCAGGTTCGAAATATTGCTGGAAGGTGGTGGCAGAGGCAACATTGCTCATGTTCGAAGAGCCAGCCGAATTGGTAGCAACGACCGTGTAAAAATAGGTCGTATTCGGACTCAAGTTTGCCGTAAACGGTTGGCCGTTCGCGTCGGTCTCAGAGCCGTCGTCAATAAAATTCAAGTTGGATGTGTTCTTGGCGATCTGAACAGCAGTACAGGTAGCACAGGTCGCACGAAAAACGTTGAAGCCTGTGTGCGCAGTCGGCTGACTGCCATCCGGATCAGCCCAGGTTACTGTAATCTGCGCTGCGGAATCAGCCCGTGCAGAGACATTGAGCGGCACTTGCGTCGGAGCACCCGGGGCGACTGGAGCTGGTCCGTAGACGAAGAGGTATCCCGGCTTATTGTCCGATGGCTGCACGAACGATTGCGGATTCCCGTTGACCGTAATGCTTCCGGTTGAAGTGGGATTTTGATAGCAGGTGAAATATACCTTTCCACCTGACACAATCGGTAGCGAAAATGTTGGCGTAACGCAGGTATTCTGCGAACCGTCATCTGTGTTGATGTTAGTTTGCGAATAGATAGCACCCTGCGCTAAGTTGCCTGCATCCCAGGCACGGATACCATTGTTGGTCTGCCAGACTAGACCATTGCTTGTACCGTTCGCAGAAATAAATACTCCGGCGTTCTTGTCAACGGGGTTCTCAGGCGAAGCATCCTCGGTACTAGAAATGTACGTATTCGTGGTTTGATTAAACCCAACTGCACGTGATCGAGCGCCCGAGGTGCCTCCCGAAAAGTAAATGCGATTATTGAAAAAGGAGGGGGTGCTGAAGAAGCCTGTTCCGCTTGGAAAGACAATCTCTTGGACGACATTACTGTCTTGGAAATCAACTCCAAGGCTACTGCTAACAGCGCCGCCCTGCGACGTATCTATGCCACCCAGATTCGTACGATCCAGCACGTACATTACTCCGGCTTTGCCTCCACCGATCAGCAACTGCTTCTTACTACCATCCGGAGCGGGCGTATCAAAAAGCAGCGGCCCTCCCCCGCCGAGGTCCTGATCTCCGAAGTTGAATGAGTCCCACTGCGCAGGCGTAAACCATACACTCGTATCCGCGAAGGGAACCTGCAATTCATTTCGGCCTCGGTACGAAACTGTTCCAGCGGGAGTCGTGTCGAATGCGAGCACGCTCATCGGCCAGTTGGTTCCCTGCGAAAACACGTTCCCGTCACTGTCCGTACCCATTGGGGCCAAGGGTTGATTCGCTGAATTCTTGTTGTCCCAGTTAGCGCCATTACCGGTAATGACGTACATCTTATTCAACGCAGGATCGATAGCGGGACTCGCCCCTCCCATCCAGATTCCCGCTTCAAAGGTCTTATCCGGGGTTGTTGTAAACGCCGTTGTTTGCTGCAATGTAGTTGCGTCGTATCCCACGATGAAACCTGAATACGGCTGTCCATCGCTATGCGATGCGTAGGCCAGATACAGGGTGTTATGGCCGTTGAATTTGTCCAGCGTCAGCGCCGACCGAAGGTGCGAATGAAGAGGATAGAAGGGGATGGTCCCAGCCGGAGCCGCCGGTTCATTATCGTTTTCGCAACCATTAGAGCTGGGCGTATTAGGAACCTGGTTCGCCTGACTACATGGAGTGCGATTGTCTCCGGCGAAGGCCCCATTAAACTGGGGGTTGATAACAATGGGGCTGCCATTCACCGGTTGGCCAGACTTCACATCGATAGCCCAAAGCAGTTGCTCGTAGGGATGCGAGGCTGGCAGAGTGCCGGTATCCTTGAGGGCGGACACCACATAAATAATTCCCTGGGTTGGATCAATTACCGGAGTTGCCGTATCTCCAAAAAGAGGCCGGATGTCCGGTGCGGAGTCGGTGTCTATCTGCGGAATGGGTACTGCAGTCGTGTTACCCCTCGGAACGAGGTGGAAATTCCAAATAGAGTTCGAAGTTCCCGTGCCTTTTACGTACTTTGGATCTTGATCGGCGTCGAAGGCATAGAGCGTCGCATTCTCCGTGACAACGAAGACGACATTATTGTGCGTCTGCCCATCGGCCCAACCTCCCGGAAGCTTGCTGCTCGTTGCGCCACTTAAATAGAGCGGTTGCGCGAAGACTTGCCCGTCCACTTTCTCGGAGAAAAGAGGGACTAAATTCCCACTGGTATGAACGAACGGGGGAGTGAGAACGGTCTCATTTGCGTTGAGGCCTGTGTGCTTAGTGTCCACTTGCCAGGTAGTGATGTCCGTTTGGGCAAGCGCCGCAGAAATACCAAGCAGAGCAACAGCATTGAGAAAGAGAAAACGTACAAGCGACGGAATTCGCAATTATCCTCCGGATGGAACAGGTGACATTCTTCGATGAGGGCTGCCAAGGACAGGCCGACAGAAGAATACGTTGCGGGGTAGCTAGAACTGGTACTAAAGCAAGGTGAGAGGCTTCGTGCGGACCTGAGCGAATTGCAAAAAACAGGCCACCGAAGTCGATGATGTTGAGACGGTTCAGGTCGTCGCCGTCGCCCCGAAAGCATGTATGAACTCCGTCGCACCTATAGATGCCCGCTCCAGAAAACGCTTGGACAGACAAAGGGAGGCCGACGTGGCCCAAGTCAGGCCAGCGAACCACGGCGGCTCCTCACTGAGCGAGGGTGCGAGGCTGTTCGTCGTCACAAAACTAGAACAAAGGCGAGTACCCAGAAAAAGTCCCACTGCCAACCGGATGCGTGGCCTAACCTGATACCGGAAGCGCAGCCATACGCAGAGTAAAAATGTGGAAAGTATTCTCATAACAGTAATAAGGCGGACGAAGCATTAGCGACAACGGCGGGTTCGAATTCAGGTCCCAGCGCCTTATCAATCCGCAAAGAAATAGACTGCTGGAAAATGAGCGTCAATAGGACTATTGCAACCCACAGAGCAAAGAACTCCCGCTCCCGAATGCCTCATCGAAGACAGGATTGAGCCGAGATTTCCCACTACGGCTCAGTAGAACCGCAATAGAAATGACCAGGGAATGTGCTTTCGCGGAGAAACTTATTGCAGAGTGGGCGTGCCTAATTCAACAAAGTGACAATTCGAGTCTGCCGTACGTGCTCTTTATCGTCTCCTTCGTCGACACAGTTTACTTCTCTATTGAAAAATTCGAATGTGAAATCAATCTATCACCCACCTACCAGATATCTTGTAAATAGATTGTCAAAGTCTTGTCACTAACAAGTGACGATCCAAGGGATTAATCCCTTGATTAGTTTCAAACTTGTAACTCCATTTTTATCGATTCTTCAGACTTCTTGCCTGTATGGAGACCCTGATCAAAGCGGCCCGGTCACCCAGCAGGGTCCGTTCGTTCTCGCAACCAAGTCTATGTCCGCGCTGCAGTTGCTCTACGAAGACGAACCCACCAGATCGAGAGATTGAGGCTCTTCTTGCGTACGAGCGCCGCAAAGTGGGAGACTCAGCTTGATCTGCGCCCCGCCCTCAGAACGATTGACAGCCGTCACACTGCCTCCGTGGACGCGGACAACTGCTTCGACAAAGGCAAGTCCAAGTCCATGACCCCGCGACGCCCGCCCTTTGACTCGTCTCTGGAAGAGGTGGCGGTCGATCTCCGCTTCGAAACCGGGTCCATCATCTTCCACGGAAAGCACAGCCATATGGCCATCTATTTGAAGCGAGATACAGACTGAGCATGAAGCGGGCAGGTGCTTCAGTGCGTTATCTAACAAGTTGGCGATGACGCGGTGAAGCAGGCCCGGGTCAGCCAGGACTTTGATTGAGCCCACGCTTCGAATCTGGACGGCGAGTCCTTTGTCACTCATGGAAGGCTCGTAGAGATCGATCACGCTCCTCACAAGCTCGCCGAGATCCACCTCACTTCGCGAGAGACGGAGTGCATCTGCTTTCGCCTCTGCCACGTCGAGCGAAGTGTTAAGAAACTCAGTCAGACGATCGAGTTCGTCGATTGCCGAAACAATGGACTCAGAGTGATCTTCCACCATGCCGCTAGCCAATGCCGTTTCTAGCTTGCCGCGCACGGCGGTGAGGGGGCTTCTCAGATCGTGAGCGAGGGAGTCTGTAATCGTGTGGAGTTGATGGACCGTGCTCTCAATCCTATCGAGCATGTGATTAAGCGTGCGGCCCAGATGGCCAATCTCATCCTTACCCCTTGTGTCCGGAACGCGGCTACTAAGATCGGATTGGCCGATGCGCGATGCTGCCTCCGTAATCTCACTAACGCGGCCCAGCATCCTCCGTGTCGTATAAAACACGATCACGAAGCCAAGTAAAACCATGGCAAGCCAGAGAGCGAAAAATCGCACACGAAGATTTCTGAGTACGTGAAGTTCATCACGTTCCGATAATCCGAGATAGATATTGCTACCATCTCCGACGCGAACGGAGGCTACGCGAAATGGGATGCTGAAACCCTGAACTCGCAAATCAAAAGGCACATCGCGCGATACTCGAGTAGAGCGGATGGCAGCGAGGTTTGCCGTGCCATCCCCAGACCCGACCCAAAGTGTAGCTGGCCCGCTGTCTCCGGCTTGAAGAAAGAAAACTGCGTCGTTCTCGTTGCCGCTGGATCGCTGACGGCTTGGAACCTCTCGACTGGCAAGTTCTGCCACTTCACCTACAACTCGACCATAGAGACGGTCTTTTGGAGTTCTTGCGGCCACGTCACCCATAACGCCGACTTCGCCTGAAAGCCAAGCATCGCTTCGGCGCTGGATGTCGCTCGCAACAAAACGGTGAAGCATCGTGAACGCCAGCATGGTTCCGATGGCGAACGCCAGGCTTGCCCAGAGCGAGATGCGCCACGCAGCGCTCCGCATGATTGGATTAGCGGTCCTTAAGGACATATCCGATACCTCGCAATGTCTTGATCAGCGGCTCGCGTCCTTCGGTGTCGATCTTGCCGCGCAGGCGATAGATATGAACATCGACCACGTTTGTGTCGGGTTGGAATCGCATCCCCCAAACCTCGGTCATGAGCATGGAACGGGTTACAGTTCTGCCAGCATTGCGGCAGAGATACTCCAGCAAAACGAACTCCTGCGGACTAAGGTTAAGGACTTCATCGCCTCGAGTCGCTCTTCGTCTGAGCGTATCGATCTCCAGATCACGCACCCGCAAACGAGTCGAGTCTTCAGTCGGTGGAGCGTTTCGTCGAAGGAGATTTCGCATCCTCGCCAGCAACTCAGCGATCGCGAAAGGCTTCGTCAGGTAATCGTCTCCGCCGAGCTCCAGCCCCTTTACGCGGTCGTCAACGGACCTTCTTGCCGAGAGAATGAGTACAGGGCTAGTCACCCCGGACTTGCGCATCTGGAGGATGAGATCGATTCCGTCCTGATCGGGCAATCCAAGATCGACGATCATGCCCTGATAGACATGCTTCGCAGCGAGGAGCGCGGCGGCGCGGCCATCCTCCGCCGTGTGAACTTCATATCCAGCCCCCGCTAAGGATTGCTTAACGAAGCTTTGAATCTCGAGTTCGTCTTCGACCAGAAGAAGCCGCATTATTCCATCCTATGTTGTGCCAGAAGCGCTCATGCCCCGTTTTCGCCGCTTTGGAAGATTCCTTCGAAAATTGGATCCTCGACTCGAATCGTTCCTTTACCAAAGCCACTGGCCAAATTGGTTCCCGCCGTCACAAAAGCAGGAGTATCAGTGGGCAAGCGATTCCCGCGATGAGCACTCCAACAACGACAGCTTTGCGTCGTGCGTACTTCCACGACATAGCAAGTCCGGTGCAGGTTGAGATTACGAGGGCTAAAGCAGTCGCAACGAAGAACAACTTGATGGGAAGTGGATTGGGAGCGTTTGAAACTGCAGGGGGTGCCGCAGGTTTAGGAACATCGGCTTTCTGCTCGTTAGCCTTTGCAGGCAGGGAGGGTGCGGGCTTTGGGGGAGGGAGATAGAGAGTTCCTTTCTTATGCAAGCGAGAAAGGTGAACGAGAATGGCGGGAGGAACGTACGAACTCCCCCGGCTCGTCTCGTGCAGGCCAAACATCTGAAGCCCCCCCGTGATGGAGAAAAAAAGAATGGTCGGCGCGAAGAATATTCCTGCGTAACGGTGGACTGATCGTATCGACTTGAAGCTGGTAGCGGATTTCATTTCTGGCTATCTATTTCTCAGAGATCAAGAGCTGATCGAGGTGCACTGCGACGGACTTACTCGCTCGTTCAAACCGCACACTTGACTAACTAATGTGTAACTTAGCATCTTGGCCAACGAAATTCAGCTGACCTGTACGCTGACCGTCTCGTTCATGAACGAATCGTCATCGTGGCTCTTACTGCAAGGTGCTATCAAAGGAACATGGGCGTAGGACGTAAAAAGTGAGGCCGAGGAAATTCATGCTCGTCGACATCGCGCACTTCAGAGCATCGGAAGAGCGGAGATGCGCATAGTGCCAACTTCGATTTTGCCCGCACCCGCATCGGCCGCTTCGAAGTTCAAAATACTTCTTTGGAGCTCACTTGGTGTCATTACTCTCTTTGTCTTCATCACGTCAGAGGTAATGCTTGTCACGGATTACCCTATGTACCATGCCTATCGCTTGCAGGTAATCGCTGACCGCGTGCTCCTTATCCCACACACGCTTTGCGGTACCTTTGCACTTCTGGCTGGCCCCCTCCAGTTCTCGTCGCGCTTCCGGCAGCGCCATCTTCAGCTCCATCGCGTCCTGGGCCGTATCTATTTCGCCTCGGTTCTCGTAGGCGCATTCACAGGGATTGCCCTTGCGAGTGGACGTCCCGGCCTGCCCGGGACGTGCATGCAAGGCGGCGCATGGATCGTTTGCACTGCCGTTGCCGTGATCGCCGCACGTAACCGCCAGATCACAGTGCATCGCCAATGGATGGCTCGCTCTTATGCAGTCACTTTCACTTTCGTCTCAAGTCGCATACTGAATCTGATGCCTTCCTACTGGAGCCATCTTGGTGATGTGTTGTCAGCGGTTGGCGTCATCGCTTTCACCTTGGCTTCAATCCTTCTGGTGGATATCGGCCTCAACTGGTATGAGCTCACCACGCGCCGTTCCTGAGTAGCTGTAACAACGCTACTTCCCGACGCTGGTCCCCACCAGATCCGAACTGACGACAGGCCCGTAACCACCGAGCTGTCCGACAACGACGGCCACTGCAGGCTCCTCACCCTCTAATACCCACACGCTTACATCTTTCGGCTGAAGGCCAAGCAACCGCGCAAAGACCCTCACGAAGCCGTTCAGCTCTGGATGAATGCGAAACACTGTCGCCTTGAAGGTCTGTCCGCCCAACTGAACCGTCTGCTGACTCTCCGGCGATATCAGGAGCGGAATCAAACGCCCACCGCCAGCCGGCGCAAGCATCCCTACCCGAAACGGCCTGACATTGTGCGGCACGTTCAGCAGCAATGTCCCAACGAAGCCATTCGCCAGGTCCTCCGGCAGGTTCATATGTTTGCTGTCGGTTTGTATCTTGCCTTTTTTATCCACTACGCGGCTGGACACGATGCCGGTAGTGGCTTCTATCGCAAAGTCAATGGGCTTTGTAAAGAACGGCCCTTTTTGTAAGTGATGGTAGTGTACCAACCGAAATGTACTTTGCTGCCGGTATGTCGTCGTCTCGTCGTCGATCGACCCGTCCACAAAGCTGTAAGTCAGGCGCATCGTCACTTCATCGCCTTGGACGACCTGTGTGAAATCACCCTTTGCAATTTCATTCCCAGCCTCGGACCGCGCCACCATAAACCGATGCATTGGACGCTGGACATGTCTGACTGGAATCGTTTCTGCCGGCAGAGCAGCCGCAGAGGTGGTCGCCAGAAAGGCGGCGACAAGGAAACTGCGTCGTTCCATCGAGCACCCCTCTTCGACCTTAACTTGTGAGACGTAGGACGCGACGAAATGAACGCGCTCCCTAACTGTTTCAAGATGACGATTTGTACAGAAAGTCCTTTCAGAACAGTTTTTCACTCGTCTACAGAGTTAGATAGAAGAAAAGAAGCTCGCTCTGGATCCGAAACATCCAGTGAAGTAGGAGCACTATTTTGCAAGACGAAGTTCTCATTCTTGGCGGCGGCGTGGCAGGGTGTGCTGCTGCAATCGCACTCGCTCGCAAGGGACGTAGTGTGACTCTGATTGAACGCGAACCCACACCACGCCATAAGGTCTGCGGAGAGTTCCTAAGCGGAGAAGCGTTAGAGGATCTGCATGCACTTGGGATCGACGTTGCCTCACTCGGTGCCGTGCCCCTGAATTACGTGCGGCTCGCCGCGGCAAGACGTGCCGCAGAAGCTCCGCTACCTTTTCCCGCTGCCTCGCTCACGCGCAAAGCTCTGGATACGGCGCTCATCGCTGAAGCCATCGCCGCAGGAGTCAACATGAAGCGCGGCCGCAGCGTGCAGTCACTCAGTCGCACCACCGGTAAGCTCTGGCAGGCTAAGCTGGACGACGACACCACCTACGAAGCTCCTGACGCCTTCCTAGCCACGGGCAAGCACGACCTGCGCGGCCACAGTCGCCCAAAAGATCCCCACCAGTGGGTCGCCTTCAAGATGTATTACCGACTGTCTGCCGCCCAGACCACCGACTTAGCAGACGCCTCCGAGCTAACGCTCTATGCCGGAGGTTATGGCGGAATCCAACCGGTGGAAGATGGCATTGCTAATTTCTGCTGTGTGGTGCAACGGAGATACTTTGCTCGTGCGGGTCTTCGTTGGGAAGGCCTTCTTGCGAAGATGCAGCAGGACTGTCCTCATCTCGCAATGCGCCTTAGCGGTGCGGAGCCGCTGCTCGACAAACCGATCACGATCACTCATATTCCCTATGGCTACCTACGCCGCATAACCGAGGAGGGGCTCTACTGCATCGGCGATCAAGCAGCCGTCATCCCCTCCTTCACTGGCGACGGCATCTCCATCGCCCTGCATACTGCCCGTCGTGCCGCCGCTGCCTATCTTGCCGAAGAGCCGGCACCGGTCTTTCAGCCAAAACTGCGCTCCGCAATGTTGCCCCAGATGAGGCTTGCAGAGTTTGCAGCCGACGGTTTGAATAACAGACTAGCGCGCGCTGTTCTGCCCTTCGGCCTCAAGGTTTGGCCGGGCGCAATGCGGGTAACGGCTAAGCTCACGCGTGTCACCCAGCCTGGAGCGGCTGCTGCGCCCCGGGCTTTTGCCCACTGAATCGAGCGACCACCACTTTGCTCTCGACACTCACCACCTCTTAGGGAAACATGAAATCTTTCACCGTCTTCGTTTTCACATTGATCGTCGCTCCGCTCCTATCCGCCCAGCAGCAGACCTTCTCTGTCAGCCCCGACGCCAGTGAAGTCAAGATCAGCCTGAACACGACCCACGAGATCGTAAACGGCACGTTCCATGTGCAGTCCGGATCGATCGATTTCGACCGAACAGCCTCCCAAATCTCCGGGACGGTCGTTGTCGCAGCAGGCAGCGGCAAGACAGGAAACGATAGCCGCGACAAAAAGATGAACAAAGACATCCTTAAGGCAGAGCAGTTTGCTACTGTGTCTTTCGCGCCCAAGGCGTATACGGGAACCATCGCCGCCATGGGCGACTCCACCATCCAGGTGACCGGAGTTTTCACTCTGCTGGGATCGCCCCACGACCTAATTGTCCCGATGCAAATCCATCTCGATGGTTCGAATGGGACAGTGCGGGGGCACTTCATCGTTCCTTATGTGCAGTGGGGCCTCAAGAATCCTAGCTTCCTGATCTGGAAGGCTAAGAACGATGTCGCAGTAGAACTCAACTTAGTTGGCACTGTCAGAAATTGAGCTTCAACTATTCTTGAAAGGGAAAAGCTCTTCTCCTCGCAATCGGCGTTTTGCATTCGATAGACCGAGACAGCAGCGGAGATATGAGCAACGATGCAAACCAAGATGCCTCCTCCTACACTAACCCGCAGACGATTTACTCAGCTTTCAGGAATGGCGTTAGGGTCTTTAGCGATCCCGGAAGCGGCTCGTGCCGCGACCGCACCGGATGTGTCCCTCGTGATTGCTCCTTACACGCTGGAGGCTTCACCAAAGCATCACATCAAAACCGTGGCCTATAACGGTCAAGTGCCTGGTCCACTCTTTCGGATGCGTGAGGGCCAGGAGCAGACGGTTGAAATTCGCAACATGGCCGGCGATGCGGAAGTGGTTCACTGGCACGGGCTATTTCTTCCACCCGAAATCGATGGAGCCATGGAAGAAGGCACGCCGATGATCGCGCCCGGAGCATCCGCACACTACAAAATGGTGCCCAGGCCAGCAGGCTTTCGTTGGTATCACACGCACACCTTTGCCGGAAAGAATCTGACCAAGGCACAGTACAGCGGTCTGCATGGCTTCCTTCTGGTTGAGCCTCGAGACAACCCAGCGCCGTATGATCGCGAAGTCTTTCTCGGGCTTCATGACTGGCGCGGACAGTTTCTGGGCAGTGACGACGGCTTCATGGCTCCCACCTATGATGTCACGACCATCAACGGCAAGATGCTCGGCTTTGGCGAACCGGTCAAGGTGAAGCAGGGCGAGCGCGTGATGATGCACATCCTCAACAGCAGCCCCACAGAGGTTCATTGGATCGCCCTTGCAGGCCACACCTTCCAAGTCATCGCGCTCGACGGCAATCAGGTTCCGGAACCGCAAACGGTTGCGATGCTTCGGCTCGCGCCCGCGGAGCGCGTCTCGGCCATTGTCGAGATGAACAACCCGGGGGTCTGGGTATTAGGCGAAGTGCGCAAGCACGTGCAGGCAACAGGTATGGGCATTGTCGTCGAGTACGCTAACTCCACCGGGAAGCCGGCATGGACACAACCGCAGGAACTCATCTGGAGTTATCGAGCGTTTGCCAAAACGGACAACACGGGTCTCAGCCCGGAGACCAGAAAAATCGAACTGATCTTCGACTCCAAATTTCAGGGACACGGAAATGAAGAGCTCTGGAGGATCAATGGCCTCCCCTATCCACAGAATTCCACGCCTGAACACGCGCCCCTGTTGAAGTCCGGAGAACGCTACCGCTTAGTGATGAGGAACAAGAGCATGGACGACCACCCAATTCACCTGCACCGGCATACGTTTGAGGTAAAGCGTCTCGAAGAGGGAGCAGAGATCGCAGGTCTGCGGAAAGACGTTGTTCTCGTCCCTGCTGGTAAGACCGTTGAGGTTGAGTTTGTTGCAAACAATCCCGGTGACACGCTCTTTCACTGTCACCAGCAGGATCACATGGACCGAGGCTTCATGATGGTGTTCAAGTATGCGTGACCTGACGATCAAGCTCCTTGCAAAGGTGGCTCTGGCCATGATGGCGCTCCTGTGTGTGAGATCGGCAGCAGCACAGGGAAACTATGAGATTCAGGTTTATGGCGCGGCTACAGTGCCTCCGAAGACCCTCATGACCGAACTCCATTCCAACTACACCATCCAGGGGCAGAAGTTTAATATCAACGGTGTGATCCCGACGAACCACCAGGAGCACGAGACGATCGAACTGACTGAGGGCATGAACAATTGGTCCGAGATCGGCTTTTACATCTTCACAAGCGAACAGGATGGTCACGGAGTGCAATGGGTCGGAGATCACATACGCCCTCGTGTGCGCGCGCCTGATAGCTGGCATCTCCCCGTGGGGCTTAGCCTCTCTACCGAAGTCGGCTATCAACGAGCGGTGTACTCGCCAGACACATGGACGTGGGAGATCCGGCCCATCATCGATAAGACCCTGGGGCGATGGTACTTCGCACTCAATCCAGCGTTGGAGCGTACCTGGCATGGCCCGGATATCCATCAGGGACTCGGATTCTCTCCCGGCGCAAAGGTAAGCTACGACTTCACGCGTGCTGTAAGCGCGGGCTTCGAATACTACGCGGACTACGGTCGCCTGGGCGCCTTCGACGCTTTACACACGCAGCAGCAGCAGTTCTTTATCGTCACCGATCTGAACACCTCCCCGAAGTGGGAGATCAATGCCGGAATTGGCGTGGGCCCGACCGCTGGGACAGATCACCTCCTCGTCAAAGGCATCTTGGGGAGACGCTTCGACTGGGGTCATCACTCCAATATCGAATGACTTGCGCAAGCGCGTGCTTCATAAACTCGCTCGCGCAAAAGCGCCCAGAGGGAGTCAGCTCGGGATCGCTGATCTATTCATTTGTAAGGGGAGTTATTGGTGGACCTGATCGGGATCGAACCGATGACCTCTTCCATGCCATGGAAGCGCGCTCCCAGCTGCGCCACAGGCCCACTGCTCTCTATTCTCTCTGTTGAAGCTCTACGCGTCAACCATCGCCGCAGGAGACGGGCAGCCGCTAGACTCATCCTCCATGCACTCCCGGCGAATTTGCCATCCTTTTCCCAAACTCCACCCCCCTTGATCTTCCCAATCTCCCGTTGCCGTCATCTTCC